>Ga0164241_10004689_pt1 | contig 13100 bp, 13 predicted proteins | sample OricomyardsoilBY_FD_108780 | JGI IMG/M metagenome (GOLD analysis project Ga0164241, IMG submission 108780) | Backyard soil microbial communities from Emeryville, California, USA - Original compost - Back yard soil (BY) | ecosystem: Environmental > Terrestrial > Soil > Unclassified | place: USA...
GACCACGGCAGCGTGCTCTCTGCACAGCGGAATGGTCCGACCCTCGATGACGACTCGGCAAAGCTTCGCGCTGGGCGTCTCTTCGCGGCACACGGCACAGGGAATGGTGGCGGGTCGACGCTGCATGCATCAGCACCACCACGACCGTCGACGCGCGGCCAAGTTTCGCGCGCGTGGCTATTTCAGAAGCCAGCCGAAGAGCAGGTGTTTCGAGGTCGCGCGCGACATGGCGCCGATCGACTCGACGAGCGGGACGCCGACGGGGCAGACCTCGACGCAGTTCTGCGCCTTGCCGCAGTCGGCGACGCCGCCGGCCGTCATCAACGACTCGACGCGCGCACGTCGATGGACGCTCGGCGAGGGATGAAGCTCTTCGTGGTGGGCCTCGGCGATGGCGGCGGCTCCGACGAACGCGCTCGACGGGCCGTACTCCGGGCAGGCTTCGAGGCACGCACCGCACGAGATGCAGCGCGCGATCGCGTATCGCTCGGCCTGGTGGTCCACCGACTCTGCCGGAGCGGGCGAAGCGCTCGCGGTGCCGTCGAGCTCGGTCCACGCGCGAACGCGGACGAGCGACTCTTCCATGCGCGATCGATCGACGACGAGATCTCGCTCGACAGGAAACTTCGAGAGCGGCTCGATGACGATCGGCTTGCCCTTCGGTGACGCTTGCGCGACCGGCGTCGCGCAGGCGAGCGCGACGCGACCATTGATGAGCATCGCGCACGAGCCGCACGCCTCGCGGTTGCAGGCCGCATCGAACGCGACGGGCGCCACGTCCTTGCCGTCCGCTGTTTTCGGCTCGCGTCGAACGTGATCGAGGCAACCCATCACGGTGAGCTCGTCGGTGACGGGCACCTCGAACTCTTCCCATCGACGCGAGGCCGGATCGTCGCGGCCATCTTGCCGGCGGACGCGCAGGCGAACGGTCTTCGAGGCGTTGGCGCGGGCGTCCGTCACTCTTCGGGCAGGCTAATCCGAATTCGGCGCACCGCGAAGGCGATCGATCACGCTCTGCAAGAAACCGCCTTTCGATGACGTGTCCTTCGTGTGGCCGCCCTGGCAGCGCTCCTTCACCGGCACGTCGCCGAGGACCTGCTCGATGTGCATGCCGCAGCCGGCGTAGGTGGGCTTTTCGCACTCACTGCACGTTACTCGTCTACACATATTGATCTCCTGCGGATGAGAGCCAAGCGACCCCTCGAAGGGTTCGCTCGCGCGAACGAAACTCACGAGGACGAGAGTCTACCGATCCGCACGGCCCCTCGAATCCGCTCTTGCACCTCTCGCGTGATCGCGGGCGCGGGTCGATCTCGACACATCGCCAAGAGCGTCTTGAGCGAGCCGCACGCCGCTTCACATTGAGCGCAGCCCGCGACGTGCTGCTCCATGGCCGCGCATTCGGCCGCCCCGATGTCGCCTTCGACGTACCGCGAGAAGAGCGCGATGACGTCAGGGCACGGTTCGGGTCGCTTCGCGATCTTCGGCGCGCGGCCCATGAGCTCGGGCTCGAGGCGCGCGCGGACCTCGCTGCGTGCCCGGTGAAGCCGGCTCTTCACCGCGTCGATGCTGATGCCGACGATCTCTGCCACCTCCGGCGCTGTCAGCCCCTCGACGTCTCGGAGGACGAGCACCTCTCGGTTCGCGGGATCGAGCGAGAGGATCGCCTCGTCGAGGAGCGCTCCGAGCTCGTGCGAGGCAGCCTCGTCGTCGGGCCGCGCCGCTGGGCTCACGACCTCGGGCGCGTTCACCTGATCGTCGAGCGAGACCGTCCTCTTCGGGGCGAACTTCGACGTGCGTCGGTGCTTGATGCAGAAGCTCCTCGCGATTGTGAAGAGCCACGTCGAGAGCGAAGACGCGCTGCGAAAATCGCGCAAGCCACGGGCGGCTGCGAGGAGCGTCTCTTGGACGACGTCCTTCGCGTCCTCGGTGTCCCCGCACATCTGGACGCCGAAGCGATGAATCGCCGGAGCGTTCAGGCGCAAGAGCTCGCCGAGCGCCGCGTCGTCTCCGCCTTGCAGGGCAGTCAAGAGCTCTGCCTCTGTCCGATCCATCACGGGACTCTAGCGCGGCGGTCGCGCGCCCGGTGGGTCACGGCGTGATCGTCACCTGCGCGGTGCTCGGAGCCAACGCGACCTCGACGATCGGGAGCGCAGCCATCGTCTTCTTCACCTTGCAGCCCTCTGCCGCGCGAACGATCGCTGCACGATACTTCTCGGGGAACGACAGCGGGAGCTCGAGCTCCATGCGAATGCGGCGCGGTAGGTGCGTGTCCGGATCGACCTCGACCGTTTGACGAAGTGCGAGCCCATCGGTGGCGAGCCCACGCGCCTGGCAAAACCCGACGACGTAGCTGCCGGCGCACGTTGCGAGCGAGGCGAGGAAGAGGTCGAACGGTCCGAGGGCCGTCCCCGCTCCGCCCGCCTCTACCGGCTGATCGGTTCGCACCACGAAATCGCCGACCTGCGCGTTCACGCGCTTGCCGCCAGGAAACGTCACCAGAACCGGCTCCATGCAGCTCATCTCGTGAGGTGAGAGCCAAACCCGCCACGAATGGTTCGCGCAAAGCCCACAAAATGCGTCGAGGCCCCTCGTGGGGCCCCAAATGCATCGAGGCCCCTGGTGGGGGCCCCAAATGCAAAGAGGCCCCTCGTGGGGCCCCCAAATGCATCGAGGCCCAGTCGAGCGACTGGGCCTCGCCTGCGATTCAGTGATTAGCGAGAGAGATCAGCCGCCGCAGCCGGCCGGAGCCGCCGCCGCACCACCACCCGCCGGAGCCGGCGGACCCGAGAGGGTCGCGTCGCAGCCGCCGAGCTTGTTGTGCTGGCAGATGTTCGTCTTGACCGTCTGCGAGTCGATGCCGCTGAACTTGTACTTGCCGTTGACGAGCCAGGTCGGGCTGGCGCTCATGCCCGACGCCTGCGAGTACTTGAAGGACGCCTCGAGCAAGCTCTTGCCCTCGTCACCCTCCGAGCACTTCTTGATCGTGTCGGTGTCGATGCCGGTGCTGCCACCGGTGCAGGACTGCCAGTTGGTGTCCTTGATGTTCTTGTTGCGGCAGAGGATGTAGTCCATGAACTTCGTGTCCTTGCCGTAGTGCTCGATCGCGCAGACCTCGCGGAGGTCTTCCTCGACCTCGGTGGGGCCGTGCATCGAGCTCATGCCGCTCGCTGCGTCGCCGCTGCCGATGAAGTGGATCTGGAAGTCGACCTTCGCGTCGTTCTTCTTGAAGTTCGCGAGAACCTCTTCCATCGCGTTGAGACCCTTCACCCCGAACGGGCAGTGGCTCATCACGAAGACCTCGAGCTTGTTCGGCTCTTCCGGTCGGCACTGCAGGGTGGGCTTGCACTCGTCGAGGGCGCAGCCGCCTTCGTCCGCGCACTGCGGGTTCCAGTTACCGCCGCCCATGACCTTGTAGTCACCAGCCTGGCGGAGACCACGACTGAAGGCGGCCGAGGCTTCCTTGTCCGCGTCGAGCGTGCCGTCGAAGATCACGGCCGGGAGCTGCGCGGGCTTGATCTGCTCGAAGAGCTTCTTGCCTTCCGGATCCGAGTAGTCGACCGTCTTCATGACGGGGTTCGCGACCTTCTGGCGAATCTGACCCTCGTAGCGGCGGGTGTCACACTCGGCGCAGCGCTTGTCCGTGAGCATGGTCACGTTGACCTTCGGCGACTCCGGGATGTCGTTGCAAGCTGCGGGCTTCGCGCCCTGGTAGGCGTTGCAGATGCTGCGCATGAAGTCGGCAGGACGACGACCGCCCTGGTACTGCTGGCCGCCGATGTAGATCGTCGGGCTGCCACGCGCGCCCTTCTCTTGCGAGACCTTGAACGAAGCCGCGAGGAGCTGCTTGCCCTCGTCGCCGCTCATGCAGGACTGGAGCTTGTCGGTGGGGATGCCAGCTTCGCGAGCACAGGCCTCCCAGTTCGTGGCGACCTCTTTCGAGTTCTTGTTCTGGCAGAGGATCATGTCGAACCACTTCGGCGAGTATTTCATCGCGCAAAGCTGCACGGTGTCGCCGATCACCTCGTTCGGGCCGTGCATGCTGGAGAGCTGCGTCTCTGCGGTGCCCTGGCCGATGAAGTGGACCTTGAAGTCGATGTCCGCGCCGAACTTCTCGACGACGTCCTTGAAGCCGTTCTCTGCCTGCACGCCGTACGGGCACTGGGCCATGACGTACAGCTCGACCGGCACGGCGCCCGCGTTCGCGCCCTTGATGCCGTCGACCGATGCGGCCGCGGTCTCTGCCTTTGCGGAGGTACCCGGGCCAGCGCTGCGGTCGACACCCCACATCAGGATGGCGCCCGCGATGAAAGACAAGATGAAACCAACGATGCTTGTGCCCTTGCTCATGTCGGTACTCCGGGCTCTACCTTGTAAGGAACAGGCTTGAATTTGTCGCGTGACACGACGCCACGCGCGAGCCGAGGCGCAGCATGGCATCACCCGTCGGGGGGCAGCAAGGACGACCATCTGCTGCCGGGGCACCCGAGCAGCCCACACGGCTCTAGAGCCTCGATCACGCTTCAATAAGCGATAAAACCGCGGCCGGGACGCGCAAAACCCGGGTCGTTACAGATCGCTGACGCAACAGTCCGTTTGAGAACGTGCAACGGACGCAACGATGCTCAAAGAGCTGAACGGCCCCGAGTGAGACGTCGTCCGAGCGCGGCGCCGGCGAGCGCGAGGCTCATCATCACCGCCCACGTGAGCACCCACTGAGGCAGGGTGCCGGCCCGATCGGGTCGCCCGAACGCGAGCAGCCACCCGAACGTCGCGGTCGCGGCGACCCCAGCGAGGACCTGCCCGCGGGTCGCCTTCGGACCAAACCTGCCCGCGATGGCTCCGGCGCCGAGCGCGGAAAGCACGAGGCACGCGACGTTGGTCAGGACCGCGGCCGCGACGGAGGGCTCGGCGTAGAGGCTCGCGAGGATCGAGTTCGCGGCGGACGCCGAGAGCAGCCAGCCGAGGAGCATTCCCACGCCGGTGAGCACGCTCCATTGCCAGCCGGGTCGCTCTTCGGGCGGCGTCTCGTTCTCGTCGCCGGGAGCCGGCTTGGGCGCCGCGCCGATCACCGGCAGGTGTCGCCGAGGCTTCTTCGCGGTCGACTCCGGCTCGCTCATGACGGTGGATGATTCGTCAGCTCGGCTTGCGCCAGAAGCGCCGCGCCTCGTCGAAGATGCGCGCGAGGCGACGTTGCTCTTGAAGGAGCGCTGCGTAGCCCTTCGGCAGTCGCGGATCCTTGCCGAGCGCGTAGAGGACACGGAGCGCCGCCTCTGCGTCGTCGGTCGCGCGGTGCGCGTTCACCAGCTCGATCCCGAGGCGTTGGGCCATCTCGCCGAGCGCGCGGCTCTGTTCGTCCTTGTAGATCTCGCGCGCGAAGACGAGCGGATCGAGCCACTCGACGCTTCGCCGGAACGCCGGCGGCAGTTTGTCGGGCTGGTCGTTCGAGCGATCGAGCTCCGCGAGCATGAACGCCTTGTCGAACTGGGCGTTGTACGCGGCAGGGACTGCGCCCTCGACGAGCGCGGCGATCTCTGCGAGCACCTCTGGGAAGCGCGGCTTGCCGCGGACGTCGTCGTCTTTGATGCCGTGGATCGCCGAAGACTCTTCGGGGATCGGCATCTCTGGATCGATGAGCCAGCTTCGACGCGCGACGACCTGTCCGTCGCGGCCGAGCACCACGCCGACCTCTACGATGCGATCACGCTGCGCGTCGCGGCCGGTCGTCTCGGTGTCGATGAACGCGATCGTCGAGGCGACCCACGGGATCTCTGGATCGATCTCGTCTGCGACGCCGATCGCACGAACGCGAACGAGGTGCGCGATCCCTGGATAGTGGCGCCCCGTCGGGAAGCAACCGCAGGGATCGAGGACCTTCAATGCGCGCTCGGCGCGCTGCTGACCGCCGGCGTCGCGCTCGGCGCACTACTCGCCGCGGGCCTCGCGCTCGGTGCGCCGGCGCTCGCGCTCGGCATGGCCGACGGCGCGCTGCTTGCGTCGGGAGTCGCGCTGCCTGCGTCGGGAGCGGCGCTCGCCGAAGCCACCGGCGCCGCGCCCGGGTTCAAGAGCGCCTCGTCGATGCCGAGCTCCTTCAGCATGTCGTGAAACTTCGGGCTCGCTTCGGCCGGGACTTTGCCAGCGTTCTCGATGTCGAGCGAGATCCACTGGACGAGCTCCGGAAGAAACGGCTCGAGCTGATCGGACGGGAGCTTGCGGCCGTTGATGTAGATCATCGGCGTGCCATCGAGCTTCAGCTCGTCGGCGCGCCGCATGTCTTCCTTGATGCGCTCTTCGGTCGCGTCCGACGCGTAGTCCTTGCGAAACTGCGCGACGTCGAGATCGAGCTTCTTCGCGTACTTCAACAGATCGGTGCTCTCGAGGTGTTCTTGGTTCTCGAAGAGCAGCTTGTGCATCTCCCAGAACTTCCCCTGGTTGAGCGCGGCGACGGCGGCACGCGCGCCGTCGAAGGCGTGGGCGTGCATGGGCAGCGCGTAGAACTTGTAGGCGAGACGGATCTGGCCGGGGAAGCGCTCCATCAAGAGCTCGATGATCGTCCGCATCTGTCCGCAGAAGGGGCACTCGAAGTCGGCCCACTCGACGATCGTGACGGGCGCGTCGGCCGGGCCGACGGTCGGCGCGGAGCCGAGCTCGATCTCGGTCACGGCCTTGGGGTCGAAGCGCGTCGCGAAGAGCTCCTTCAGAGCCTTGCGATCCTTGCCGGCGCGGACCGAGCGCGCGACGAACGCGCCGGCCGGTTTGCACGCCTTGCAGTCGCGCTGCTCGGCGATGCACTGCGCCAGGCTCACCGGCGTGTTCGCGCACGGGGCGAAGAGCTCGCTCAGCGCGCCCGAGACGTCGGCCTTTTCACGATCGGTCAGGCCTTTGACGTCGAGCATGCCGACCGCCTTGTCGCCGGCCGGCGTCGCAGCGGCGCCAGAGCCGCTGCCAGCCGGCGAGGCCGAGTTGTCGGGACCGACCTTCGTGCTCGAGTCCGAACAGGCGAGGAAAACGATGGAGGAGAAAAGCGCGGCGACTCTGAGGTTCACTTTGGATCCGACGTCAGAACGAGAGCTGGACGTTCGCATTGATGACGCCGATGGTCTGCGTATATTCCCCGCCCGAGTCCGGCGTCCGTGAAGGCGGCGAGAGCTTCGGTAGCACGCTCTCTCCGGTGGTGTCGCGCGGCGCGTAGAAGATGTGCGTGTAAGAGAGCGCCATGGCGAAGGTCTCTCCGACGGCGATGCGAACGCCACCGGCGAGCGAGGCCTTCTGGAAATCGGTGAGCGCGGGCTCGAGCGTCGAGTCCGGCACGGCGTTCGAGTCGTAGCCCGCGCCGAGGAAGAGCTCGGCCTCTGGGACGACCCAGTAGCTGCCGCCGATGCGTACACCGAACGCCGGGCCCCAATTGCGAGCGAGCTGCAAGATGGTCGAGTCGCCGGCCTTGGCGCTGCCGTCCGCGTTCAACTCGCAGGTGTCCTGGGTCGCGGGGATGACGCACTGACGATCCATCACGGACCAGTTCGTCACGTCGCCGAAGACGCGAAGCTCGACGTCCTTCACAGGGCGAGCGCGTACGCCGAGTCGGTAGATATCCGGGAGCGACTGGAGGAATTTGATGTCGGCAGGTTGCTCGCGCGAGCCGGCGAGGAAGTTCGTCAGCGTGCCCTCGAGCGTGTTTTCGCCGAAGCCGGGCTGCGACTGGTAGCTGAAGCCGAGCCAGACCTTCTCGGGCTCGATCTCGCCGATGATGCCGACGCCGAGCGACCCGGTGAGCCCGGAGACGTCGATGAGCGAGCGCCCCTCGAGATCGATGTCGTTCGACCCGTCGGAGTTTCGAGCGCGCAGCGTCTTCACCTCGTTCATGACGATGTTGCCCGACACGCCGATGCTCACGCGATCGAGGATGTCGTAGGCGACGCCGAGGCTGATGTAGATCGAGCGAATGGTGCCGTCGATCGCGTGCCAGCGCTGCACGCCGTCGTACGGGCCGGCGTAGCTCTTGTTGTCCTTGAAGTCGTCGTTCTTCCCCCACGAGCTCGCGCCGCCGAAGGGAACGAAGAAGCCGACGCCGATGCCAAGGTCTTTGTACTGGAACGTCGCGGCGGCGAACGGCGCGGCTGCGACGTTGAACAAATCCGCCTGGCCCGTGTTCGCGCCCGACGCGTCCGCGGGCTCGCTGTCGCTGTCGGATTTCGCGTGCGACCAACCGGCCCAACGAAGGGCGAGGTTGCCGTCGACCATGAACTTGAGACGCCAATCCTTCTTCTCGAACCCAGGCGTGTCCTCTGCGAGCCCCGCCGGGTTGTAATAGATGGCCGTCGGGTTGTCGGTCGTCGGGTGCCCGTGCTCGCCGCCGAAGCGCGCGGTCGAGAAGCCCGAGGCGCTCGCCGATTGCGACATGACGAGCGGAGTGAGGAACGCGGCGACGCCGATGGCAGCGCGGAGGGTCGTCTTGGTTCGCATCTTGGTGGTCTCGTGCTCTCTCAGTAAACCGCAGGATCCATCGCGCAGTTGATGACGGGCGGCGGCAGGGTCCCGCCGTCGGCCGCCTGCATGGTGAAGCCCGAGCCCGGCGCGAGCTCTGCCATCAGCGGCTCGGTGATCGTGCCCGTCGCTTCTCCGCAGACGAAGCCTGCCCGGTCGCCGGCGCAGAGCTGACCGGTGAGGACGAGCGTCGTCACGACGTCGCTGCCCGTGATCGGGTTCGCCGCGCCGGGGAGCGTGACCATCCCGAAGTCCCAGGTGAAGCTGCCGTCGGCGCCGATCGGGAGCGCGGTGAACGAAAGAACGGTGCCGACGTCTGTCGTCTGATCGTCCTTCGAGAGCGGCTGGAGATCGAGGTCGGCCGTGAGCCCGCCCGCGCCGTCGTCGTGGGTCACGAACGTCGCGTCGAGCGCGAACGCCTTCTTCGGAGAGAGGCGCGCCGAAATGGAGAACATGTACTCGCCGTCGAGCTCGCCCTCTGCGGCGGGTGTGCACGCGTCGCCGCCGCCACCACCGCCGGTGCCGGTGCCGGTGCCGCCGTGGATGTCGTCGTAGCGCGTCGCGAAGTCCTCGAACGCCCCCTCTGGATCGGGACAGCCCGTGAGCGAGAGGGTGAGGCCGGCGGCGGCGATCAGAGCTGCGCAAAAGCTGAAGCGGCGAATCGGCATGAAAACCTCGGCGAAGATGCGGCGAACGAGACTCTAATCGGACTATCGCCCCGGAATCCACCCTGGCGGACACGATCAGCCCGGGGACCGAGGACCCCGCGCATCCCGATGAGCCGCGCCGCGCGTCCGCCGAGACATGGCTGTCATGGCGAAGCGCCCTCGAGCCTGCTCGGAACCGCGAAAAACGCCTGGGAAGCGCGTCGGTGGCGTCGGCACGAACTGTGGATGGTGAGGCGGTGAGTGCTACACTCTTCCTTGACTTAACCTTTTTCTGAGCGCGTCCACGCCGTCTGGCGCCCCGGATCGCAACCGCAGCCATGCTTCGAAAGACCGCCCTCTTCGCTCTGCTCGGCCTCGCTCTCGGGGCGACCAGCGTCGGGGCGTGTGCGTTCTCTTCGGGCGACACCTCTTCGGGCGCAGAAGGCGGCGCCGCTTCGGCGACGGGGTCGGGCGTCGGCGGCGATGCGAGCGTCGACGTGCGCCCTGACGGAGAGCGGCCTCCCGGGCCCATCACGTACACGGCGCTCTGCGGCGATGGCGACTGCGACCCGAGCTACGACGGTTGCGTGGCTCCGTCCGGCGCGGGCGGACGAGACCCTGGCGGGTCGGGCATGGGTGGCGCCGCGGCAGGGGGTGGTGGTTCCGACTCCGATACGCCGACCTGCCACATCGGCTCGAACGACGGCGTCCCATTTCCCAGCTGCTCGACCGCGGGCGCGGGCGACGTCCTTGGTCCATGTCAGTCCGACCTCGACTGCGGCGCAGGCCTCGGCTGCGTCGTGAGCGACGCCACGAGTCAGCCAGTGACCGGCGTTTGCCAACGCTATTGCTGCGGAGATCTCGAGGCGTGCGGCCCCGATACCTACTGCGCGCCGCAGCCCCTGTTCGCAGACCCGACGCTCGACATCCCGGTCTGCACGCAGGCCGTGCCCTGCATGCTCCTGACAGAGGGCGCTTGCCGCGAGGGACAGACCTGCACGGTCGTCCGCGCCGACGGAACGACCAGCTGCGTGCCCGTTGGTGATGGCGGGCAGTGCTCCGCGTGTCCGTGCGGCCCCGGCTTCGTGTGCAGCAATTCGACGGGGACCTGCCAGAAGCTCTGTCACACCGACGGCGTCGGCGAGTGCACCGGCGCGAGCGGCACCTGTCAGGGCGGGTCGAACCTCCCGGGCGGCGTGGGCGTGTGCATCGGCGGCGACGCCGACTGCTCGCTGAACGAGTAGCGCTGACGGCTCGTGAGTCGAACCGGCGCACGACCACCACGCGCCGCCGTGGTAGCGTCCCGTTCGTGGGTCGCCTGCGTCTCTTCTTCGTCTCGATTCCCATTCTGCTCGTCGCGTGCTCCTCGGACTCCGGTGACGCGCGAGGTCCCGAGCATCCGAAGCCGAGCGCGTCCGTCTCCGAAGAAGGACCGCATCGCGTCGCGCTGACCGCGGACATGATCGAGAAGTTTGCGATCACCGCGGACGACTTGGCAGAGCTTCAGATCTACGTCGACGCGAAGATCCTCCTGCGCAGGGGCGCCGGTGCGGGTGGCCGAGAGATCACCGAGCATCACACGCTCCGCGTCCTCGAGGGCCACGAGTACGACGAGGTCGTCGTCGGCGCAGGCACGCCCGGCGTCGTGACCGATCCGGGCGGCGTGCTCGTGAACTTCGACCCCAGCCAGCCCGACACCGGCTTGATATTCGAGCCCACCGAATCGGGGCGATTCGTGCTGAAGAGCGATCCCGTCGAGCCGCACTCTCGTACGCGGGTCGTCACCTATGCCGGCGCGGACTACGAGGTCATCTCGGGCGTCCGGGCCTACCTCGAGATCGAAAAAGAGAGCCTGAAGCAGCTCGAGAAGCGACAGCACGTCCTTCCGGGGACCGTGCTCCCGGGCTCTTCGGCGACGCAGCAATCGACGCCCGACGCGGCAGCTCCGCCCGCCACGGACGGCGCACCGCCGCCCGTCTCGACGGCGACGCCCTCGGCCACGGCGCCATCCCAATAAGTAGCCGCCGTAGCCGCGCGCGCTGCCATCAGCCGCGCTCTCTGCCATTAGCGGCGCGCGCTCAGCGGCGCGCGCTCAGCGGCGTGCGCTCAGCGTCAGCGGCACGCGATCAGGGGCAGCTGTAGGTGCCGAGCCCGGTGAACGTGTCGACAGCGAAGCCGTCCCACTCCGTCGCGGGATCGAAGGCGTTCGTCGGGACGACGTCGCCGGTGTTGACGCTGCACTTTCGGCGAAGCGTCGCGTCTTCCGAGATCGTCGGGGACGTACCCCAGATCGCGTCGACGCCGACCTGACCGAACGAGTCCATCGTCATGCCGTTGCACGTGAGGACGATGGCGTCGTTGCCATTGTGCGCCAGGCTTCCGTGTAGCTGATCGCACTTGCTCGGCATCGCGAAGCTCGTGTGACAGAGCACGAAGACGTGGCCCGGAGCGAGCGAGACCGAGTCGAGGACGATGCTCGGGTTGGTCGTGGATGTGCCGCCGTTTTGGTAGCGATCGATTTGGCAGTCGCCGAGGTTGATGCTCGACGACGTCGTGTTCACGATCTCGAGCGCCTTGTTGTTGCTCGTGCCCTCGACGTACTCGCTGAAGAACAGCGATCCAGGGCCGCTGCCGCTCGTCGTAGAGGTGGTGCTCGAGGTGGTCGACGTCGTCGAAGAGGTCGTCGAGCTGGTCGACGTGGAGGTCGTGGCGTCCGTCGACGACATGCCGCCGGCGCCGCCGCTCCCATTCGTGGTCGTGGTGTTGGGCGCGTCGCCCGTGGCGGCGCCGCCATTGCCGATCGTGACGTCGGTCGTCGGCGCGCCGCCGCTCCCGTCGCCGATCTCGTCGTCACTGCCATGAGCGCAGCCCGCGACGACACCGAACCCCAAGACGAGCGCCGCGCCGCGAACGAGCCGCCAAGAAAGCATGAAGACGCACCTCTAGCAGGCCGGCGCGCCGGCGTCGAAACGGCACGGTTACGATTCGGCGGCCCAGGGAACCCGAACAGGACTTGGGTGGGCCCAGCTACGATTTTGCCTGCGACCCGCGCTTTTTCTCGATCCACTCGATGACGCGCGCGGCGGGTTTCGTCGCTGTGAAGCGACCTAGCTCTTGAATCCCGGTCGGGCTCGTGACGTTGACCTCGGTCAGGCGCTCGCCGATGACGTCGAGGCCGACGAAGATGAGGCCGTCGGCCCGGAGACGTGGCGCGAGCGCGCGGCAGAGCTCGAGCTCGCGCGCGGTCAGCTCGGTCGGGACGACGCTGCCGCCGACGTGGATGTTCGAACGCAGATCGTCGCCGCGCGGGACGCGGAGGATCGCGCCGAGCGGCTCGCCGTCGAGGAGCAGGATGCGTTTGTCTCCGACCGTCACGCTGGGCAGAAACTCTTGAACCATGGCGAGGCGCTGGCCCTCGGCCGTGAGCATGTCGACGATGGCGCGTGCGTTCTTGTCGCCTTTGCGAAGCATCATGACGCCGGAGCCGCCAGCGCCGTCGAGCGGCTTGATGACGGCGTCGCCGCCGACCTCTTCGACGAAATGGAAGATCGCGTCGCGGTTGCTTGCGACGAGCGTCGTGGGCGTCCACTCCGAGAAATTCATCGCGTAGAGCTTCTCGTTCGCGTCACGAAGACCACGCGGATCGTTGACGATGATCGGACCTCCGCGGGCGTGCTCGAGGACGAGCGTCGCGTAGAGGTACGCCTGGTCGAACGGGGGATCCTTTCGGATGAGGATCGCGTCGACGTCGTCCGCGAGCGACACCTCTCGCGGCTCGCCGACGAGCTCGATGCGAGGCGCCGTGTCCGAGACGCGGATGCCGCGGACGAGTCCGTGCGCTTTGCCACGGCGAACGCCGAGATCGCCGGGGAGGCAGTGGAGGCTCTCGTGGCCACGCGCCTGCGCGGCCTCGATGAAGGCGAACGACGTGTCCTTGTCCGGCGTCACTCGATCGAGCGTGTCCATCAC
>Ga0164241_10004690_pt1 | contig 13099 bp, 14 predicted proteins | sample OricomyardsoilBY_FD_108780 | JGI IMG/M metagenome (GOLD analysis project Ga0164241, IMG submission 108780) | Backyard soil microbial communities from Emeryville, California, USA - Original compost - Back yard soil (BY) | ecosystem: Environmental > Terrestrial > Soil > Unclassified | place: USA...
AGGGGTTCGATCCCCCTCAGCTCCACCAACTTCCCGCCGATCACCGCCCCCGTAGCTCAGTGGATAGAGCGACCGCCTCCTAAGCGGTAGGTCGTCGGTTCAACTCCGGCCGGGGGCGCCATCTATTCAAGGACTTATGTGTACCGGGGGGTCGTCACAACGTGGCATGTAGGCGGTATGTAGGCACCGGGCACGCATTTCAGTGCGATAGCATTCTTGCTATGTATTCGCGCGATTTCGGAATGCTGTGCTGGTTGCCCAAAGAATCTTCGATCCACATTCGGTCATAGAAATCTTCAGGGCCATCAGGACCACTGTGAACTGCTTCGTCCCTATCGATCTTAAATTCGTGGCGCTCATGCTCGCCTAATCGAAGGCCGCCCTTGTCGTGTTCAATATAAGTCCCGGATGAGCCGCTGCTGGAGTTGCCGCCGATCAGTCGCAGTATCACCGGGCGACGGCCCTTGTTGACTACCGCCACACTCATATGCGCTGGACCCCACTCCGATGCGTCGTAGAACGTGCTCGTGACTTTAAGTCGCGGCCTGTCACGAAACGCGTTGTATGCGGCCACCATAAAACTACCAAGCGAGACAAGCAGCGCGATTGTGGAGAGAACGTTTGCGTATGTCAGTTCCGTCATCGTCCTAAGGTCCGTGCGAACAACTTAAACGAACCGGCGGCTCACGCCGCCGGTCCGCGTGCCTCACTTGCGTGTGCCGTAAGGCGACTGGTTCGTCGGCTTCAACGAGATGCCTTCATCCGACGCCTTCGACTGCACGGCGCCCTCCGAACGACCCAGCTTGACGCCGATTACACGCGTCGGTGTGTTACGCGCCGCAAGGTCTTGTAGCGTGCGAACTTCACCGGACGACCATTGTTTCCCGCTGTTGCGGGTGCTCTTAGTAGTCATTGATCTAACCTCGTACCGCACGCACCGTCATTCCCGGCTCGTGACGCCAGTCTCGAAAGACGAACGCGCACGCGGTACACTAAACATTGAAACGGGTAGCAATACCCGCCACGGCCCCCGCACCGTCTCTCTCACCACCACGTGATCGGCGATGCGAAGGGGCCTTTTTCTTGGCCGCCGCCGGGCAGGTATCAGCGACAGCCGTCTATGAGTCTTTTCATGATGTCGGGTCTACCTCTTCGTCAGTGACGCCGTTTGAATCGCTGGCGTCGTCGGCGTCTTCGTCACCAGCATCGTCGCCATTGTCTGCGTTGCCCTCGGGGGCTGTTTTCTTCGCCTTTGGTGCTTTCACTCCCGGATACCATTCCAGTAATCCAATTTTTCCGTTAGGCAGCTTGTGAAAGATGGCGCTGTTCTTCGTCACGCTGATCCGAATGCCGCGCTTGGCATTGGCTTCGTCTTTCGTCTCGAACAGATAGTTGCCTTCGCTGAGCGACGCGTGCAATTCGTTGATGGTCGCCGGGCCTTGTTCGAGCGCCTTGCGCATCTCTAACACCTGTCGCAAGGCAGTGATCATCGGCTGGCCGTAGAACTGATCACTCTTAATCGAGAGAGAAGGTCCGCTGCTGGCCTGCAACTCCCCGTCTGTGTACATCGGCGGCATGCCGGCGTGAGTACACAGCATGTTGATGAGCTTCTTCTTTTCGATCACTGCTGCTTCCTGCTTCTTCAATTCAGATTGCAGGTCCCTGATTGTCGCTTTGAAGTGGTCGCTCATCTGGTTCCGTGCCTCGCTGTAGAGTGCGGCAGAATATAGCAGCGAGCGGAACGACTTGGAAGGCCCGCGGAACATATTATTTAGATGTCTCTTTTCCGTCTAATTAGTTCCAAGCGAAACATAGAGTTAGGTGCTTAAACATCAGGGTCAAATGAGACATTCCATTCCGCTGACCCTCCGTTAGCTCTTTTGGCTGGATGTCGAGACGCGCGCTACAGCCGTTGGCACGGAAGGCAAGGAGTGCCAAGACGGCACTCGACAGGTGCGAACTGGCAATCTGAATTGAAGAAGCAGGAAGCAGCAGTGATCGCGTGGCGTGAGCGCCGAAACTGACCGCAGCAACGGGCGAAGCGTAGCTAGCCTAGGCCACAATCTTTCGAGCGTGAGTAAAGTCTCTGCGCCGCTTTTGAAGTTTGATCGGCAGGCGCATCTTGGAGTGGCCGCAGTGCACGCAGCGTACGCCGCGGTGAAGTGTTTCAACTCCACAGGTGGCGCATGGCATGCGTGCCAGCGCCGGGCCAGTGTGAACGTCTACGTTGCCGTCACTCATGCGGACTTGCGGCGCTTGGCTGGCGCCTTGTCGTAATCGGGCGGTGGCAGCGCTTCCAGCATGCGTTCCAAACGCTTGCCGTCGTGCTGTTCGAATGTGCCCAGCTGGTTTGCCGGGACGGTCAACACGTCGCGGTCCCACTGATACGCGCGCCCGTCATCATCGGCGCCGGACAGCACCGTCAGACCCGCGCGGCGCACACGCATGTGGACGTTCGGGCTGTACAGCGCTTCATCTGGGCCGCCCTGCAGTGATCGGAACAGATACGCGGGGCGATCATCACCGCGCGCCGTGCGAATGAGGCACGCGCCGAACGATCGGACCAGCTCGTCCACATCGGTACGGAATCGGCCGTTGAATTCAATCAGCGCGAAGCCACGCAGGTTGATGCCCACGCCGTGTTCCGACACGTCGCAGTTGAAGTGCCAGCGTCCGTTTGCATCGCTAAAGCCGTCTTTCTCTGCGTGCTGTTGGCCCCAGCGAACCGCAACCGGCTGGAAGCCGTGTTCACGCAACGCCTCCAATGCGCGTTCGTTGCCGTAGCGCAGCGTCTGTCCCGGCTGAAGCAGCGGGCGCGGTGCGCGCACAGGTGGGAAGTAATCGACAGCGGGGGCGCGATCAAGCAAGAGACGGTCCAATTCATCGATCAACCCCTGCGCGACATCGCGAGACAGCGCCGGCAACTCATCGCGCGAAACGCCCAGCAAGCTGAAGCCGTCCGCCCATTGACCATTCAACGGTACGAACGAAGCGGCAGACTCTACGCGCACAGTGTCCGGCTGATGGCCGTACGCAGTGGCGAGAGTTGAGAAGCGCGGGCCGGCGAGTTTGAAAACGTATAGCGCTTCACCATCGGCGAGACGCGCCGGGCACTTGGCTGCGCCTGTGTATCGTTTGATGATGGCGTCAATGTCCGCCTGCACTTCGTCACGCACGGACACGGTGACGGTTGCCAGCCATGTGTGCTGTGCGTTCTGAATCGGCGCGTGCGGGCCTTGCGGCATCGGTGCGCTGGTGAGTACAGCAACAGCCAGCTCCGCATTGCTGGGATTGCGCGCGAAATCGACTTGGGTGACATACACCGGTCCGAGCGGCGCTCCGCCGTCTCCCAGTGGGATGGGTGCAAAGCCGTTCGCGCGCAGAAGCGCGGCTGAATTGCCGAACGTGAGTTGGTCCATGTGCTATTTCCGGTTGGATGAATCGACCGCGATGACATCGTGGTCAAGGATGCGAATGTCTCCGCGCTTCACCGCGGCAAGGTTCTTGTTCTGCGCCAGCCACTGTTCGATGCGCTCGCGCGGCACGTCTTCGTTGAAGCCGTGTTCAAGCAACATGCGTGCGGAGTCCATCGCGAGTCCGTCACTGCTTTCAATCGCGCCGATGATGACGCCGTGCGGAAGGCGGACGAATACATCGCACTTTGCGGATTTGCTCATGTGGTCAGCTCCGGCGAATGTGGCCAAGGCCGAGCACGGCGGATAAGTCCACGGGTATTTTGTCGGCCGCAGAGCGTTTGTAATCGGCGCCCTTCAGTGCGTCTGCCTTGTCATTGTCAGCCGCAGCGGCCGGCGACTTCGTGGCTGTCGCTGCGTGCGGTGATGCGGAGTCATCTGCAACCAATGCGGTGATGGCCGCAGCGTGTTCACGCACTTCGGTGAAGTCGATTTGCGCCGGCACGCCGGTGTTGAACCACGCGTTCGTAACGAGTTTGTCTAGCACCTTCACGCGTGCGCGGAGGTCGCGAAGTGAAATTGTTTTCGTGGGCATAGCTACCGTCCGAAGAAGGCGCCGCACGTAACCAACGTGACAGCGCCGGGTATCGTCGATGAAACCGCCCGACTCGCTGAAGTTGGACGAGACGGGCAACTTCAAGCTAACGGCGTTTGTCGCCACCAACAACGGACAAACATGGCGCGCATTCTGGCGTGTGCCTTCGTGTTGCTCGGCGTTGGCGTAGCGTGGTCATGGATCGGCTGAAATGCGCGTCACACCGCTTCAAGAAATTCATCGCTGATGTTCATAGGGCGCAAGCGCGGGGCCATTGCCATTGCACACGCATCAGCGCGATTCGGTGAGAAGCCATCGCCGTATTTGTCTATCTTCAACTTGCCGGCCATCGTTTCTTCAGCAGTGATTTGCCCCAGCTCGGCCACCAGTTGGTTTAGCTCTGGGATCTTTGACGAAATGGACAGTATGTTGTCCATGTCGCGAATCTTTTCACCTTGCACGGCTTTGTATGTTTCGGCCGCGCGGTACCGCAGCCAGTCATACGCTTGCGATTTGCGATTCAGATACACGTCCTTGGTCTTGTACTTGCTGCCGGGGATCGCAGGCCGTTCTGGGAACAGCGCTGATTCAGACCCTTTGAATGACTTGACGCGCAAGCGATGCGTACCTTGTTCGATTCGTTCGCCATTAAGTTGCTGTGCGTCGCCTTCCACTGATGCACCCACGCCCACGGCGTCCGCGCATAGGTCCACAACGTCGTGGGTGTCGGCCACAGTGAACGCCTTGCGACACTCGCGCAGCAGGTTGGTGCTGGATGGCCATGACTCCACGTGTTCAATCAGGAAGCCGTACACCACGGCGAACGCGCTGGGGTCACCACCGTTGCCGATGTCGAACGCGCCGTAACGCCGGCCCGTTGGTTCAACGCCAAGTTTGATGTGCGCGTCAATGCACGCGTCTAGATGCTCGCGCGGTATCAACTGCCCCTGCGTGCCGGCAAGGAAATCGCAGTCATATTCCTGATTAAATTTGCGCAGGCCATCCGCTGCGATTTTCTTTTTGCGCCACTCTGGTGTTTTGCGCGGGTCATCGCTCCAACGGTAGTAGAAGCGGGGGATAGCATCGTTGCGCGCCTTTACTGCGAACGAATTGTCCGGGCCGTTAACGCTGGATATGTACAGCTTCACATCGCTGGTTGCTGCCAACGCTTCGTCAACCGTGTCGGCCCGTTCGATATGCGCGGCTTCGTCCAGCACCACGATGGATGCACGTTCACCGCGTCCGATCTGTTCGCCAGCTTGGCCTTGGATGGATGAACCGTTGGGAAACCAGATGCGCAAGTGCGCGCTGAACTTGTCCGCGTTCCAGCCGCCACGGAATTCTTCCGGCAGGTACTGCAAGAACATGCGCGCCTTGTGTAGCAGCGTGCCCGTCGTGCCGCTCTGGTCGATTTTGATTTCCAGTGCGCTGCCGATGATTGCCGCAAAGTTCGCATTGAACAAACACAGGCTGGCCAGCATGGACATGGCGCACCACGAAGCGCCGCAGTCGCGCGCCTTGATGATGACGCCTGATTCGTTGCAACGGTAACGCTCCAACATGAAGTCAATCATGTCGCGCTGCTTCGGGAACAGATGGAAGGGAACGATGGCAGAGCCACCGCGGGCGAGTAGGCGCGGGTCTAGCGTCTGGCCCCAGTCGTGCACAAACGTGGCGATGTGGCCGGCGTAATAGTGTTTCAGTACGCCGATGCGCCGCGGGTCTTCACGCATCCATGCCAAGCGTCGGTTGCGCTCGCGCGTGGTGTCTGGTTCGGCGGCATAGCGCAGGGCGGCGTCTCGCGTCGCTGGGTCTGCTGCATCAATCAGCGCGGCCCGCGCCTCTCGCGTGTCTGCGTGCACCAGTGCGGTGGCCAGTTGAACGTGGGGCGGCGCTTCGCACATCGCGGCGTAGGTGGCGCTGGCGAGTTGGTCAAGGTCGGTGTTCATCGTGGTACGGCTTCAATGGTGGTGAATTGCGCATCAATGGCATCAGCGTCAACAGGTGCAGCCAGTGCGGGCCGCGTGGGGCGCAGTGATTCGAGAAAGTCCAACGCCTGTTCGGGCGTGAAGTCCTTGGGCGCTGGCACGTTGACGTGTGCGGTTACGCTCATGCTGCGGTCAACATGCATGCCCTTCACGCGGTGCAACTCCATGCGCACGGCAAGCTGGTCATGAAGGTGCAGGCGCTTCAGCGATCCATCCGGGAATAGCTCCACGCTCTTGAGCAACTTGCGCGCTGCTGGGCTGAGTTGGTCAGTGCTGGTGAAGCGCACGCGATGCATGCCGGCGCCGTCGCACTGTGAGCATTCAGCGTGTGGCTCGCGGTCGCTGCGATAGCCAAAGCCACCGGCCACGTCGGGCAGGGGCTTCGTTGCTGCTAGAGCTTCATCGAAGGCGCGCGCGTATTCAAATTCATCGCGCCACTGGTAGCGGTGGCCATCACCCCAGCAGTGGCGGCATGCGCCTACGGTCAACGCGATGACTTCGCTAATGTCGGCCGTCGCCATCGCTTCAAGGTCTGCAATCAACTCCGCGGTGGACATCACTGCGTGCGCGTTCGTGGCGGCCTGTAATGCGGCCACGCGGGCGCGCACCTTCGGGTTGTTCAGCACGTTGTACGACGTGGCACGCAGGCTGTTGCGGTTCGTGGTGGCGGCTACGTCGTACGCGTGGACATAGGCTTCAACCACGGAGCCGTGCGCAACGTAGTGGCGGGCGAAGTTTTCCATCTTCTGGCTGAGCCCGTCAGGCTTCACCAACAACAGATTGTTTGTCGGTAGGTCATGCGTCATATAAGAACTATAAACAACGGTACATCATGCTGAGATATTCAAAGCAACGCCGGGCATGTAGGCACGGTGTAGGCTCTGGGCAGCGTAGCAACTAAAGTTGCGCGTTGTCAGCAGCTGGAATTTTTGGCGCCGTTGCGTCTCTCGCGCGGTGCGTCGGCCATTTCCACAGGTTGCCTGCACATCGGTCAGTGAAGTCAGTGAAGTCAGTGAAGTCAGTGAAGTCAGTGGTTTCCCATTTCCATTCCCCACACGCACGTGAACCGTATTCGTATTTCTATGGAACTCATGGGACGATGTGCAGTGTTTATGGCTGGGGATGCAAAACCACTGACTTCACTGACGGCACAGCCTAGCAGCGGCCACCAATCGGTCACGTTCCGTCAGTTCTTTGCGTCCATAAATCGCTTGGCGCTTGCCGCTGATCTTCCACAGTCGGTCCTTCGCGTCGTTGTTGGGCACGGGCATGTACCCCGCGTTGCCCATCTTGTGCGGAAGCTGGCGACGGTTTTTCGGATCACGCAGCCAGTTCTGGAAATCAGTGTTGAACCCCGCGGCTTCCTGAAGCAGTGCCAGCGTGACGGCCGCCGGATTGCCCAGCTTTTCCAACGCGTCCGCCATGGCGCCTTCTTCGGGCGCACGCCCCGCATCCACCATCGCCCAGAACGCGGCCGTCTTTGGTGGTGTCGCCTTGGGATCGAAGCCGCTCAAGTCCACGGTGTCGAGATACGCAGCAACGTGGTTGAACCCGCCCGCGCGGTACCAGCCATAAATTTCCGTCCAGTACGTGGCTGGAAATTCCACCTGATCGCGCTCGGACCATGCGACGTAGTGGCGGCGGTCATCGGGCGGCAGATATAGGCCCTCGCGGTGGTTGGTCGTGAAGATCACGCCCACCACGTTGAACACGGCGTGTTCGCGCAGGTTCTTTTCATTGCAGCGAAGCACATCGGGCGGCGCCGCCAGCAGCGTCTTGCAATGCTCATACAGCGCAAAGCGGCTCATGTCGCCAGAGTCGCGCGCTTCGCTCACGCGCAGCACCACGGCTTTGATGTGTGGATTGAATGCAGCGAGCAAATCAGCCGGCGCAATTTCCTTGAAGTTCCACGGGCCAACGGCTTGCTTCAGCGGTTCCATGATCGTGTCTTTACCGACGCCCGGATTTCCGCCGAAAACCAACGCGTGGTTGATCTTGTCGCCGGGGCGCTGGCGGCGATGTGCGAACCATTTGACGATGTGGTCCACGTCATCCGGGTACACGAATTGCAACAGGTTCAACCACGGTGCCGCTAGGCTCGCATCGCCCAGTTGAATGGTGGCGGGACGAAACAAGTTGAACGTGTTGGTGCCGTCGCGATAGATCCATCCGCCGTCCGCAGCAACGCGGTTGCCAATGACCATGGGTTCACCGGGCACCCACGTCATCTGATGCACGGGCCGCGCACTGTCCAACCACGCGCTGGGCTTCATACCGATGGGCCACGGCTTGACCGATGCGTCCACACCAGCAGCGGGCCACACTTCACGAGTGGGGACGAAGATGTACGCGTGGTCCGGCAGGTAGGCGTGGAAGTCATCAAGCCCGATGCCTGACGCCGCTGCATTTGCTTCCGGTGCCGGCGCACCCGCGGCAATGACGCGCTTGCCATCGTTGTAACAGCCTCGCGTGGCGGCGCATGCGTTCAGAATCGTTTCGCGTAGATAGTCCGGGCGGTCTTCCCACTTCTCGCGGCGAAGATCGGACGCCAGCATCATGCGTTCCATGCGTTCGCAGTTGCAGCCTGTGTAGAAGGCCAGATGATTGGCCAATGCCTGATCGGCGCCGGAGCGGTCCCACACATCGCCCGACGATGAGGGGAATGCCTTCGCTAGTTTCTCCGCCTTCGCGTTCCAAAGATCGTTGAACGATGCGTTGGCACCGAATGCGCCCTTGGCGCTGCGCGATCGTTTTGCAATCTCAACAAGCGCATTGTCATCATCCGGGCCGTGCCAGTCCGAACGGGGTTCGTTCGTCCATTCGACACCGCCAATAGTCGCAGCGCTGGGTTGAAAGAATCGTTCAATCAACCACTGCATGGATGCGCTGTAGTCGGCTGCGGCATTGCCCGACGCGTCAAAGCCAGTGATAGCTACGCCACGGTCTTCCGTGTAGAACTCCAATCCTTCCTTGACGTTCTTGCATGCGTGCGCCGGTACAGCGCCGCAGCCGATGACGTGCCATCCCCGCGTGCTGCTGGACCGCTCGCGCGCGGCATGCGGGAACGCGGCGAGTAGTTCGAGTGCGAGCGGTGACCACGCAGGCTGCCCGTGCGCATCGCGAATGACGCAAGCGTCAATGTCCAGAAACCAAAACGGGTCCGATGCTGTGAAGTAAAAGCCGGGAACGTAAAAGTCACCATTCGTTGCAACGGACTGAAGTTCGGCGCCGGCTTGCGCGACAGTCGCCCAGTCGGTGCATGCATGGATGCCGCCTTTTCCTTCGGGCGGCGTGGTGCGCGTGCGCGCATCAACTGGCTTCTTTTTATACTTACCTGTCGCGGTGTCGCGGTCATGAAGGCGATAGATGAACCACTGCGCGTAGGACTGCATCGGCGCGAACGCTTGCGGCAATGTCCACGGTGTCGGTAGGCCAGCCGGGGCCGTGCCTGACGCGTCGGTCAAGCTGTTTGTGTGCGTGGTCATGGGGAAGTTACTCGGACTTTGGCGCGGACAGAACGGCCCGCGGTGGTGTCTTGCGCGGTTGCGACTGCGCCAGAATTTGAATCGCGCCCGACAGTTTGCTGGCGCTCATCGAAGGGATGACCGCTTGAGCCGACAACAGTAGGCGCGCGGTTTGTTCGCGTCGCCAAACGCCGGTGCCATACATCGGTAGCCCTCCTTCAGAAGGCCAAAATTCAGTCGTCCACGGGATGGTCAGCAAGAATGCGAGCGCGTTCCGTTCATTGTTCTGCGGGGTTGGGTTACGACCATGCGTGAACGTGTAGCAGCCAGCAGTGACGCCGTGCAGCGTTCTCACTTCGTTCATGACTGCACCTCCCGGCATTCGTACGTGTGGACAATGGCTTCGGGAAACATCACGCGCAGGCGGTCACGCTCTGCTAGTGCGCTCTCAACAGTGGCGTGTCTCTTCTTCGGGCGATAACCATCTGTGCGCCAGTTGATCCAAAAGCAGGTGGCGCCCCGCACCGGCGGGATTCGCGTTCGCGGCTTGAGCTTGAGGACGGGGCGGTTTGTTGTATGCTTGCTTTGCATGTTGTCGATACTCGCGCCCGCCTGATGTCCGTCAGCGCGGGCGTAATCGTTTATAGGGTTCTGGTTGCCGCTGCGATTTGATCCAACAGCCAGTTGGGATTGCGCTGACACAATCGGGACAGCGCACGGGCGGAGCGGGCTAGCACGGCACGAACCGCCGCGCCTTCTGCTGTTGTCGGGTCCAACGCGGGCGCGAGTTGATGCAGCACACGACGGATTGCGACCGCACGGACACGTGGCTGCACCAAATCAACTCCAGCCGCTGCGATTGCGAGACGCAGGGCTAAGCTGCAGTCCTGACGCGCACGAACGCTGCGCAAGCTTTCAAGACAGCGGGCGCGAATCAGCGCGCATTGCTGGGCCGTACGCTGCACGGCGTTCACGCGCGAAGAGAATCGGCCAGCCGAGCCAGATTGCGCGCTGTCTCCGCTTCCAAAGCCTTGTGGCCCTCTTCGCTTGCGATGTGATCGCGAACTGCATTTGTAGGGGCGAGAAGCGCGCGAATGTTGGCCAAGGGCCAGCGCAACGGCCCGCCGTTCACCTGACTCGGTTGAATCGGCCCTGACCCCTGACAACTCCAACGACGGAGCGTTTGCGGCTTGAGGCCAAGCATTGCCGCTGCCTCACTGGTCGAAACGGTGTCGTCCACGCCATAGCCCTTGCAGAGCTGGCGGCGTTCATCGGGGGATACTGCGCGGCGCTTCTTCTGCGCCTCATTGGCTTCGGCTTGCATCGTCGTGTCTCCAGTTCAAGCGCGTTGTGCGCCGTTGCTGGCTATCTAACGATGGATGCGCACTTCCAATAAAACGCGCGTGGGGACAGCACTTATTTGCTGACGCGGATGTGGGAGATTCCGAGGATGGCGCGCAGTTCTTCGCTTGTGGGCTTGCGAAGCGAGAGGGTGTGACGCGCAGGCTTTCGTCCACGCCACCGCTGCATCAGCTTTTTCACATTCGCGTGAGTGACACCATTCGGCTGTCGCTTCACCCACTGCTGTACTTCAAGCGGTGCCGCGGGGCTCGTCGCCAGATCCACCGCGCGGTTCACGTCGGCCTTGTTTGCTCCAATCCGCAAGCGAGGCACGGTCTTGAATAGCCAGTCGGCTACCTGCCACGTCGCCTGTGCATCGCGTGTCGCTGCATCGCGGCTGGAAGCTCGCTTGCCAGCGGATCGTGCTGTGCCGTCCGCCACTACATCAACCCATTGGTTCAACAAGGCCGTGTGGCGTTCAATCGCTGTGTGATACCGCTGCGCATATTCTTGCGCCTGTTCGACAGATTCAGGCTGCGGAAAGTCTCCGCGTGCATCCCGCTCCGCTTGCTGGAGGGCAGCTTGAATTTTCTGCAGACGACGTGAGCGTGTATGCATGGCAATCACGCGGCGCGGCGCGTTGCTTCCTTCGGTGGCGTGAATCGCACCTTGCCTTCTTTTAGAAGCCACGCTTCCAACTTCGTGTGCCACATGCGCAGCAGATCCAAAGGCCGGCGGCGGTAATGTTTTTCAGCGAGTGCAGACGGTTTATGACCTTGAATTTGCGCGACGACACCCGTGGGCATTTCCACCCACTCAGCGAGCGTGCCGAAACTACGGCGGAGTCCGTGCAGCGTGACGTGTGGAAGTCCGGCGGCTTTTAGCGCTTTGTTGTGCGCGATGCGCGGCTCAGTCAAGCGGCCATCTTTTGCATCGGTGCTGTAGAACATCCATTGGTTCTTTTCGGGCAGCGCCTTCAACAATGACGCAACGTACGGCGTTAGTGGAATCGTGCGTTGGCCTTCCACCTTGTCGCGAATCGTCAAATGCGGAGCGGTTCCAAAGTTCACATCATCCCGCCGCAGCGTGGCCAGTTCTTCGCGGCGCGCGCCCGTCAGCAGCAGCGTTTGCAGGTACGCACGGATGACAGAGTTAGGAAGGGCGCGCACGGCGGCGAACCACGCCGGCAGTTGTTCGCGTTGCAGGCAATCGCCTTCCTTCGTCTTCGCTTTTGGCACGTGATCGCGAACGCTGCGCGCTGAGAACGCGTCCGCCGGGACAACGCTTTTGTACTCAGGAATGTCATGCGTCCAAGCAACGAATGCCCGCAGCGCCCGGTACGCCTGCCCGGTGCTGGTGGGGCGCTTCGCCGTCTCACGCTTCAGCCACGATGCGATGCGTTCGGCCGTCAGCTCGGACAGCTTGAGGCCCATCAGCGATGCGAGCGGGCCGGGCTTCGTCAGCTTGCCTTTGCCGCCACGTCGCCATCGCTTCCCACCTGCGTGCGCAAGGGCGGTGTGGTTCGCTAGATGTCGCGCGCTCCACTTCGACTTCCGCGCTTCGATGTAGGCCAGCCAGACGCCTTCCACGACTAGATCGCGGCGGGAGGCTTCCACACGGTTGGCTTCCGCCTGCGCGCGCTGTTGGGCGGCTTCGTCGCGCGGATCAATGCCACGGTCCACGACGGTGACAAGGCGGCGGGCTTCTTTGCGAGCGCCTTCCAGCTTCCACGCGTCCGGGGTTCCGATGGTTACGCGAACGCTCTGGCCGTGAACGCGCTTTTCAAAGATGTATGCACGTGCGCCGTTCGCAGTCACACGCAGGCCAAGGCCCGGTACTTCTTCGTCCCAGTAGATGACGTATGCTTTTTCCGCCGGGCACGCGAATGCCTGCACGCGCTTTTGAGTGAAGGGAAGGATTGTCGCTGCCATCGCTAACGGTTCCATGTAGGCGCCATGTAGGCGCCGGGTAGCTATATCATGCAACGGAGCGGAATACGCTTACCAGCGCGAAACACTGTAAAACTCCGTTTTTCCCGTATATGTGATACGGTCCGCAACACGGAGGAATACGGCGGAATGTGCCCTGCGGACGCCTCCTAAGCGGTAGGTCGTCGGTTCAACTCCGGCCGGGGGCGCCATCCTGCGATTTGCCACTGTCTGCCGACACTGGAGCGCTGCTGCAGTCTTTGGCGCTGAAGGCAGCTCGAAGTCGAGGCACCCGGACAGCAACATTAGCGAGGCCACTGCTGCGCCGCGCTTTCAGTTCGAAGATCGATCGCGTCGACGGTATCGCCAG
>Ga0164241_10004691_pt1 | contig 13096 bp, 1 predicted proteins | sample OricomyardsoilBY_FD_108780 | JGI IMG/M metagenome (GOLD analysis project Ga0164241, IMG submission 108780) | Backyard soil microbial communities from Emeryville, California, USA - Original compost - Back yard soil (BY) | ecosystem: Environmental > Terrestrial > Soil > Unclassified | place: USA...
TCCTCTGGTATTCGTCGAGCGCTGCGTCGCTCACTTGGCCGCCGAGGGCGACCAACAGCGCGTGTTGAGTTCGAAGCAGCGATTCGTCCGATGCGCGTCGCAGTCGCGCGAGTGCGTATCGTTGCTGGGCTTCGAGCAAGGTCGCTGCGGTAACTTGTCCGAGCTCGAAGCGCGGCTGCACGGAGGCATCGAGCTGGCGAAGGGCTTCCGTTTCCTCTTCTTCGGATAAGCGCGAGAGCTCGCGAGCCGTCCAAGTGAGTCCGAGCTCGTGCATTGCGCGCAGGGCGGAAGTCTGCCGTGCAGCAGCGCGCTCGAACTCGGCCGCGTTCGAAAGTTTGTCCGTCGCGAGAAACGCGAACGCCTCATCCAACCCCAGCGCAAGTCCGACTCCGAAATCACCGCGCCATGTCTTGGTCGTCGTCGGCCCCGCAACGCGGTTCGCGGCATACGATCCGATGGCAAAAGGACCAACGGGGTGAAGAGCGGAGACGACCGGTAGCGGCCTTCGTTCATGCGTCGCGAGTGCAGCTGCATCCGCCGCAGCCACTTCTGGGTCGTGCTGGATCAGCGCGTTTTCTTCCGTCTGGAGAGCGTTACCCGCGCCGGGCGCTCGACCCGTCACGCGCAGCGGAGCGCCCAGCGCGATGGCGCGTAGTGTGGCCGTGCGCCGCTGCTCTTCGGCGTCTGCTCGTCGCCTCTCGGAGTCGAGTAGCGCGGCTTGCAGGGCGCCCAGCTGGCGTTGCTTGACGGCCGGGTGAACATCCGGGTTTGCTGCGTGTTCGCGCTGGAGCGTATCGCCGAAACTGGTCAAGCGCTGCTGAATCCCCGCTTCGGTCTCCAATAGAACGTCCGCTTCGTCGAGCCGTTGCCGGAGTATCGAGCGTTGCTCGTCGAGCTCGCGCTCGATCGAATTCGAGCGGCTGCGGGCCTTGCCTTCACGCTCTGCTGCGCGAGTGATTTGCGGCGCGTCGCGCACGGAGTCCAAGGCCACGCTGAGTGCCAATGTGAAGGAGAATGCACCGCCGCGCAGACCTTGGATGATTTGCGTGGTGAGGGTCGTTCCGCGCACTGGCCTCGCTAGCGCTTCAGTTTGTGCATGGGCCAATGCGGCCTCGAGCTGAGCCTCGCGTCGTCGTTCTGCGCTCTCGTAGCCCGCTAGCCCATTTTCTGGCAAAAATTGGCGCTGAGCCCAACTTTCGACCGCCTCGGGGCTTTCGTTCACGATGACCTGTGTGCCGCGTTCGGCTCCGAGGTAACTGGCCATGAGCACCTCGGCGCTGCGCCGACGTGCCTCGGCCTTGCCTTGCTGGCTGCGCGCGGTGTGATGCGCGAGCTCGGCCAAGCGCACGTCTCTTTCGCTCGCCGCGCCTCGCTGGAGCCAGCTCATTTCGCGTTGCCAGGATTCGAACGCCAACTGTGAGGCTCGAGCTGCGAGTTCGGAAGCCTTCCGCGCATGCGCCAGCTCCAATCGAGCCTCGAGCTCGCCCCATTGATACTTCTTTCTTTGCAGCTCCGCCTGCATCTGACGGAGCTGCGCTTCGCGTTCGAACGCACGCTCGGTGGCCGCGGTAGGTCGTAAGTCTAGCGACCATCGTCCGAGCACGCTGGCCTCGCGCACGACCGTCGCCAAACTGCCGGAACCCGAGAGCGACAGTTCGGGTCGCACGGGTATGTCGAGATCCCCCGCCTCGTAGACCGGCAAGAGCACACCCGCTTCGACGCCCGTCGCCAACAGAAAATGCTCACTACGCGCGCGCTGCATAGCGCGTTCGGCCTCAGCACGCGCGCTCCCGAGGAGTGGCGCGCGGCGAACGGAATCGCGCAAGCGACGATCGACGTCGGTCGAGGCAAGTTCTTCGCGGCTCGTCTTTCCGGACGGAGCCAGATCGAGGCGATCGTTGCTCGACAACTCGACTTGATCGCGAAGCGCCTCCCCCAACAGGTCCTCACGCTGGAGTTGTGCAACCAATAGACCCCGGCTCGCCGCCGCCAGCTGTGCCACGGTGCGCTCGCCGCGCGCGAAACGCTGGATCATGTCCTCGCACTCGATACGCGCTACGCGGACACTATCGTCGCTCTGCCACGAACGAAGAATTTCGTCACGATGCGCCTGGGTCCGATCTTCGACGAGCCCACGCTGCAAGCGAGATTGCTCCAGGTCGAACTGGCTCTTCGCGACGGCTCGCCGCTGCGCTGCTTGCAAAGCAGGTATGCCAGGACGCAGACGAAAGCCCAACGCAATTTCGGTAGTAACGCTCGTCAGACCATAGGATGTCCCGCGTGCATCGACGTTGGTCCCCTGCGGCAGCAGCGCCAACGTGGTAGACCGAAGCTCGGGCACGTACCAACTCTGGCTTCGAGTCCAACGCAAACGCTGCTGTTCGAGCGCGATGTCGGCGCGTCGAATTCGAGCCACACTCGCCGGCGCATCGGCGATTTCCTTTTGAATCAGCTCGAGCAATGCTGGCAACTCGAGGCGCGGATCGAGTCCGCTGGCGGTGAGCGGAGCTTCGATCATTGCGGATAGGCGCTGCGCCGCTTCGTGCCGTCGATTCTCGAGTTGCGCCTGGGCTCCTCGCAGCTCGCCCAAGTAGCCTTCCACGAGCACGCGATCGTCGCTTTCGTCTCCGCGTGCCAATTGGGGCATCGTGGACGCCAGTGACACCATCGTGCCGATTTGATCTTCCAGCAACGCGCTTCGACGTTCGATGAGATGCAGCTCCACGCCCGCATCGAGCACGCGCCGTCGCGCCGCGTGGATTGTCTCTGCCAGTTCTAGCTGCGCCTTGTCTTCGGCCGCGCTCGTAACGCTGACGGCACGCAGTTTGGGAAGAGAAAGCGCGAGCTGCCCTTCTATGTCGAAGCGCCAGCGCGGCGCATTCAAGTCGGTGTCCGTTTGTTGCTCGATCTGACGGCGCACCGCGAACGAGAAGTCAGGCAACCACTCCAGCCAAGCGGCGGTGTTCTTCGCGCCGTTGGTTTCTGCGCGTCGCCGCGCAATCGCGATCTCTCCACCAGGCTGCGACTCCGCTCGCTCGCCCAGCTGCAAGAGGCGGCGAATCGTGGCGCGCGCGCCCGTTTCGGTCGATGGGGCCTGGTCGGGTGTGGCTCGGCTCGACCGAGCGCAAAAGAACAGACAGCTGAGCAGCAGGAACGTCAACGTGGAGGAACGCTGCAACGCGGAGTCTCTCATTCAGTTCTTACCACTTGAAGAAACGAGCGACCGTCCAACACGCCGACACTGCGGCGCGAACCGACCGCGCAAGCTGCTCGGATCAAAGGTCGTGGCCCATAAGAAGGCTCCGCCGAGCTCGGCTTCATCGCTGAAATCCGCCAATCCTTCCTGGGGGAGCAGCAGTCGATGAGGTCCGCTCAGTCCGATTCGGTGAACGAGGTCGCGACCGACGGCATCGCCGAGCCCAGTCGAGTAGAGGCGTTGGGCGTTGGGCAAAATGTCGGACCAGGCTTTGAGACCAGCCAAAATCGCGTAGTGGCCCGCGGGCGAACGCTCTTGTTCGACACTGGCATCACGATACCGTTGAGCCACGAACACGGTGCCCGTGAACGAGCGAGCTATTGGATCTAGTCGGAGCCAGTGATTGAGGAAGAGCTCTGCCGAGCGCAGGTACTTCGCGTCCAAGGTTCGCTCGTAGGCGATTCGCAGCGCCCAAAGGCGGATCCCCTGGTCGCTCAGGCGCGTGGCCCCGTTCGCTCGCGCCTGCTGAGTCGACAGATAGCCACCGTAGCTCGGGTTCTTGGGGTCGCTGATTTGCAGGCCACCGCGCTGGGTCGGACGAACTAAGTCGTTCGCCAGCGTGAGCAGCGCGTCGCGGTAGCGAGGGTCGCAGGTTTCTCGGTATGCCCAGTCGAAAATGGCTAAGTGGAAGCCGTAGTCGTGACCGTCGGCGTAGCTCGGGAGCAAGTCACTGCGATTGCGCAGCTCATCGAATTGATTCAGCGCGAAGCTAGAGGCGCGAAGCGCGCTTTGTCTGAGCCGCGCGGCAATCTCGGCAAATTCGGGGACTACCCCATCCCTTTCGAGCAGGTCTGCGGCCAGGATCCATGAGTAAACGAGCTCCGCGTGCCCAGAGTCGGTGTCGAGAGAGGAGGCCGCTATGGGCTCGGCCCGCGTTTCGCCCGTCACCAGTCGCGTCCAGAGCGGCGCGAGCTCTTGGAGTTGATCGGGAATACCATCACCGTCGACCGAGGCCAGCGGTGCGCGCAACGTGTACGATAGTGCAGCGGGTAGCTCATAGCTCTGCCGTGGCGGCAGCGTGACTTGCAGCTCGTAGCGCGCTTCGAGTCGACTCCAGCCGCTCGGGCCATTGTACAAAATCAGCCGATCCGCGGGGCGGCCGAGGGCATAGAGCTGCGCGCGATCGAAGCCGAAAACGAGCATGAATCGCGCGCCGAGATTCTTGTATTGCTCCGTCAAGTCCAGCTCTCCGCCGTGCGCCGAGTCGCTCCACAGCGGGGCTTTCATGCCTTCCATCCAAAACCCAACCGGCAAGTGAACTCCGTCGACCGTGTGTCCGATCCCGTAGCGGCCTTGCGACTTCTCGTTGGCGCCCGTGCCGTACTCGAGATAATCCGCGAGGGTGATTCGCGCTTCGCTCAGTGTAGCTGGCTGCTCGCCATGGTTCTCGAACTGGTAGTGAATGCCGACCGCCGGAAAGTTACGCCGCAACTCCGCCGTTTCGCGGATTCGGACGGAGCCGAAGTCGGGCGTAAATAGCCGGGAAATGGCGAGCTTTGCCTGGTCGGGGGCCACGTTTTTTGGCAGCGAGTTACCGTCGATAGCAAACTCGTAGCGTCCTTGATCGACGCTCGAGCTTTGTCCGTCGATGACTGCTCCGAATGCACCCCAGGTCATGGTGGGGCTATGCGTTTGCGTGCTGGCAAACGACAGCCGGCGATGATTGACGGCTACGGCGAGCGAGCCGTTATCCATGAAGACGTCGGAGCGGCCGTCGTTCGGGTCATGCTCGGCGAGAAGCGCGAGCTGATCGAAGCTTTGCGCAAAGGTTGCGCCGGACGGCAACATCGCGGCAAGGCTCGATTCAGCTAGGTCGGCGATGTTGCGCAGCAACGTCCTATCCTTGCTGGAACGTTGAACAGAAATCAGCCCACGAAGCGCTCCGCCCAAATCCGGGCCGTAGCGAAGCCCAGCCGAGAAGATGGCGCTGTTGCTTGGCTGCCGCGCGTCACCGTAAGCGAAGCGCGTGAGGGGGTGCGGCTGGCGCCGACTGCGGTGGGTGTCGACGAACGTCTGCGCTGCTCGTCGGGCAAATTCTCCCGTAGTGCCCGCGACCAATGCCTGCCGAGCCGATTGCAAGCGTGTACGGAAGTCCGCGCCGCGCGCGAGCAGTGCTGGAAGCTCGGCTTCACTGCGCACCGTTCCACTCAAGAACCAGCCTTGCGTGGGGCGATCCAGTTGGAGTGCCGCTGCGGACCCCGCGCCCGCGCTCCGTTCGTCGCTCGTGTCGAGCTGACCGACTATCAGGTCCGTGCTCGCCTCTCCGAAGCCCCAACGCGGTTGGGCTTCGCTGGGGGTTGCAAGGAAATAGCTCTCACCCGCCGCGTCGCTGCACAGCACGACGCGATAGCCGTTGCTTTCGAATGAGCGCCGCTGCACGAAGCGCTGCTCGCGGAGTGGGATGAGCGCGACCTTCAGAGTATCCGGGGCAAGCGCGGCGTTGACAGGCACTGGTTCGGCGTCGTTCGCCCCGGGATTTCGCTCGTAGACTGCAAACTCCAGGTACGAGAGCGGCGCGCCCGGGACCAGACCTTTGTGCTCGAAAACATCCACTCGACTGTCGTCGAGTTCGTAGACATTCTCCGATTCTTGCGCGTTCACGCCTCCGGGCTCCAACCGAGCGCGCACCGACAGGACTTGCTCGGCTCCGTTTGCCGTCGTTCGAGTGAAGCTGCCGAAACTGCGCGCGGCGCCGACTGCAAAGTTCATGAGCAAGGTACTTCGGCCCCAGAATGCGGTCACCTCGCCATTGGTGCGGAAGGTCTTCGCCTCGGGTACGACCAGCGCATAGCGTCGTGGTCGCAGATTCGAGTCCGGCTCCGAATACAAGAAGACGCTGCTTTGGTCATCTGCAGCGCCGGCGAGATAGGCGCGCGCGTCACGATTCGGCGCGCGACGAATCGCCGCGGGCCAACCGGTGGTGTCGAATATTGGCCCCTGCGCTTCTAAACGCACTTCCGGACCCACTTCGAAAAATGCCGGAATTCCCCAAGAGACTGGCGCCCGTGGAGAAGTCGACGAGCGAAAGGGCGTCACGACCGGACTCGGACGCTGCGTCGCGGGTCCAGCGCACGCGCCGAGCAAGACGGCCGCGAGCAAGAAGGTGGCGAGTGAACGAGGCGCGCTCATCGTTACCTACTCGGCCCCTGCATGCGGGCTGCTAGCACGGTCCAGGGTCGAGTCCGATCGAGCTGCGCTGCCACACCGCGCGCGCGCGGCATATCGCCGTCGTCGCGCTCCAGCAATCTCAATGCACGCAGTGGGCGGCTGGCGAATTGCTCGGCTTGCGCAGGATTGGCGGCTACCCAAAACGGCACTCCGACTATCGCGCATGAACCAATGAGGCCGGCGATCCCGACCCAACGACGTGCTCGAACACGAGCCCCGGCAGGCCGCGAAGTCAGACGCCTCGCCAGGAAACCGAACACGCCGATGGCCAACAACCACAGCGTGCTTTGCCAAATCGCCTCGCGGTAATCCCGGCTCGCTTTTGCGTAGAAACTAGCCTGGTTTGCTGCGTCTTCCTGCAGCAAACGGACTCGATTTTGCAGCGAGGCGTATTCGCGTTCGATGTCGCGTACGCGCTGACGCTCGGCGCGCACGTTCTTGCCGGTCGCTTCGCCCGCCTGAACCCGCTCTCGGTAGTCTGCGAGTCGTCGCTCGTAGTTGGCGACGAATTCTGCGTACGTGTTCTTTCCGCTCGGTTGCCCGTCGCGCCGGATCTCGCCGTTTTCCATGAGCCAATTGAGCCACGAGACCAGATCGTGGCTGCCCGTTTCACGAGCCAGCCGCTCGGGCAGTTTGGTCTCCAAGAACTCGTGAGTTGCATCCCCTACCGTGGGGGCCACTAGGCGTCGCACGCGCGACTCGGTCGGAATTGGCGTGGGATCGTCCTCATCGAGGTCTTGGTCGAAGAAGATCTTGTAGGCTTGCTTCAAAAAGTAAGTTTGAGTCCAGCTTTGCAGTCCGCGCTGCACGACATTCAATCTTCGCAGTACGTCGGTGCCCGCCGTTGCCTGGACGTCCGCGCGTAGCAACGAGCTCAGCGAGTCATAGAAGGGGACGCCAGACTCCAGACCAGGGCTGAAGCCGAGTGCCGCGCGATAGTCTTGGCCGACCTCCGGCAAGAAGGTCGCCAGTTTACCCAACACCTCAGCGCTGTTGGCAGGTACGGGGTACACGCGGTCGAGCACATGAAGTTTGAATTGGGCGATCGCGAACTCGACGCCGTCGGCGAGGAATTGATCACGTTTGGCTAGTTCCGCGAGCGCGCCCTCGATGCCTGGCGTCTCTCGAACCAGCGTGAGATCATCGAAGAAGCGCGAGAGGTAGCGATCGAAATTGCCGAAGCGCGCGAACGCGGCGCGCGCTGTTGCGGGCGCACGCGGCGAAAATGCGGCTTCTTTCAAGAGCGCAAAGGTGCGAGATAGTGAAAGCAGCTTGCCTCGTGAGCGCTTCACGAAGTCACCGCGCTTCTCCCACCAAGCCGCATACGCCGGAGACTCTCGCCAGGCCGCTTCGTCCGTGTACTTGCCGCGCAGAGCGAGCGCTTCACGATCCAACACCGAGACGCCCCGGCGATAGCTCTCACGAACGTCCGAACGCTCGCGTAGACGGTCGTAGATCTCGAACACATCCGCGACGTAGCTCGGGCTCTGGCCGATCTCGCGCGCATACAGCAGCTCGTACAGCGCGAAATCGGTCACCACGTCGTCGTCGCCGATGTGGGGGACACTCAAAGCGTCGGCAGACAAGCCGTTCAGCTTGGCTCTTCGTGCGTTGTCGCTGAGAGCGTCGCGTAGGATCGCTTGCTTGTAGTAGTCGAGCTCCTCAGCAGGAAAGCTGAGTCGGACCAGCTCGTAGATGTGACTTAGGTCGTGCAGGAATTGCTGTTCGAGCTGCCGCGTGGCTGCCTCGGCGAACGTCGGGTCGTCGATGTGCAACCCTGAATTCAAGGCCTGACGAGTCGCGATTGCCGCCAGACGGTCGGCGAAGCCGATGCGCGGTGACTGGTCGTCGCCGATCACGATGTGCAAGCTCGGAAAGCGCTCGGCGAGCGCTCGCACGCGGGCACGGACTTGCACCAACGCCGTGGCAGCAGACAAAGAAGGTTGGATTTCCGGTATGAATTCCCGGACCAAGAACAGTCCGTCATGAAGCGCTTGGAAGGCGAGCACCCGTTCCGACGACGGAGTGCGCCCGGTTTGTTCCCGCATGATTGTGCGCATGTCGTCGAGCACTTCTGCGGGGAGATGAGCTTTGAGCGCTGGCGAACTGCCGGGCGCCGACGTCAGTGCGTCGTCAGCTGTGGTCTCGCTGAGGAGGCGGTCGACTGCGGGCAAGTCGATGAACTCTGCATAGCGCCAGACGTCGCCCTGGAAGTCCGAGCGCTGCGCGGCCACGAGCAACGAGGAGACAAAACCCTTGGCGCCCCAAGGCACATTGGGGTAGCGCTCGGGCCCTTCTCGTCGAACGCGGACGAGCGCCTCCGCGATCGCGATTGGATTGGGTTCGCTGCCATACGCAACCCGGATTTGCGCGAGCACGTCCGAGAGCGCGAGCGTGGCACTCTCCGGAAGTATATCCGGGTCGTCGAGAGTTCGAAGCTCGGCGTCAGCCACTTGGTCCGGCGTCACGCCACGTGCGGCGGCAAGCTTTCGAGCAAGTTCGGCATGCGCGTCTCGCTGGACGAGCTGCATGAACGATTGCGGCGGGCGAAAGCCGTGGCTGGCGAGATCACTCGCCGCGCGCCACGTTTCTCTTCGGGCGGCCTGCATCGCCTCGAGGGTGACGCCCGAGCTCTTGGCTACCAGTAGCTCGGTTTCGACGAACGCGCCGTCTTCCCAGGGAAAGAGAGGACCCGAAGCGCGCATGCTCGCGATCGAGCTTCCGAACTCGCCGCCGAGCTGTACAGCGAAAGCCGACATCCCAGGAGGAAGCGGCGTGGCGCGCAGAGTCAATGCCCAATCTCGAACGCGCTGTTTGCTCCACGCGCTCCCGTTCTGGACCGGAAGCAAGCCTTCCTCTCCCGCGCTGAGAAGCAGGTTCGAGAGGCCAATCAAGCCGGTCATGGCTGCGGAACGAGCGCTCGGCGCGCGGAGCCCGGTCTTTTTCTGCACGCGCATCGCTTGAGTGTCGATGAACGTGCGTAGCGCTCGGTCCTCGGGCGACAGCTCGCGGGCTCCCCTTTCGGCGAGCGCGTTGAGTCGTTGTAGCAAGCCTCCGCTGGCCAGGGCGTTGGCGAGCGACCACTCGGGTGCGAATTCGCGCAGCGTACGCTCCGGCTGCCAACCGTTCACCAAGCCGAGCAACGTGTACGATTCGAGCGTCCCTTCGCCATCCCAGTACAGGTTCGGATAGTCGCGCGAGAGGCTTTCGTGGAGCCGCGCAAGGAGCGCGCTGAGCCGCGTCACGTTCGCGTCTGCGAACGGCACCCGATTGGCGGCAGCAGCGTCCGACAACTCCGCGAGCGCCAAGATCGCGTTCGCGCGCCGCGTTCGCGGGTCGAACGTGGGAGCCCCCGTCCTTTCGGCGATGCGGCGTTCGACCAACGTTTCGAAGTCTGCCGAGGGGGCGATGTGATTGATGCTCAGCGACTCTGCGTGGTTCAGTTGGCGTTCGAATCGTTGCCAGAGCGTCGGCAAATCGAGCCCCGTGACCTGCTGCAAATTCGAGAAATACTCAGAGAAGCCGGCCACCCGCCAGGGCAGGTGCGGCCAGCGAGCGAGCCCGGAGGCAGCGACCTCTGCCCAACCATGCGCCAGCTGCCGCGGGTCGACCGCGCGCTTCGCGCCGCGTCGCTCGAAATTGTAACGAACCACGCGGGCTTGCACGACCACGTTCCACCAAGCGAAGAAGCGTCGGGCTTGCGTGCTGCGACTGAGGCGGCCTCGTGCCTTGAGCATCGCGGCATCAGTGAGTTCTTGAATCACCGGCGGCGGAGCCTCCGGCATCAGTCGATTCACGTCGGCGAAAAGATCCCGAAAATCATGCAAGAAACTCGCGACGGTTCGCGCGTGCTTGCCATCGGCGCTGGAGAAATACGCCGTCTGGCACACGAACTCCGCGACCTGGTCCGCGCGCGCTGGAAGGTTGGGAAACTCCTTGGGCAGGTCGCGCCAGATGGCAAATAGATCACTCCACTGCTGCTCGCGCGACGAGTCTGGCGGGACGGCGAGCGTGGTCCCCGCATATCCGCGACCGGCAAGCTCCCGTTGATAGTGCTGATAGCCGTCGACCAACTCCCGATATGTTTCGCTGGCGTCGATCAACACCAACCATTCGAGCGCGCGTCGCTGAATGGGATCGCCAGCATCATCAGGAAATCGAAGCTGGGTGACCTCTGCCAGTAGCGTGTGGTCGAGCTCGCTGCCAGGCAAAGGCGACGAGGCGCTCGTCCGCGCGGCCACCTGAGCGAGTCGCTCCGACATGGTTTGCGTCCAAAGCCTCGCGCGAAGCAGGCTCGATGCAGCATCGTTCGGATCGCCGCTCGACGGCGTGCCTTGGATCTCGAAATTCCGGGCCAGCGCTGCGGTCAGGGCGCGCAAGGGAGCATCGCTCGAGCCACCGAGCGCGCCTTCCACCAAGCCTAGGACCTGGGCCATTTGCTCGGGAGTTGCGCTGGAACCGTGGACGGAGCTCAGAATTTTGGTAGCGACGCGCTGCTCGGTTTGTAACGCCTCGAAGCGGGCTTTGGCGTCACTGCTCTCGCCCCAATCCAGCTCGAGGCGATCGCGCTCTTCGACCTCGATTCTATCGCGAAACGCGCGGCGAACGCTGGGCGCGATCGACGGCCGATGCCACGCCCAGTCGACGTAGTCGAGACGCAGCTCGTGCGCGAGTTCAGCGAACGACAACCCGTGCAGCTGTGCGTAACGCGCAACTAAAAACGGATTGCTCGGCGTTCCAGTCACACGTTCGCGGATTGCGCCGAGCGGGACGTTGGGGAATTCGCGCGGCCAGCGCACGGCCACTTCACGCTCCGACGCGACGAACTCTTCCACGTGCTCCGCATTGGGCTCAAATCCGAGGCTGACGGCGCCGTCGATGCCGTCGAGCAAACGAGCGAAGCGCGCGCCCTTGGCTGGCTCACCTTCGCGTGCCGCGGGGACTTCGTCCCAGAGCGACCGTATCTGGTCGAAGTGATGCACACGCGCCATTTCGACCAGCGGCAAACGCGCGCCACCCGCGTCGCTGGCGCCCAATTTCTCTAGCTCCGCGCGCGTGATCCAAGGATAGTCGGCGTGCGTCAAGAATTGCGCCTGCTCCTCGAGCTCGCTCTCGGTAAGCACGCGCGGTGCCATCGCGCGTGCGCGCCTTCGAGCTTCCAAGACCGCATTCAGCCGCTCGACTGGCACGGGGCGCGTGACTTGCGAGCGCTCACCGGTCGCGAGCACGAAGTCGCGACGCGGGACATTGCTCGGGATGCGTTCGGCGTCCGGCAGCGGATACAGCTCGGGCATCGGTGTCAGATTGCGGAAGGCCAACCGTTTGGTGCGCGGAGACGGCAGTCCTCGCAACTCCCGTGCATCGATTTGTGGGCTGCGCACGGTCGGGTTGAGCGTCAATTGCGTGCCGCTCGAACGGAGTAACGGTTCGGGATCCGCAACGCGCGCACGCTTGAGTGCGGCGCTCACTCCGAGGTACACCTCGCGCTCACCCGGGCTCATTCGAAAGCGAGTCTTGTCTGCGACGAAGAAGCGCTTGCTTCGCTCGCGCAGCGACTGCGGCCCGAACAGGGCGAGCAAGAGTGCGAGTGCGCCGAGCAGCGCAATCCAGAGCGACCCGCGTCGGAAGCGGAGGCTAGTGCGAAAGCTCAGGCGGTGCGCGAACCGACGCTTCAACGAGTAGTAACTCGGGAACAGCGCGGCAAACACGCACGTGCCGGTCAGGAACGACGCGACCACGCCGGCCGAGCCTTCGAACGATGGCATTGGGTACAGTCCAACTGCGTACAGCGTCAGCGTGAGTACGACGCCGGCCAGGCCAATGAGCGTTATGCCCCAAAATTCGCCTCGCGACAGCTGGTAACGGGGAGCGCCGTCTTCGGTCGAGTGAGGCAGCGCCGCGTGCCAGGCGAAGAACCAGGCACTGAGAAACGACACTAGAAATAGGCCTACGCAATTGAGTCCAAACAAATCGAGCGGCGCGCCGAGCAGCACCAGCCAGGCGAGGAAAAACAGCATCACCAGGCCGACCCACGCCGGGAACGCGTACGCTTGCAGAAAGTCGGAGACGGGCCAGCCGCGCATGTCCTGTCCCGCGCTCACCGAAGACGCTTTCCACTCCAGCGACTTGCCGCGGCGCACCCTTTGGAACGACTGTACGACTTTGACCGGATGAATCAGCAGGTTGGTCAGCCCGACCAAGGTATTGATGGTCACGGCGGCGAGCCCGTGGATGACCTGTGACAGCACGATCGCTACGAGTTCGAGCGCCCCGCGCCAGCCATCGTTCGGCGTGCGAACCTGGCGGGCGCGCTGAAATCGATAGCGGATCGGCTCCCAAAAACGATCGAAGCCAATGATCGCCACGATCGAAGCCAGCTGCAATGCGAAGGCGAGTGTCGCTAGGCCAGCGTGCCCTCGAGTCCGCAACCAACCCGCGCTGCTGAACAATATCAGACCCAGGAACGCGACATCACCGAACACGCGCCGAAACAGTTGGCCGACGTGAAATTGCGCGGAAGGAAATAGCTGCCGCAAATAATGAAACGACGTGCCGAGCATCTGAATATCGCCCGGAAACCAACGCAGATTGCGGGTCATCGCGCTGGTCGGCGAAAGCAAGTCACGCTCGCCGACGCTCACGCTGCCGTCCAAATAGGTCAACGCGCGGCGA
>Ga0164241_10004692_pt1 | contig 13094 bp, 11 predicted proteins | sample OricomyardsoilBY_FD_108780 | JGI IMG/M metagenome (GOLD analysis project Ga0164241, IMG submission 108780) | Backyard soil microbial communities from Emeryville, California, USA - Original compost - Back yard soil (BY) | ecosystem: Environmental > Terrestrial > Soil > Unclassified | place: USA...
CATGTCGCCGAGCGACTGGAGCGCGGCGACGGCGGCGGCGCGCACCGAGGCATTGTCGTCGTCGAGCGCGGCGATCAGCGGCGCGAAGGCGGCGGGATCCACCGTCTTGCCGAGCTGCAGCGCGGCCTGGACCCGCACCCGAAAGTCTTTGCTGTCGCGGAGCTGGCCGATCAGCTCGTCGAGCGCAGGCTTGGCGAGGGCGGGGGCTGCGAGCAACAGAAACAAGCTGGCGAGCGCGGTCCGGCGAGCAACTAGCATCGGCGTCAACGGGGTGTACTTAGCTTTTGACTGCCGGCGCCCCTTTCGCAAGCGCCATCGCCGCGCCGAGCCCATTTCGGTGGGGGCACCGCTCATGCGCAACCACACGTATTCGTCGGCATTTCAAGCGTGGTTGCAGCGCTCGCTCGCGCGCTCCCCGCGTCGGTGAAGGTAGTCTCGACTCGCACGCCGAGCGCGGTGCAGGTTTTGTACAAAATCTCTCGCGCGCCCGGGTCAAGCGAGAATCGACACCTGCCTAGAGCCCCCGGGGCGGGCCGGACTAACCCGGCCGCGACGGAGCTGACCGCGATTTGATTCAACCGCCGCCTCTACACCCGTCGGAGTTGACCCGGTTTGACGAAGGTTGCTAGTAGCTGTCCCTGGCAATCCGTCGATTGCCGGTTTGGGAAGGAGTGAACATGATTAAGTCTTATTTGGTCGGTGTATGCGCGCTGCTGTGCGCATCGGGTTGTGCTGTCACGTTCAACGACAGCGCCCCCGCAGCGACACCAGGTACGCGCTACGTGGTGGGGTCCAAGGCGAACGAGCCGGTCGTATTCCTGTGTCCGGAGAAGCCGGGCACGGAGTGTGAGCTCGTCGACGTCGAGATCAAGGATTGAAGGGGAGAACCATCATGAACATGAAAACATTGGTCCTGCTCTTGGTCGGCTTCTCGACGCTTGGTTGTCAGGCGACGTACACGAGCATTCAGCCAGCGGGCGAGAAGGCTTACTTCCTGACCCGCACCAAGAATGGCTTCTTCAAGGTCAGCGGCACGATCTATTCGTGCAACGCCGAAGGCAAGAAGATGACCTGCACCGAGGTCGACTCGCGTTAAGAGCTCGAGGGGATACGAGGCGCGCCGCTCGAGCGCGCCTCGTCGCTCTCGCGCCGTTGCGGGCTATCGTAGAAGCGAGCGCGCTTCTTCTTCGAGCACGGCTTCGTCGCCAGGGCGGTACCCGGCGTGAACGAAGCGCACGATACCGCTTTTGTCGATCACGAACGCTGTCGGCATCGTGGGCGGATCGTAGGCCTTGGCGACCGCCTTGCCGTCGTCCCACACGACCGGAAACTTGGCGCCCGTTTCCGCCATGAATGCGGGAATTCCCTTGGGATCGTCGTCTTGACTGACGGCGACGACCACCGCACCGGGGCCGAGCTCGCCAACCAGCTTCTGGTAGGCGGGGAACGACTGCTTGCACGGCTCGCACCAGGTCGCCCAAAAGTCGACGATCACGACCTTGCCGGCATGCGCCTGCAACGACTCACGAGCGCCACCGGCGACGCTGGCGAGCTCGAACGCCGGGGCGGGACCGCCCACCAGCGGGTGAGAGGTGGCGCCCGCGCTCGAGCCGCCGCCCGCCGCTCCGGCGCAGCCGCCCAGCGCCAAGCTCCATCCGACCAGCCAGAGCGAGCGCCGGGCTACGGCCCGACGCTCAGCGCGAGCGGCCACCGTCACCGCTTCTTGCCCTTTTTCGGCTCCTCGTCCGGGCAGCCGTCTTCGTCTTGGAAGCCGTTCTTGGTCTCGGCCTCGTCGACGCACTCGTCGTCGGCGTCGAGCACTCCGTCGCCGTCGTTGTCGGGATCCGGGCAACCGTCGGTGTCTTCGAAGCCGTCAGTGTCTTCCGGCTCGTTCACGCACTTGTCACGCGAGTCAGGCACGCCGTCGTTGTCGGTGTCGGCCTCGTCGGGGCAGCCGTCGTCGTCTTTGTAGCCGTTCTTGGTCTCGGGCTCGAGCGGACAACGGTCGCCCGCGTCGCGAATGCCGTCCTTGTCGTTGTCGAGCTCGGGGCAGCCGTCCGTGTCTTCGAAGCCGTCCGGATCCTCGGGCTTGGTCGGACACTTGTCGAGCTTGTCCGGAATCGTGTCGAGGTCGTTGTCGTTGTCGGGGCAGCCGTCGCTGTCTTCGTAGCCGTCTTTGTCTTCCGGCTCGGTCGGGCACTGATCGGCCGCACCTTCGATGCCGTCACCGTCGCTGTCTCGACCTTCCGCGACGTACAGCACACCGAGGAAGGCGCGCACCTTGGGCACGCCCACGCCCTGGACGATGCCGGTGCCGCCGCCGAGCGTGAACTGCAGGGGCGAGCCGAGCGGCAAGATTTGGACGCCGCCCAGGCCTTCCATGGTGTTCTCGCCGGCCTTGCTGCTGAAGCGCGTGCTGCCGAAAGCCTCCGCCATCACCCGAAACACCGGGCTGACGCGGTAGCCGGCGCCGAGCGCGTAGCGAAACTCGGAGCCGAGGTCGGTGCTGCCGATCGTGACCGACTTTCGGTAGACGCCCGTCAGGTTGCCGCCGAAAGAGAAGCCCTGCGCCTCGCCGTCGAAGATGGCGCGAGCGCCGACCTGCGGGTGCTGATCGCCGATGAACTTGTCCTTGGCGGTGGCTTGTCCGAGCGGCGCGGTGCCGAACACGGCGGCGCCGATCACGAACGGCGCTTTCACGTCGCCGTACAGTCGGAACTTGGCCTCGAGCTCCGGATCTGCGAGGCCGACAGCGCTGATGCCGTCCGGCTCGTCGTTGCCGGTCGAGGTCAAGCCCACGCCCTTGAGCCAGGTCACCGGAACCCGCAAGCCGAGCTGGATCCGCGGCACGATCGTGAACGAGCCGAGGAAGTCGCTCGTGACCATGTTCTCGACGACCTTCGCGTCGCGCTGGGTGCCGGCGCTGTCGCAGGGAGCGTTGCTGCAGCTGCGGACCGTGAGCGGCTCGAGCGCGTAGTTGACCATCACGCCCGCGCTCCAGGCTTTCTCACCGTCGGTGCGCGCACCGCGCAGGGTGAAAAGATTGCGCGGCCCAGGCGCGGCCTGGAAGCGTTGGATGCTGATGCCGTGATCCACCACGACCTCTTGCGCGAGGGCGTGACCGCTCGAGGCGAGCGAGCCGAGACCGACGGCGACGGCTGTGAGCAGAGGAAGCGAGAGGCTCTTCAACGAAGTTCTCCTGAAGTCTCGAGGGGGCGAGCGGGGCACAAACGGCCCCGAGCGGAGGCCATGCTTTCAAACTGCGCGAAGAACTGCAATCGCTTTGAGGCCTCGAAAATAGCGGCGGGCGGGCGGTATGCCGCGGCGAGAGCACCTCCGCTCACCTCTTCAAGGCAACTGCGCTAGGCTCCGCTCAAGTCGTGGCGGTATGCGTCGGATGTGCGAGCGTCTTGGTAGCTGAGGCACGGTTTTGCCCTCAATGCGGGCTCGCCGTGCCCAACCCGCGCGCGCGCATCGGCCCCGGCAGCGAGGTCGATCTCGGCGACTTAGGTAAGTGCATCCTCGGCCACGTCATCGGGGAAGGCGGAATGGGCGTCGTTTACCGTGGCTGGCTCTATTACAATCCCGCCGGCCGGTTCGCGAGCGTCCCCGCGCATCCAGTAGCGCTGAAGGTGCTCCACCCACTGATCCGCGGGCGCCCGCGTGCAGAGCGCCTGTTTCGGCACGAGGCGGAGGTGCTCGGCAAGCTGTCGCACCCGAACATCGTTCACTACTTCGGTTTGTTCGAGCACGACGGCGAGCTGTGCATCGTCATGGAGCTCGTCCAGGGCGAGTCGTTGGCGGAGCTGATGCAACGGGCCAACACCGCCTCCACCACGGTGCCGCGCCTGCCGTTCGCGCAAGCGTGGCACTATCTCGCCCAGCTGCTCGGCGCGCTCGAGAGTCTGCACGCGCTCGGCGTCGTCCATCGCGACGTCAAGTCGGCCAATGTGCTGATCCGCACCGACGACATCGCCAAGCTGACCGATTTCGGCATCGCTCGCCTGCCGGCGGAGCTGGCCAAGCAGAGCGGCGGCCTGGCTCCCGGCACCGGCGCCTACATGGCTCCCGAGCAAGTGATGGGGCAACCGCTGGATCCGCGCGCCGATCTGTACGCCGCCGCGATCGTGATGTTCGAGATGCTCACCGGCGTCACGCCGTTCGATGCGCCGGAGCGCACCGAGCTGGTAGTGAGGGCCGCTCAGCTCGACGAGCCGGCGCCGCCGATCACGGGCTTGATTCGTGGGGCGCCCCCCGCGCTCGATCTGGTGTTTGCGCGCGCCCTCGCCAAGCATCGCGATCTCCGGTACGGCACCGCGCGCGAGCTGGGCGACGCCTTCCGCACCGCGCTCGGTCTGCCCGATTCGGCGGGGTGGCGAGCCCAAGGCGAGCTGTCCAAAGTCGCCAAGACGTTGTCGATGGCGATGCCGCAGTTGTTCGAGAGCGCGGCCAGCGGCCTCCCCGAAACTGTCGCCGACGTCCCTTCCCTTCCCCCGCCGAGCCCCGTGCCGCCGGCGGCCTCGGTTCCCGCCGTCGCCAGCGCCCAGCTGGAGGCCCAGCGCTACGCGACCGACGTGATGACGGCCTTTAAAAAAGGCCGAGGTTGACAGTCTTCCGGGTCGGTGCGAAAGGGACGTCCGCCGCTCCGGTCTGAGGCGGAGTATCAATGCGAAAACGCTCCGTTTTACTGCTCTCGGCCTTCACCGCCACCCTGTCTTTTCACGCGTTCGCGCAGCAACCTGCTGCCGAGCCCAAGAAGCCCGCGGCCGATGCGAAGCCGGTAGAGCCGAAGCCAGTCGCACCTCCGCCCGCGGCCGCGCCACTGCCGGCAGCCGAGTCTGCCCCCGCTCCCGCTCCCGCGCCTGCCGCCGAAGCGCCTGCTGCCGCTCCCGCTCCCGCCGCGGAAGACACGGAAGAGCCAGATGTGGCCGCGGAGCCCGGCGCGCTGCCTCAAGCTCAACCGGGTCTCACGCCTCTTCCGGTTTGGCCGGAGCCTTCGGAAGACGCCGCCGCGCTCAAGCGCCAGGGCGCCGAGCGTCCTGGTAGCAAGCCCACCGCAGGCACCGCCGTGTTCGCCGAAGATTGGTGGACGCACACGCGGCCGATCCTCGAGTGGCACGGCAGCTTCCGCGCTCGTGGCGAGCTCTTCTACAAGTTTCATCTGGGTCGCAACGATCCGGCAGCGACCGCGCTGTTTCCGCGACCGGCCGATCACTACTACTCGCCGCGCGTGGGGTTGGGCTCGCCGGGCCCGGTCGGGGCCAATCTATGCCCGCCCGGTAACGGCACGGCAGGCGGCGCCGGCGGTTGTGACGACAACACCAACGCGGGCGCCAACCTGCGGTTCCGTCTCGATCCCGAATTTCACATCTCCGACAACCTGCGCGTCATCTCGCAGATCGATCTGCTCGACAACTTGGTCCTGGGCTCGACGCCCGGTGGCTACACCGGCGTGCAAGAGCGAGGCGGATACGCGCCGCTCGGCATCTTGGACGACGGCACGGCGGCGCCCAGCGCCGGCCGCAATAGCCTGCGCGACAGCATCATCGTCAAGCGGGTTTGGGCGGAGTGGTCGACGCCGGTCGGACAGCTGCGCTTCGGTCGTATGCCGAACCACTGGGGTCTCGGCATGGTCAACAACGCGGGTGACGGCCACGACGACGACTACCAGTCGACCATCGATCGCGCGCAGATCATCAGCGGCGTGAAATCGCTCGATTTGTACGCGTCGGCGGCCATCGATTTTCCGAACGAGGGCCCCACCAGCGACACGCTGTCGATCGTGCGCGGCCAGCCTTACGACGTCGCCCAGCTCGACGACGTCAACCAATACACCTTCAGCATCATGCGCAAGAAGGGGCCGGAGCTGGTCCGGGCCGCCCTCAATCGCGGCGACGTCGTGCTCAACGGCGGTCTGCAGGTGATGTATCGGCACCAGCAGCTGGCCACCGATGGCGGCGCTTGCCCGAACGCGACCCTGACGTGCGACACGGGCACCGACCTGTCGTTCGTGCACCGCGGCGCGCACGTCTGGCTGCCTGACTTGTGGCTGCAGGTGCTGTACCGCGGCTTCCGCTTCGAGACCGAGGTCGCGACCGTCCAGGGCTCGATCGACAACGTGTCGAACGCGCAGAACACGACCGACGGCAGCTACAAGCTGCGCAGCTGGGGCTTCGCCAGCGAGATCGAGCAGCTGCTCGCGGAAAATAAGCTGCACCTCGGGTTCAAGACGGGCTGGGCTTCGGGCGACGCCGACGTCGACAGCCTCACGCCGGGCAGCGGCTTCCAAAGCCAGCACGGCGACCGCACGATCTCGACCTTCCGCTTTCATCCGAGCTACGCGCTCGACACCATCCTCTACCGCAATATTCTGACTCGCGTGCAGGGCACGTACTTCTTCCGCCCCAGCGTGAAGTACGACTTCTTGCGCGATCCCAACGGGCAGAAGATCGGCGGCGGCATCGCCGCCACCTGGTCTCGCGCCAGCTCGTTCATGCAAACTCCCGGTCACGCGCGTGACCTCGGCGTCGAAGTGAACGGCCAGCTGTATTTCCAGAGCAAGGACGGCTCGCTCAACGACGACGCCGGTCGCATGGGCGGCTTCTTCGCCAAGCTCGAATACGCGGTGCTGTTCCCGATGGGCGGTCTCGGCTACGGCAGCGTCGAAGCGGCCAATATCAACAACCTCGCCGGCTCGAGCGACGCCGCCGACACGAACCTGGCCCAGGCTTTGCGCCTGTTCTTGGGCGTTTCGTTCTGAATCGGCAGCCCCGGCATTTCGGGGCATAATGCCGGGGCTTGACCCCTCCCCGACGCTCCTCGATCGGTGTACTGCCGCTGCTGCTCGCGGCGGCCTGCTCGAGCGATCCGGCTACGCCTTCGATCGACGGCGCCGCCGGTGACGCGAACGCTGGCGGCGCCGGCAAGTCTTCCACCGGCGCCGAGACGTGCCCCGCCGGTACCAATCCGCACAGCCCGCCGAACCCGCTGCCGATCGGCGTGGTGTCGGGCGAGCTCGTCGACGAGCAAGGCGAGCCGACGACGGCCGGCCTGGTTCAGATCTGCGGCCTCGACGTGTGCAACAACGCCAACGTCGGGACCAACGGCAAGTTCGTCGAGAACGTCGGCGTCACGATCGACACGCCCGCCTGCAAGTTCGGCGATGGCTTCACGTGGGCCAAGCTCGCGCTGCCGATCGCCGAAGGCGATACCGCGCTCGGGACGCTGGTCACGGTACGCCTGCCCGAGTACGAGGGCGCGCCGTCGCTGACGCCTGGTAAAACCGCCTCATCGGGCGGTGTCTCGCTCGAGCTTGCGCCGAGCGCTCACGTTCAGGTCAATTCGCTCGACTACGAGACGGAAGGCGAGCGTGGGTTCCGGGCGGTGGCGTTGCCAGAAGCGGCGCTGACTCAGCTCGAAATGGATTTCGAGGTCGCGTTCGCCCTTTCGCCGCTCGAAACCCGCATTTGCCCGAGCCCATCGCTGAGCTTGGAGAACCTGACTGAGCTCGATCCCGGAACCGAGCTCGAGCTTTACGTGCTCGGGCTGGACGCCAGCGAAGAGCTCGTACCTTACGCCACCTGGTCCAAAGTCGGCGAAGGTCGCGTCAGCGAAGACGGCGCGTCGCTCCTATTCCCCGAGGGCGTGCCGGTGCTCACCGCCATCGGCGTGAGGGTCAAGCCGTGAGCCGCTCGCGCCGCATCCCCGCACTGGCGGCGCTGGGCCTGCTCGCCTGCGGCAGCAACGCGCCGGAGGTGCCCCAAGAGCTGCTCGAGGGCAGCTCGGGTTGTCACGCGCCCGACTACCCCGACAGTGGCTTTGGCGCCGAGCTCGACGATGTCGTCGATAACGCCTGCTTCGTCGGCTACCGCGCCCCCGATCGGGTCACATCGGACGCGGCACATCGTGAGACGGTCGCGTTCTCCGACTACTACGACCCGGCGGGCACGAAGGGGGTGTCGCTATTGCTCGTCAACACCGCCGCCATCTGGTGCAGCGCTTGCGTCGCGGAGCACGGCAGCTTGCCGGAGCACGCCCGGGCGCTCGCGCCCCAAGGCCTGGTGATCCTGTCGACGCTGTTTCAAGACGGCCAGCGCAACGCCGCCACGCTGGACGACCTCGAGCGCTGGATTGACAACTTTCAGCCTAATTTTCCGATGGTCGCCGATCCCGATTTGCAGCTCGCGGCCTACGCTTCGCCCGCCTCGGCGCCGCTGAACATGCTAGTCGATCCGCGGAGCATGAAGATCCTACGCAAATACGTGGGCGATCAGAGCGCCGTGATGTGGCCGTACATCGAGTCGGAGCTCGCTCGGCGCTCCGCCGCCCACTGAGCGATGCGCAGGCGGCGCGCCGCGCTTCCGCTCGCAGCGGCGCTGGTCGCGACGCACGCGCTCGCGCTCGAGCCGGGCAGTGTCGCGGGGGAGCCGGTGCTGCTCGATGTGAACGAGAGCAGCAGCGTTTACTACAACTTCGACAACCGCGACTCGAAGCCGAGCCAGGTCGCGACGCGCGCCAACGATCACTTCGGTTTGGTCTACAACCGTCTCAGCCTGCAGGCGACGCGCGGCCATTTGAGCCTCGGCGTGCGCGTCGACAACGTCTGGTTCTACGCCTCCCCCGACCCTACTCAGCTCGCGCTCGACCTGACCAATGAGGCGCGGCCGAACGATCCGCCCGGGTATTTTCGCGGCAAGCTCCGCGAGGCCGGGCTCGAGCTATCCAATCGCTTCATCGACTGGGTCTACCCGTCGAAGTACTACCTCACCTACTCGCGGCCGGGGCTCGAAGCCACGCTCGGCGACGCCAGCGCCCAGCTCGGCCGCGGCATCGTGCTCAGCGTTCGCAAGCGTGACGAGCTGGGCAGCGACACAACGATCCGCGGCGCCCGGCTCAGCGTCAGCAGCCGCGGCCCCGTCATCGTCAAGGTGACGGCGCTCGGGGGAGAGCTCAACCCGCTCCGCATCGACGAAGCCAGCGGCCGCTACCTGGGCGTGCCGCACCCGACCGACGCCCTCGGCAGCGTGACGGAAGCAGCCATGCCGCGCGCGATTGGCACCGACTTTGCGCCGCTGACCGCCAGCTGCCAGAGCAGCCCGACCTGCGGCTACGCGCCCGACCGCGTGCTGGCCGGTCAGCTCGAGCTAGCGGGCGAGCGCTGGAAGCTCGGGACGCAAGGCTCCGCGCTGCTGCGCGCGGCGCCGCTGAACGACGATCTGGTGCGGAGCGCCGGGCGCATCCTCACCCTCAGTCAATCGCTCGAGCTGACGCGACCGCTGCCCGATCTCGCGCTCTACGCCGAGCTGGCTTTTCAGCACCTGGGCGATCGCGCCGCCACGACTCGCATCGCTCCGGGCTACGGCGCCTACGCCAGCGCCTCGTACACGCCCAAGAATGTGGCCCTCACGCTGGAGGCGCGGCACTACCGCCGGCTGTTCCCGCTCTCGGGCAACGTCAAGCTCGCGCGCGCCGGCGAATTCGGCAGCTTGTCGTACAACCAAGTACCGACGACCGAGCTCGAGGACAACGACACCGAGCTCGAGCGCATGAACACCTGCGTGAGCGGCGCCCGTCTGCGCGGCGATTTCACGCTGCGGCCCGGCACGCGCGCGCTCGGCAGCTTCGCGCATTATTTGACCTATGCCGAGTCGGGAGCAAACGAGGCATGCGTCATCAACGAGCAGCAGCTCAACCGAGTCTACGACGCCTCGTCGGGCTTCGCGCTCGACTCGAGCGATCGCCGTCGTCACCTGGAGGTGGTGCTAGGCGGCAGACTCGACAGCGCCGGTCGCGACCTGGCGCTGGCCGACGGCTCGCGCTCGCGCCTGTTCTACACCGAAGGCTACCTGCGCCATCAGCTCGAGCTGCCGGTCGGCGCCGACCTCAGCGTGAGCTTGACTGGCCGTCACCGCCGGCGCGCCCAAGCCGAGGGCGGTCCCGGCGTTCCCTGGTCGGAGGGCGAAGAGGTGCTCGGCTTCGAATGGGCCGAGCAATTCAGCCTGGGCCTGGGCGCCGAGTACGACACGCGCCCGGGCGTGCCGCACCGCTATTTCAACATCGAGCTTTCGCACCGGCCCACGCCGTCGAGCCGCGTCGCACTGTTCGCCGGTCAACGTCGCGGCGCGCTACGCTGCGTCGGCGGCATTTGCCGGCTCTATCCACCTTTCGAAGGCGTTCGCCTCGACGTCGCGCTGAGGTTTTGATGCGCTCGCGTTTCTTGCTCGGCTTCGCGCTCTTGCTCAACAGTCGCCTCACCCGCGCGGAGCCGGAGTCGTCGCCCGGCCCCGACTCCAAGTCGCGCGCGCTACCGGTCGCGGCCGCGCTCCTGCCGGGCGCGATCGCCCACGGCGCCGGGCACCTCGCCCTGGGTGAGACGGCCACCGCCAAAAACCTGCTGTTGATGGAGAGCTTGGGCTTGGGTCTGTTCCTGAGCGGCGGAGCCACGATCGTGCTGACCGGCGCGTCGCGCTACCTCGTCGCCCCCGCCGCGACGGTGACGATGGCCGGCTTCGGTCTCTTCTCGACCTCGTACCTGGCTGACATCTACGGCACACTCAGCCGCGACGGCGGCGCCGCACTATCTCGTTACCGCGCCCCCGCGCGCTGGGAGACGGAGCTTGGCTACCGGCGCGTCCAAGATCCGGAGTTCGCGTACCGCGACTTCTTGGTGCAGCGCGTTTCTCGCCAGATCGGCGCATTTCGACTGACCCCGTCGGGCTGGTTTTCATTCCGCGGCGACACCGCGCGCTACCGGCTCGAGACGCAGTATCGCCTCGCCGGCGACGTCACGAGCCCGCGGCCGCGCGACGCGAGCTTCGTCGATCTCACGCTCGGCTTCGTGCATCAGCGCCATCGGCCCGAGCATTTCAGCAAGAGCTCCGCCGAGCTCTCGGTCGACGCGCGCTACGACCTCGGGCGGCTCGGCCCGACGCTGCGCGGCGCCTTCGTCGAGCTCGGCGCCGGCTACGCCCTCGGCCGCATCGACTACGATCTACGAGGTCTGACGGTGCCGCACGATCTGGAGCACCTGCTGCTCGGTCGCATCGGCTTCGGCGTCATCCTGCGCGGCCAGAGCGCGCCGGGTAGCGAGGCGCTCGTTTATTACGATCATCGCCACGACGACTACGCCGCGGGCTTGAAGCTGACCGGCATCGGCAGCGGCGTGGTCGGACACTTCGGCTCGTCGCTGCGTTGGTTCTTCAGCGAGAGCATCGGTGTCGCCGTCGATGCCCAGGTCGGCTCCGCTTACTTGGGCGGAGCCTCGCTTCTGTTTCGAAGTCAGGCCCGAGCCGGGAGTGGACGATGAGAAACTGGACGCATTTCGCGATTTTCGGGCTGGCTGCCTTGTCGTGCCTCAGCCCCGCCGAGGACCGCGTCGAGCTCGACCGCGAGGTCGGCCGCGCCGAGCGCGGCGGCGTCTCCTTCGAGGTGCTCGACGGTCTGGCGACAGTGCGCTCGCTGTCAGACGCGGCGCTCGTCTTGTGGGGCAGCGCGCCCGGCTTCGAGCTCCGCGTGACGAGCGCGGAAGCACGAGACTACGAGCTCGAGGTTCAGAACTGCCTCCCCGACGCCGAGCTGCGCCCGCTCGCGGGCCGCGTCGAGGTGACAGCGCTCGGCCCGAGCGAGACGCCGACGCGCCAGCGCTGGCAGCTACGGCTCCCGGCGGGCGAGGCCCGGGTCGGCCTGGCCGCCCCCGACGCGGCCGACCGGGCGCCGTTCCGCTTCGCGCTGCTCTCGGACGTGCAAGAAGCCATCGTCGATGTGGCCGACGTGTTCGACAAGATCAACGAGCAGCCCGAGCTGCGGTTCTTGCTCGGCGCGGGCGACCTGACCCAGCGCGGCACGCGCGAGCAGCTCGAGCGCTTTCAAAGTGAGCTCTTGCGCTTGAAAGTGCCGTACTTCACGACGCTCGGCAATCACGAGCTGGGCACGAATCCTGATCTATTTCACGAATATTTCGGCCGCGGTAGCTTTCATTTTCGCTTCCACGACGTGGCCTTCACCCTGCTCGACGACGCCAGCGCCAGCCTCGACCCGACCGCCTACGACTGGCTCGACGGCTGGCTCGCCGACGCTGCGGGCGACGTGCACGTCGTCGCGATGCACATCCCGCCGATCGATCCGATCGGGGTACGCAACGGTTCGTGGGCCAGCCGCAACGAGGCCGCCAAGCTGCTCGCTCGGCTCGCCCAGGGCCGCGTCGACCTCACGCTCTACGGTCACGTTCACTCGTACTACTCGTTCGACAACGCCGGCATCCCCGCGTTCATCTCCGGCGGCGGCGGCGCCATCCCGGAGCGCTTCGATCGCATCGGCCGGCACTTCATGCTGTTTACCGCTTCCCCGATCGATGGCATCACCTCGCAGCGCGTGATCAAAGTCGACTGAAGTGCCGTTCCTCGGCGAGCAACAGACTAACGAAAGTAATCAAATTTCCCCAATGTTTCCGCGGTGACCAGGCCACGTTTTCGCCCTCTGACAGTCGTAAGTATTCCAGCCGCGCTCCCCGTGCGCAGAGATCGCTGCCGTGTACGGGCGTAGCGGGCGTAGCGGGCGCAGCGGGCGCAGCGGGCGTAGCGGGCGTAGGGGCGTAGCGGCCGTAGCGGCCGTAGCGGCCGTAGCGGCCGTAGCGGCCGTAGCGGCCGTAGCGGCCGTAGCGGCCGTAGCGGCCGTAGGGGCGTAGGGGCGTAGGGGCGTAGGGCCGTAGCGGCCGTAGCGGCCGTAGCCCAGGCGATGCACGATCCGCGCTTCCTGCATTGCTTACGATTCGCGCTTCCCTGCGATCCGCCTTCCCCGAAGCGCTGACGATTCGCGCCTCCCGAATCGCTGACGCTCCGCGCCTCCCGAATCGCTGACGCTCCGCGCCTCCCGAATCGCTGACGATTCGCGCTTCCCCGAAGCGCTGACGATTCGCGCCTCCCGAATCGCTGACGCTCCGCGCCTCCCGAATCGCTGACGCTCCGCGCCTCCCGAATCGCTGACGATCCGCGCTTCCCGAAGCTGACGACCCGCGCTTCCCGACGCGCTGACGATTCGCGCTTCCCGACGCGCTGACGATTCGCGCTTCCCGACGCGCTGACGATTCGCGCTTCCCG
>Ga0164241_10004693_pt1 | contig 13093 bp, 10 predicted proteins | sample OricomyardsoilBY_FD_108780 | JGI IMG/M metagenome (GOLD analysis project Ga0164241, IMG submission 108780) | Backyard soil microbial communities from Emeryville, California, USA - Original compost - Back yard soil (BY) | ecosystem: Environmental > Terrestrial > Soil > Unclassified | place: USA...
GACGTCCGGGGCGCGGGCGTGCCCCACGGGGAGATCGACCGGCAGTACCTGGACTCCACCAAGCTGCGCGAGGCGACGGGGTGGGCGCCGAAGATCGGCCTGGCCGAGGGCCTGGCGCGCACGGTCGAGTGGCACCGGGCCCACCCGTCGCGCTGAGTCGGCCGGCGCGGACTACAATCGACCCATGTCCGGACATTCCAAATGGGCGTCGATCAAGCACAAGAAGGCGATCGTCGACTCGCGTCGCGGCAAGCTGTTCACCAAGCTGGCCCGCGCCATCACCACGGCCGCCCGTGAGGGCGGCGGCGACATCGCCGGCAACGCCGCGCTGGGCCTGGCGGTCCAGAAGGCGCGCGACGCCTCGATGCCGAAGGACAACATCGAGCGGGCGATCGACAAGGGCACGGGCGCCGGCGCGGACGCCGCGACGTTCGAGGCGATCGTCTACGAGGGCTACGGCCCCGGCGGCGTGGCCATGCTCATCGACGCGCTGACCGACAACCGCAACCGCACCGGCGCGGACGTCCGCCACATCCTCAGCAAGCACGGCGGCGCCCTGGGCGAGCCGGGCTCGGTCGCCTACGTCTTCGACAAGAAGGGCGTGATCGTCGTCGAGGCGGCGCGCTACTCCGAGGACGACCTGATGGTGGCCATCGACGCGGGCGCCGAGGACATCGTCGGCGACGACGACGTCTTCGAGATCATCACCGAGCCGACCGACCTGATGGCCGTCCGCGCCGCGCTGGAGGAGGCCGGCATCGAGTTCGCCTCCGCCGACGTCACCCAGCGTCCCAACCTCAAGGTGGAGCTGGACGAGGACGGCGCCCGCAAGCTGATGAAGCTGATCGACGCGTTGGACGACAACGACGACGTCGGCGAGGTCCACGCGAACTTCGAGATCGACGGCGAGATCATGGAGAAGCTCGCCGCGGCCTAGCCCGAGGCGATCCCGCCGGCGGTCACCTCTTGCCGCCCACGGCGGCATCTCGTGACCTTCGGCGGTGGGGTCAGTCCAGCGGTCGGGCGCGGTACAGCGCGACGCTGCCGCTGATCCCCTTGAACGAGCGGGACCCGGCGTTGGACCACTTGACGGCGTCCGGAGCGAGGTCGCGGACCGCGCGGGTCGCCACCACGGAGCCGGCGCGCGCCGCGCCGCTGATGCGCGAGGCGAGGTTGACCGGCGCCCCGAACCAATCGCCCGAGCGGCTCAGCGCCTCCCCCGAGGCGATGCCCACGTGGACCTGCGGGAACGACTGCCCCTCGCGATCGGCGGCCGCGACCAGGTCGAGGGAGGCGACGAGCAGCTCGGCCGCCTCGGGCGCGACGAGCATCACCCCGTCGCCCAGCGTCTTGGTCACGCGCACGGGCGCGCTGACGATGTCCCCCGCCATCTCGTCGAAGCGGTCGGCCACGCGGCCCAGCTCCTCGGGGAGGACCTCCTGGCCCAGCCGCGTGAAGCCCACGAGGTCGGCGAAGGCGAACACGACGTGGCGCGTCCCGGGCATGCGGGAGCCGGCCTGGACCACGAGCTGCGTGGTCATCGCGTTGCGCAGGTGGGTGCGCACGACCTGGCTGAGGATCGACTCGAAGAGGGGGATCGCGGCGGAGGTGGCCTCGTCGAGGACCTCGGCGAGCTCCAGCTCGGTCATGTCCTGCTCGACGATCGAGCTGACCAGCGCGTCGCGCGTGGTCTCGGCCAGGGTCCCGAGCGTGCGGCCCATGACGCGGGAGACCTGCAGGACGGTCTCCTCGGGGATGCCCAGGTCGAGGAACTCGCGCACGAGCCGCGAGCTCTCCACCTCGACGTCGCTGTACACCGGGTCGTCGAGGCCCAGGTCCGGCAGCCCGCTGACCTGGCGGATGCGCCGCAGCAGCGTCTCGTCGATCCCGCTCTCCCGGGCGACCTCGCGCCCGGTCCAGCGACCCGGGCCGCCCACGGTGCGGTCGGCGAGCATGAGCGGCAGGTCGCCGCGCTCGGCGGCGCGCAGCATCTCGGCCTCGGTGAAGCCCGCGTCCTCGAGGCGCGTGAGCAGCTCCAGCCGCGCGGGCCGGCCCTCGCCGTCCAGTCCCTCGAGCAGTCCCAGCGCGTCCCATTGGGCCTCGGTCCTCATGGGGGAGACCCTATGCGACCGGACGCCCGGCGGACCGGCGCAGGCAGGACATCCGATCGACCACGGAGAATGGCGAACGTATGATCGTCTTGGGCATCGATCCCGGCCTCGCGAACACGGGCTACGGCGTGGTGCGCCGCCAGAGCGGCCGCCTCGTGGCGATCGACGGCGGCGTGATCGAGACGCGGCCGGATTCCCCGCCGGAGCGGCGCCTCACCCAGATCCACCAGGCGATCGTCGACCTCATCGCCGTGCACGATCCCGCCAGCGTCGCGCTCGAGGAGCTGTACTTCGGGCAGAACTCCGGCAGCGCGCTCGCGGTGGGCCAGGCCCGCGGGGTCGTCATGCTCGCCGCCGGGCAGCGCGGCCTGTCGTGCTCCGGCTACACCCCGCAGCAGGTGAAGTCCGCCGTGTGCGGCACCGGCCGCGCCCCCAAGGAACAGGTCCAACGCATGGTCCAGACGCTGCTCTCCCTCGACGTGCTCCCGCGGCCCGACCACGCGGCCGACGCGCTCGCCGTCGCCATCTGCCACGCCAACCACGCGCCGATGGCCCGCGCGTCCTCCGCGGCATGATCGCCCTCGTCCACGGCGAGGTCGCCGCGCGGCGGCTCGATCACGTGGTGGTCAGCGCCGGCGGCGTCGGCTACCGCCTCGCGGTGTCGTCCCACACGCTGGGCCAGGTCGGCCCGGTGGGGGAGACGGCCACCCTGCACACCCATCTCATCGCCCGCGACGACGCCCTGCTGCTGTACGGCTTCTCCACCGAGGAGGAGCGCGACCTGTTCCTCCTGCTGATCGGCGTCCAGTCGGTGGGCCCCAAGGTGGCCCTGGCCGTGCTCTCCGGCGGCGCCCCGCGCGACCTGATGGCCGCGCTGGCGGCCGGGGACGCCGCGCGCTTCCAGGCAGTGCCCGGCATCGGCAAGCGCACGGCGGAGCGGATCATCGTGGAGCTGCGGGAGAAGGTGGCGGGGATCGCCGTCGGCCTGCCCGACGTCACCGGCGGTGGCGTCGAGGATCCGCGCATCCTGGCTCGCGACGGCCTGGTCGAGCTGGGCTTCGCGCTGCCCGAGGCCGAGGCCCTGCTCGCCGACGCGCCCGACGGCACCGCCGAGGACCTGCTCGCGCACGCCCTGAGGAGCGCACGCCGGTGAGCGCCGAGGACGGCCCGGTCGAGCCGGCGTTCCGGTCCACGATCTCCGTGGCACGCATCCAGGCGCCCGAGCCGATCGCGCCGGCCGAGGAGGAGGTCGAGGGGTCGCTGCGCCCGCGCACCCTCGACGACTTCATCGGCCAGGAGGCGCTCAAGGACCAGCTCGCCGTCTCCGTCTCGGCCGCCTCGGCCCGCGGCGAGGCCCTGGACCACGTCCTCCTCGCCGGGCCGCCCGGCCTGGGGAAGACGTCGCTCGCCCAGATCGTCGCGGCCGAGCTCGGGGTCCCGTTCGTGATGACCGCGGGGCCGGCGCTGGAGCGCAAGGGCGACATCGCCTCGTTCCTCACCGCCCTGGAGCCCCGGAGCGTGTTCTTCGTGGACGAGATCCACCGGCTGCCCCGCGCGCTGGAGGAGACGTTCTACCCGGCGATGGAGGACCGGGCGCTGCCGATCACCGTGGGGCAGGGCGCCGGGGCCCGTGTGGTCACGCTCGACCTGCCGCCGTTCACGCTGATCGGCGCCACCACCCGCGCCGGCCTGCTGACGACGCCGCTCCGCGACCGCTTCGGCATCCAGCACCGCCTGGAGACGTACGGCGCCACCGACCTGGCCGCGATCGTGCGCCGCTCGGCGACCATCCTGGGCTGCACGGTGACGGAGGAGGGGGCGTTCACCATCGCGGGGCGCAGCCGCGGCACGCCGCGCGTGGCCAACCGGCTCCTCAAGCGCGTGCGCGACTACGCCGAGGTGCACGGCGACGGCGTCATCGGCGGCGAGGTGGCCGATCAGGCGCTGCGCATGCTGCAGGTCGACGAGCTCGGGCTCGACCGACTGGACCGGGAGCTCCTGAGCGCGATCTGCGAGCGCTTCGGCGGCGGTCCGGTCGGCCTCTCGACGCTCTCGGTGAGCGTCGGCGAGGAGTCCGACACAGTCGAGGACGTGTATGAGCCCTACCTCCTCCAGCAGGGCCTCATCGTCCGCACGCCGCGCGGGCGCGTTGCCACTCCCCGGGCCTACGCGCACCTGGGTCTGACGCCGCCTCCGGAGGCCGGGCTGTTCTGACGGCCGGCCGGCCGGCGGCGAAATCCCGCATGGCGTCGCAGTTGTCGGCGCGGCTGCCGCGCCGGTCCGTCCCGTTCGCGTACCCTGTGCTCGACCCATGGCTCACCACTTCATCTGTCCCAGCTGCGGTACCCGTTCCACGCAGGCCGATCGCAACGCCGGTTTCCGGTCGCAGGCGCGCGGCTGCTCGTCGTGTGGCTTCGGCTTCCTGTTCGAGCTGCTCGACGACTACTACCCGGCGCCCGACGCCGCGTTCTTCGTCTGCGACCAGGAGCGCCGGCTCATCGGCCTCGGTCGCGGCTCGCGCGAGCTGACCGGGCTCACCGAGGAGCGGGTCATGGGGCGCTCGGTCAACGAGGTCCTGGGTCTGCGCTTCGAGGCCGGGGACGACCCGGTCGGGACCGTCCTGGAATGGGGCGTTCGTGCTCTCGGCAAGTCCGTCGAGGTCAACGCCGAGGGTGATCTACCAGCCAACGCCGTCGCGGATCTGTTCCCCGCGTACGACGACGACGGAGGGCTGCTGCTGGTCCTCACTCCAACAAAGTAGGGTGCGCGCTCGCACATGAAGAACAAACGCCGCAACTACCTCGTCCTCCTCCTCGTCGCCGGCCTGCTGGCCGCGTCCCTGGTGGTCATCGCAACGCAGCCCACGCGGCTCGGGCTCGATCTGAAGGGCGGCGTGTCGCTGGTCTACCAGGCCAAGCCGACCAAGGACACGAAGGTCACGGGTGAATCCGTCGACCAGGCGATCGAGATCATGCGCGACCGCGTGGACCAGCTCGGCGTCGCGGAGCCGGAGATCCTGCGGTCCGGCGCGGACCAGATCATCGTCAACCTCCCGGCCGTCCAGAACGCGACGGAGGCCGAGAAGCAGGTCGGCACGGTCGCCCAGATGTACTTCTACGACTGGGAGCCGAACGTCATCGGGCCGGACGGCCGGCCCGACCCGACGAACGCGGCGGTCACCGGCGGCCCCTCGGCGGGCAACGCCTCCGCCGGCATCAGCAAGTACGAGGCGGTCATCCGGGCCTCCAAGCAGCCGCCGCGGCCCAGCCCGACGGCGACGACGGGCGGCTCGTACTACCTCGTCACCGACAAGGCCACCACGGTCACGCTCAACACGGGCAAGACCAAGGGCTACCCGGCCAAGTCGGTCATCGCCGGGCCGGACGACACCGAGGAAGGCCTGTTCACCAGCTTCGAGGACGAGAAGCAGCCGGCCAACACCCGCGTCGTCGAGGTGCCCGAGGGCACGATCGTCGTCGGCGCGGAGACCGCGAGCGACGACGACGTCCCCGCCAGCTACTTCGTCCTGCAGGACAAGCCCGCGCTGAGCGGCAAGGACATCACGGATCCGAAGCAGGGCTTCGGCCAGGGCGTCGGCTCCAACGGCGCGCCGAACGTCACGTTCAACTTCACGGACAAGGGCCGCGACGTCTGGCAGAAGGTGACGCGCGAGATCGCGCAGCGCGGCCAGGAGTCCCAGGTCCCCGGCAGCGATCCGTCGACCGCGGCGCAGCACTTCGCGATCGTCCTGGACAACAAGCTGATCTCGGCGCCGTACATCGACTTCCAGCAGAACCCGGACGGGATCGACGGCGCGAACGGCTCGGAGATCTCCGGCGGCTTCACGATCAAGTCGGCCCAGCGCCTGGCCAACCTGCTGCAGACGGGCGCCCTGCCGATCAAGCTCGACCTGATCTCCAACTCGCAGGTCTCCGCGTCGCTCGGCAAGCAGGCCCTGAACCAGGGCCTCCTCGCCGGCGGCATCGGCTTCCTGCTCGTGGCGATCTTCCTGCTCGCCTTCTACCGCGTGCTCGGCATCATCGCCGTCGGCGGTCTGATCATCTACTCGATCTACCTGTTCGCGCTGATCAAGCTGATCCCGATCACGATGACGCTGCCGGGCATCGCCGGTGTGGTCCTGACGATCGGCGTGGCGGCGGACGCGAACATCATCATCTTCGAACGCGTCAAGGAAGAGATCCGCAACGGGCGATCCGTGCACGCCGGCATCGCGGCCGGCTACAAGAAGGGCATCGCGGCGATCATCGACGCCAACGTCGTGACGATCATGGTCGCGTTCATCCTCTTCATCCTGGCCACGGCCGGGGTCAAGGGCTTCGCGCTGACGCTCGGCGTCGGCACGCTGACCTCCCTGTTCACGGCGGTCGTCGCGACGCAGGCGGTGCTCGGCACACTCGGCAACTCGCGGATGATCTCCAGCCCCAGCGCGCTGGGCGCGGGCAAGCAGCGCGCCCGGTTCCGGTTCGACTTCATGGGCTACTCGAAGTGGTTCTTCTCCGCTTCGGGCGTCATCCTCGCGATCGGCGCGCTGGCCATCGGCGCCAACGGCCTGAACTTCGGCATCGACTTCGAGTCGGGGACGCAGGTCAAGGTCGCGCTGACGAAGCCGGCGACCTCCGAGGAGGTGCGCACCGCGCTGTCCGGCGTCCCGGGCGTCGACGCCGACCAGGCGAAGATCCAGTCCGAGACGAGCCAGGAGTTCGGGAGCAACGCGTTCTCGATCGCCACGACGACGTTGACGAGCACGGAGAGCGACGCGGTCAAGGCGAAGCTCAACCAGGAGTTCGGGATCGTCGGCGGGACGGGCGCCCAGGCGAAGGCCAGCGTCAACACGATCGGGCCGAGCTTCGGCCAGACCGTGGCGTCCAGCGCCATCATCGCCATCATCGCCTCGCTGATCGTCATCAGCGCCTACATCGCGCTCCGGTTCGAGTGGAAGTACGCGGTGCCGGTGCTCATCGCGTTGATGCACGACCTGCTGATCACGGCCGGCATCTACGCGTTGACGGGCTACGAGGTGACGACGGCGACCGTGGCCGCACTGCTGACGATCCTCGGGTTCTCGCTCTACGACACGATCATCGTCTTCGACCGAATCCGAGAGAACGTCCCGCGCATGCCGCGGGCGGCGTTCTCCCAGATCTACAACCGGTCGATGTCGGAGGTCCTCACGCGATCCCTGGCGACGTCGATGGTCACGGCCCTGCCGGTCCTCTGCCTGTTCTTCTTCGGCGGCGAGACCCTCAAGGACTTCGCGTTCGCGCTGCTCATCGGCATCCTGTCGGGCGCGTACTCGTCGATCTTCATCGCCGGTCCGGTGCTCACGGGCTCCAAGGAGCGGGAGCCGGCCTACCGCCGTCGCCACGCCCGCATCGCCGCGGCCAACGGGGGTGTCGTCCCGCCGTTCGCGGTGGCCGGTCCCGGTGAGGCCCCGGTCGACGTCCCGGTCAAGGAGAAGGCGCCGCGCTCCCGCCTGACCTCCCCGGAGGATCCGGACCGCGCGGTCTCCAAGCGGGAGTTCGACGAGATGGTCGCCGACCTCCACGCGACGCCGACGCCCACGAAGGCGGCGACGGCCGATCCCGCGGCCGACGCCACCCCCGAGGACACCGTCATGCCGCCGGAGCCCAAGAAGAGAACGCCGCGAAACCGCAAGCACGGACGGAGCCGCTGACCATGGGAATGTTCGCCTGGATCATGATGGGCCTAGCCGTGTGGCACTTCACGGTGTTCCTCCCCGACCGCGAGTGGGGCGGCATCGTCGGTGCCTTCCTGGGCGCCCTGATCGGCTCCGCGCTGTTCGGCTTCATCATCAGCGGCTTCACCGTCCCCGGGCAGGAGGACACGCACCTCCTGACCGCCCTCGAGGGCATCCCCGGGGCCGTCATCGGCATCGGGATCATGTACGCCATCGGCATCAGCCGCGGCTCGGGCGACGAGCCGGTCGCCGAGCCGAGCACGTAGGAACCCGCTCGTTCCGGGGTCCGCGTGCGGACCCCGGAAAAGCAGTCCGATCCGGCCTCTAAGGTGGCGGAGATGGACGGTCGTCTCGACATTCCCGCGGTGCCGTGGGCGCAGGTCGCCGCGCTCTCCGCGGAGCTCGGCGTCAGCACGGCCATGGCCCAGGTGCTGGCCCGGCGCGGCCTGGGCGATCCGGCCGAGGCACGGGCGTTCCTGGCGCCGCCGGAACGTCACGACCCCCGGCTGATGCCCGGGATGGACGACGCGGTCGCGCTGATCCTGCGGCACGTCGAGGCGGGCACGGCGATCACCGTCCACGGCGACTACGACTGCGACGGCGTCACGAGCACGACCATCCTCGTCGGCGCGCTGCGGGAGCTGGGCGCCACGGTCGACTGGTTCCTGCCCAGCCGCACCGAGGACGGCTACGGGCTGCGGCCCGGCACCGTCGACCGGCTCGCCGCGCGGGGGACGAAGCTGCTGGTCACCGTGGACTGCGGGATCACCGCCGTCGACGAGGTCGCCGCCGCCCGCGCGGCCGGGATGGACGTCGTGGTCACCGACCACCACCAGCCGCGGGCCGACGGCCAGCGGCCCGACGCTCCGATCGTGCACCCGGGCCTGGGCGGCTATCCCTGCCCCGACCTGTGCGCCGCCGGCGTCGCGCACCAGCTCGTGCGGGCCCTGCTCGCCGCCGCGGGCCGCGACGTGGCCCTGGCCGACCGGGACCTGGACCTCGTGGCCCTCGCCACCGTGGCGGACTGCGTGCCGCTGCGGGGGGAGAACCGCCGTCTCGTCCAGGACGGACTCGCGGCGATCGCCGCCACGCGCCGGCCGGGCCTGCGCGCGCTGATGCGGGTGGCCAAGCTCGATCCGAGCGCGGTCGACGCGCGGTCGCTCGGCTTCCGCCTGGCGCCGCGGATCAACGCCGCGGGCCGGGTGCAGCGCGCCGACGCCGGCGTGGAGCTCCTGCTCACCCAGGACGCGCGACGCGCCGAGGAGATCGCCGACGAGCTGGACCGGGCCAACGGCGACCGCAAGCACCTGGAGCAGCGCATCCTCTTCGAGGCGGAGGCGCAGGTCCGTGAGGCCGACGACGACGCGGCCGCCTTCGTGCTCGCCGGCGACGGCTGGCACCCCGGGGTGATCGGCATCGTCGCCTCCCGCATCGCCGAGAAGCACCACCGGCCGACGCTGCTGATCGCCCTGGACGGCGACACCGGCACGGGGTCGGGCCGCTCGATCCCCGCGTTCGACCTGCTCGCCGCGCTCGACGCGAGTGCGACGCACCTGCTGCGGCACGGCGGGCACCGCGCGGCGGCCGGCTGCACCGTCGCGCGGACCGAGGTCGACGCGCTGCGCGCCGCGTTCACCGCGCACGCGGCCGCGGTGCTGAAGCCCGAGGATCTCGTCCCGGTGGAGCGGGTGGACGCCGTGGTCTCCGGCGACGAGCTGGGCCTGGCCCTGTGCGACGAGCTGCGCGCGCTGGAGCCGGTGGGCATCGGCAACCCGGAGCCCTCGCTGCTCGTGCCCGCCGCGCGCCTCACCGACGTGCGGACGATGGGGGAGGGCAAGCACGTGCGCTTCACCGTCCGGTCGGGCGGGGTGCGGGCCAGCGCGGTTGCATTCGGGCGCGGGTCGCTGCCGCCCGAGGCCGCCGAAGGGCTCGACGCCACCTTCACGCTGGAGCGCAACGAGTGGAACGGCGCGGTCGAGGCGCGTCTGCGGCTGCGGGCCGCGCTCGCTCCGGCCCCGGCGCCGATCGCGCTGCTCGAGGAGGACGGCGATCCGCTGGACCAGGCGTTCGCCGTGTTCGCCGAGCCGGTGGAGGAGACGTTCCCCCGCACCGAGCCCGGTGCGTTCGCCGGCGGCGCCCCGGACGGGCGGGCAGTGTGCGACCGGCGCGGCGCGGGGCTGGCCGGGACGGTCGGCGCCCTGGTCGCGACCGGGGAGCCGGTGCTCGTCGTCGCCGCCTGCGCGACCGCCCGCATGGCTCACCTCCAGGAGCGGATGGGTGGGTTCACCCTCACCGACCACGAGGCGCTGGAGCGCCGTCCAGACACGCTCCGGGGCTTCCCGCACGTGGTCGCGCTCGACCCGCCGGTCACGCGCGATCAGGACCTGCGGCTGCGCAGCGGCGACGGCGCGCAGTTCGCCCATCTTGCCTGGGGTGGGCCTGAGCTAGGCTTTGCACAGGATGTCCTCACGCGAACCCACGATCTGCGCCCGCCGCTCACGGAGCTCTTTCGCGCCCTCCGCGACGCCGGACCGCTCGCGGGCGACGCCCTCGGAGCGGTCCTGCTGGCGGACGGACGGTCCCCGCGGCTGGCCGGACGGCTCCTGCGCGTCTTGGACGAGCTGGAACTGGCCGACGTCGATGCGGTCGATCGGCGTGTCGCCGTCCGGGCGGGAGCGCAGCGCACGGAACTGGACCGCTCAGCCACGTACCGGGCCGGTGCCGCACGTCTGGCGGAGGGGTCGGCATGGCTGAGCCGATCGCTCCCACGGGCGGCGTGACGGCCAAGCCTCCGACGTCGGCCGACGGCCACGCCCCGACCCAGGTCTCCCGCGGCCCGGTCGACGAGCACCGACCCGGTCCCAGCGACCCGGTCAGCACCCCGCTGGTCGACGAGCGGCTGACCGACGTCGAGCAGCGCATGCTCGGCGACCTCTTCGCGATCGTCGAGGAGCACGCCGACGACGCCGCGACGGAGATCGACCGGGAGCGGGTCGTCGACGCCTTCCTGTTCGCGTGCGAGCACCACGCCGACCAGCGGCGCAAGTCGGGCGAGGCGTTCATCATCCACCCGGTCGGCGTGGCGAAGATCTGCGCGGGCATGCGGCTGGACACCGAGACGCTGTGCGCCGCGCTGCTCCACGACACGGTGGAGGACACCACCGCCTCGCTCGAGGAGGTGCAGGCCCGCTTCGGGGCGGACATCTGCGCGCTGGTCGACGGCGTCACCAAGCTCACCGGCATCACGTTCCAGTCGCGCGACGAGGCGCAGGCCGAGAACTACCGCAAGATGATGATCGCGATGGCCACGGACATCCGGGTCATCCTCATCAAGCTCGCCGATCGCCTGCACAACATGCGCACGATCGCGGCGCTGCCCAAGCAGAAGCAGATCGAGAAGGCCAAGGAGACGCTGGAGATCTACGCGCCGATCGCCCACCGGCTCGGCATCCACGCGATCAAGTGGGAGCTGGAGGACCTCGCGTTCGCCGCCCTGCATCCGCGCAAGTACCAGGAGATCAAGGGCCTGGTCAACCAGCAGCGCGAGGAGCGCGAGACGTACGTCGTCAAGGCCGGCGAGTACCTGCGCCGTGAGCTGGAGGCGCTCGGGATCGACGCGGAGATCTCCGGCCGGGCCAAGCACTTCTACTCCATCTACTCGAAGATGACGAAGAAGGGCCGCGAGTTCAACGAGATCTACGACCTCACGGCGATGCGCGTGGTCACCGACTCGGTGAAGGACTGCTACGGCGCGGTCGGCGTGATCCACTCGCTGTGGAAGCCGCTGCCCGGGCGGTTCAAGGACTTCATCGCGATGCCGAAGTTCAACATGTACCAGTCGCTCCACACGACGGTCATCGGCCCCGAGGGCCTGCCGCTGGAGATCCAGATCCGCACGCGCGAGATGCACGACATGGCCGAGCTGGGCGTGGCCGCGCACTGGATCTACAAGGAGGGTCGGCCCGGCAAGGGCGGCGGGCGCGAGGCCGTGGAGGGCGAGGCCAAGCTGAAGTGGCTGCGTTCGATGCTGGACTGGCAGCAGGAGCTGCAGGATCCGAAGGAGTTCGTCGACAACCTCAAGGTCGACCTCTTCGACGAGGAGGTCTTCGTCTTCACGCCCAAGGGCGAGGTGAAGTCGCTGGCCGGCGGCGCCACGCCCCTGGACTTCGCCTACGAGGTCCACACGGAGATCGGGCACCGCTGCGTGGGGGCCAAGGTCAACGGCAAGATCGTCCCGCTCCACTACGAGCTCAAGAGCGGCGACATCGTCGAGATCCTCACCGCCAAGCGGGACCGCGGCCCGTCGCGCGACTGGCTCACGCTGGTCCGCACGACGCGGGCGCGCAACAAGATCAAGCAGTGGTTCAAGGCCGAGTCGCGCGAGGACACCGAGCACACCGGGCGCCAGCTCCTGCAGGAGCACATGAACAAGGCCGGGCTGCCCGCCCAGAAGATCGCCGGCTCGGCCCTGCTCGCGGACGTCATCCGCGAGATGGGCTTCAAGAAGGCCGACGACTTCTACATCGCGCTGGGCGGCGCGAAGATCTCCCCGAAGGTCGTCGTCAACAAGGTCCTGCAGCGCCTCAAGCAGGGCGAGGCGGCGGAGACCGACCCGACGGCGGCCGAGGACCTCGTCTCCTCGTCCAGCAAGCGGCGCCAGCCCACGGGATCGTCCGCCTCGTACGGCATCGCCGTGGAGGGCGTCGACGACGTGATGCTGCGGATGGCCAAGTGCTGCCGCCCCGTCCCGGGCGACCCGATCGTCGGGTACGTCTCGCTCGGCCGGGGCATCACCATCCACCGCGACGACTGCCCCAACACCGCAGCGCTGCGCAAGGACCCCGAGCGGTTCGTGCGCGTGCACTGGGAGGGCGATCATGAGACGTCGTTCAAGGTCGAGATCCAGATCGACGCCTACGACCGTCACCGGCTCCTGGAGGATCTGAGCCGCACGCTGGCCGAGTCCGGCATCAACATCGTCGAGGCCCGCTGCCTCTCGCATCCCCCGATGGTCAAGAACAGCTTCGTGGTGGAGGTCGCCGACACGGGCGTCCTGAAGTCCACGATCGGCAAGCTGCGCAACGTCGAGGGCGTCTTCGACGCCTTCCGCGTCACCCCCGGCGCGGGCTGATCCACCCACGTCCTCCACATTCGTCCCACGGGGTGGGAGGAAGGTGGAGCACGTCCCGGGGGCGGGGTCAGGCGACGATGAGCAGGCTCTTGGGGCGAAAGCCGAAGCGCGCGCGCACGAAGTCGCCGATGC
>Ga0164241_10004694_pt1 | contig 13093 bp, 7 predicted proteins | sample OricomyardsoilBY_FD_108780 | JGI IMG/M metagenome (GOLD analysis project Ga0164241, IMG submission 108780) | Backyard soil microbial communities from Emeryville, California, USA - Original compost - Back yard soil (BY) | ecosystem: Environmental > Terrestrial > Soil > Unclassified | place: USA...
GCGGGCCAGCTCGGTGCCGGCGGGCCAGCAGGACGCCTTGTTGACCGAGGTGCTCGCCGGCGATGTGGACGCGGTGAGCGCGCAGGCCGGGCCCGGCGTCGCGCAGATCGCCGGGGAGTCCTTTCTGCGCGGCAACACCGTGGCCTGCCTCGTCGGTGCCGTGGTGCTGGTCGTCGTGGCCATCGTCGCGCTGCGCCGGGCATCGGCGGGCACCGCGGGAGGCCAGCCACCGATCGGACCGATGGAGGGTGAAAAGGTATGACGGACAAGGCGATTCCGCACCCGAAGGCGTTGCCCATCATCGGCAACGCGCTGGTCTCGATCAACCCGGCGACGGCATTCACCGACCTGCAGCGCCTGGCCGACGAGCTCGGCCCGATCTACGCCCTGGACATGCCCGGCTACCACGACCAGGTCGTGCTGACCGGGCCCGACCTGTTCGGCGAGGCGTGCGACGACTCCCGATTCGACAAGTCGCCGGCGCAGCGGCTGCGTGCCGTGCTGGGCGACGGCCTGTTCACCGCCTTCACCGACAGCCGGGCGTGGCAGCGCGGTCATCGGATCATCGCCCCGGCGTTCACCGGTGCCGCCATCTCCCGGCTGTACCCGAGCATCGTCGACCCGATCCAGCAGCTGGCCGAACGGTTGGTCCGGATGGAGCCCGGGTCGGACGTGGACGTGCCCACGCTGACCAGCGCGATGACTCTGGACGTGGTCGGGCTGTGCCTGTTCTCGTACCGGTTCGGCAACGTGTACACCAACACCCCGACCCCGTTCCTGCAGGCCCTCGACCGCGCCCTCACGCTGCTCGCGGAGGGCGCGGGCAAGAAGGATCTCTACGCGGTCATGCATCCCAGGGCCACCCGTGACCTGCGGGAGTCCGCTGAGGTGCTCATCTCCTTCGTCGACGATTTCGTCAAACGGCGCCGGTCGATGCCGGACGGGAACGCGCCGGACGACCTGCTGCAGCACATGCTCACCGCCGCCGACCCGGACACCGGCGAGCGGCTGAGCGACATCGAGGTTCGCCAGCAGACCCTCACCCTGCTGATCGCCGGTCACGAGACCACCAGCGGCACCCTGGCCTTCGCCCTGCACCATCTGGCCGCCCAGCCGCAGGTCCAGGACTGGGCCCGGGAACAGGTGGACGAGGTGCTGGGGTCGGATCGCTCCGTCCTGCCGACCATGGAGCAGGTCGGGCAGCTCGACCGGATCCACCAGATCGTCGACGAGACCCTGCGCCTGCATCCCACCGCCCCGGTGCTGCTGCGACATCCGCGCCGGGCCACCACCATCGGCGGCGGGTACCACCTCGACGCCGGTGCCACCATCCTGATCCCGCTGCCGAAGGTGCACATCGACCCGGCGATCTGGGGCCCGGACGCCGAGGTCTTCCGGCCGCGCCGATGGGAGTCGGTCGGTCAGCTGCCGGCCGGCGCCTACCAGCCGTTCGGCGTCGGGGTCCGCGGGTGCATCGGCCGGTTGTTCGCGCTGGCCGAGGCCCGGGCCACGCTCGCGGTGTTGTTGCACCGGTTCGAGATCCGGGACCCGCACCCTGCGCCGTTGACGATCGCCCTGCACATCACGCTCAAGCCGCAGAACGTGACCCTGCGGTTCCTGGCCCGCCCCGGGGTGTCGGCGGGCACCGCGGCGGCGACGGCGTCCCCGGCGGACGTACGCCCGGCGGACGGCCGGACCGGCACCGACATGCCGGGCGCCACGGCTGCCGGCTCGGTCGCCGCCGGTTCGGTGCGGCCGCCCCCGAACTCCGACGGCCACCAGCAGCGGCTGGTCGTCGCCGCCTCCTCCGACGGTGGGACGGCTCGGCATCTGGGCCACGACCTGGCCCACGAGGCCGTCGACGCCGGCGACGCGGCGGACGGGGTGGAACTCAACGCGCTGGTCGACCGGCTGCCCGTCGACCGGCCGCTGGTGGTCATCACCGCGTCCTACAACGGTCAGCCGGCGGCGGGCGCCCGCGATTTCGTGTCCTGGCTGTCCGCCGCCCCGGACGGCGCCGCCCACGGTGTGCGGTTCGCGGTGTTCGGTTGCGGAGACCACAACTGGCCCACCACCTATCAGGCCGTTCCCGCGCTGATCGACCGGGAACTGGTGCGGATCGGCGGCGAGCGGCTGATCGACCGGGGCGAGGGCGACTCGTCCGGCGACCTGGACGGGGCATTCACCCGATGGAGCCGCTCGTTGTGGCAGGCGCTGGACGCGGGCCGTCCCCGCTCGCCCCGGGAACCCCGCAATCCGGTCGGTCGCTATGTGGCGTCCGAGGTCGGCCGGGCGTCCGCGGACGGCCCGGCCGACGCCTTCGGGATGGGCGAGGCGTGGGTGTGGTCGGTCACCGAACTGACCCGCCGACCGCCCGACCTGGGCAGCGATCTTGCGGACATCACGGACGCCGGACCCGGGGCGGACGGCGGGCGGGTCACCATGCACCTGGACGTGGAGCTGGACCCGGCCGTCTCCTACCGGCCCGGTGACCACCTGCTGGTTCTTCCGCAGAACCGTCAGACGATCATCTGGCGGGCCGCCCGGACGCTGAAGTTCGACCCGTCCCTGGTGGTCGAGCTGCATGCGACGACGACGGTGGAGACCGGTGTCCCGCTGGGTCAGCCGACCATGATGTACGACCTGCTCGCGGGGTACTGCGACCTGCGCGCCCCGGCGACCCGGCGCGGCATCGAGATTCTCGCCGCGCACGTCGACCGGGACTCGGCCCGGTCCGCCCTGCTGGCGCTGACCGCGGACGACGACGCGTTCGCCGGCGGTGTGCTGGCGCGGCGGGCGTCGCTGCTCGACCTGGCCACCGAGTACCCGCCGGATCAGCCCATCCCACCGGCCCTGGTGGTCGAGGCATTCCCGATGCTCAAGCCCCGCCCTTACTCGATCTCCTCCGCCCCGATCGGCGAGCCGAACCGGGTCGGCATCACCGTGGGACTGGTCTCCGGGCAGGCGCTCTCGGGTCACGGACGGTACTACGGGGTGACCTCCAGTTACCTGGTCACGCTGGGCGCGGGCCTACGGATCCTGGCCAGGGTGGCCGATCCGGGCCCGCAGTTCCACCCGCCGGCCGATCCGCGGACCCCGCTGGTCATGGTCTGTGCCGGCACCGGCGTCGCCCCGTTCCGCGGCTTCCTGCAGGAGCGGGCCGCCGAACGGGCCATCGGCCGGCCGGTCGGACCCACCCTGCTGTTCCGCGGATGCCGGCACCCCGACCTGGATCGGATCTACGGCCGCGAGCTGGACACCTGGGCCGGGCAGGGCTGGCTGGACCTGTACGAGGCGTACTCCCGGCCGGACGGCGGGTCCGGCCGTTACGTGCAGCAGGCCGTCCGCGACCACGGCGCCGACGTGCTCGACCTGCTGGATCGCGACGCGGTCGTGTACGTGTGCGGGAACCGGCACACGATGGCCCCGGAGGTCAGCTCGACGATCGCGGCCCTGCACGCGGATCGAACGGGTGAGGCCGGCGAGCCTTGGATCTCCGAACTCGCGGCCGCCGGCCGCTACGTCGAGGACAACTGGGGTGCCGGATGAACACCGACCGCAACGATCCGACCGGAGCCGACGACGGACCCGGACCGGCCGGCGCCGACCACCTACTGACCGCCACCGGCCTCGATGCCGTGCTGGCCAAGACGCTGCCCGCCGGCGCCCGGGTGGTCCGCGTCGACGTCCGGCCGCTGGGCGAGGCGCAGGGCCACGCCTCCCGGGTCGACCGGCTCGCGGTGAGCTACGAACCTCCCGGCGCGGGCCCGGCCTCGCTGATCATCAAGCGATCCCTGGGCGAGCCGGCCCTCGCGGCCGACTACGGTCGGCCGTTCGCCCGCGCCGCGGCCGCGCACCGGATGTTCGCCGGCCACGAGCCGCCGATCCGGGTCGCCCGCTGTTACCACGCCGAGGTGACCGGCGACGGCGACACCGGCACCCTGATCCTGGAGGACCTGGGGGACTGGGCACCCGCCGACGGCCTCGCCGGACTGTCCGACGCTCAGCTGGAGAGCGCCCTCCGGGCGGCCGCCCGACTGCACGCCTGGCACTGGGGCGACCCGGAAACCCTGGCGGCCGGCCTGCGGGACGGCGACTACCCCACGGTCACCGCGTTCGCCGACCACTGGTCGCAGCTGCGGCCCTACGTGCTGCGGGGCGCGCGATCGCCGGCAGCGGCCGCGGGGGACGCCTTCGTCGCCGCGCTGCCGACCGCGCTGGCCTGGGCCCGGCGCCGGCCGGTCACCCTCACCCACGGCGACTACTACGCCGACAACCTGCGACTGCGCGGTGAGCGGGTCGCGGTGCTCGACTGGGGGCTGGCCTTCGCCGGGCTCGGCGCCTACGACACGGCCCGCCTGGCCGCGACCAGCGCCGCCCGGACCCCGACCGCGGAGTCCCTGCGCTGGGCCTGCGGCGTCTGGGCCGCCGAGCTCCGCGCGTGCGGTGTGCCGGACTATCCGGACACCGTGGCGTACGCCGACTTCCGCCTCGGGGTGGCGCTGGCGTTCCCGACCGTGCTGGCCGCGCTCGTCGACGAGAACGATCCCCGGCGGGCGGCCACTGCCGCGGCCAGGTCCGCACGGGTCCGGTCGTCCCTGGCGGCACTGGGCATCGAATCCCCGGCCTCGATCCTGCCCCCCGCATGACGGTGCGGTGGGCGCCCCCGCTTGCCCCGGGCCGATCGGCGCCGCGGACGACCCCGCCGGGAACGCTGCGACGATGTCGCGACGGGTCGCCGCCCGGTGCCGTCGTCGTCGGCGGGCATCGTCCGGGGCCCGGCCGCATCGTTGCGCGAACGCCGATCCGGCTGGCCGCGGTGCTGATCGTCGGCGCGTGGTGCTGCCTGCTGACGACGGTCGGGGCGCCGGTGGCGGCCGCAGAGGTCGATGCGCCCGGCTGCCGCACGGTGCCGGTCGATGCGGACGCACCGCTGCGGTCCGATCAGGCGCGCGAGGTATTCGGGGTCGACGGGACGGGCGTCACGGTGGGCGTCCTCTCGACGTCGTTCGCCACGGACCCGACGTCGCCGACGACACCGGATCAGGACATTGCGGCCGGATTGCTTCCCGGCCCCGGGAATCCGTGTGGGCGCACCCAGCCCGTCACCGTGCTGGTCGACGCGACCGGTGCCGGTAACGACGAGGGCCGGGCCATGCTCGAACTCGTGCATGGGATCGCCCCGGGAGCGGACCTGCTGTTCGCGTCCGCGGGGGACGATCAGTTCCAGATGGCCCAGCGCATCTTCGATCTGGCCGCGGCCGGCGCCGACATCATCGTCGATGACATCGGCCACCCGCAGGAACCGACCTATCAGCCCGGGCCGATCGAGGTGGCGATCCAGGACGTCCGCGCGCAGGGGGTGGTGTACCTGGCGGCGGTGGGCAACAACAACGTCATCGGAACCGATGACGGTCCCAGCGCGGGGCGGCCCATCGGGTCCTGGGAGACCCTGGAGTACCGGCCGACCCCGTGCCCGGACACGCTCGGCCTGGCACCCGGGTACGACTGCATGGACTTCGATCCCGGGCCCGATACGGATCCGACGATGGAATTCGGGGTCGGCGCCGGCATGTCGGCACAAGCCCGGCTGACCGGGGCGCTGAACTGGGGCGAACCCTGGTACGGGGTGCAGCAGCAGTTCCGGCTGTACGTCCTGCAGGACGATCAGGTCGTCGGCTGGAGTCCGGAACCGGACGGCGTCACCGCCTCCGTCGAATGGTCGGCCCAGGAGCTGGTCGCGGGGGCGGCCGCCGAGCTGTCCATCGTCATCGTTCGGCAGACACCCGGCGCCGACCTCCCGCCGCCGCGGGTCAAGGTGGATTTCCGGGGGGACGGGCGGCCCTACCCGACCTTCCTGGAGTACGACCAGACCACCGGCACCGACATCGTCGGCCCGAACGCCACCGGTCACAACGCCGGCGTCGGGGTGATCAGCGTCGCCGCGGCCGACTACCGGACGCCGACCATCCCCGAGAAGTTCTCCAACCACGGCCCGCGCACCCTGCTCTTCGGCCCCGTCGACGGCACCGTGCCCGCCGCGCCGTTGAGCCCCGTGCAGCCGGTGGCCGCCCCGAGCGTGCTGTCCGTCGACGGTCTGCGCACCGACTTTTACGGCGTCCTCGAGCCGGACGGCGACCGGTTCTTCTACGGCACCTCGGCGGCTGCGCCCACCGTGGCGGCCGTCGCCGCGCTGGGCCGCCAGCTGCGCCCGGGCGCCGACCCGGACGAACTCACCCGGGCCCTGCTGGACAGCGCGACGCCCGTCGACAGCCCCTGGCCCGGGGTGCCCGTCGAGGACGTCGCCGGGGCCGGGCTCGTCGACGCGACGGGATTCCTGGAGGGCCTGCTGCGGGTACCCACCGCACCGCTGGACGTCCGGGCCGTCGCCGGGCCGGAGCCGGGCACGGCGACCGTCACCTTCGCCCCACCCGCGCTGCCCGGCACGTCACCGATCCTGAGCTACACGGTCCGCTGCGACGGCGGCGGGCGCGCCGGAACCCCGCTCTCCGTTCCCGACTCACCCGCCGAGGTGACCGGTCTGGTCCAGGGGGCGGTGACCACCTGCTCGGTGGCGGCGGTCAACGCGCAGGGGCCGGGCGCATCCGCCACCTCCGATCCGTTCGAGGTGACCGCGGCGCCGCCCGTGGTGACACCGACGACGACCACGCCCGCCCCGACGGTCCCGGCCGGGTCGGCCGCGGCCGGGCCCACCGGGCCGGAACAGGCCGCGACCGGCACCGCAACGACCGCCGCGGCCGGCGGTGCCGGCGCGGCCTACCGTCAGCCGCCGTCCGCCACCTTGGCCGCCACCGGGACCCATGCCGCCCCGCTCACCCTTGCCGGTGGCCTCCTGCTGACGGCCGGCACCATCGTGCTGACCGCATCCCGGTGGCGCAACGGGGTCGGACGGCCCGGTCTGCCGCCAGGAACCGGGGGAGCCGGCCGTCGACGGTCCGATCAACGGTGGTGGTGATCATCGGCTCCACGGGTGCCCTCGCGCTCACCGACCGGATGAGCGTTTGTCGACCGGGGGAGGTACGTAGGTGTTGTCCGCGACCGCGCTGCCCGGCACGACCCCGTACACGCGGAGCATCACGTTGAAGTTGCCGTTACCGACCGGGAGCCAGTTCGCCTTCGGAACGCCGGCGGGTTTGGTCTTGGAGATGTAGATCGACAGGGATCCGTCCTTGGGATTGGTCTGCAGGCCGTGTGTGTCGCTGGCCACGACGTATTTGCCGGCGGTGTTGGGAATCAATTCGATCGCATCCGGCTTGTACGCGGTCAGTGACCAGAACCGTTTGCGTTGTGGCTGCCCGTCCGGCGGGAACGTCAAGACGTACCCATTCGCGGCGTTTCCCGTCAAGGCGGCGCCGTCGCCGTCTCGGAACGTGTGGTAGTACGCGGCTGTGCTGATCCCGTTGCCGTACTGGATGAACTCGGTGATCGATGCGCGGTCCAGCACCTGCCCACCCCAGGCCCCGATGTCGGTGAAATGGATCCAGTTGTTCGGGCCCAGATTGTTCAGGTAGTTGTCCAGGATCTCGTGATGGGCCGACCGCGTGGCCTGGCCGAACACGATCTTCTCGGCCGGGCCGAGCCCGGCCCCGCCGTGACCGAACAGCGCGTCGAAGTCGTCGGACAACGCCTGCTCTTGCGGGGTCAAGGGTGGCGTGTTGGTGGAGTGGACCGCCTCCTGCAGCTGCTGGAGGAACCGTATCGGCGCGATCCGGATCAGCGTGTCGGCGATCGTCTTGAACGGAATCGCGAATGCGATCTCCGGCAGGATCCGCGTCGCCCCACCGGTCGGGTCCAGGTTGTAGCCCGTCGAGGTCTGCAGCAGCAGCGACCGTCTGAAGGCATCGGCCTGGGCGGTCATCTCGGTGGTGCCGGTAGTACCGGTCGATGCGGAAGATCAGGAACGTGAAATCCGCCGGCATCACGATCTGGACCGCGCCCTTCGGAAGGTCCTCGACGGGCTCCAGTTGGCGAACCAATGCATACACGGTCGTCGGCAGATCCGTTCCCGCCGGTTTGGACGGAATCTCCGGCTGGAGATCGAGCACATTTCCGTACGGGTCCAACGCCAACACCGAATAGCTCAGGTTCGAATCGGTCTGCGGAACCGTCACGATCACCGGTTCGTACGGCCGGGTGGGCGTCGAGGTGAGATCGATCGGCGAACTGGCGTACAGCGTGTCGTCGTTGATCGCCACGACGGTCCGGTAGATCGGCGAGATCCGATTCGGCCCGATCAACTGATCGTGCGGCGCCAGTTGGGTCTGCCGATAGGTGAACCACAGTGGGTAGAACCCCTCGACGTAGTTCGTCGTGACCGACGCGGCATCGGCGGCGGCACCACGGGTCTGCGAGCCGGCGCCACGGGCCGGGGGTGCCACCACCCCGGCCAGGATTCAGACCACCAGCACCGGCAGCAGGATCCTCCACACCCTGACGACAGCCCGACCGCCTGTTCGCATCATGGCCTCCAGCAACTGTGTTCACGGTGAGGGTAGTCCTTTCGAGGCCGGCCGGCCACAGAGCGTGCTCTCACCAGGAGCGGCACCGGCGGGGTTCGGCGGCGAGGTCGGCACGAAGCGCGTCGATGCCTGGGTCCGGGTCCGGGTCAGCGAGTCCCGAATCGTGCGGCGGTCGGTCTGCCGTGGTAACAACCGATCGTGTAGGGGTACTCGAGGGTTGCCACGTAGTGATAGATCGTGCGCTGCTGGCCGTTCCAGGTGACCTGACTGGTCCGGCCGTGGCACGCATCCAGATCGGCGTTCGGGGGCAGATTGCCGGCCTGGTCTCGCTCGACGTAGATGCCGTATCCGTCCAGGGCGTAGCCCACCAGCGTGGACGGGCCGGTGGCGCGGTCGAGCAGGCACGCGGGGATGCTGTGGTCGTGATAGCGATCCTGGCCGTCCGGGTGCCCGTCGCAGCTGTCCTGGGTTTCGTGGGCGACTGCGTCGCGGCCGGCGTCATCGACGGCGCTGTACAACAGCACCCCGCTGTCGAGTAGACCGATCGGCCCGAGTCTGGTGCACGACGGCATGGCCGCTTCCGTCGGGTCGAGCGGAAGTCCGAACGTGATGTCCTGGGTCCCGATGTGGTTCGGGTTGGGATCGTACCGGTAGGCGGGATCCTCGGACCGAATGGGGAAGATCCCGGTGGTGAATTCGACCGGCAGGCCGTTGGTGTGCAGCGTCCGGGTGTTATCGGAGTCGGTCTCCGTGTGGTCCGCGGCCGGCCAGTGCACCGCGCCCTGCACGGCCACCTTGGCGGCCATGTTCCAGGTGCCCGCGGCGGTGTCGATCCAGTCGCCGCTGTGCGAGGCGCCGCCGCCGGGAAACGCGGTGGTGCACGTGTCCAGGTATCCGACATGGGGGGTGGTGGAGACCTTTCCGTCGCCCAGCGGCACGGCGGTCGGGTCGATGGTGCTGCTCCAGACGTTCGCCGAGGTGGCGGGTGGGTTCGTCGCCGCTGTCGAGCCGGTCGTGGCGGGAGGGCCGGCCACGGACGCGTCGGGTGCCGGCGAGGTCTGGACGGAACTCGCGGACCCGCGACCGGAATCGCAGCCGGTGCCGGCCGCGAGGAGGAGGGTGGCCAGGACCGCAAGCACCAGCCGAGCTCCACGTGCTGCCATCGACGCACCTCCGGCCCGGACGCTACACTGATCAACTCGGCAAAACCCATCCGATGGTAGGGGTTTCGCGCCACGATGATCAGCGCACCGACGCGCTGCTGACGGACCCTATTGATCGACCCGGAGCGGGTGGCCTTCCGCCATTCGGATTCGAGCGCCGAGGATGATCGCGCAGACCGGCACCAGAACGATGGAGCTGAGCGCCAGCATGACGTCGGTCAATGGCTCGGCCCGAGCAAACGACGCGGCGACGAGAATGATCAGTCCCGCCGACAGGATCAGCGCCGCGGCGCGCCACCTGACGGTGTGGCGGTCATTGCTGGGCGTTCTGAGTAGCAGAAGTGCCACGGCCAGCAGCACGAGCCCGAGATTCTCCACGTAGTCGTCGGTGCGATCGATGACCTGGGTCCAAGTGCCCAGATTCCGAGCGTCGAAGTCGGGGATCGCGCTCGTCGTCAGGACTTCGGCGATTGCCCCGAGATACGCCAGTTGGGTGGCCGCGTACACCACCGACCCGGTGAAGGCGAGAAGTCCACCCACCCTGCCGGCCAAGTCGTTGCGTAGCGCGCCGATCCGCGGTGCGATCACCAGGAGGACGCCCAGGAGCAATGAACCCACCACCACGGCGACGTTCGCGATCTGCTCGGCGGCCATTGTTTCCCGCCGGAAAGTGAGATAGGCGTCCAGGTAGGCGTCGAGGTCCTGGTCGATCGCGAAGGTCGGTGGAGCGGGCCCGATCCAGGTGAGCGCGGTCGCAATGTAGGTGAGGCCGGCGATCAGGAACGCGACGACGCAGGACGGGACCAACCACCAGCAGAGCCCACGAGCGGTCATGGACGTTCTCCCGTCGGAAAGGTCGTTCAACCGAATCAGCGTGTGGAGTCACCGCACCCGGACGAACATTGCCTCGACCTCCTCGGGATGATTGGCGCGGACCCATGGCCTGGTGGGGCGGATTCCGGCGGCCGGAGGACCGCCCCTCATCACCTTTGCCCGCAAGGTCGCCCAGCGCAAGCGGATTCGACGCCGGTCACACCGTCCAGCGCAGCGATGACCGCGTTGGCGCCGGCGTCATGCACCACGACGCACGGGAAGCGCGATCCGTTCGCCGTTGCCGCTAGATCCGGCCGAGGTAGTAGCTGTTCACGAAGTCGCCGTCCACGGCGCGCACGTCCACCGACCCGAAGCCGGCCGCGTGGAGCATCCGGATGGCCGTCTGTTCGCCCCAGGCCGCGCCGAGGCCCGTCCCGCCCTGGGCCAGCGACACGGTCATGCAGTGCAGCAGTGAGACGCCGTAAAGGAACGCGGCGGCGGGCACCCCCACGTTCTCGTGCGGGTTGCTGGAGGCCCGGAGGTCCACCATCAGGAACACCCCGTCCGGAGCGAGTGCGCGGGCGACCCCGTCCAGCACCGCCGCCGGATGGGCCTGGTCGTGGATCGCGTCGAACGCGGTGACGAAATCGAATGGCCCGGTGCCGGTCAGGTCCGCGACATCCCTCAGTTCGAACCTGACGTTGGTCAGGCCCTTCGCCGTCGCGCCGGCCCGCGCCGCGGCGATCGCCTCCTCCGAGAAGTCGTAGCCGACGAACCTGCTCCGCGGGAACGCCGCCGCCAGCACGGTGAGGTGATGACCGCTGCCGCAGCCGACGTCCGCGACCGAGATGCCGCGCTCCAGTCGCTCGGTCAGACCATCGACCAGCGGAAGGACCTCGTCGATCAGGATGCCCTCCGCCATGTCCTTGCTGTCCTCGGCCATCAGGGCGTGGAACTCGGTGTACGCGCTGTACGGAACCCCGCCACCGTCACGGAAACAGGCGGCGACGTCGCGTTCGGCTCCGGCCAGCAATCCGATGAGCTGGGCCAACTTCGCCAGATTGTCCTTGCCGGCGCGGCGGGTGAGCACCGCGGCATGCTCGGCCGGAAGGTGCCAGGTACCTTCGGCCGGGTCGTGGTCGACAATGCCGCCGACCAGCATTGCGGCCAGCCACTCCCGCACGTACCGCTCCTGAAGTCCACCCGCGCGGGCGATCTCGGCACTCGTGGACGGGGGTAGCTCCTCCATCGTGTCGAAGAGCCCGGTGCGGTGGCCGATGCTGACGGTGAGGGCGGTCGCTCCGTCGGAGATGACGTCGAGAACGCGTCCGGCGAAGGCCTCGATGCGGGCACCGTCAGCGTCGGGTGCGGTCGTGACGTTGGTGTCGGCCTCGGTGTCGGCCTTCGTGTCGACGGCCGCCGGCGGTGCGGTCTGGGTCGTGGTCATGGCGCCTCCCGGTGCGATTGCCGGGTCGTTCCCGGCCTGCTCCGAATCTAGGAAGGTCGGCGACCCGCGCGCTTCCGCAGAAATGTGCACTTTCCGGGCCCGCTGTGCATGCTTCAGTGCAGGTCGGGCGGCCCGTCGTGCAGGCCGTTGCGCCGCGCCCAGGCGACGGCCGCGGTCCGGGTGGAGACGCCCAGCTTGCGGTGCACGTTCGCCAGGTGCCGGGCGACTGTCTTCTCGCTGATCACCAACGCCTGCGCGACCTGCCGGTTCGTATCGCCGCGGGCGACGAGCGCGAGGATCTCCGTCTCCCGTGCGGTCAACCCGCCGGGCGACGCCGTCGTTCCCGGGCCGCCGGCGAGCCTGCGCAGATCGACGACCGCCCCGAGGACCGTCAGGGTCCGCTCCGCGGCCTGACGCTCCAGTCGGGCCGAGGAGTTGTCGCCGAGTGCCGCGAGCGCCTCGGCGAGGACCGTCCGTGTCCTGGCGCAGTCGTACGGCGCCTCGAGTTCCCGCCACCGGGCCACGGCGTCGCGGAGCGGGGCCACCGCGTCGGCCGGCCGCCCGCCCGCGACCGCGACCACGCCGTCGGCCTGGGCGGCCGCGGCCAGCAGCCCGTCCGACCGCCAGCGCCGGGCGATCTGGGACAGCTCGACGCAGGCGCCCCGCGCCCTGTCCAGGTCGTGGGCCTCAACGGCAACATCGACAAGCGCACGGAGCACAGGCGCCCGCCCGTACGCGGGTCCACGGTGTCCCGCGAGAGACGAATTCAGCGCCGCGACGGCCGCACCGACCTGCCCCGACTGGGCCCTGAGCAGCGCCAGGCCGGGTTGCGGGTCCCGACCCAGCTCGTGAGCCTGCACGTAGGCGGCCTCCGCCTCGCCGATCCGCCCGCGCAGCCGGAGGAGGTCGGCCCGACGGTAGTGACCCTCCGCCATCACCGCGACGTTCATGCCGATCAACTCGGTGCACACGATCCGGGCCTGCTCGGCGGCCACGTCCCACTCCCCGGCGACCTGCCGCAGCTGGACCTGATGCATGCGGCAGATCCCCGAGAACATGACGGCGCTGTCGAAACCCTCGCACCATCGGGCGACCGCCTCCGTCCACTCCCGGGCCCGGCGCAGGTCGGACAGCTCCCAGCAGATCGCGATCATCTGGCAGTACAGGTTCCCGGCGAAATCCGGCGGAAC
>Ga0164241_10004695_pt1 | contig 13092 bp, 12 predicted proteins | sample OricomyardsoilBY_FD_108780 | JGI IMG/M metagenome (GOLD analysis project Ga0164241, IMG submission 108780) | Backyard soil microbial communities from Emeryville, California, USA - Original compost - Back yard soil (BY) | ecosystem: Environmental > Terrestrial > Soil > Unclassified | place: USA...
ACCGGACCCTGGACCGAACCCTGGACCTGTTCCCGGACCGAACCCTGAACAGTGGACCGCACGCTGGACCATCTGGACTCTTAGAAGAAGATCGCCGAATCGGCACCGGCACGACGTCCTTCGCCCTCGCCGACGCCGAAGGCAACATGATCGTCTTTACGCAGACGCTCTCGACCTGGGGCGGCAACTACTACGTCTCGAAGGGGCTGGGCTTTCTCTACAACGATCACTTCCGCGGCGGCCGCGGCGGCACGGGCTACGGCTCGATGCTCCCGTTGATGCGGTCGTCGTCGGTCAATGTGCCGACGATGTTGTTTGCGCCGCAGACGGTCGATCCGGGCCAGTACGGCATGCCCGGATTCGCGCCGAAGATGGCGGTCGGATGCGCCGGCAACTCGTGGATCCCCGCGTCGGTCTACGACATCATCCTGAACGTGATCGACTCGGGCATGGACGCGCAGCACGCGATCGAAGCGCCGCGCATCATGACGGGCAGCGGACCTGACGGCAAAGCACGCACGCAGATCGAGGATCGGATTCCGCGATCGATTCTGGCGGATCTCGAAGCGCGCGGCCATTCGTTCGTCAAGATTGGCCGCAAAGGCGAAGTCCGTCAGGGCTACGCGTCGGTCGTGATTGTGCATCCCGCGAAGGGCACCGTCGAAGCCGGCGCCGAACCGCGTCGTAGCCACGGCGCCGTCGGCGTGAACAAGTAGCGCGGTCTCGTTGCCTCCTTTTGGCGCGCCTTACGCCTTCACCGGTAAGGAGCGTTGCCATGCGTTGGTTTGGTTTCTCATTGATCGCTACATCGGCCGTGCTGGTTGCCTGCGGCGGGTCGGCTTCCCCCGCGGCTCCATCGACGACGACGACCACTACAACGACCACACCCGCGGCCGCAGCGACGTGGAACGCGGAGGGCGTGCGGATGACCAATCTCACCGCCGGCTTTCCAAATTCGGTGCTGGCGAATCCGTCGGTCTTCCGGCTCAGCGACGGAAGGTACCGGATGCTGGTCACCGGCGGCACGGACCCATCCGGGATCCTGAGCGCGGTTTCTTCCGATGGACTGTCGTGGACCTTCGAGAGCGGACGGCGTGTGCAGACCTCGGGAGATTGCGGGCATGTCCGCGCGTTCCGGCTGGACGACGGGCGCGTCCGCGTGTATTGCCGCAACCCCAGCGGGATCCTCGCGTACATCAGCTCGGATGAAGGCCAGACGATGACGCCAGAAACCGGTCTGATGATCACCAATGCGCAGGCCGGATCCCCGCGTCTGAGCACCGGCGGCATTGTGCGAACGAAAGACGGCCGCTGGCGCATGTATTTCAGCGACGAATCGACCGGCGCGCCGCCCGGGCCGATGAAGATCTTCAGCGCTGTCTCGACAGATCTCCTGTCGTGGACCGTTGAGCCGGGCGTTCGCATTGGGTCGGGCGCGACGGCCAGCGGGTCGGCGACGCATCCGTCCGCGATTCTCAATGCCGATGGATCCGTGTCGGTCGCCTACACGCGATTCTCGTACGCCGGTTCCAGCGATCCGACCATCTCGGCGGTCTGGATTGCGACATCGAGCGACGGGCTGACCTTCACGCGCGACGAGTCGACGAAGCTGACGCCGGGCGCCGACGCCGACATCGTGTCGATGAACGGGACGATCCGCGTGTACTACAACTGGGGCGACAACACGAACGGCACGATTTACAGCGCGACGCTGTCGGGAACGCTCGCGCCGGCCACCTTCGGATTCATCCGATGACGCGACTGATCGTTCGCGCTGCCGCCCCGTCGAAAACGTACGAACCTCTCTGAAGACGTACGAACCCTCAACGAAGCCGTACGAACCGCAACGAAGGCGTACGAACGGCAACGAAGGTGTCCGAACCTCGCCGAAGCCGTACGAACGGCAGAGTCCGCGGACACGCTCACGTCCGGTGCGTCGTCGGGCCTGGCGTCCGGGGAGCTGGCCCTCGAAATCGCGCCTCTGTCCGCTGGCGTTTCGAGAGTAATGCGCTTGTCGCGCGATTCCTACCCGGCCTGTCGTCGCCCGCCTACGGAATCGCGCTCGAAACGCTGCGCTCCCGCCGGCGCGATTTCGCGCTGCCGCCGTCGGGCCACTCCCAGTCGGCCCGGCCCCACGACGCACCGGCCGCGAGCGGACTCGCGCGAACCCCCGCCGAAACCGTACGAACCTCGACGAGTCGTACGAACCGCAACGAGGCCGTACGAACCCCAACGAAGGTGTACGAACTTCGACGAAGCCGTACGAACGTTAGCGAAGCCGCACGAAGCGAAGCCGCTAAACCGGCGCAATCGGCGGCAGCGCGCGCTTGTGATCTGACGCCGCCTTCAGGGCTTCGATCCGCGCGGCGATGTTGGCGGGCACCGCGGTGTCGCCGGCGAGATATTGCTCGAGCATCTCGTAGCTGAAGCCCATCTCGGCTTCGTCGGTCTGACCGGGCCAGAGACCGGCGGTCGGCGGTTTGGTGATGACCGGTTCGGGCACGCCGATCTCGCGCGCGAGGGCGCGGACCTCGCTCTTGAGCAGGCCGCCGATCGGCAGCACGTCCACGCCGCCGTCACCGTATTTTGTGTAGTAGCCGAGCGTGATCTCGCTCTTGTTGCCCGTGCCGGCGACGATGTAGTTGAGCGCGTTGGCGATGTAGTAAAGCGACGTCATGCGGAGCCGCGGTTTGATATTGGCGCGCGGCAGGCGCTGCTTGATGTCGACGACGTCGACCTTGAAACGCGGATGCTGTTTCATGAGCGCGTCGTCGAGCGTAGCGCTGAGGGCGTCGAACGTCGCGCCGAGATCGACGCGCGCCGTCGGAATCTGAAAGGCCTCGGCCACAAGCAGGGCGTCCTGTTCGTCCTGCCCCTGGCTGTGACACGGCAACATCACGCCGAGCACATGACCGGGCGTCGCCATCTGGCAGAGGCGCGCGACGACGGCGGAGTCGATGCCGCCGCTCAGTCCGAACACAAATCCTTCAGCTTTGGCCGCTGTGGCGCGTTCTTTCAGCCAGGACGCAATCGTCTCTGCACGAGTCATTGACAGAGAATCTTATCGAAAAACTACGACTCTGCAGGCGGCCGGCCGTGACCGAGGTTCTCGATCGCTTCAGCCGCGGCGGAGTTCGGCCACACGTAGGGCGGCCGCGCCGTGTAGCCGGCGTGGGCGAGTTCACCCTGAAAGAACACGATCTCGGAGGCGACGAATGCGAGGCGCAGCCAGAGGCGCACGAGCAGATAGATCTGCGTGACGAGGAACGCCCAGCCGATCGAGTCCCACGCCTGCGGTGCGAGCTCGAGCCACAGGCGCAGCACCATGAGAAACGCGATCCCGTTCAGCAGATACAACCCGAAGGCGCGCAGGGGGCGACGGCGCAGGAAGCGCATCGACGCACCCAGAGCGCTGACGACCGAGCGCCGATCCTCGACGATCATCCGGACCTTCGCGTAGTCGAAGATCAGGTTTGCGATGAACAGCACGAGGCCGAACGCGAGATACAGCAGCGCGCGAATGACCAGACCGTCGCGCTCCGACATGAGGTCGCGGGTGTAGTGATCGTAGACGCGCGACAACAGGAACGGATGCCACCATTTGAAAATCGCCCAGTACGTCACGCTCGAAATCACGAACAGGCGGAGCAGCCGGCCGAAATACCCGCCGCACGCCGCAAAGAACCCTGGGGCCCGCACCGCGCGCCCGCGGGCGAGTCGATCGACGATTCCGCCCGTAAGAAACAGCCACAACATCGCGTAGGCCGCCACCGCGCCGGCGAGCGTCGGATTGAGCGGCTGGTTGTCGGCGATCCCGCTCAGGATCTTGAGCGTGCCGCCGAATCCGATGATCTCGTGGGTGAACGTCTTGCCGAGCCCCTGCGCCTCTGCCGCGAACTCGGCGGCCCAGGCGGCGTCCCAGTTCCAGGCCGGCTTCTCGGCGACCAGACTCGACCCGAGCTGCTGTTCGATCATGCCGCCCACCACGCGACCCATCGGCAACGCTACGAGCAGCGTGACGACGAGCAGCGACGCGGACAGCGCCGGCGCCGCGATGACGCGCCGCCAGCCCTCGGCCAGACAGCCCAGGATCGGTGCCTTAACTGAAGAAGCCATAGGTCATCAGCAGTTCTTCCGCCCAGGTGATCCAGCGCAGCGACCAGCGTTTGGCGGCCAGCCCGGCCTGCGGCTCCGCGGTCCAGGAATTGTTGGTGCGGTTGAGATCGAGGAGCAACACCCGATCGGGATCGACCTCGACGGCGACGATCTTCGACGTGTTGGACGCGTCGTTCAGAATGTGCCAGCGATCCGCGCCGTCCCAATGCGTCACGGTGCTCTGGCCGTCGGCAAACGTCACCTTGATATCGACGGGGAAGATCCCGTCACCGAGGCGCTGGATCGCGACCGTGTGGCCCGTCACCTGCCCGACCGCGTAATCGAACGTCGCGCTGGAGCGATACACGGCGTCGAAAAACCATGTGAGATCCTTCCCGCTCACTTCGTTCGCGATCGCAAAGAAGTCGTCCGGCGTTGGATGCTTGAACGACCACCGTTGAAAATACGTCGCGAGAATCTTCTGCGTCGTCTCCCACCCGAGCATCTTCTCGAGCGTGTTCAGCCACAGCGCGGTTTTGTTGTAGGTGATCGCGCCGGCGGATCCGGGCCAGTACTGCCAGGTCGGCGTGGACTGCGCGTCGAATGACGCGACGAGCCGGTACGCGTTCAACCGGTCGCCATCGACTTCCCGGGTCCACACGGCGTCTTCGTACGCCCACGGCAGGAAGCCGCCGAAGTAGCGTTCGACTGTGGCAATCTGCGGATCGATGTCGGTCGCAATCGCGCGTGCGGTGGAATAGGTGTTGAACCCTTCGTCCATCCAGGCGTGTTCGAATTCGTTGGTCGCGACCATGCCGTACCAGAACTGATGGCCGGCCTCGTGAATCGTCACGCTTTCCGGCCGCAGCTCGTGCGCCAGGAGCTTCCAGCGCGATCCGGCCGTGAAGAGCGTCGGGTACTCCATCCCGCCCGTGTTCGCGCCCTGCGCCGGATTGAACACCGTCACCGGATCGACGATGGTGATCTGGTCGTAGGGGTACGGGCCGAACCAGTTGCCGTAATTGCGGAGCGCGATGGCCGTCGCGTTGAAGTGGCGCGTGACCTGTTCGGTCGTGCCGTGCTCCGGCTGCAGCAGCAGGCGCATCGTGACTTTGGGCAGGCCGGGCTCGATGAAGTCGCGGCTCGTGACCATGAAATCCGGGCTCGTCGTCCAGGCAAAGTCGTGGACGTCGGTCTGCACGAAGCGGTGATTGGTGCGCGCCGCGTCGCCGGCGGCGGGGTCGGCCTTGATTTCCGCGCCCGTGGCGCCGACGTTCCAGTTCTGCGGCAGCGCCAGCGTGACGTCGTAGTTGCCGAAGTCCGAGAAGAATTCCGTGGCCGCATGGAACTGGTGACAGTTCCAGCCCGCGTCTTCCAGGACGCCGAGTTTCGGGAACCATTGCGCGATGAAGTAGTACTGCCCTTGCACGCCCGTGCGGGCGTAGGGGCGCGGCACATGCGAGGTCCACGCGATCCCGAGTTCGATCGTTTCGCCCGGCGCGACCGGCCGGGCGAGCGCGACGCGCAGTACGGTCTTGTCGTCGGGATTCCCGTCATCTGGCGCGATGAACGTCGCGGCCGGCAGCAAATCGGCGGCGCCCAGCGTGAGCGCGGTGACGTCAATCGATCCGCGGTCGGCGGCCGGCCGCCCCGCCATTGACGTCCGTCCTAGACGCGTTTCCTGGATCCAGGTGGAGCGATCGTCGCGCCACGCATTCCAGTAGAGATGGAAGCGCAGTTCGCTGGTCGGATGCTTGGTGCCGTTCGTCCATGTGATCGTGCCGTCGCCCGTGATGGTGTGCGTGGCATCGTCGAGCGCGGCGCGCAACGAATAATTCGCGAGGCGTTGTGAGAGCGGCGACGGAATCTGGCGCGGGGCAAAGGCGACGGGAGCCCGCGGCGGCACGGGCGCGGCTGAGAGCGTGCCGGCGTGCCACAGGTCTGGCGTGCCGAGGGCCAGCGTGCCGAGGCCCAGTGCCAGCGTGCCGAGCCGGAGGGTCAGCGTCAACGCCCGTCGTGTGATCGGCGGTCGCGAGAACGGCACGTCGGCACCCTGGCACGTTGGCACGATGACGCTCTATCCCTGTTTGAAGTGCTCGACCAGAGCGGTGACGAGTGCGTTGACGGTGTGGCTCTTCGCCATGATCGACGTGGTGATGCCCAGTTGCTCGGCCGCTTCTTTCGTGACCGGGCCCAGCGCAGCGACCGCGGTGGTGTTGAGCAAGTCGGCCGCTTGTTCGTTGCCGATCAGATCGGCAAATCGTCGCACGGCGGTTGGGCTGGTGAACGTGACCGCGTCCACGCGCCCCTCGAGCAACTGCCGGTAGATTTCCTGTGCCTCCGCCGACTCGGGCGTCGCCGCGGCGGTGCGGTACGCCACGAGGTCGTTGACGGTCGCGCCGTGTCGTGCGAGTTCGGTCGCCAGGCCTTCGCGCAGGTAGTCGGCGCGCACGATCAGCACGCGCTGTCCATCGAGCGTGCCGGCGCCGCTCAGCGCGTCGACGATCACGTCGAGGCGCACTTCGGGCACGGCGACATCGGGTTTGATGCCGCGCGCTTCGAGCCGCTCCACGGTGGTCGGGCCCACGGCGCAGATCGACACCGTGCCGAGCGCCCGCAGATCGCGTGGCCCCGACACCAGCGCGGCAAAAAACCGCGTCACCGAATTGGCCGACGTGAAGACGATCCACTGATTCGCATCCACCGACGCCGCCGCGCGATCGATGCTTTCCGGATCCTCCGCCGGCGCGAGCCGGAACAGCGGCGCTTCGATGGTCTGTGCGCCGAGCCGTTCAAGTTCGTCGGCCAGTTCGCGCGCCTGGTCGCGTGACCGCGTGATGATGATGCGCTTGCCGAACAGCGGGCGCACGTCAAACCAGCGCAGGTGATCGCGCAGGCTCGCGACTTCGCCGATCACGAGCGTCGCCATCGTCTGCGCCGCCGGCGCCGCGAGGGCCGTGAACACCTCCGTCAAGGTGCCGCTGACCGTGCGTTGCGTGGTCAGCGTGCCGTCGTAGATCAGCGCTGCCGGCGTGTCGCCCGCGCGCCCGTGCGACATCAGCGCGTCGATAATCGCCGCGCCCTGCCGCCCGCGGACCGTGCAGACCACGGTGCCATCCAGCTTGGCGAGCGCGCCCCAATCCACGTCCGGCAGGCCATCCGCTGTGCTTTCGCTGCCGCGCAGCAGCACGACGGCGTCGCCGCTGCCGGGATACGACAGCGGGATACCCGCGTAGGCCGAAGCGCCGATCGCGGCCGGGACGCCGGGCACGACATCGAACGCGATCCGCTGTTCGTGCAGGAAGAGCGCTTCCTTGCCGCCGCTGTCGAACACGAACGGATCGCCCCACTTGAGACGCGCGACCAGGCGGCCTTCTTTCGCCTTGTCGGCGATGAGCATGGAGAGCGCATCCTGAGCGACCGAACCCTCGGCGGGTTCACCGGCTTCGATGGTTTCCGCGTCGTGCCGCGCCCAGCGCAGCAAGCTCGCCGCCGCGCGGTCGTAGATGACGACGTCCGCGCGACTGAGCAGTTGGAGGCCGCGCACGCTGATGAGACCGGGATCGCCCGGGCCCGCGCCAATTACACTGACGTGTCCAGACATGGAGAGGACAGCTTACTTGATCTCTCTCGGATCTACTTGATTGTTGGGGCGTAGTAGCCGGGCTTGGTGCGCGCCGCCATGTCGGGGCCGTCCACGATCACGCGGACCGTGCGCCAGGCGCCGTCGCGTTTGGGATTCTTCGAGCTGTAGCCGATCGTGTACTGACTCACCAGCTCGTCCGCGATCGTCTGATACACGCTCGCCAGCTGCGGCAGCAACTCCACGAAGAACACGCGGCCGCCGGTCTCCTGCGAGAGCGTCCGCAACACGAAATCGGCTTCCTTGAAGCCTTTGGTCGGCGCGTCGGTCCGCGACTTCAGCCCGATGCAATAGATGAGGACTTCCGATCGCTTCGCGGCGTCGAGCACGTAGTCGTAATCCACCGCGCTGGCCGTGTCCTCGCCGTCCGAGAGCACGACGATGGCCTGGCGGCGCACGTCGTCGAGCGACTGCGCCTTGACCTTCTTCAACTCGACCAACGCGACATACAGCGCGTTGTACAGCTTCGTCGAGCCGCCGGCCGACGTCGTCCGGATCGCCGTTTCGAGCGCGGCGTGATCGCTGGTGAACGTCTGCAGCACGCGCTGCTGGCTGTCGAAATCAATGACCTGCGCGACGTCCTTGGGGCCGAGACGGCTGACGAAGCCGATGGCCGCTTCCTGGGCGACGTCCATCTTCTGATCCATGCTCGAACTCGAGTCGATCAGAATCGACAACGCAATTGGCTGGCGCTCGGCCGAGAAGAACGAGATGTTCTGCTGCACGCCGTCTTCGTAGACGGCAAACGTGTCCTGCTTCAGCCCGGCGACGAGGCGATCGCCGTTCGTGACGGTCACGTTCAGGGACACCAGGTCGACGCCGCTGCGAATCACCTGCTGCGCGCCGACCGCGCCGACGGCCGCCACGGCCAGCGACACGCCGGCGAGCGCCTGGAGCGCGGATCGCGTCATTGACCGGACCAGCGCGGCGCGAGGATGTTCACGTCTTTGCGGCTGACGGTGAGTTCGAATTTCGACGGCGGAATCAACTGATCGGGACGGCCGTAGGTGATGGCGAATTCATGGGCGAGCAGGCCCGCCAGATATTTCATCTTGTCCGACAGGCCCTGCTTGCTGAGAATCGTGACGGTCGTGCCGCCGCTCTGGCGGGGAAGATCGCCGATGACGGCGCTACGATCGCGACCCTCCGTCGTCTGGGTGGCGGCGCCACTCGATTGCAGCACGACGATCCACACGGACGTGCCGGCGTCCTTGGCTGCGTCAAACACCTGCTGGCGCGACGCGTTGCTGAATTCTTCGCCGCTTTCGTCGACGAACGCGACGATCGCCTTGTGCGGCGCGTCCAACTTCTTCATCGTCTTCGTCGTTTCGAGGATGGCGTCGAGCAGGTACGAACCCGATCCGGTGACCGGGAAGAGCCGGCCGGTGTCTTTCGTGAGGACGGCTTCGCTCGAGGTGAAGTCGCGGACGGCTGTCGGGCGGTCGCCGAAGGTCGTGAGCGACACGGTGCTATCGGGCGAGAGCTTCAGCAGCGTCGTGACAAACCCCGTCATGCTCTGCCGCAACTCCTGGGTCATCGCTTGGACGACCTGGCTGGTGTCGATGAGCAGCGCGACCGAGACCGGTGTGGCCGACGGCTCGACGGAGACGACTTCACGGATCTGACCGTCCTCGCGAATGGTGATGTCGGCGGGTGTCAGGTTGGCGGCGGGCGCGCCGGCTTTGTCGGTGATCGATGCGTAGACGGTGCGCGTTTTCTGCAGGGGGGCGGCGGCGTGCGGCGCGGCCGGCAGGAGGCACAGCACGCCCGCCAGTGCATACACGCGTGCGCGGATCGATCGAGTCGGATTGCGCATAAATGAACCCTCTCGTTCCGAGTATACCGAGTACCATTCGGGCATGGGTCTAAAAGACCTCTCCAAGAATTCTCCGGCATCGCAACGGCTGTCGGCGATGAGCGGCGTTGGTGAAGTGGCGAGCGTCGGTCTGGCGTTCGTGCTGGCGCTGGTCATCGGCACGGCCGTCGGCTGGTGGCTCGACCAGAAGTTCGGCTGGAAGCCCTACGGATTTTTCGGCGGGTTTATTCTCGGCCTCGTGGCCGGCGTGCGCAACGTGTATCAGGTGACCAAGCCGTATTGGAAGCGGCCCGGCGGCGATGCGTCTCAACGCTGATTTTCTGCCTGGGCTCGAGCGGCGCGCCATCATCGTGGCCGCGCTCCTTGCAGCGGGGGCGTTTTTCGTGCCGGGCGGCGGCCCGAATATGGTGGCCGGTGTTTTCGGTGGCGCGCTGATCGGCGGCGTCAGTTACTGGGCCATTAAACGGGGCGTGGATGGTCTGATGGCGGCCATTGGCGGCGGGGCGAACGTGCGCGGGCGCGTGGCCGTTTCCCTCATCATGTTGGTGGGTCGCTACGCTTTACTGGCACTAATTGCGTACGTTATGATTGCGCGTTTGCGGCTGAGCCCGGTGGGGCTGCTGGTGGGAGCCTCGGTGATTCCCATCGCGGCGGCCATCGAAGTGCTCAACTTCTCAGGAAAACCCGCACGTTGAGGCCATGGAAAAGTTTGAACATCCTTTACTGATCGTGCACTGGTTCAACGTGGTCTTTGGACCCGTGGCCCAGATGTTTCAGACGGCGATCGGGCATCCGCTCAAGCCCGACCTGCACGGCAACCTGATTCCGCCCTACATGGTCATGGTGGCGCTGATTGTGGCGGGCTTCGCGCTGCTGGGACTCATCATCCGGTCCAGCATCTCGGTGGAAAACCCCGGCAAGCTGCAGATTGTCCTCGAAGACGCGGTCGCGGGGCTCGCCGGCATGCTCGTCGAGTGGCTCGGCCCGACCGGCACGCGCTTTCTGCCGTTGATCGGCGCGCTCGGTTTCTTCATTTTCGCCGGGAACTACATGGGCTTCATCCCCGGCCTGATGGCGCCGACCAGCAGCATCAACGTGACGGTCGCGTGCGCGCTCACGACCTGGATTTACTACCACTTCCAGGGTGTCAAGGCGCAGGGCCCGGTCAACTACGCGCTGCACTTCATGTTCCCCCCGGGCGTGCCGAAGATCATGGCACCGCTCATGCTCCCGATCGAATTGATCAGCCACACGTCGCGCGTGATGTCGCTGTCGCTGCGACTCTTCGGCAACATCTTCGGTGAAGAACTCGTCGTCGCGATCCTCGCGTACATCGTGCCGTACGTGATTCCGATCGCGGTGCAGCCGCTCTTCCTCATCACTTCCGGGCTCCAGGCGTTCATCTTCGTCCTGTTGAGCATCATTTATCTGCAGGGCGCGACGCATGTCGAGCACGGGCATGACCATGGTGACCCCAGTCACGGTAGCGAACATGGCACGCCCGGTCACGAACACGGCGACGCCCGGGATATGGCCGCGATGGCTGCGGTGTAGTTCGGCGTTACTTTCCAGGAGACTGTCATGAAGAAGCGTTCAGCGTTTGGTGTGTTGGTGGTGATGGCGGCCGTGGCCGTGGCATCGCCGGTGTTTGCGCAGGGTGAGGTGGCGGCCCACACGACGGCGTCCCCCGACGTCATCGCGATGTGGTCGATCATCACGGCGGGCTTCGCGCTCGCGATCGCGGCCGGTCTCGGCGCGCTCGGCCAGGGCAAGGCGATTGCCTCGGCGTCGGAAGGCATCGCGCGGAACCCGAGCGCGGCCGGTGAAATCCGTGGCGTCCTGATTCTGGGTCTCGTGCTGATTGAGTCGCTCTCGATCTACGTGCTCCTGATCTCGCTGATCCTGTTCTTCCTCAAGCCGTTCTCGCCGGCGGCGTAACGGCGACGACATACGCCACGCGAGTGGACCGCGCACGAGCCTCGGGCTCGCGCGCGGTTTTTTCGTTTAGGCTGTGATCACACACATGCAGCGCAATGGCCTGTGGGTCGACGCCATCCTGGTGGTCATGGTCCTCATCTGGGGCGTGAACTACAGCGTCATCAAGCGCGCGTTCGACGAGATCCCGCCGCAGCCGTACAACGCCGTACGCACCCTCATCGCGTCCGTGGTCTTTCTCATCGCGATGCGTGCCGCCGCCCGCGCCGCACGATCCGGGCGCACGGTCTCACGCATCTTCTACACCGACGCACGGCCGACCACGTCCGACAAATGGCGGCTGCTGGTGCTCGGCCTCATCGGCCAGTTCCTGTATCAAATCTGTTTTGTCGGCGGCGTGAACGGCACGTCGGTCTCGAACAGCGCCCTCATCATCGGCGCCACGCCGGTCGTCATCGCCATCGCATCGGCGCTCCTCGGTCGCGAGCGCATCACGCGGTTGCACTGGATGGGCGCCGCGACGTCCGCCTTCGGCATTTACCTGGTCGTGGGCCACGGCGCCGACTTCGGCGGCGCCCACATCAGGGGCGACCTGCTCGTGATGGCGTCGGTGTCGTGCTGGGCCGTCTACTCGATGGGCGCGGCCGACCTGATCGAACGTCATTCGCCGCTCTACGTCACCGGCATGACGTTCACGATCGGTGCGGTCCCGTACACGCTGTTTGCGCTGCCCGCACTGGCGCGGCTCGATTGGGCGGCCCTGAGCGCCTACGTGTACGTGTCCGTCGTGCTCTCGGCCCTGCTGGCCCTGGTGCTCTGCTATCTGATTTGGTACACCGCGATTCAGGCCATCGGCGTGGCCCGGACGTCCCTGTATTCGAACCTGGTACCGGTGGCGGCCATGGCGGTCGCAGCGGTTTGGCTCAATGAGCCGATAACATGGATCAAGGTCGCCGGGGCGACCGCTGTCCTGAGCGGCCTGTGGCTGACGCGCCTGGGTCGTCAAATGAGGTCAACCACGTGAAGCGTGCCTTTTCTGCCATCAGCTTGACGATCATCGCCATCGCCTGCGGCTCGACGCCCACCACCCCTGGCGGGGGCACGGGCAGTCTGGCGGTCTCGTCCGTGTCGCCCGCCTCCCTGTCGACGACCGGCGGTGCGTCGGTCACGATCACAGGCACCGGCTTCGGCACCGACGCCACGGTGTCGCTGGACGGTGCCGCAATCACCGGCGCGACGGCGACAACAACGACCATCACGTTTACGGCGCCGACCCACGCGTCCGGCGCGGGCACGTTCACCGTCACGAGCGGCGGGAAGACCGCGACCGGCGCCGTGACGTTTGTTGCGCCGTCCGGGACGAATCTGCCGCCCGTGATCACGAACGTCCGCGTGTCCGGCCCCGGCAGCAAGCCGCCGTCGCCGTTCGTGGATCTGACATCGAGCGTGTCGCTGACCGCCACCGTGACCGACCTCGAGTCCTCGGGAGCCGCGTTGACCTACGCGTGGACGGTGGCCGCTGGCACGATCAGCGGCTCGGGCAGTTCGGTCACGTGGACGCTCCCGGCCACCCTGACGACCACCCCGGCGCCCGTCACCGCGA
>Ga0164241_10004696_pt1 | contig 13091 bp, 8 predicted proteins | sample OricomyardsoilBY_FD_108780 | JGI IMG/M metagenome (GOLD analysis project Ga0164241, IMG submission 108780) | Backyard soil microbial communities from Emeryville, California, USA - Original compost - Back yard soil (BY) | ecosystem: Environmental > Terrestrial > Soil > Unclassified | place: USA...
ATCCGCGCCGCGACGGCCTGAAGGACGCCGATCGCCTGCGCGCCGACCTGGTCGATGGCGCGTTCGCCGCGCTGGCCGAGTACGACCTGCTGGCGATCCGCGATGCCGATGCCTACGCGCAACGCCGCGACGCCATCGGCAAGGCGCTGTTCGGCGAGGCGATGCGCCGCCTGCAGCAGGCCGACGCAATCCTGTCGCTGGTCGCCGAGGTGCGGGCCAAACTCGAATCGAAACTGATGGGATGGGCACGGGCGAACCTGGACGACATGCGCGCGCAGCTCGATGCGCTTGCACATCCGGGCTTCCTGCGCGACGTGCCGGCCGAGGCCCTGGCCGAATACCCGCGCTGGCTGAAGGCGCTGTCGTTGCGCGCCGAACGCGCGCAACGCGATCCCACCAAGGACCAGGCGCGGATGCTGGAACTCAAGCCCTTCGACGATGCATTGGCCGTGGCGGATCCGCGCGATGCCGGGGCGCAGGCCCTGCGCTGGGAACTGCAGGAACTGCGCGTGCAACTGTTCGCGCAGGAGCTCGGGGTGAAGGGCGGCGTCTCGCCGAAGCGATTGGCGGCACGGCTGGAACGCCTGCAAAAAAATGAAGGGAATGCCAGTTGATTGCTGGCCGCGTTACCGCCGCGTCGTTACTGTAGAGCCATGCCCGCCATCGTCGCTTCCGCCGCCATCAGGAGTTTCGCCGATGCACTGGCGGGCTTGCCGGCGGGCGCGCTGCCGGAGTCGCTTGCGGCCTGGTGGCGCGAGCGCGCCGATGCGGGCGCGCCGATGCGCGATGCCGCCGACGTGCTGGCCGACACCCTGCGCATCCTGGCCGCGCTGAACGCCGACGCGGACGTGATGGCGGCGGCGCTGCTGGACGCATTGGTCGATGTCGAGGCGCTGGCCGCGGAAGCGAAGGTCGAGGTGCCGGAACGCCTGCGCGTGCTGCTCGAGGGACAGCGCGCCGCCAGCAAGGTGTGGGCGCTGCATCGCGACCATGGCGGCGGGCGCAACCCGGAAGGCATGCGCCGCCTGCTGCTGGCGCTGGTGCGCGACCTGCGCGTGGTGCCCATCGTGCTGGCGCGCCAGCTCTCGCGCATGCGCGCGGCATGGCGGCTGCCGCGCGGGGAGCAACTCGCGCTGGCGCAGCTGGCCCGCGACATCCACGCCCCGCTCGCGAATCGCCTGGGTATCTGGCAGCTGAAATGGGAACTGGAGGACCTGGCGTTCCGCACGCTGGAAACCGATACCTACCTGCGCATCGCGCGCCTGCTGGACGACAACCGCAGCGGCCGCGAGCGCTGGATCGAGGGTGCCAAGTCGCAGCTGCGCGAGGCGCTGGCCGCGCAGGACATCGCCGATGCCGACATCGCCGGGCGGCCGAAGCACATCTTCAGCATCTGGAAGAAGATGCGGAAGAAGGACGCGCCGATCGAGGAGTTGTACGACCTGAGGGCGCTGCGGGTGCTGGTGGACGACGTCGCCGACTGCTACGCCGCGCTGGGCGCGGTGCACGCGCTGTGGCCGCCGATGCCGAGCGAGTTCGACGACTACATCGCGCGGCCCAAGAGCAACGGCTACCGCTCGCTGCACACCGCGGTGGTCGGGCCGGGCGGCAAGACCCTGGAAGTGCAGATCCGCACCCGCGAGATGCACGCGCAGGCCGAGCTAGGCGTGGCCGCGCACTGGCGCTACAAGGAAGGCGGCGCGGCCGGCGGCGCGGCGATGGACAAGCGCATCGCCTGGATGCGCAAGCTGCTGGAACAGGCCGCCGACGCCGCGCGCGAGGGCGAGGCCTCGCCGCTGGACGCGATGGACGGCGAACTGGTCGAGGACCGCGTGTACGCGCTGACCCCGAAGGGCGAGGTGGTCGACCTGCAGCAAGGCGCGACCGTGCTCGACTTCGCCTACCAGGTGCACACCATGGTCGGGCACCGTTGCCGCGGCGCCAAGGTGGACGGGCGCATCGTCCAGCTCAACCACCAGTTGCGCACCGGCGAGCGCGTCGAGATCCTCACCGGCAAGACCGCGGAGCCGCGTCGCGACTGGCTGCAGGCCAGCAGCGGGTACCTCGCCAGCAACCGTTCGCGTGAGAAGGTGCGCGCCTGGTTCAACAAGCTGGACCGCGCGCGCAACCTGCAGGCTGGCCGCGAATTGCTGGACAAGGACCTGCGCAGGCTCGGCGTGCTGCATGCCGACCTGGAACCGGTGCTGGGCAGGTTCAACGTGTCCTCCGTCGACGACCTGCTGGTGCTGGTCGCGCTGGGCGACGTCGGTCCGAACCAGGTCGGGCGCGCGCTGCTCGACCTCGAGAAGCCCGCCGAAGAACCGGCGCCGCCGCCGGTCGCCGCGCCATCGAAAGCCACGGCATCGGCGGCCGGCACGGTCACCGTGCAGGGCGTGGACAACCTGCTGGCGCAGGTCGCGCGCTGCTGCCAGCCGCTGCCGGGCGAAGCCATCGTCGGCTACCTCACCCGCGCGCGCGGGGTCAGCGTGCATCGTCCCGGTTGCGCCTCGTTCCTGCGGCTGGCGGCGAAGGAGCCGGCACGGGTGCTGCCGGTGGAATGGGGCGCGCGCCAAGGCGGCCACGAGGTGGGAATCCGGGTCGATGCGGTGGACCGGAAGTGGCTGCTGAAGGACATCACCACCCTGATCGCGCAGCAGGGCATCCACGTGCTCGGCCTGCATGCGGACCAGTCGCGCGATGGCCACGGCCGCGTGCGCGTGGGCGTGCGCGTGCGGGTGGCCGATTACGGCCAGCTCGGCCTGCTGCTGGGGCGGCTGGAAGCCTTGCCGGGCGTGCAAGCCGCGCGCCGCGGCTGAGCGTTCAGCGCGGGCCGGGCAGGAACAGCTCGCGCACCATCGCGCGCGCCGCATCCATCGAGAAGTGCCTGGCGACGTTGGCGCGACCGTTCGCGGCGAGGCGGTTCCACAGGGCTTCATCGCCGTGCAGGCGCAGCACCGCGTCGGCCAAGGCGGCGGCATCGTCCGCGACCAGCACGTCGTGCTCATCGAGCAGATGCATGCCTTCCACCGCCGGCAAGGTCGCGACCACCGGCAGGCCGTGCGCCATCGCCTGGTTGACCTTGCCCTTGACGCCGGCGCCATAACGCAGCGGCGCGACCGAGACCCGGCAACCGTCCAGCCATGGCTGCAGCCCGGGCACGTGGCCGTGGATGCGGATGCCGTCGATGGCAGACAGCGCCTGCACCTCCGCCGGCACGTCGCCGCCGATGCAATGGAACTGCGCGTCGGGCAGCGCGGCGCGGATGCGCGGGAACACCTCGCGGGCGAACCACAGCACTGCATCCACGTTCGGCGGATGGCGGAAGCCGCCGACGAACAGCAGGTCGCGACGTTGCGCCCAGCCCGGGCCGGGCGACGCGGCCTCGTGCAGGTTCGACAGCACGCGCACGTCCGCGTTCGGCGCGTCGGCGGCCAGCAGCGTGCGTTCGACCTCGCTGACCACCAGCGTCGCATCGGCTTGCGCGATCAAGCCGAGTTCGAGTTCGCGCGTGCGCAGGGCGGCACGCAACGAAGCCGCATCGCCGGAAAGCTCGGCGGCACGGCGCTCGCGCAAGTAATGCAGGTCGACCGTATCGAACAGCAGGCGCGCCTGCGGCGCGTGTTTGCGCAGCAGCGGCAGGAATCCGGAGGCGACGTAATGGCGGCTGACCATCGCCGCATCGAAACGCGGGCAGTGCTCGCGCAGCCATGCGGGGATGCCGGGCATGTATGGTGCGTGCCAGCACTCCACGCCGAGCTGTTGCAGCGCCGCCGTGTACTCACCATCTGCCTTGCCCGACGCGGGCAGGAACGCCACGTGCGCGCCTTCTTCGATCAGCAGGCGCATCAGGTTCAGCAGGCGCAGCGAACCGGAATCGCGATCCGGCTGCGGGGTCAGCGCATCGACGATCAGCACCTGCGGTTGCCTGCGATGCAGCAGCGCCGGCGTCGGGATCGTGCCGGCGGGCAGGTGGTCGCGCAGCGCGTCCCGCCATTTGCCCGCGAATACCGATTGGTTGCGCACCTGCGCGGCCTTCGGTCCCTGCGACAGGTCGGTGCCCGAGGTCGTGCCTTCGTCGTGCACCACCACCGCGGCGGGCTGGTACAGCGTGCGCAGGCCGGCGGCGCGCACCGCGAAGGCGAGGTCGGTGTCCTCGTAATAGGCCGGTGCGTAGCGCGGGTCGAAACCGCCGAGCCGTTCGAACAAGGCGCGCGGCAGCGCGATCGCCGCGCCGCTGCAGTAGTCGGCATCGCGGACATACGCGTAGCGGCAGTCGTCCGGCGCTTCGTTGCGGCCGTAGTTCCAGCCGGCGCCGTCGGCGAACACCACGCCGCCGGCTTCCTGCAGGCGGCCGTCGGGATAGACCAGCTGCGCGCCGGCCAGGCCGACGTCCGCGTGCGCCTCGAACGTGTCCAGCAATGCATCCAGCCAGCCCGGCTGCGGCACGGTGTCGTTGTTGAGGAAGACCAGGAACCCGCCGCGCGCCAGCGCCGCGCCGTCGTTGCAGGCGGCGATGAAACCGCCGTTGGTTTCGCGCGCGTGGAGGCGGATGCCGGCGATGCCCCGCAGTTTCGCCAGCGAATCGTCCGGCGACGCATCGTCGACCACGATCACCTCGAACGGCGCGCGCGGCGGATGCGCGGCCAATGCGCGCAGGCAGGCCAGGGTATGCGCGAAGGCGCCGTGGATCGGGATCACGAGGCTGGCGCGTGGCGCACCGGAGGTCGGCAGCGAGAATGGCGCGAACGGCGCGGTTGCGGGTGCGTACAGCGCCTGGACCGGGGTCGCGCCATGCCGGAATTGCAGCTTCAGCCGCTGCCAACTCGCCGCCAGCCCGCGGTTGCGCAGGCTGGCCCACCCGCGCCGCCACAGGCCCAATGCGCGCGCGATCCGGAAGCGCGCCTCGGCGGGGATGGGCATGCGGCGGAACTCCGGCTGAAGGACGAGGCGACGGCCTACCGTGAATCGCGCAAACCCTGCGCTAGACTCGCCGAGACCGCCCACGGCATTGTCGCATCCCGCGAAACCGCCGCCAGCCAGACCGCCCATGCCGCGCATCGAAGACGAAGACGACGATCTGCAAGACGACGACGCACAGGACGATGAGGTTCGTGGTGGCACCGGCTGGCGATCCCGCCTGCTGACCTGGGGCCTGGCCGGCGCCGCGTTGCTGCTCGGCTTCCTGATCCCGTACATGCTGTACCTGAACCACCAGGTCGGCGAGCGCTTCGGCAAGTTGCGCTGGCAGGTGCCGACCCGGGTGTATGCGCGGCCGCTGACCCTGCGCACCGGCCTGGCGATGGACGCGCAGACCCTGAAGACCGAACTCGATGCCGCCTCCTACCACGATGGCGACGGCAGGCGCGCCGGCACCTACGCGCGCAATGGCGGGCGCTGGCGGATTTCCAGCCGCGGCTTCGACGACGTCGATGGCCGCATCGCCCCGGCGCAACTGGAAATCACCCTGTCCGGCGGTGAAGTGATCGCGATCCGCGACACCGGCAGCCGCAAGGCGCTGCGCAGCGCGCGGCTGGATCCGGCGCGCATCGCCACCCTCTACGGCCAGCAGCAGGAAGAGCGCCGGCTGGTGCGCATCGAGGAAGTGCCGGAGTTGCTGGTCACCGGCCTGCAGGCGGTGGAGGACAAGGATTTCAACCACCACATGGGCGTGGACCTCGGCGGCATGCTGCGCGCGGTGTTCGTCAACGTGAAGTCCGGCGGCGACACCCGGCAGGGCGCGAGCACGCTGACCCAGCAACTGGCGCGCAGCGGCCTGCTCGGCATCGGCAAGGAACAGACCTACACCCGCAAGTTCAAGGAAATCCTGTACGCCCTGCTGCTTGAGGCGCGCTACGACAAGCGCACCATCCTCGAGGCCTATTTCAACCAGGTCGACCTCGGCCAGCGTGGTGCGCAGGCGATCCGCGGCGTCGCCGCGGCCTCCGAATTCTGGTTCGGGCGCGACCTGCGCGACCTGTCCACAGAGCAGATCGCGCTGATGATCGGCATGGTCAAGGGGCCGTCCTGGTACAACCCGCGGCGCAATCCGGAGCGCGCCACCGAGCGCCGCAACTTCGTGCTCGGCAAGATGCTCGAGAGCGAACTGATCGACCAGGCCGAGTACGAGCGCGCGGTGAAGGCGCCGCTGGGCGTGACCGACAGCGCCGGCAACGTCGCCGCCAACCGCTTCCCGGCCTATGTCGACCTGGTTCGCAAGCAGCTTGCGCGCGATTATCCGGCCGACTCGATCTCCGGCGCCGGGTTGAGCGTGATGAGCGGGATGTCGCCATCCGCACAGGGTTATGCCGAAGGCGCGGTGGGGCGCACGCTGAAATCGATCGGCAACAAGGGCCGGCCGCCGTTGCAGGCCGGACTGGTGATGACCGACGTGCATACCGGCGACGTGGTCGCCGCGGTCGGCAGCCGCAATTTCACCGAGCAGGGCTTCAATCGCGCGGTCGATGCCAAGCGCCCGGTCGGCTCGCTGCTCAAGCCCTTCGTGTATCTATTGGCGCTTGCGCAGCCGGACAAATGGTCGCTGGCGAGCACGGTCAGCGATGCGCCGGTCACGGTCAGCCTGGGCCGCGGCCGCAACTGGAAGCCGGGCAACGCCGACAACCGCAGCCATGGCACGGTGCGCGTGCTGGATGCGCTGGCGCAGAGCTATAACCAGGCCACGGTGCGCCTCGGCATGGACGTGCAACCGCAGCGCCTGGCCGAACTGATCAACACCTTGGCCGGCATCCAGTCGGAAGGGCAGCCGTCGCTGATCCTCGGCGCGGTGGACCAGAGCCCGTATGCGATGGCGCAGCTCTACCAGTTCCTCGCCTCCGATGGCCAGATCCAGCCGCTGCATGCGGTGCGCGGCGTACTCGATTCGCAGGGCCGCGCGATCAAGCGCTACGACAGCGCACCGCCGCCGGCGCAGAAGGGCGATGCGGTCGCCGCGCGACTGGTCGGCAGCGCGCTGCAGTACGCGGTGACCTCCGGCACCGGCCGCCCGCTGATCCGCGATGGGCTCGGGCGCCTGTCGCCGGCCGGCAAGACCGGCACCAGCAACGATGGTCGCGACAGCTGGTTCGCCGGCTACACCGGCGACCATCTCGCCGTTGTCTGGGTCGGCAACGACCAGAACAGGGAAACCGGCCTGTACGGCGCGACCGGCGGCATGCGCGTGTGGTCGGACGTGTTCGCGCGCCTGCCCAGCGCGCCGCTGCGCATCCCCGCGGAAGGCCTGGACTGGCAATGGGTCGAGGACGGGCACAGTACCGATGCGGGTTGCCCCGGCGCGCGTCGCTTCGCCTTCGTCGCCGGCTATGCGCCGTCCTACCAGCAATGCGTGTACGCGCCGCCGCCGGTGGATGAATTCGGCAATCCATTGCCGGCGCCGGAAGACGACGGAGGCGACCCCGCCAACCCGCTGCAACGTGCCGGCCAGGCGATCCGCGACTTCTTCGGCGGCGATCCCGCGAAGCAGGTTCCGCCTGCACCGGACCCGCAGCCCGCACCCACGCCCGTGCAGTAAGGCGGGGCATTCCTCGATGGTGCCGACTTCGCGCCTGGGCCTGGGCGTCCGCGATGCCTTGTCCGAAGGCGCGGCGCTTGCGCAGCGCATCCCGGGGTTCGTCGTCCGTCCCGCGCAGCAGCGCTTGGCGATGGCGGTGGCCGATGCGTTCGAGCATCGCGGCGTGCTGCTGGCCGAGGCCGGTACCGGCACCGGCAAGACCTTCGCCTACCTGGTGCCGGCGTTGCTGTCCGGCATGAAGACGATCGTCTCCACCGGCACCCGCGCGCTGCAGGATCAGCTGTATTTCCGCGACCTGCCGCGCGTGCGCGATGCGCTCGGCGCCGGCCTCAAGACCGCGTTGCTGAAGGGTCGCGCGAATTACCTGTGCCGCTACCGGATGGAGCAGGCCAAGGGCGACGCGCGCTTTTCCTCGCGCGAACTCGTCGCGCAATTCCAGCGCGTGGTGGCCTGGAGCGGACGCACCCAATTCGGCGACATGTCCGAACTCGACGCGCTGCCGGAAGACTCGCCGCTGCTGCCGCAGGTCACCTCCACCGCGGACAACTGCCTGGGCACCGACTGCCCGTTATGGGGCGACTGCTTCGTGGTGCAGGCGCGCCAGCGCGCGCAGACCGCCGACATCGTGGTGGTCAACCACCACCTGCTGCTCGCCGACCTCGCACTCAAGCAGGAGGGCTTCGGCGAGATCCTTCCAGGCGCGCAGGCCTTCGTGGTGGACGAGGCGCACCAGTTGCCGGAACTCGCCGCGCAGTTCTTCGGCGAAGGCCTGGGCGCGCGGCCGCTGGTGGAGCTGGCGCGCGATGCGATGTCCGAATGCAAGGACGTGCCCGGCGCGCTGGCCAGCGTGCAGGAACCGGCGCGCGCGCTGGAGCAGGCGACGCGCGTGCTGCGTGCGGCGATGGACGGCCTGCCGCAGCGCGGCACCGCATGGCGCGCGCTGGATGAGGTCGACATCGAGCCGGCGTTCGCTGCGCTGGCCGAGGCCTTGCGCGCGATGCGGGATACGCTCGATCCATTGCGCGAAGCCGCGCCCGGTTTCGATGCCTGCCATCTGCGCGCGAACGACCAGCTCGGCCGCCTGCAACGCTGGCTGGGGGAAAAGGGGACGGAGGTAATCAATCCCGATCAAGGCGCATCGGATGGCGGGATTTCAGGGGCGGTAATCGCCTCCGTCCCCTTTTCCGGCAACGACACCAGCGTGCATTGGTACGAACTCACCCCGCGCGGCTTCCGCCTGCAGCGCACGCCGTTGGACGTGTCCGCGCCGCTGCGCCGGCACCGCGAGGAATCGCGCGCGGCCTGGGTATTCACCTCGGCCACGCTGGCGGTGTCCGGCGGGTTCTCGCACATCGCCCAGCGGCTCGGCATCGACGACGCGGCGGAGTTGCTCGAACCCAGCCCGTTCGACTGGGACCGGCAGGCGCTGTGCTACCTGCCGCAGCGCCTGCCGGAACCGGCCTCGCGCGATTTCGGCCATGTCCTGGTCGAAACCCTGCGGCCGGTGCTGCAGGCTTCGAACGGCCGCGCTTTCCTGCTGTTCGCCTCGCACCGCGCGTTGCGCGAGGCGGCAGACCTGCTGCGCGATGCGCCGTGGCCGCTGTTCGTGCAGGGCAGCGAACCGCGCCATGTGTTGCTGCAACGTTTCCGCGAGTCCGGCAATGGCGTGCTGCTCGGCACCGCCAGCTTCCGCGAGGGTGTCGATGTCGCCGGCGATGCCCTGAGCGTGGTCGTGATCGACAAGTTGCCGTTCGCCGCGCCGGACGACCCGGTGTTCGAGGCGCGCCTGGACGCGATCCGCCGCGCCGGCGGCAATCCGTTCCGCGACGAGCAGCTGCCGCAGGCGGTGATCGCGCTCAAGCAGGGCGCCGGCCGCCTGATCCGCACCGAAACCGACCGCGGCGTACTGGTCCTGTGCGATCCGCGACTAACCCATAAAAGCTATGGCCGCGTGTTCCTCGACTCGCTGCCGCCATTGCCGAAGACGCGCGAACTGGCGGATGTGCAGGATTTCTTTTCAGGGGCAGGAGTTGCGCGATAATCGCGGGCGCATCCTCGAAGGAAATCGCCAATGGCAAAGGTCACCGGGATCGGCGGGGTCTTCCTGAAGTGCAAGGGCGACAGCGCCGCGCTGGCGGCCTGGTACCAGGAACACCTCGGGCTGCCGCTGGAAAGCTGGGGTGGCGCCAGCCTGCGCTGGCCGGAGGACAAGGCCGAAGACGGGGGCCTCACCGTCTGGACCCTGGCGGACAAGGACAGCCAGTGGTTCAGCCCGAGCGACTCCGCCTTCATGATCAACTACCGGGTCGACGACCTCGATGCGCTGCTGGCGCAGTTGCGCGCGGCCGACGTGGAGGTCGTGGGCGGCCCGGAGTCGCACGAGAACGGCAAGGTCGCCTGGGTCATGGATCCGGACGGCAACAAGGTCGAACTCTGGGAGCCGATGCCGTGGGACGAGAAGAACAAGGGCGCATGATTTCGTTCGCCGCGCATCCCGGGGCTTGAGCGTTCGATGAAGCTGCTCGCGTTCGAAACCGCCACCGAAGCCTGCTCGGTCGCCGTGCTCGTCGATGGCGAGGTGCATGAGCGCTTCGGGATCGCGCCGCGCCGGCATGCGGAACTCGCCTTGCCGTGGGCGGAGCAGTTGCTGGCGGAAGCGGGCATGGCGAAATCGCAGCTGGATGCGATCGCGGTCGGGCGCGGTCCGGGCGCGTTCACCGGCGTGCGCCTGGCCATCGCCATCGCGCAGGGCATCGCGCTGGCGCTGGACCGGCCGCTGTTGCCGGTGTCGACCCTGGCCGCATTGGCGATGCGCGCGCCGGGCGAGGGCGATGTGCTTGCCGCCATCGACGCGCGCATGGGCGAAATCTACGCGGCGTCGTTCCGTCGCGATGCCGGGCTCGTCGTCGCCACCGGCGATGAAATCGTGATCGCCCCGGCCGAGTATCCATTGCCCGACGCCGATGGCTGGTACGGCGTCGGCACCGGTTTCGCGGCTGGCGAGGGCATCCTGCACGCGCGGTCGCGGGACAGGTTCGCGGCGGTCGATGCGACTGCGTTGCCGCACGCGGCGGATGTCGCCCGGCTGGGCGCGCCGGCCTTCGCACGCGGCGACGCCATCGCACCGGAGCGCGTCGAGCCGGCCTACCTGCGCAACAATGTCGCCCTGACCCTCGCCGAGCAGCGCGCCTTGCGCGATCGGTGAAGGCGCCGGTGGCGGACTTTTGTATGCTTTGCCGGTGACGAGCGAAGCGGGAAGGTGCAGTGGAATACAGGTATCTGGTTCTTGCGGCGGTTCTGGCGTCGATTCCGGCGGCCGCCGAGGAAGTGCAATTCGAAGGCCATGCGATCGAGGTCGACGCCAGCCAGGAGGCGCGCAACATCCTGCGCATGACCGGGACGCGCTACGGCGTCCGCGGATCGGCCGCGCAGATCATCGACAAGGCGCGGCAATGCATCGGCAGCGGGAGGGGCTTCACCCTGGAATCCACCGATCCGGCGAACGGGAAGCTGTCCGCGAACGGCCGCTTCGACTATCGCCAGCTGTGGTCCACGCACAGCGTCCGCGCCCGCCTGACGATCGAGGCGGACGATGGGCATTTCCGCCTCGTCCAGTCGGAACTCGGGCATGCGCAGGGCAGCGGCGCGGAGACGCCGGACGCCGGCTATTCGCCGATCTCGCAGGAGAACGACGATTGGCGGGAGGCATTGGCGGCGACGATCGAGGCGGAAACCCGCCTGGTCGACTGCATGTATCGCTGATCGCCGTCGCGAAGCGGCATTGCGGCGTCAGCGATCGACCAGTTCGCCACCCGGCAGGAATTGCCAGGTGCGCGTCACGTGCAGGACGTCCGGGTCTTCCTGCGTTTTCGGCAGCGGGGCGTAGGGTTCGGACAGCGTGACGATGCGCAATGCGGCGTTGTCCAGCATCGGGATGTGGCTGGACTGGATGATTTGCGTGCTTTCCACGCTGCCGTCGCGGCGCACGGCGACGCTGATCACGACCACGCCGCCGATGCGACGGCGGCGCGCTTCATCGGGATAGTTGAGGTTGCCGACGCGTTCGACGCGGTCCACCCATCCGCGCAGGTACTGCGCCCAGGCGTATTCCTTGGTGCTGGCCGACACGAACTTGCGCTTGGGGCGCTTGGCGTATTGCTGCGAGCGCAACTGGATCTCGGCGGCCAGGCGCGCCATCTCGATGTCGCGGTCGATCTTCTCCTGGCCCTTCGGCAGCGGCGCCGGCTCCACCTCCGTCCGTGATCGCGGGGTCGGCACCGCCTCCCGCGCATTGGTGGAGCTGATCACCCGCGCTTCCGGCGGCGGGCTGGGCGCGGGCGTCTGCGCACGCAACGGCCGCGGCGCCAGGCCGTCGATCGGTTGCGGCAGCGGGCCGGCCTGCGGGGCCGTGGGCCGGGTGGACTTGTCGTGCTCGCCGCCGCCCTGGTTGGCGGCCTGGGCCAGGAAGTCGGCCTGCTTCGGTGTCAATGCGGATTTGGTCTGGGTCAGGATCACGTCCAGCGTCGGCATCATCGGCGCGGCATCCTCCACCGCGAAGCCGATGCCGAGGACGAGCATCGCGTGCAGCAACACCGACAACACCATCGTTGCGCCCAGCCGGGTGGATTCGCCGATGACCGGCGGCGCGGGCACGGGCAGGGCGGCCGCCTCCGCCATCAGCCGGCCAGCTTGGCTTCGATGCGTTCGAACAGGGTGCCGGCGATGTTCAGGCCGAATTGCGCGTCGAGTTCGCGGATGCAGGTCGGGCTGGTGACGTTGACCTCGGTCAGGTAGTCGCCGATCACGTCCAGGCCGACGAACAGCATGCCGCGCCGTTTCATCTCCGGGCCGACCTGCGCCGCGATCCAGCGGTCGCGTTCGCTGAGGGGGCGGCCCTCGCCGCGGCCGCCGGCGGCGAGGTTGCCGCGGAATTCGTCGCCTTGCGGGATGCGCGCCAGGCAGTAATCCACAGGTTCGCCATCGACCAGCAGGATGCGCTTGTCGCCATCCACGATCTCCGGCAGGTAACGCTGCGCCATTGCCAGGTGGCGGCCGCCTTCGGTCAGGGTTTCGAGGATGACGTTGAGGTTGGGATCAAAGGCGCGGGCGCGGAAGATCGAACGGCCGCCCATGCCGTCCAGCGGCTTCAGCACGGCCTCGCCGTGCTCGGCGACGAACGCCTTGAGCGCGGCGGCGTCGCGGCTGACCAGGGTCGGCGGGCAGCAGTGCGGGAACAGCAGCGCCGCCAGCTTCTCGTTGAAGTCGCGCAGGCCTTGCGGATCGTTGACCACCAGCGCGCCCTGGCGCTGGGCCAGGCCGAGGATCTGGGTGTCGTGCAGGTAGTCGGCGTCGACCGGCGGGTCCTTGCGCATGAGCACGACCTGGCCGGGCCCGAAGTCGAAGCGTGATGCCTGTTGCAGATCGAACCAGTGTTCCGGGTCGTCGGTGACGCGCAGCGTCACCACTTGCGCGCCCGCCCGCCCGCCTGCGACGGACAGCCCCCCGGGGCGCACGTAATGCAGGCGGTGGCCGCGGCGCTGGGCTTCCAGCAGCATGGCAAAAGTGG
>Ga0164241_10004697_pt1 | contig 13090 bp, 12 predicted proteins | sample OricomyardsoilBY_FD_108780 | JGI IMG/M metagenome (GOLD analysis project Ga0164241, IMG submission 108780) | Backyard soil microbial communities from Emeryville, California, USA - Original compost - Back yard soil (BY) | ecosystem: Environmental > Terrestrial > Soil > Unclassified | place: USA...
AAGATCATTCGCTTGCATCCCGTTTCCGGTTTGCGCCCCAGGACGTTTCGTCCTAGGTGAGCCGCCCATTCTACATCGATTTCGCTACCCGTCAACACCCTTGTGAATCTTTTTTTCGGGGTGTTGCCGGTGCGTCTTGCGACGTTTCGGCGACTGCGGGCCGCGAATAATACGACCTGTGAATTATTTGGCAAGCGTTTCTTGCAAAGTATTTTGCATGCTCGCCGCAAGTCGCTGACAGACGGCGAAATGTTTCTGAAATTGAGGCTTCCGTCTCAAGCCTCAACCAGCCGCACGCGGGCGAAATTGCGCTTGCCAACTTGCAGCACTCCTTCGAATCCAGCGCTGAAAGTACGCTGCGCATCCTCGACCACCGCTGCGTCGATGCGCACGGCACGCTCTTTCAGCTTGCGATTGGCTTCGGAGTTGCTCGCTGTCAGCCCTGCAGCAGTGAGCAGCGCTGCCAGGCGTAAGCCCTCGACAGGAACCGCGATATCGCTCAGTGGCAATAGCGATGTGTCGCCTTCGCCGCGCACCACGGCATGCCAGCCAGCAATCGCCTGCTCGGCGGCCGCCACATCATGGAAGCGCGTAGCCAGTTCGCGTGCGAGGCGCAGCTTCGCATCGCGCGGGTTGAGCGCGCCGCTGGCGATGTCTGTCTTCATTTGTACCAGCTGATCCAATGACACTTCAAAGCTGAGCAGTTCGAACCAGCGCCACATCAGCTCGTCGCCGATCCTCATGGTCTTGGTGACGATGTCGATGGCCGGCTCGTTGATGCCGATGTAGTTGTTCAGCGACTTGGACATCTTGTTGACGCCATCCAGCCCTTCCAGCAGCGGCATGGTCAGGACGATCTGCGGCGACTGGCCGTGATGCTCTTGCAAGGCACGACCCATCAACAAGTTGAACTTCTGGTCGGTCCCGCCGAGCTCGACGTCGGCCTTGAGTGCCACCGAGTCATAACCTTGCACCAGCGGATACAGGAATTCGTGGATGGCGATCGGCTGCTGCGCTGCATAGCGCTTGGTGAAGTCATCGCGTTCGAGCATGCGCGCCACCGTGTGCTGTGCCGCCAGCTTGATCATGTCAGCCGCTGTCATCTGGCCAAACCACTCGGAATTGAAGCGGAGTTCGGTCTTTTCGCGGTCGAGCACCTTGTAGACCTGCTCGGCATAGGTCTCGGCATTGGCCAGCACGTCTTCGCGGGTGAGCGGCTTGCGGGTGACATTCTTGCCGGTGGGATCGCCGATCATGCCGGTGAAGTCGCCAATCAGGAAAATCACCTGGTGGCCGAGATCCTGAAACTGACGCATCTTGTTCAGCAGCACGGTGTGACCGATGTGCAAGTCAGGCGCGGTGGGGTCGAAACCAGCCTTGATTCGCAGCGGGCGACCGGCCTTCAATCGCTCGATCAACTCCTCCTGCTTGATGATTTCGTCGGCGCCACGCGCAATCGTGGCCAGCGCCTGCTCAAGCTCGCTCATGTATCTCTCTCTATATGGGGTGACGATGACGGTCAGCGGTCACAAAGCCCTTCTGTGCTGCTGGCGTTAATTGTGCGTTAACCAAGAATGTGGTGCAAACCCTTGATGGGAAAGGCATTGACGCCATTTACACATGACCGCTATGGTACGCGCAGTTTGTAACTTTAGTATCTCGGGGCGGGTTGAGCATGACCGAACAGAAGCAGGGTGCGCGCAAGCGTGCGATCAGTCGCAAAGCGCAGCGTCGGCACTCGCATTTTTATGAGCATTGTTCGCATTGGTCATTCAACCGCTCCAACGACGTCGAACCGATCCGCTGGCACCGTGAGCACACCGTACTTGCCAGTACCGCCTTGTTGATCACCCTGTTTGCCGGCTTCATCATGCCCGCCTGGGCGAGTGCGATGCGCCCAACTCCGACGCCAGCACCACATACCCTGTTGCCGCTGGCCTTGCCCAAAGTCGCACCCGCCAGCACGTCGGTCAGCACTGTCGATGACTGGCGCGTGGTTCGCGTGCAGCCCGGGCAGACGCTTTCCGACATCTTCGCCAGTCGCGGGCTCAGCCTGAGTGACCTGCAAAAGGTCATGGACGCCGCCGGCGATGCGAAATCCGCCCTGCACAACATTAGCCCGGGTGAGGAGTTCGACTTTCTGCTCAGCGCCAATGGCAACCTCGAGGGTTTTCGATTCGACCGTGATCAGACCAGCCGCGCGATTGTGCGCCTCGACGGCACGCAACCCACGCTTACCATCCAGCAGCGCGACATGGATGTGCGCGAACAGATGGCGCACGGCGTGATTCGCAGCAGCCTGTATGCCGCTGGCGACCAGGCTGGCATGAACGCCGGCATGATCGGCAAGCTCGCCGACCTGTTCAAGTACGACATCGATTTCGTGCAGGATTTGCGCATCGGCGACAGTTTCACGGTGATCTACGACGACCTCTACCGCGATGGCGTGCGCTATGGCGAAGGCAACATCGTTGCCGCCGAGTTCGTCAATCAGGGCAAGCGCTATACCGCGTACCGCTTCAAGAAGGGAGATGGCAACTACGGCTGGTTCAGCGAAGACGGTCGCCCGATCCAGAAATCGTTCCTGCGTATTCCCGTTGACTTCACCCGCATCTCGTCCAAGTTCACCACGGCACGCCTGCACCCGATTCTGGGCCGCATGCGCGCACACAAGGGCGTGGATTACGCCGCGCCATCCGGCACGCCGATTCACGCCGCCGGTGATGGCGTCATCGTTTATCACAGCTGGGAACGCGGCTACGGCAACTTCGTGGTGATCAAGCACAATAATCAGATCAGCACGGCCTATGGCCACATGTCCCGCTACGTGAAAGGCCAGCATGTCGGTGAGCATGTACGCCAGGGCGAAGTCATCGGTTACGTCGGCATGACCGGCCTGGCCACCGGCCCGCACCTTCATTACGAATTCCGCGTCAACGGTGTGCAGCGCAATCCGCAGACCGTTACCATGCCCAAGCCCGAGCCGTTGCCAGCAACTCAGCTGGCCCGCTTCAAGGCGCAGGTGGTCAAGCCGCAACTTGCTCGCCTGAACCAGCTCGACGAGCGCATCAAGCTGGCCCGCGTCAGCGCACAAAGCAACAACGACAACTGAGCGTCGCCCTCACGTGGATGATGCTTCGGCGCGTTATATCGGCCTGATTTCCGGCACCAGCGCGGACAGTATCGATGCAATACTGATCGACTTTGCCGATGGTTTACCACGGGTACTGGCGACCCATACCCATGCCTGGCCGCCCGCGTTGAGTCAGCGCATGCTGGAGTTGGCTCAGGGAGAAACGCGTCTGGATCTGGATGCGTTTGGACGTCTGGACGTCGAAATTGCCGGACACTTCGCCGACGCCGTGAACCAACTGCTTGAATCCAGTGGCATACCCGCTAGTGAAGTGAGAGCGATCGGTTCACATGGCCAGACCATGCGCCATCGCCCCAGCGGCGACTTTCCGTTCACCATGCAGCTGGGCGACCCCAGCGTGATCGCTGAGCGCAGCGGCATCGACGTAGTGGCGGATTTTCGGCGTGCCGATGTGGCCGCAGGCGGGCAGGGCGCCCCCTTGTTGCCAGCCTTACATGCGATTTTGCTGGCCAAGGCGGATCAACCGCGCGTGGTGCTCAATCTTGGTGGCATCGCCAATATCACCGTGCTCAATGCCGCGGGCAGTGTGCTCGGTTTCGATACCGGACCGGCCAATGGTCTGCTCGATGCGTGGTGTCTGCGCCAACGTGGCGAGCCGTTTGACCGTGACGGCATGTTTGCCGCCAGCGGTCAGGTCGTCAGCGAGCTGCTCGAGGCGTTGCTGGCCGACCCCTATTTTGCGCTGCCGGCACCGAAAAGTACCGGTCGCGAATATTTTCATCTCAATTGGTTGAGGACACATCCTCAGCTTGCTGAGCTGCGCCCCGCCGACGTCCAGGCCACCTTGCTGGAACTGACTGCCCGCAGCGTCGCCGACGCCATCGCGCGCCATGCGCCGGAGCACGCAGAAGTTCTGGCCTGCGGCGGGGGCGTACGCAACACGTCGCTGATGCGACGGTTAGGTGAGTTGCTGGCCCCGCGTCAGCTTTGCGGTACCGATCGCTACGGCATCGACCCGGACTTTCTCGAAGCCACGGCATTTGCGTGGCTGGCCCGACAGAGACTGTTGGGCCAGCCCGGTAACCTGCCCGCCGTCACCGGCGCTCGCGGTCCACGTGTGTTGGGCGCAGTCTATTTGGCACCGCCGACCGATTCATCCACCCGAATGCTTTCCGGCGCCAGTTGAGTCGGACGGGCTCGCGCCAGTGCGTGCAAAGCTTCTTCAAACACATCCACTTCGGCCACGTTCCACTGGCCGTTCAAGTTCGTGAGCGCCTGCGGATCCCGGCTGCTTTCGCTGAACTCCTGCGCCGCCGATATACCCAGGCCATTGCGCAAGGCGTGGAGCATCACATCGTTGACCGTCCACTGGCGCTCGCGGGCAAGCACCCGAATGCGCTCTATCAGCAGGCCGTCTACGTGTTGCAGGATCATGTCCGTCATTTGCCGTACTCCGTACCACGCGTGAACCGGATTCCCCCTGATCACGATGGATTCTGCCTTATCCACCGGCTACTTCAGTGGAATGGTTCGCAGTACCAGCGTGAATGATGCGTCAATCGCGAAAGACTCTATCCCGCGCACAATAATCCACACCGCTTCGCTCAGTTCGCTAGCATAGCCCCATGACCAAACCTGCTTCGTCCGATTCCACAGGGCTTCTCGCCTCGATCAAACCCTATCTGGAACCGGCGCCGCTTGGCGCCTTGCTGCTGGGCATTTCCTCCGGTTTTCCGTACGCCATGATCGGCGCCACCCTGACCACGCGACTGGCCCAGGATGGCATCGACAAACGCAGCGTCACCGCATTTTCGCTGGCGTTTCTGGTTTACAACCTGAAGTTTCTGTGGGCACCGGCGGTGGATCGGGTGTACCTGCCATTGCTTGGACGGTTCGGGCAGCGCCGGTCGTGGTTATGGCTTTCGGCGGTGGCCGTTGCAGCCAGCATTATCTTCCTCGGCCTGGCCAGTCCGGAAGCGGGTCTGGAATCGGTGGCGATCGCCGCCATCCTGGTCGGCGTCGCCGGCTCCACTTTCGATATCGTGATTGATGCCTATCGCATCGAACTACTGGAGCCGCGCCAGCTCGGCATTGGCTCGGGCATGTCGCAATACGGTTGGCGCATCGGAGCGGTCTCGGCTGGCGCCTTGGCGCTGCTGCTTGCCGCATCGGCCGGCTGGGGGATGGCGTACATGTTGTGCGCGTTGTTCGTCATTCCTGCCATCTTCGTCGGATTCTGGCTCGGCGAGCCGGCGCGTCATCGCCAGCCAATCGAGGTCAAGGGGCTGGGTGCGGCGATGTCGTCGGTGATCGGGCCGCTGGCCGAATTTTTCCGCCGCCAAGGTGCGTGGCTGGTGCTCCTGTTCGTGCTGATCCACAAGATCGGCGACACACTCGCCAATCTCACCGTGCGGCTGCTGTTGCAGGACTTGCATTTCAGCAATGAGGAGATCGCCACCTATGACGTCGGCTTCGGCTTTATCGCCTATCTGGTCGGCATTTTCATCGGCGGTGCGCTGTATGTGCGGCTGGGCATGAAGCGGGCCGTGCTGTTCAGCCTGATACTGATGGCCGTTTCCAACGTCTCGTTTGCCGTGTTGGCGCACACCGGTCACAGCAATGAAATGCTGGCCTTCACGATCGGCTTCGAGAACATTGCCAGCGGCATCGGCGGCGTGGTGGTGGTGGCCTATTTGTCGGCACTGTGCAACCTGTCCTATACCGCATCGCAATACGCCCTGCTGTCAGCCGCTGCCTCCGTGATCGGCCGCCTGGTGACGGGCACCACGGCCGGCGAGCTGATTGAGCAAATGGGGTACGTCGACTTCTACCTGATGACGACCGTGATCGCGCTACCCGGAGTCATCTTGTTCGCCTGGATGATGCGCCGCGGCCTGGTCGACCAGGCCATTGCCGAGGTCGACGTTCGCGAAGCGGCCTGATCGCCCGCTATAAACGCAATCAATCGGCATAGTCGACTGTGTACGGCGCGTGGTCGGAGAAGCGCTGCTCACGATAGATCGAGCAACCCTGCGCGCGTGCGGCCAGATTCGGCGTGCAAACCTGATAATCAATGCGCCAACCGACGTTGTTGGCACGCGCCTGACCACGGTTCGACCACCAGGTGTATTCCACCGCTTCCGGCTTGATCGCACGGAAACTGTCGACCCAGCCGCGTTGCTGAAACAGCAGATCGAGCCAGGCCCGCTCCTCTGGCAGGCAGCCAGAGTTCTTCTGGTTGGATGACCAGTTCTTGATATCGCTTTTCGTGTGCACGATGTTCCAGTCGCCGCAGATCACGTAATCGCGGCCACTCTTCAGCCAGCTGTCGAAGATCGGCGTGATCCATTCCATCGCCTTGAACTTGAACTGCTGGCGCTCGTCACCGGATGAGCCCGACGGAAAATACAGCGACACCACCGACAGATTGCCAAAGCGCGCCTCGATGTAACGACCTTCATTGTCGAACTCGTCCCAACCCAGCTCGGTCAGCACTTCATCGGGCTCGCGCCTGGCGTAGATCGCCACGCCGCTGTAACCCTTCTTGCTGGTGGCGTCGCGATAAAAACAATGATGACCATCGGGTCGAAACATCGGATCGATCAACTGGTGTTCCTGGGCCTTGGTTTCCTGCAGGCACACGACGTCGGCGTTCTGCTCGCGCAGCCACTCGAACACGCCCTTGCTGGCGGCCGAACGAATACCATTGGCGTTCAAACTGATGATGCGCATAGGTGCTCCTGAAGCGAATGGGGCATCATAACAACCATGCCCGCCGAGCCCGCCATCCACGTTGCACCGGTCGACGCCTCGCTGCACGATGCCGTACTGCATCTGCGCACGCGACCGGAACAGGATGCGTTTGTCAGCCCGACAGCACTCACCCTGCCTGATGCCGAGCGCTGCCCGGGTAGCACGCCGATGGCGATTCTGCGTGAGCAAACGGTGGTCGGTTACTACCGTATCGAACACAGTGCACGCAGCATCACCGGCCGCGACATCGACGCCACGGCGCTGGGCCTGCGTTCGTTCCAGATCGATGCCCAATGGCAAGGCAGGGGCTTCGGTCGACGTGCGCTGACCTTGCTGCTGCAAGACATGGCGAAACGGCATCCCGCAGTGCGTCGAGTCATGCTTACCGTCGGCGCGTGCAACACCGCGGCACTGGCGCTTTACCGGCGCAGCGGCTTCGCCGATGGCATTGAGCTGTACCATGACGGCCGCTCCGGGCCACAGTATTTGCTGTGGCGTGACTTGCCCCGACCTGCCTGACGCGAGACTCCCATGCATGATTACCAACGCGATTTCATCCAGCTCACCTTGCAGCGCGAAGTGTTGCGCTTCGGCGATTTCACGCTGAAATCCGGCCGGCAGAGCCCTTACTTCTTCAATATGGGTCGCATCGATTCCGGCGCCGCACTGGCCCAGCTTGGACGTGCTTATGCCGCCGCCGTGGTCAACTCCGGTATCGAAACAGACATGCTGTTCGGTCCAGCCTACAAGGGCATCGCGCTGGCCGCCGCCACCGCCATCGCCCTGGCCGATCAACATCAACGCGATCTGCCGTGGGCCTATAACCGCAAGGAAGCCAAGGATCACGGTGAAGGCGGCGTACTGGTCGGCGCCCCACTCAGAGGCCGGGTGCTTATTGTCGATGATGTGATGACTGCCGGTACCGCAGTGCGCGAATCACTGGCATTGATTCGTGCCCACGGCGCGACCCCGGCCGGCGTGTTGATCGCGCTGGATCGCCAGGAGCGCGGCCAAGGCGAGCGTTCGGCCGCGCAGGAGGTTGCCGCCGACTACGGTATTCCAGTGATCGCGATTACCGGCCTGGATGACGTACTGGCCTATGCCGGCGAGCAACCGCAGCTGGCCGACGAGCACACCCGACTGCTGGCCTATCGCGAAAGCTACGGTGTTCAGCGCTGAATCAAGAGCACTCGATATACTCGCGCCAACCCGGTCACAGGGCTGGTCGTCGCGGCGGGAAACGCGCCGGTCTTGTCGATTTCACGGGCTATACTCGCGTGTCAGGGGGACGTATTCCATGCTCAAACCACTACAAATTCTCGCCGTTGCCGGGTTGTTGCTGAGCGCGACTGCCTACGCGCAGACCACCGGCAACGTCCGTTATCGCTGGCATGACAGCAGCGGCTTGTCACACTTCAGCGACAGCCTGACTGCCGATGCCATGAAGAACGGCTACGAGATCGTCAATGATCGCGGCATGGTCGTGCGCCAGGTGCCGCGCCAGCTGAACGCCGAAGAGCGCGCCGCTGCCAACAAGGCCGCTGCCGCCGAAGCCATCAAGCAGCGTGCCGCGAAGCAGATCGCGGACGCTGAAAACCAGATGATGGAGGCATATCCGGATGAGGATTCATACCGGATATCCCAGCAGCAGTCGCTGGACACCATCGACCAGAAGATTCGCACCACCAAGATCAATCTGCGCAGCCAGGAAAAGGCCTTGACCGACTTGCTCGGCCGCGCCGCCGATATCGAACAGGGCAAGAACCCGGTACCGAAATTCCTCACCGACAGCATCGCCAGCCAGCGCGACGTGGTAGCCAGTCAGCGCAGTCTGCTGCAACGTCAGCAGCAGGAACGCGACAACACCGTGACCCTGCAGGTCAAGCAGCTGGATCGCTATCGCGAGCTGAAGGCGGCACAGAGCAAGGATCCGCAGTAGGTTTTTCTGTGGGGAATCCGGGCTGCTCGCACGCGTTGGCGATGGGATTATCTAGCTCGGCTTCGCTCTAGCTCGGCTTCGCTTCCCCCGTTTACGGGGAAGCTGCCCGGAGGGCTGATGGGGGCGCTTTTGATGTGGCTCGCCGCTGGATTCCTCGAAGGCAACAACGGTATCCACCCACCTTCCACGTCACGGCTTGTTTTCAGTAGGGCAGCTTCAGACGGAAATCCGTGGCCAACAGCTGTCGGCGGAACACTTGCTGCACTCGCTTGAGCGCCGCTGGATCATCAGCCTCGAAGCGCAGCACCAGTACCGGCGTGGTGTTGGAAGCACGCACCAGGCCCCAGCCATCCGACCAATCCGCGCGCACGCCGTCGATGGTGATCACGGAAGCGTCCTCGAAAGTGGCTTTTTCGCGGAAACGCTCCATGAAACGATGGTTTTCGCCTTCGGGTAGCTCGATCTTCAGCTCGGGTGTGCTGACGCTCTTCGGCACGGTGGCGAAAATTTCCTCGACCGTGCGGCCTTCGATATCGCCAGCGAGAATTTCCAGCAATCGAGCTGCCGCATAGATGCCGTCGTCGAAGCCGTACCAACGCTCCTTGAAAAAGAAGTGACCGCTCATCTCACCCGCCAATTCAGCACCGGTCTGGCGCATCTTGGCCTTGATCAGCGAATGACCGGTGCGCCACATCAGCGGGCTGCCACCGGCATCGAGCACCTCGCCCTTGAGATGACTGCTGCATTTGACGTCGTAGATCACCGTGGCGCCGGGCTGACGCGACAGCACGTCGCGGGCAAAAAGCATCAGTAATCGGTCCGGGTAGATGATCTCGCCGGCTTTGGTCACCACACCCAGGCGGTCGCCATCGCCGTCGAAGGCCAGACCGAGGTCGGCATCGGTCTGGCGCACTGCCATGATCAGATCTTCAAGGTTCTTCGGGTCGGACGGATCGGGGTGATGGTTGGGAAAGCTGCCGTCGACATCGCAGTACAGCGGGATTACCTCGCAACCAACGCCTTCCAGCACCTGTGGTGCGATCGCGCCGGGAATGCCGTTGCCGCAATCAACCACCACCTTCAACTGACGCTCGGCCAACACGTCGGAAACGATTTTCTCGACGTAGTCCGGCACCACGTCGACTTCGCGCAGCTCGCCCTGACCGCCACCATCGAGCGCACCACTGACGATACGCTGGTACAGATTCTGGATCGCCTCTTCGGCCAGTGTCTCGCCGCCGATCACGATCTTGAAACCGTTGTACTCGGGCGGGTTGTGACTACCGGTGACAGCGACGCCGCAGCCGGTGTTGAAACGGAAGGCGGCGAAATACACTACCGGCGTCGGCACCACACCGAGATCGATAACATCGATACCTGCCGTACGTAATCCCTCGGCCAACGCGCCGGCCAACTCCGGCCCGGACAACCGGCCATCGCGACCGATCACGATTTCACGCAGGCCCTTTTCATTCATCAACGTGCCGATCGACTGACCAAGCACCCGAGCCACATCTTCGTTGAGCGTTTCGCCAACCACGCCACGCACGTCATAGGCACGGAAGATTGCCGCGCTCACATCGAGGATCGGCGGCGCTGCAGGAGCCGGTGGTGGTACCGCGGCTGCGCGTGGCGGCGGTGCCACTCGCAGCGGTATCTCGCTGAGTTCCTGTTCCGGCTCAAAGCCATCCGCGTCGCCCCGCACCGCCTCGCGTGGGGTGCGCAGCATACGCAGCAGGAACACGCCGCCGATCAGGCCAAACAAGGCCAGCAGGCCACTCAGAATCCACGACGGTGGCAGCAAGATGAACTCACCCGGCAGGCCAACACCGACGCTGAACACACTGCCGGGCACCGGCTTGCCGGTCGCTTCGGTTTGCGCCGAGGCACTGCCGGTCGCCAGCAACACCATCGAGCCACTTTCATCGCCCTGGCGCAGATCGAGTCGGCCGCCGGCTGGAGAGATCGACTCGAAACGCTTCCGCAACGGCGCAAACGGCAGCTCCACCCAAGCCCAAGCCTGAGTACGTTGCGGCATGCCGATTGGCAGCACCAGACTCAGCCGACGATCGCCGCTGCCATACGAGACACTTTGCGCCAATGGCACGCCGTCGGCACTCTGGGCAGCCATCAACTGTGCCGCCTTGGCATAACCAAAATCGCGGTAATTGGCTTTCAGCACCTCGTTGAGATCGCCGCTGTACAACTCCAGTTTGGTCGCTTCGGGCAGGCGCAGGCGCAAGGCTGCGGCGGATTGCGCGGGATCATTCATCAGCACGACTGGATCGACACTGGCCAGCACGTTCTTGATCTTGCCGCGCTCGGTGGCGATTTCCTCGGACAAGGCGCGCACCGCCTGTTGCTGGGCGGCATGCACTTGTTCGATCGCGTTGCTTTGATTGGTGATCAGCCAGGTTTGCCAGGCACAGAAAAGCCCCAACAGCAGCAGCGAGGTGCCGCCGGCCAGCGGCAACAGGCGTCGCCAGTCGAACTGCAGCAAGCGTTCGCGCGCATTGTCTTTAGCCATGTTCCCCCCACTGCTCAAAACACGGCGAATGTGAACCCCTTGCCTCACACCCGCCAGCTTAGTCTGTTGGTCAGGCAATCCCGGTTGAACCGAAACCACCACTACCACGTTCGCTGGGCGCGAATTCGCTCACTACATTCAAGCGCGCCTGCGCCACCGGTACCAGCAATAGCTGGGCGATCCGATCACCCACCCCGATGGTGTACGACTCGTGGCCGCGATTCCAGCACGAAATCATCAACGGACCCTGGTAATCGGCGTCGATGACCCCGACCAGATTGCCCATCACCACGCCATGTTTGTGGCCCAGGCCCGAGCGCGGCACGATCAGTGCGCACCAGCCCGGGTCGCCGATATGGATCGCGATTCCGCTGGGCACCAGCACGGTGTCGCCCGGCGCCAGCGTCAACGGCGCCTCCAGGGCTGCGCGCAAATCCATGCCGGCACTGCCGAGCGTTGCCGCCTGCGGCAATGGGATGCTCCCGCCCAGGCGCGGGTCGAGAATCTTCAGTTCGATCTCGATCATCCGCGGGCCGCCCGATACCGCTCGGCCACGGCGGCAACCAGCTGCTGCGCCAGCTCGCGCTTGTCGGCACGCGGCAACTCGCGCGAGCCATCGGCCCAGAACAGGGTCAATGCGTTGTCGGCTGCTTCGAAACCGAGCCCGCCGCCCACTTGATTGGCGGCGATCATGTCCAGCTTCTTGCGCCGCAGCTTGTCTTGCGCGTAATTCGCCACATCATGGGTTTCCGCTGCAAAGCCGACCAGGAACGGCGCTTTGGTCTGGCTCGCGATTGTGGCCAGAATGTCCGGGTTTTCACAAAGCTCAAGCACCAAGTCGCTGCCGTCCTTTTTCTTCAATTTTTTGGTGGCGACTTCCTGTGGGCGGTAGTCGCCCACGGCCGCAGCCCCGATATATATGTCGGCGTGCTCGGTCGCGGCAAGCACCGCAGCGTGCATCTGTGCGGCACTGCGCACATCCACGCGTTGCTTCACGCCGGTCGGGGTTCTCAGGCTGACCGGCCCGGCAATCAGGGTCACTTCGGCACCAGCCTGCGCAGCAGCTTGCGCCACCGCGAAACCCATCTGACCGGAACTGCGGTTGCCAATGAAACGCACAGGGTCGATGTCTTCAAAGGTCGGTCCGGCACTCACCACTACCTTGCGACCAGACAGGCTCTGATCACCAAACGAGGCGAGCAGGGCATCACGCAATTCGAGCGCTTCGAGCATGCGCCCCGAACCGACGTCGCCGCAGGCCTGTTCACCTGCCGCCGGCCCGAGCAGCTGCGTGCCACGTTGGCGCAATGTGGCGATGTTGGCCTGCACGGCCGTTTGCGCCCACATCTGTTGGTTCATCGCCGGCGCCAGATACAGCGGCGCGGCACTGGCAAGGCATAACGTGGTGAGCAGATCGTCGGCCATGCCATGCGCCAGCCGGGCGACAAGATCGGCACTGGCCGGTGCAACCAGGATGCGTTCGGCCCAGCGCGCCAGCTCGATGTGTCCCATCGCCGCTTCAGCCTGCGCGTCCCAAAGGCTCACCCGTACGCTCTGGCCAGACAAGGCCTGAAAGGTCGTCGGGCTGACGAAGTGGGTCGCGCCTTCGGTCATTACCACGCGTACCTCGGCGTCGAGATCACGCAGGCGGCGAACCAGTTCGCAGGACTTGTAGGCGGCGATGCCACCTGACACTCCCAGCAGGATGCGGCGTTGGGCAAGACTCATGTAGGACAGGCCTGACAATCGGGCAGAGGCTTAGCTTACCGGATTCATT
>Ga0164241_10004698_pt1 | contig 13090 bp, 12 predicted proteins | sample OricomyardsoilBY_FD_108780 | JGI IMG/M metagenome (GOLD analysis project Ga0164241, IMG submission 108780) | Backyard soil microbial communities from Emeryville, California, USA - Original compost - Back yard soil (BY) | ecosystem: Environmental > Terrestrial > Soil > Unclassified | place: USA...
ACGCGATCGGCGTCGTGAATGTCGAAGATGGCGATCTGGCCTTTGTCCTTCGAAACGGGCGCGACTTGAACGTGGAGTAGCGCCGACGCGAACGCGCGAAAGTCGTCTTGCTTCCACTTCTCGGTCTTGTGGTCGTGACATTGGGCGCACTGAATCTGCACGGCGAGAAACGACTTCGAGGTCGTCCCGGCCAGATCGGCTGGGCTCTTCGCGAATCGCAGGAAGTAGTTGCCGGCTCCGTCGACGTCGCCCGACTTCTCTTCGGCGCCGCGGTCCTCGTCGTCGACGTCGGCCATCGCGCCCTTTCCGCCGACGCTCGTTTGACCGTTGGCGGTGACGATCTCGCGAACGAGCTGGTCCCAGGGTTCATTTTTCGCGAAGCGTTCGGCGAGGAAGCGACGAAACGCGCCGCGATCGACGACTCGGTTCTTCGTCTCCTTGCCGAGGAGGATCTCCTCCCACTGCCGCGCGAGGTGAGTGGCGTGCTCCGGGCTCGCGAGCAGTCGATCGACGAGCTTGGCGCGCTTGTCGGGCGCGCTGTCGGCGAGAAAAGCGCGCAGCTCGTCGGAGGTCGGGATCCGACCGAAGAGATCGATCGACACGCGGCGTGCAAACGTCGCGTCGTCGACCTCCGGCGCCGGCGTCACGCCGGCTTTCGACCACGCGGCGTCGAGGAGGGCATCGAGAGGCGCTCCCGCTTGCGGCGTCGCTGTCGTCGCCGTCGCCGTCGCCGACTCCTTGCCGTCGCCGGCGGTCGCCATACATCCGACGAGAGCCGCTGCGAGGAGCGCTCCCGAGAGCCATGTCCTTCTCATGAGCAGGACCATCGCAAGCAGAGTGCCACCGCGTGGCTCGCTTGAAACAGCCGCAATCGAGGCATCTAGGTCTCGACTGCGGAGCCCACGTCGCAACTCGGGTGCGGAGCACCGGTCGCACGCGCACGTCGCGTCAGTGAGGGAGCCGCGCCTTGCCGACGCGCGTGATCTCCTTGTCGAGTGTGCTGCGGTTGTACCCGACGAGCACCTTGCCCTCGACGTCGAACGTCGGGACGCTGCCGGCGGGATTCAACGATTTCAGGAGGATCGCGTCGGTCTCGGACTTGTCGACGTTGATCTCTTGAAAGTTGTAGTTCCGCTCGGCCAGAAACTCGCGTGCCCTCGAGCAGAGCGAACAATTGTCGCCCGTGTAGAGCACGATCTTCACAGTTCGTTTCGCCGCCTCGAGCTCTTCCACCGTCGTGGGCTGGTCGGGGAGCGCTACGGCGGTCGGCGTCGCGTCGCCGTCCGAACGAATGGGAAACGGGCTCGTAGCAGGGGGCGCCGGCGGCAGCGCGCGCGCGTCGTCGGCGGGCGCCGTCGCGACGGCTTGCGGGACATCCCTCGCCATCATCTGCGACACGCCCCGCGTCAGCCAGTAGCCGAGCACGAGGATCACTGCGACTCCGACCACTGCGGCGAACGCGACGACTGGAAGATCCGAGCTGGTCGCGGCCTTGCGCTCTTCTTCGCCACGGCGACAGATCACACATCGGCCATCCGGACCGAGGATCAGGCCGTGGACTGTGCAGCGCCGTGTCTCCATTCGGCCGGAATCGTAGCCCACGCATCCACGATTCCCGAAATTTGAGCCAAGAATTATCGCCGTTCGACCTTCGGAAGGAATTATCGCCGTCCGACCTTCGGTCGGAGTTGTGCCGTGCGACGCGAGGCCTTCGGCCTCGGTCGATACGAGCGCTGCGATGCGGGCGGCCGCCCATCCCCAAAGCCCCTCTTCGTGTTATCCCGTAGGAAGATGAGCATCGGTGGGTCCGACCGGCCGGGGGGCAGCCTCGAGGAGGTCCCGTTCGGCAACTACGTGCTCGAGCGTCGCATCGCCGTCGGCGGAATGAGCGAGGTCTTTCTCGCGAGACCTCGCGCCGGAGTCGAGCCCGCGAAAGAGGTCGTCATCAAGCGCCTCTTGCCCGATTTGGTCGAAGACGACGCGGTCCGGCGCACGTTCGAGCTCGAGGCGCGCCTTCACGCGCGCATCCATCACGACAACATCGTCGGCTACTACGAGTTCGGCACGTACGCTGGCGAGCCGTACATCGCGCTCGAGTACGTCGTCGGCGTCGACCTCTTCCGCCTGATTCGCCGAGCTCGAAACGAAGAGCGTCCGCTGGCTCCCGGCATGTGCATCTACGTCGCCCGCGAGATCTGCGCCGCGCTCGAGGCGGTGCACGCAGCCCGAGACGAGCGCGGCGCGACGCTCGGCGTCGTGCATCGAGACGTCACTCCGTCGAACGTGCTCGTGTCGCTGAAGGGCGACGTGAAGCTCGGCGACTTCGGCATCGCGAAGGTCGTGCGGGCGGGCCTGCCGCAAACGAGCTTGGCACTGAAGGGCAAGTACGCGTACCTCGCGCCGGAGCAGGTCTCGGGTGACAGCTTCGATCACCGCGCCGATCTATTCAGCGTCGCGGTCGTCCTGGCAGAGATGCTCCTCGGCGAGCCGCTCTTCGCAGGGGCCGGGCAGCTCGCGATCCTGCTCGCGATCCGCGACGCTCGCATCGACGTGCTCCGCGCGCGAAAAGACAAGCTTGCGCCGGGTTTGTACGATCTCCTCGACAAGGCGCTCTCGAGGTCGCCCGACGCTCGCTTTCAGTCGGCTCGAGAGCTGTCGCAGGCGCTGCGCCCGTTCGAGCGCCCCTCGAGAGGCGCGGCCCGCGCCGAGCTTTCTGGGTGGTCTTCGTACACGGTCGACACCGTCTCTGCGGCGCGCCGCCTCGAAGGCGCGGTCCTCGAAGTGCGCGCGTTGATGAGCCTTCCGCTCGTCCATCCGTCGACCGAACCTCAGCCGCCCAGTCAGCCGATGCCGGCGAGCCAACGCAAGACGCTGCCAGAGGAGATCATCGGCTGCTTGCTGCGAAGGCCAGGCGGCGAGCCTCGCGCGGTCGCGCTGCCGAAGCTCATCGAAGAGCTCGCGACGGGCCAATACGCGCCCGATGACGAGGTCGACCTCGGCGACGGCTACCACCGGATCGAGAACGTCGCGATGCTCGCGCGCTACCTGCCGCCTTCGACGGCGACGACGAAGCGCCTCTCTGGCCCGGGCGTCCCCGATTTCACTGGTCGCCTCCCCGAGGTCGGCGTGAAGGATGCGCTCGCGTGGATCGTGCAAAAAGAAGAGACAGGCGTGCTCTTCGCGGATCAACGCGGCGTTCAGCGTCCGCGCACGGAGCTCTACTTCTCGAACGGCGCGCTCGTCCTCGCCAGCTCGAGCGAGCCCTCGACCTTGCTCGGCGCGCACTTGGTCACGAAGGGGCTCATCGACAAGGCCGAGCTCGATCTGGCCATCCTGGTCATGCACAAATACAACGGGCAGCTGGGCGACACGCTCATCGCGCTCGGCCTCGCCGATCCGATCGACGTCTTCCACGCCATTCGCAGTCAGGGTCGCGAGCGCGTGATGCAGCTCTTTCGTTGGACGAACGGGGAGCTCTACTTCTACCGAGGCGTCGCGCCCGCGCGCGTCGACTTCCGCCTCGATCTCGACGTCCCAGGCCTCATCCTCGGCGGCCTCGCAGAGTCGATGAGCGATCTCGAGGTCGAGATCGAGTGGGCACCTCGTCTGGCAGAGTCGTTCGTCGCCACGACTCCGGCGCCGCCTTGGGTCCGGGCCGTGTCGTGGCCCGGGCTTCTCGTCGCGATGCTCGCGGCGCTCGGTGGCCCGACCCCGGTCATCGGCCTGCTCGAGAAATTGAAGAAGGCTCGCGGCCCCGAGAGCCAGGCGAAGCGACACGACGTCCTGCGCGCCCTCGACGCCTGCGTCACGCTCGGCGTGGTCGTGAAGGCCGACACCCAGGACACCGAGCCCGGGCCGGCTTGAGCGTTCAGCGTCGAGGGTGCTACACGATAGAGGCGTCATGAAGATTCCTCCGATCGCCCCGTCACGGACCGCCGCGCCCCTGATCGAGGAGCGAGCCGGTGGGGTGGCGCCCGGGACGACGCCGCGAGACCGAGGGCCGGGCAACGTGACGTTCACGACAGGCGACATGGCGCGCCTCTCGAAGAACACGCTCCGCACCGTCCGCTTCTACGAAGAGGCCGGCATCCTCTCGCCGCTCGGAAGGACGGACGGCGGACATCGCGTCTTCGTCCGCGCCGAGCTCGATCGCCTGCTTCTCGTCACGGACATGCGAGAAGCCGGGTTTTCGCTCGAGCTGATTCGCGACTTGCTCGAGACGAAGACGCGAGCGGCGAGCGGCGGAGCGGCCGCGACCCAAGCCGTGAAGTCGCTTCGCGAGCACATCGACAATCTCCGCCTGAAGGTCGACGTGTTGAACCGTCTCGCGACGGATCTCGAGGCGACCGCCGCGAGCGCGTCGGCGTGCCTCGAGTGCAAAGACACCGAGCTCTTCCCGAATCGCTGCGCGTCGTGCAATCGCATCTCCGATCACGAGAACGTTCCGCGCGGCATGCGCGTCTTGTGGTCGCTGTCGGGCCTCGACGCGCACGCGCAGGGCCCCGAGAGCGACAGGGCGACGGGCCCCTCTGTCGACGCGGCGCCGATGCCGGTCGTCCCCCGCAAGAAAGCGCGCGCGTAGCGCCGCGACGCATCGAGCGATGGCTGATCGAGCTCGGGCCGCGCAGGCCATCGAAGACTTTCTCCGCGCGCTCGGCCACGAGACGAAGGGAGAGCTCGCCGGCACGCCCGCACGCGTCGCAGACGCCTGGATCGACGAGCTCGTCTCGGGTGAACGGGTCGATCCGGTGGAGATCCTGAAGAGCGGCCGCATCGATCTCGGCGACGGCGCGCATGGCGCCGTGCTCCTGCGCGATCTTCGCGTCGCGACGATCTGCCCTCACCACCTCTTACCGAGCCACGGCCGCGCGACGGTCGCATTCTTGCCCGAGCGACATGGCGCCGGCCTGGGCATGATCGCGCGTGCGGTCGACGTATCTGCGCGGCGCATGACGCTGCAGGAGAGCCTGGGCGAAGCGATCGCGGCGAGCCTCGCCCTTGGCCTCGCGGCCAAGGGCGCGCTCTGCAAACTCTCCCTGGTCCACACGTGCTTCGTCGCCCGCGGCGAACGCGAAGCTGGCGCGACGGTCGAGACGCTAGCGCTCGCGGGCACGTTCGCAGACGTGGATCGCGCGCTCGCGCTGACGCTCCTCTGCGAGCCCGACAAGGCCGTCCGGTGACCTCCCGCGGGGTCGCCGTCGTCACCGGACCCAGCCGCGGCATCGGTCGTGCGACTGCGACACTTCTCGCGAAACGGGGCCTCGACGTGGCGCTGCTCGGGCGTCCCAGCGTCGGCCTCGACGGGGCGGCACGAGACGTCGAGGCCGCCGGCGGGCGCGCGCTCGTCGTCCCTTGCGACGTCATCGACGAGCAGCTCGTCGCGTCGGCGGCCGAGCGGGTGAGCGCGACGCTCGGGGTTCCCGACGTCGTGGTGAACAACGCCGGCATCGTGAAGCGGCGGTCGATCGAAGAGACGACGCCCCGCGATTGGGACGAGGTCTTCGCGGTCAACCTCCGAGGAGCGTTCCTCGTCACCCGCGCGTTTCTCCCGCGTATGCGCGAGCGCAATGCAGGCCGATTCGTGTTCGTTTCGAGCATCAGCGCGACGCTCGGCTCTGCCGGAAACGCCGCCTACGCGGCGTCCAAGTGGGGCCTATCCGGCTTCGCGAAGAGCCTCGCCGAAGAGCTCCGTGGCTCACCGCTGATCTCGTGCGCCATCCTCCCGGGCTCGGTGGACACCGAGATGCTGATGGGCAGCGGGTTCGCGCCAGCGATGTCGGCCGAAGACGTGGCGGGAACCATCGCGTACCTGGCGCTTGATGCCCCCGCCTCGATGAACGGCTCGCTGGTCGAGTCCTTTGGGTGATTTGTCGCCTGATCCGCGCGCCGCATCGTGGGATGATGGCGACTCATGGCGGGCATTTCCCCCACCATCGTCGCAGCGCTCGACGCGTTGCCGCTGTTTCCGCTGCAAGACGTCGTGCTGATGCCCGGCGCCTCTTTGCCGCTCTTCGTCTTCGAGCCTCGCTACAAGAAGATGATCCGTGACGTTCTCGATGGGCATCGCGCGCTCGCGGTCGTGCAAATCGTCGGCGGTCCGATCGACGAGGACGGCAACCCGAAGATCGCTCGCGTCGCTGGTCTCGGCACGATCGTCGATCACACCGAGCTGCCGAGCGGGAGGTTCAACGTCATCGTTCGCGGGGTCGCCCGCGTCGAGCTGACCGAGCTGCCCTTCGTTTCACCGTATCGACGGGCATCCGCGAAGGTCTTGGAGGACCAACACGACCCTGTCTCGTCGACCGCGATGGCTGTGCTGATCGCGACCGCGACGGCGTTCGCCGCCACCGTGAAGCAACGAGACGCGAGCTTCGCGTTCAAGATGCCGAAGGTCTCCGACGCAGGCAGCCTGGCCGACCACTGCGCCCAGCACCTCCTCATCGATGGCCGTGACAGGCAAGCCGCCCTCGAGACGTCGAGCGTCTCGGAGCGAGTCCGCCACGTGACCGAGACGCTCGCGCTTCAGCAGATGAGCTTCGCGTCACCCAACGGCGCGATGAACTGAACGCCCCCGCTGGGCGCCCCCGCTGGGCTTGCCCGACTGGGCTTGCCCGACTGGGCTTGCCCGACTGGGCCTGCCCGACTGGGCGCCCCCGCTGGGCTTGCCCGACTGGGCCTGCCGACTGGGCTTGCCAACTTGGCAAACCGGCCAGGCTGCCGCGGCGCTCCAGAGTCAGCCTGGCAAAGCGTTCGCGATGCATGTCGAAGGCTGGCGTCCGCGCGAGAAAAGTGGATCCTTAGGGGGCACGATGATCGATTTTCTGACGAAGAAATCTGGGGCCTTCCTCCCCGGGGTCCTCGTCGCGGTCGCGGCCTACTTCCAGGCGTCCGGCATCGCTCAGATCATCGGCGCGCACCTCGTCCCCGATGGGCCAGTCGTAGAAGCCCACACGCCGTCGCTCGACGCCGGCTCCGATGCTCCGACGAAGAACGCCGCGGCGATCCTGGCGCGCAACCCCTTCGATTCGGTGACCGGGCCCCTCGACGGCAAGACCGTGGTCGTCGCGGACACGCAGCTGCCGCCGCCCCCTCAAACTGGCGACCCTTACGAGGATCCCGCCTGCAGCGGCGTGACGTCGAGCCTCGTGACGGCGGCCGAAGATCCAGAGTGGTCGTTCGCAGCACTGAACTCCGTCGACGGAAAAAGCCAACTGCGTCGCAGGGGCGACAAGGTCGGCACCGCAGAGGTCATGCAGATCGGGTGGATGAATTCGCCCGACCCCGACGTCGTGCCGCGCGTATGGCTCAAGGACAACGGGCAACGGTGCCTCGTCGACATGGGCACACGCGAGGGCGGGGTCGCGAAGAAGGCCGTCGTGCCGACCCCGAAATCTTCGAAGCCGAAGAGCAAGCTCGCCGCCGACATCGAGTCGAAGATCACGCAGGTCGGCGAGAACTCGTTCATCGTCGAGCGCGGAGCCGTCGAGCAGATCATCCAGAACTACGCGAAGCTCGCCGGCTCGCTCCGGTCGCGCGCCACGAAGAACGGCGTCCGCGTGAGCGGCATCAAAGCCGACTCGATCCTCAGCAAGGTCGGCATGAAGAACGGCGACCTACTCCAGAACATCAACGGGTTCGACATGACGAACCCCGAGAAGGCGGTCGACGCCTACGCCAAGCTGCGATCGGCCGGAAAGCTCGACATGACGGTGACGCGCGACGGCGCGCCGACGACGATCAGCATTCAGATCAAGTGAGCCTGCGCCTTCACTTGTAGGCGTCCAGCAAGGGCCGGGAGGGAGGACCCGCCGCCTACGTCCGCGTGCCGGCGACGGCGCGCACGATCTGCCGCTGCGCCAACGCGAACACCGCGAGGATCGGCATCGAGAGCACGACGTTGCCGGCCATCACCACGTGCCAGCGAACGCCAGTCCCCTGCTCGCGCAGGAGCGCGATGGCCACAGGGAGCGTCCGGACGTGATCGTCGGTCGTCATGACGAGCGGCCAGAAGTAATCCGAGTAGTGGTAGACGAAGCTGAATAGGAACATCGCGGCGAGCGTCGGCCGGAGCAGCGGCCCCAAGATGCCGTAGACGATGCGAAGCTCGCTTGCGCCGTCGAGACGCGCGGCCTCGATGATCTCGTCGGGGATCGATAGAAGCGCTTGCCGAACGAGGAACGTCCCGAGCGCGCTCACTGCGAACGGCACGACGAGCGCGCCCATCGTGTTCACGAGGCCGACCGGACCGAGCAAGCTGAAGACGGGGACGAACGTCACCTGCGGGGGAATGAGCATGCACGCGAGCACCAGAAGAAACGCGACCTTCTTGCCGCGAAAACGCAGCTTCGCGAGCGCGTAGCCCGCCGGGAGCGCGAGCGCGATCTGCAGCGCGGCGATCGAGAAGGCCATGACCAGCGTCGTCAACAGGTAGCGACCGACGGGCACCGTGCGGAACACCTCTTCGTACGCGTCGGTGCGAAAGCTCGAAGGGATGGGCCATGCCGGCGCGTCCACGATGTCGCGCGTCGACTTGAACGACGTGAGCGTCATCCACGCGTAGGGCGCGACCCACGCGAACGCGATCACGACGAGGCCTACGCCGCGAAGCGCCCGGCCGACCGGCGTCGGGCGATCGAGCGTGCTCACGCCGCCACCTTGCGCTGTCGCCGCGAGATCGAGAGCGCCCAGAGGTTGAGCAGCGTCAGCACGATGAGGATGCCGAAGAACACGACGACGAGCGCGCTCGCGCGCCCCACGCGGAACGTGACGAAGACCTCTTCGTAGATCGCGTAGACGAACAGCGTCGTGCTCTTCACGGGCCCGCCCTGCGTCATGACGCGGACGACGTCGAACGCTTGAAAGCTCATGATGAGGCTCGTCGTGGCGACGAACGCGGTCGTCGGACGCAGCGTCGGCCACGTGATGAAGCGAAAGCGCGCGAGCCGACCGGCGCCGTCGAGCGCCGCGGCTTCGTGGAGTGATCGGGGGATGGATTGGAGGCCCGCCAGGAAGACGACCATCGCGTAGCCGGTGATTTTCCAGATCGTGACGAAAGCGATCGCCCAGAGCGCCGTGTCGGGATCCGCGAGCCAGCGCGCGGTAGGGATGTGCAGCGCGCGAAATACGCGCGTAACGACGCCCGAGTCCGCATCGAGGATCCACATCCAGAGGAGCGCGACGGCCACCCAGCTGACGACGTAGGCGCTGAAGACTGCGCCGCGAACGGCGCCGTAGATGCGGCCGGGACGGTTGAGCAACAGCGCGAGACCGAGGCCGAGCGAGCACGAGCCAGAGACGACCACCACCGCAAACCCGAGCGTGCGACCGATGACGCCCGAGAGCGCCCCGCTCGCGGCAAGCTCCCGATAATTCGACAAGCCCGCGTACCGCGGCTCCGTCAGGAGATCCCAGCGATAGAGGCTGTCGTCCATCGCCACGAAGAGCGGGTAGATGAAGAAGAGCGCCAGGATCGCGATCGTCGGCGCGAGCAGCAAGTACGGGTGGATTGCGTGCTTCGGTCTCACAGCTCTTCCCTCGCGGCGCGCCGGGCGTCATCGAGAGAGGCGCGCGCGTCCGCGCCGCCGAGGACGGCGCTCTCGAGGCGGCTCTGGACGATCTCGCGCTGGATGCGGAACAGATTGCGATGCCACGGCCACCGCTGCACGGCGTCGAGCTGCTCGACCGCGACGCGGTCGTTCGGGTGGGACGCGTAGAAGCCGGCGTGCTCGAGCTCGGCGATGCCGGCCTTCGTCGCCGGGATGTACCCGGTCTTCGTCGCGAACTCGTTCGACGTGTCGGCGCGCGACATGAACTCGAGGAACGACGCCGTCGCGACGCGGTGCTCGGGCGGCGCGCCCTTCGGGGCTACGAAGAACGTCCCGCCGGTCGGGACCGCGAAGCGCGCATCCTTGGGGAGAGGCGCCGCGACGACGGGGAATTTCGCGTTCTCTTCGAGGTAGCGAACGAACGCGGTCGAGCTCCAGATCATCGCGACGCGTCCTGCGAGGAACTCGGTGTTCGTGACCGTCCACGCGTTGTAGTCGCGGCCCGCGGGCAACATCATGTGTCCGGCTGCGGCCATGTCCTTCCAGAGCTGCAGCGCGCGGAGGCCTGCGTCGCCGCCGAGCGTGAACGTGTCGCCCTCGAGGAGCTCGCCGCCGGCTTGGCCGACCATCGCGACCCACATCCACCAATCGATCGGACACGCGAACCCGTAGCGCTTGTCGCCCGCTGCGCCACGAGATGCCTTCGCCGCGAGCGCGCGAAGCTCGTCCCACGTCTTCGGCGACGACGCGCCGAGCTCTTCCAGAATCTGCCGATTCAGGTACGCGATCGGCGTCGATCGATTGAACGGGATCCCGTACGTCGGCGTGCTCGCGGGAGCATCGAACGCCCCTGACTGCGAGAGCGCCGGGATGAACCCGCCACGCGAGGCTTCGTCGACGAGCGGCTCGAGCGGCTCGAGCACGTCCGCCGCCGCGAGGTACGGCAGCACCTCGCCGACGACGTGCGTCAGGGCCGGCGGCGCGCCTGCGTGGATGGCCGTTCGCAGCTTCGCCAAGAGCTCGAAGTAGTCGCCTTGAAACACGGCGTGAATCGCCGCTTCGGGTCGCTCGCGGTTGTGTCGTTCGACCAGGGCGAGGAGCGCCTCTCGATTCTTTCCCCCGTACGAGAACCAGAGCGCGGGTCCACGATCGCTGCCGCAACCCGCAAGCCCGACTGCGCCGAGCGCCCCTGCGCCGAGCGCCCCTGCGCCGAGCGCCCCGACTGCGCCGAGCGAACCGCCGAGCAGCGCCCGCCGCTTCACTCGGCGCGCTCCTTCACGAGCCGAGCCCCCGTCGCGCGGTCGAACCAGAGCATGCGATCTTCGGGGATGACGACGCGAACTTCGCCCGAGAGCTCCGGGTCGAAGAAGCCCGGCACCTTTGCGCGCAGGTTCAACGACTCGGCGTCCCGCGTTCCTTCCAGGTGGAGGATCGTCTCTGCGCCGAGCGGCTCCGTGGCGACGACCTTCGTCACGAACGACAGCGCGTGGGTGGGCGCCGACTCGTCGCTCTGTCGCACCACGACGTGCTCGGGTCGCACCGCAACGCTGACGTCGGTGTCACGGAGCGTCGGCGCGGCGAGCTCTGCGCCGGCCAAAGCAGCGACGCCTTGCGAGGCGCGCGCGTGCATCACGTTGATGCGCGGCGAACCCAGGAAGGACGCGACGAACTCGGTCGCCGGGTCGTCGTATACGCTGCGCGGCGATCCGATCTGCTCGACCTTGCCTTTGTTCATCACGGCGACGCGGTGGCCGACGGTCATCGCCTCGGTCTGGTCGTGCGTGACGTAGATCGCCGTCGCGCCGAGCTTTCGGAGCGTGCGCGCGAGCTCGACGCGGAGCTGCGTGCGAAGGGCCGCGTCCAGGTTCGAGAGCGGCTCGTCGAAGAGAAAGATCTTCGGTTCGCGGACGAGCGCGCGGCCCATCGCGACGCGCTGGCGCTCGCCGCCCGAGAGCTCCTCGGGGAGCCGCTCCAGCAGTGCCCCCAGGCCGAGCAGCGCTGCGGCATCGCGGACTTTGTCGGCGCGCTGGGTCCGCGAGACGCCGCGCATCTTCAGCGGGAAGCCGATGTTCTCCGCCACGGTCATGTGCGGGTAGAGCGCGTACCCCTGAAAGACCATCGCGACGTCGCGCTCTTGAGGCGGGAGCGGCAAGAGATCGCGGCCGTCGAGCGAAATTCGTCCTGCGTCGGGGAGATCCAGCCCCGCGATCAGCCGCAAGATCGTCGACTTTCCGCAGCCCGAGGGGCCGACGAGGACCAAGACCTCGCCGCTCGAGACCTCGAGATCGATTCCGACCAGAGCGGGCGCGTCAGCGCCCGGGTACGAGCGGCGGACACTCTCGAGGACGAGCGCGGGCACGTCGGGGCTCTATCGCGCCCACGCCCGAAGAAGCAAGGCGCCGCGAGCGCTTCGTCGTCGCGATGCGTCAATTCACGAAGATTCAGTCGGTTTTGCGCGCTTCGTGATCCGTAGTACGAGCCAGCCGAGATGCTCTACGTGCACGGAGTCGGCCATTTTCATCCCGAGAACGTGATCGACAACGCGTTCCTCGAGTCGCTCGACATCGGCACGAACGACGAGTGGATCGTCTCGCGTGTCGGCATCAAGACGCGGCGAACCGTCCTCGAGCTGGACTACATCAAGCGCACGAAGAACCAGGACCTTCGCCAAACGGCAGAGGCCACCGTCTACAAGAACGGCGAATGCGGCCGACGCGCGGCCGCGATGGCGATCGAGCGCGCCGGCATTCAGGCCAACGACATCGGCCTCGTCATCGGCGGGTCCAGCTCTCCGGAGTTCTGCATCCCGACAGAGGCAGCCGCCACCGCGAAGCTCCTCGGCATCGAGGCGCCGTGCGTCGACATCGCGAGCGCGTGCACCACGTTCGGCGCGCACCTGCACTTTGCGGCATCGATGGGCGCATCGCTCCCCGACTACGTGCTCTCGGTCGTCCCCGAGAACACGACGCGTGTGACCAACTTCGCCGATCGCTCGAGCGCCATCCTGTTCGGCGACGCGACCGCGGCCACGGTGCTCTCGACGAAACACCCCGCCCGCATGCGCGCGATCGAGACGACGTTCGGTGGCGCGCCGTCAGGCGCGTTCGAGGTCGTGATCCCGCGCCTCGGTCACTTTTACCAAAACGGATCGGCCGTGCAGAAGTTCGCCATCAAGACGATGACCGAGCTCACGAAACAGATCCAAGCGCGCCTGTCTTCAGAGGGTCGTCCGCGCATGATCTACATCGGACATCAGGCAAACCTCACGATGCTCGAGTCGGTCGTGCGCCGCTGCGAGGTCCCCGCCGACTGCCACTACTTCAACATCGACGCGTTCGGCAATCAGGCCGCCGCCGGAGCGCCGGCCGTGATCTCCCAAAACTGGGATCGGTTCAAGAAGGGCGACGTCGTCGGCTGCGTCGTCGTCGGCTCCGGCCTCTCGTGGTCGAGCGTTCAGCTCGAGTGGAGCTGAGCGAAACGGGCGGGCGGTTCGAAAGATCGTGAGCCGAGGTCGCGCGAGACGAGGCGCCGCGTCCGCAACCTTC
>Ga0164241_10004699_pt1 | contig 13087 bp, 11 predicted proteins | sample OricomyardsoilBY_FD_108780 | JGI IMG/M metagenome (GOLD analysis project Ga0164241, IMG submission 108780) | Backyard soil microbial communities from Emeryville, California, USA - Original compost - Back yard soil (BY) | ecosystem: Environmental > Terrestrial > Soil > Unclassified | place: USA...
AGGTCGGGCTGTCCGCCGACCGGGTGACGGTGATCAACAATGCGGTACCCGACGTCGACGCGACCGAGTTCCGGCACGAACGCGCGCCCGGGGTGTGGCTCGTCGACCTGGCCAGCGTCTACCCGCACAAGAACCACCGCACGCTCATCCGCGGGCTCGCGGTGCTGCGCGACCGCGGGCACGACGTGCGGCTGCGGATCATCGGGGACGGCCCGGACGTGGCCGACCTGTTCCAGGAGGCCGCGCGGCTCGGGGTGGCCGGCCGGGTGGACTGGTACGGCGCGGTGTGGCGGCGCGAGATCGTCACCTCGCTGCTCGCCACCAGCGACATCTTCGTCACCGCGAGCCGGTTCGAAGGCACGCCGCTGACCGCGCTGGAGAGCATGCGCATGGGGCTGCCGCTCGTCCTGTCCGACATTCCCGCGCACCGCGAGACGGCGGCCGACGCGGCGGCGTTCTTCCCCGCGGAGGATCCCGTGGCCTTCGCGGACCAGGTGGAGCCCCTGCTCGACCCGCGGACCCGTGCCCGGCGCGGCGCGGACGCCCGCGAGCGTGGCGGCGACTTCTCGGTCGACCGGTTCATCGACGGGCACCTGGCCGTGTACACCGGCGCGCTGGTGATGGACGGCAAAGCCGCCTGACGGCCCGAACAGCGATGCGAGGAGCGGGATTGGATCAGCGGTTCACGGAACTGCCCAGGCAGACCCGGCAGCGCCACCTGCGTACGGTGGCCGGCGACGTGCTGACGCGGTACGGCCTCGACGCACCGGACGTCCGGTTGTTGCAGTACGAGGACAACGCGGTGTTCCTGGTCGAGTCCGGCGAGGGTCGCCACGTGCTGCGCATGTCGGTGACCGACGGGCGCAGCGCCGCGGAGCAGGCGTCGGAGCTGGCCTGGATGGCCGCGCTGACCGACGACGAGGCCGCGCTGGTGCCCGCGCCGGTGTCGACCCGCGCCGACGAGGCCGTCGTGAGCATGGACCTGGCGGGCTGGCCCGAGCCGGTCACGTCGGTGCTGTTCGAGTGGGTGCCCGGCGAGCCGTCCCCGGCCCACGACCGGCCGAACCTGGCCGCCGACCTGGGCAGGACCACCGCCCGGCTGCACGAGCACGCGACGGCCTTCCGGCCGCCCGCGGGGTTCGTCCGGCCGTCGTGGGGGCACCGGGAGGTCTTCGCGGACGGGGCGACGCTGACCGACCCCTTGGCCGGCACCCGGCTCGACCCCGCCGACCGCGCGATGCTGGCGCGGGTCAGCGAGGTCGTGCGCGAGCGGCTGCCCGCGCCGGATCCCGCCGACTGGGGCCTCATCCACGCCGACCTGCATCGCGGGAACGTGGTGAGCACCCCGGACGGCCGGGTCGCCGTGATCGATTTCGACGACAGCGGGTGGGGGTTCTACATGCTCGACGTCGCCACCGTGCTGTCCTCGATCCTGCGTACCTGCCTGGACGACCGGGCGGCGTATGCGGGGTTCGCCGCGGAGTTCCTCGACGCCTACCGCTCGGTGCGGCCCCTGCCCCCGTCGGCGTGCGCGCTGGACGAGTTCCTGGTGATGCGCGACATGATCATCATGAACTTCAATCTGGGCTCTCGCAACGAAAAGGTGCTCAGTACCGCGCCGGAACGCACGGCCGGAATTCTGCGGCTCATGCGTGAGTACCTGGAGTCCGGTAGCTACGACGGGAATGTGCCGCTCGCCGGTTAGTGGCAGACCAATATCAACCTGAATATCGAAAGGACGCTGAACCACTCATGGTTTCGGCTCTATCGGCCATGCCCGGAATATCACCCGACGGAACACACCTTCGAATGCGAAGAATTTTCAACGCGCTCACCGGCCGGACCCTGGTGATCCCGCTGGACCACGCCATCACGATGGGCCCGGCCAACGGCCTGGAGAACCCGGGCGCCATCGTCGAGGCCGCGGTGAGCGGCGGCGCGGACGCGGTCATGCTGCGGCCCGGCCTCGTGCGGTGCCTGGCCGAGCCCGGCGCCGAACACCTCGGCGTGATCATGGCGCTCACCGGTCGCCTCGCCGCGGGCGTCGACCACGTCCAGCTCAACACCGTCGAGCACGCGGTCACGCTCGGCGCGGACGCCGTGTGCGGGGAGTTCAAGTTCGGCTCCGACGGCGACCTCGAGAACGTCCGGCTCATCGCCCTGCTGGCCGAGCGCGCCCACGACATGGGCATCCCCGTGCTCGTCACCGTGTACACGCGCCCCGAGGCGCAGGAGCGGCTCGGTCGTGGCGCGTTCGCGCACGCGTGCCGGACCGCGCAGGAGATCGGCGCCGACTTCGTGAAGACCTCGCTCCCGGACGACGAGGAGATCATCGGCGAGTGCGTGGCCGCCACGAGCGTGCCGATCATCCTCGCCGGCGGCCCGTCGGGTGACGCCGCGTCGCTGCGGGATTTCCTGGCCCGCGCGGGCCGGCAAGGCATCGCGGGCGCGGCCATCGGCCGCCGGGCGTGGGCCGCCGACAAACCGGCCGAGGTCATCCGCGAGCTCGCCGCGGTCGTGCACGGAGGCGACGATGAGTGAGCCGGAGGCTGCCGACCTGCTCGTCGTCGGCCTCGGCTACGTCGGGCTCCCGCTCGTTCGCGAGGCGGTGCGTGCCGGCCTGCGGGTGCGGGGCCATGACGCGAACCCGCGCGTGGTGCGCTCGCTCACGGCCGGTCAGTCTCATGTGGACGGTGTGACCGACGGCGAGGTCGCCGAGCTGAGACGGGCGGGGTTCACCGCGGACGCGATGGCGCACGGGTCACCCGACGCGGACGTCGTCATCATCTGCGTGCCGACGCCGCTCGACGCGTCCGGTCATCCCGACCTGTCCAACGTCGTCGCCGCCACCCGCGCGGTGTCCCGGGTACTGCGGCCGGGCACGCTGGTCGTGCTCGAGTCGACCACGTACCCGGGCACGACCGACGACATCGTCCGGCCGATCCTCGAGGAGTCGGGGCTCGTCGCGGGTGCGGACTTCCGGCTCGCGTTCTCCCCGGAGCGCATCGACCCCGGCAACGTCGAGTACGGCGTGCACAACACGCCCAAGATCGTCGGCGGGCACACCCCCGACTGCACCGCACGGGCCATGGACTTCTACCGCCAGTTCGTCAAGGAGGTCGTGCCCGCCAAGAGCACACGCGAGGCCGAGATGGCCAAGATCCTGGAGAACACCTACCGCCAGGTGAACATCGCGCTGATCAACGAGATGGCGATGCTGAGCCACAGCATGGGCGTCGACGTGTGGAACGCGATCGACTGCGCGGACACGAAACCCTTCGGCTTCGCCGCGTTCGAGCCGGGGCCCGGGGTCGGCGGGCACTGCATTCCGGTCGACCCGCTCTACCTGTCCTACCAGGCACGCAAGCTCGGCGTCACCTCGAAGATGATCGACCTGGCGCAACGGATCAACAACGGCATGCCGCAGTACGTGGTCGACCGGGCCGCGCAGATGCTGGCCGCCGGCGGCGGTTCGCTCGCGGGCGCCGAGGTGCTGCTGCTCGGTGTCACCTACAAGGCCGACGTGTCCGACCAGCGCGAGTCGCCCGCCGACCACGTGGTGCGCCACCTGCGGCTGCGCGGCGCCACGATCCGCTACCACGACCCGTTCGTGACGGACTGGTCGGTCGACGGCCTGCCGGTGACCCCCGTGGCCGACCTCGACACCGCGCTGCGGTCGGCCGAGCTGACGATCCTCCTGCAATGGCACACCCAGTACCGCGAGCAGCTCGACGCCTCGTCGCCGCGGCTGCTGTTCGACACGAGGGGCAAGCTGCAGAGCCCCGGCGTCGCGGTGCTCTGACCCCGGAGCCCAGATGACTTTCCCCCTACCGCAAGGACATGCCCCGCTCGCGGACACCTGGCTCGTCACCGGCGTGGCCGGGTTCATCGGCTCGCACCTCGCCGAGACCCTGCTGCGCGCGGACCGGCACGTGGTCGGCCTGGACAACTTCTCGACCGGCACGCGGGCCAACCTCGCCGACGTCGCCGCCCGGGTCCGGCCCGAGCAGTGGGCCCGCTTCCGGCTCGTCGAGGGCGACGTGCGCTCGGCGCGAGACTGCCGCACGGCGCTGGCCGGCGTCGATGTCGCGCTGCACCAGGCCGCGCTCAACTCGGTGCCGCGGTCGCTCGCCCAGCCCACCGAGGTACTCGAGGTCAACACGATCGGCACGACCACGGTGCTGCGTGCTGCCGCCGAGGCCGGCGCCCGGGTCGTCTACGCGAGCTCGAGCTCGGTGTACGGCGACGTGCGTACGGCGCTGCGCCGCGAACCGGTGCTCGGCAACCCGCTGTCGCCGTACGCGGTGAGCAAGCGGTCGGGCGAGCTGCTCGCCACGGTGTACCACCAGACCGCCGGGCTGCCCGTCACCGGCCTGCGGTACTTCAACGTGTACGGGCCACGGCAGAACCCGGACGGGCCGTACTCGGCGGTGATCCCGAGGTGGATCCGGGCGCTACTCGCCGGTGAGCCGCCCGTGATCTACGGCGACGGCATGCAGTCGCGGGACTTCACCCACGTCGACAACGTGGTGCACGCCAACCTCCTGGCGGCGACCGGCGGTGCCGACCGGGCCGACGTGTTCAACGTCGGCACCGGGCAGGGCACCTCGGTGCGGGAGCTGTTCGAGACCGTCCGCAAAGCTCTCGCCGAGCACGCCGACGTCGGTCACATCGAGGCCGTGCCCGCGCCCCGCCGGGAGGGCGACGTCGAGTCCGCGCTCGCCGACCTGACGATGGTGGCCGGCTGGCTGGGCTACCGGCCGCACGTCGAGCTGGCCGAGGGACTGGCGCAGACCGTCGAGTGGTTCGCCGGCGCCCGCGAGGACTGCCGCGCATGACCCCGATCGCGGTCACCAATGCCACGGTCGTGCACCGGGACCGGGTCGGTGCGGGCGAGTGCGTGCTGGTCCGCGACGGCCTGGTGGAACACACCGGCGCGCGGCGCGTGCTCGCCGGGTACGAGGTCGTCGACGTCGCGGGCGGTGTCGTGACCCCCGGCCTGGTCGACCTGCACGCACACGGCGCCCGGGGCCGGACCTTCAACGAGGCCGACCCAGCCGCGTGGGCGGCGGTGCTGGCCGCCCACGCCGCGGCGGGCACGACGAGCCTGCTGGCGACGCTGGCGACCGACACACCGGCCGGCCTCACCCGTGCGCTCGCCACGGCCGGCACGCACGGCGAGGGGTCGGCGCTGCTCGGCACCCACCTGGAAGGCCCGTACCTCAACCCGGAGTTCCGGGGCGCACATCCCGCCGACGCGTTGCGGACCCCGTCCGACGGCTCGTGGCGCGACCTCGCCGGCGGCCCGGACACGCCGCGGCTGGTGACGCTGGCGCCGGAACTGCCCGGGGCGACCGACCTCATCCGCGCGCTCGCGGCGCGCGGCGTGGTCGTCTCGGCGGGGCACAGCGCGGCGGCGGGGGACGAGCTGGCCGCCGCGCAGCGCGCCGGGCTGCGCCACGTCGCCCACCTGTGGAGCGGCCAGTCGGCGCTGCGCAAGCACGGCCCGTGGCGCAGGCCCGGCCTGCTGGAGGAGACGCTCGCGTCCACCGGGCTCACCGCCGAGGTGATCGCGGACGGCGTGCACGTCCCCGCGCCGCTCGTGCGCATCGCCCACCGCTGCCTCGGGCCGGACCGGCTGTGCCTGGTCTCGGACGCGTCCGCCGGAACCGGCCTGCCCGCCGGCACGACGTTCCGGATGGGCGCCGCCCGCGGCGTGGTCGCGGACGGGGTGGCCATGAGCCACGACGGCGCATCCTTCTGTGGCAGCACCAGCTTTCTCGCCGACGTGCTGCGCCACGCCGTCGCCGAGGCGGGCATCCCGCTGGCCGACGCGGTCCGGATGGCCACGGCGACCCCGGCCGCCGTGCTGGGCATGGCCGACCGCATCGGGTCGCTCGCGCCGGGCCGCGTCGCGGACCTGGTCGTGTTCGACGGCGAGCTGCGCCCGCGGCTGGTCATGCGGGCGGGGCGGTGGATGGATGGCTGAGTACCGGCGTTACGCGATCAGCGGGGCCGGCACCCGGGCGTGGAAGGCATACCTGCCGCTGTTTCCCGACGGCGTTCCCGTGGCCCCGTTCGGCACGCTGGTGGGCGTCGCCGACACCGACCGGAGCAGGCTGGACGCGGTGACCGCGCGCTGGTCCGTGCCGGCCTACCCGGACGTGCGCGCGATGCTCGACGCGACGCACCCGGACGTCCTGGTGATCACGACACCCGACGACGCGCACGCCCGCCAGATCGAGCAGGCGCTCGCCGCGGACGTGTCGGTCCTCGTGGAGAAACCGCTCACCGTGACCGCGGCCGACGCCGCGGCCGTGCTCGCCAGCGCCGGCCGGTCCCGCGGCTCGATCCGCGTCGCGCACAACATGCGGTACCTCAACCTGCACCGGGAGATCAGGCGGCTCGTCGCCGACGGGCACATCGGCACCCCGCTCCGGGTCGACCTGCACTACCGGCTGGCCCAGGGGCACGGGCAGAGCTACTTCCGGCGCTGGCACCGGCGGTCGGCCGCCTCCGGCGGCCTGCAGATCACCAAGAGCTGCCACCACTTCGACATGATCAACTGGTGGCTCGGCGACCGCCCCGCCGAGGTGACCGGGTGGACCCGCCGCGCCCACTACCGCCCGGCCGGAGACGGGGCCGGGGACGGCGCTGCCGGCGAGCTGTCGGTGCCGGCAGACGCCGACATCGCCGACGAGCTCGACGCCGTGATCCGCTACCGCGGCGGCGCGGTGGCGCACTACGCCCTGTCGGCCCGCGCCCCGTGGGAGGGCTACACGCTCACCGTGCACGGCACCGCGGGCGAGCTCACCACCCGGTACGAGATCAGGGCCGCGCCGGGACGGGAGCTCGACCCGGCCTACCGCGTCGAGGTGCGCGCACTGGGCGGGCCGGTGCGGACCGTCGACGTGCCGCGGGAGGAAGGCAGCCACTCCGGCGCCGACGCCCGGATGCTGGCCGCGCTGGTCACCGGCCGGGACGCCGGCGCCGATCCCGACGCCGCCACCGCGGCGGACGGGGCCTGCGCCGTCGCCACCGGCGAGGCACTCACCCGGTCGGCAGCCACCGGCCTGCCGGTGGCCGTGGCCCCGTTGTTGCCAGAGCACACCCACGAGAGGAGACACCCATGAATGCCGCTGGACGCCCGGTGACCCTGCGGGTCAACGCGATCGGCGCGGCGCAGGTCCAGGAGCACGGCTTCGAGGCGGCCGAGACCGTGATCGTGATCCTGGGCGGCCGCTGCGACGTCGACTTCGGCGCCGGTGGGCCCGCCTGGTACGACCTCGGGTCCCGGGCCGACGTCTTCGACGGCCGGGCCACCGCCTGCTACGTCCCGCCGGGCAGGCGCGCCGGCATCGCCGGGCGATCGCCGGGAGTCCGGTACGCGGTCGTGTCCGCGCCGGTTCCGTCGGCGTGGGCGGCGCCCGAGCCGTACGTCGTGCTGCCGGGCGACATCGTGCCGGAGGTGCGGGGGAGCGGCGCGTGGGAGCGCGAGGTCCACGACATCGTCGGGCCGGAGCGGCCGGCCAGCGGCCTGCTCGTGGGGGAGACCTTCAGCGCCGAGGGCGTGTGGTCGAGCTACCCGCCCCACAAGCACGACTCCCACAACCCGCCGCACGAGAGCTGCCAGCAGGAGGCGTTCCTGGTGCGGGTCGCACCACCGTCGGGGTTCGGGGTGTTCGTGCACTACCCGTCGACCGCCGACGAGCGGCAGGCGACCATCGTCGAGGACGGCGCCGTGGTCACCGTGACCGAGGGCTTCCACAGCTTCGCCGCCGCCGCGGGGCACCGCTTCTACTACCTGTGGGCGCTCGCCGGCGGCGAGCGGGAGCTGCGTTTCCACACCGACCCGCGGCACGAATGGCAGCTGACTTCTTCGGGGCGGCCCGCATGACCGGGGCCGGCAGCGTTACCGGCACTGTCGCCGTCCCGGCTCGGATGCGCGCGGGCGTGTGGTCCGCGCCTGGCCGCCCGCCCACGGTCGAGACCGTGCCGACCCCGCTGCCGGAGGGCCCGGACGACGTGCTTGTCGGGGTGCGGGCGGCGATGTTCGGCGCGGCCCTGGTGCGGGCGGTCACCGCGGCACATCCGAAGCTCTCCCCGCCCGCGGTGCTCGGCACGCTGGTGGCGGGCGAGGTCGTCGCGACCGGGGCCGCCGTGATCGGCGTGCGGCCCGGCCAGGCGATCACCTTCGACCCGCACCCGCCCTGCGGCGAGTGCGCCGAGTGCGTGGACGGACTGCCGGAGCTCTGCGCGGCCAGGCACCGGGTCCAGCCCGGCGCCCACGCCGAGTACGTGCGGATCCGCCCCCCGCTGACTCGGCACATCGCGCCCATCCCGCCCGGGGTGTCGTTCCCGGCGGCCATGCTGACCGAGATCGTCGCCTGCGTGCTGGACGCGACCGAGCTCGCCGGGATCGGACCCGGGCAGGACGTTCTGGTGCTGGGCTGCGGCCCGGGCGCGCTGATCCAGCTGCAGCTCGCACGGGCGCACGGGGCGCGCCGCGTGCTGTGCTCGGTGAAGCACCCCGCGCGGGCGGCGCTGGTCCGCTGGTTCGGCGGCGAGCCGGTCCCCGCGGGCCCGGATCTGGACGCGCGGGTCGCCGAGCTGACCGGCGGGCGCGGTCCCCACGTCGTCGTGGAGGCCGTCGGCTCCGGCGATACCTACCGCACCGCGCTGCGGACCGTGCGCACGGGCGGCACCGTCGTGGGCTTCGGCGGCTGTCCAAAAGGGACAGAGATCGCCGTCGACCCCAACGACATCCACTACCGGCGGATCAGGTTCCTCGGCAGCTACCACTACCGGCCCGGCTACTTCCACCGCGCCGTGGACCTGCTCGCGGACGGAACCGTCGACGTCGAGCCGATGATCACCCACCGGATCCCGCTCGACCGGATCGCCGACGCCGTGCGCATCGCGCGGAGCCCGGAGTGCATCGTGCCGGTGATCGAGCCGTGACGACCACCGGGACGCGGGTGAACCTGTGGCGGGCCAGGGATTTCCTGATCACCTGGTCGGCGCAGGTCGTGTCCCGGATCGGCACCCAGATCTCCACCTTCGTGCTGCCCCTGCTGGTGCTGGAGGTGACGGGGTCGGCGGGCACGGCGGGCGCCCTCGCCGCGCTGGAGCGCGCCCCGTACCTGGTGCTGGCGCTGCTCGCCGGCGCCCTGGTCGAGCGGTGGGACAAGAGGGTGGTGATGCTCGCCGGCAACTCGATCCGCGCGGTCCTGTTCGGACTGCTCGCCGGTTACCTGCTCGCCGGCGGAGACGACATCGGGTGGGTCGCGGCGATCGTGCTGACCTCGGGTGTGGTGTACGTGTTCTACGACGCGGCGAACGGCACGGTGCTGCCCCAGATCCTGCCCCCGCGCGAGCTCACCCGCGCGTCGGGCTGGCTCGAGGGCACCACGGCGCTCACCGAGGTCATCGGCCCGGCACTGGGCGGCATGTTGCTGGGCCTCGGCGCGACGACGATCGAGGGCGCCGGGTACGCGTTCGGGGTGGACGCGCTGACCTATGTGGCGTGCGGGCTGGCGGTGCTGTTCCTCCGCACGTCGCTGCGGCCGGTCGCATCCGACGGACCCCGTGCCTCCCTGTTGGCGTCGATGCGCGACGGGGTCCGGCATGTGTTGCGCCACGTCGAGCTGCGCAGGCTGGCGGTGACGAACTTCGTCAACGTCATGGTCTTCGGCACGGTGCCGCTGGCGTTCATGTCGTTGAGCCGCACCGAGTTCTCGCTCGACTCCGCGCACATCGGCTACCTGCTGGCGCTCGGGTCGCTCAGCGGTGTGCTCGGCAGCTTCTGCAGTGGCTACCTGAGCCGGCGGCTGGGCACCTACGGCCTCATGCTGACCGCGGGTGTGTGCTGGGCGGCCGGCGAGCTGTTGCTGGCGGTGGCGCCCGCGGTGTGGACGGCCGCTGTGGCGCTGGTGCTGGTGCTGTGGGTGGCGCCGCCGTACTTCGCCGCCGTGTACGCCCGCCGCATGTCGATCATCCCGCGCGAGCTGCTGACGCGGGTCAACAGCATCTACCGGTTCCTCTCGCAGGCGGGAATCCCGTTGGGACTGCTGCTGGCGGGCCTGCTGATCGAGACGGTGGGCCCGCGAACCTATCTCGCCGCCGCGGCCGCGACGTTCCTGGCGGTGGCGATCCTCACCCGACTCACCGCGCCGGCTCAGGCGTCGTCGGCCTCCATCTCGAGCTTGGGGGTCGACTGAGCGATCTGGTCCGCGGACAGGGCTTCGGTGAACGAGATCGTGGTGCCGGAGATCGCGGCGGTGATCTGGACGGGCACCGCGCCCGGGTACGGCACGGTGCGCAGCGGCACCGTGGCCTCGCTGCCGGTCACCTCGGCGACTCCGAAGAACACCTGGGTACCGCCGGTCGTGTGGACGGAGAACTGCAGCCCGCCCGCGCCGTCGGGAGTGGAGATGACGAGGTAGCGCGTCGAGTACGACATCCCCAGCCGGTCGCGCGATGCCACGATCCCCGCCAGCGCCGGCGAGGGCATGAGCACGTCGATCACGTCGCCGACGAAGTCGGCGTCGGTGGCCAGCAGCATGTGTGCGCCACCGCAGTCGATCGCCGTCACGTGGTCCTGCTCGAAACCGACCAGGTAGCGCTCGGCCCGCGGCATGCGGGTCAGCAGCGCGAAGTCCTCGTCGCTCACCGGCCCGCTGCCGATGCTCGACAGCGGCAGCATGAAGTCGACCTCGAGCGTCTCGGCGGGCGGGGGCACCTCGAAGCCCGTTGCCCCGGACCGGTTGGCGATCAGTGTCAGCGCGAAGGACGCCTGTTCGGCCACGACACCGGAGGTCTGCCGGGCCAGCTCCGCGAGCGCGGGCAGCTCGGGCGAGCGCGCGATCTGCGTCAGGGTGGCCCACGCGGTGAGGGCGACCGCCTCGTCCGGCGCCACGGCGAACGCGCTGAGCAGCGGGATCGCATCGTCCCCTGCGGCGCCGGCCGCGCGAAGCGCCGTGATCAGCAGTGCGGAATCCGTTCCCTCGTCGACGATCCGCCCCGCCGCCAGCAGCGCGCCTGCCGGATCCACCAGCGCCAGCAGCTGCAGGGCGCTCGCCCGGTGGGGGTCGGCGCCGTCGAGAGCGCGTTCGATGAGGGCGGCGATGTCGCCGGGCCCCAGCGCGTCGACGGCGGCGGGGTCGAAGCCCTCGAGGTCACCGATCAGTTCACTGCTCATGGTTCGCTCACGGGGTCACGTTGCAGTGGACTTTGGCCTTGGCCGCCTGCGCGGCGGTGACGAGCGTGTTCGAGCCGGCCGCGCAGCCGCCGCCGCGCATGAGGTTGGCGGTGCAGGCCGGGTTGGGGCAGGGGCAGTGCGGCAGGCCCAGATAGTGGCCGAGCTCGTGGGCGAAGGTCGTCCCGTGGTGGGCCGGCGTGCCCATGAGCGACACGACCACGCCGGTCATGCCCTTGCCCTGCTTGTCACAGGGCCCGGGCACGTCTTTGGTGACGCCCCAGCCCGGCCCGAGGGTCCGCACGACGAACATGTCCACCGAGTCGGGCGGTCCCGCGACGCGGTGGGTGATCTCCTCCGCCTCCGGGCCGCCGTACGGGGCGATGAGGTGGCCCATCCGGCGCGTCGGCACCACGAAGCGGGCCACGGTGATCTGCAGGCCGACCGCGGCCCAGATCGACTGCATGACGCCGACCGCCGCGTTGACGTTCTGGCGATCGGTCGTGGAGAACGCCTCGAAACCGACCAGACACACATTCACCCGGACCGATGGCATGGCCGAATATAAACACATTGCCGGTCGCGAGAAAAGGTTGGCGCATCGCGTACGCGACAAGATCAGGGTGGGATATTCGCTTCCCGTCGCCCTCTCGTAACGCGCCTTTTCGGTGTCCCGATATCGATTTCAACACTCGTGGCGCTGCTGAGGAGCTGGCGAAGGAGCAGGCCGCGGCCCTGTTCGACTGGTTCCATAGTCAAGGCGGCACCAAGATCCACTTCGGCACCCCGGCCGAGGTCAGAAAGCGGATCCCGACGCTGGGCCCGGCGACCGAAGGAATCCTCGCCGCCGGCATCGGCGATTTCTTGTCGCTCGTATCCGGAGCGGCAGATGTCATCGGCCGCGGAATTGGTGCACGAGGTCCACGACCTCATTGTCCTGGAGCCGTGAGGCGAAATCATCAAGTAGGCAGGCCGGCCACCTCGTCGGGCGCGGGCTGGTCGTGGCGGCGCAGCGTGCGCACGTCGCGGCTGCACATCGCGGCCGCCGTGGCCGCGACGATGAGGCAGGCGCCGCCGAGCAGGGTCGGCGCGGTGCCCGCGCTCGCCGAGATCGGGCCCGCTGCCATCTGCCCGACCGGCAGCGCCACGATCGAGCCGAACGCGTCGTAGGAGTACACCCGGGCCAGCCGCTCGGGCGGCACGTTCTCCTGCAGCGACAGGTCCCAGGCCACCGCGAACTGCTCGAGCGACCCGCCGGTGACGAACATGGCGATCATGAGCACGGGCACCGTCGGGGTGAGGGCGAGCGTCACCAGCGGCAGCGCGGCCACCGCCGTGAGTGCCGTGCCGGTGGCCAGCGCGCGGCTCGGCAGGCGGTGCGCGGCGAGCAGCCCGCCGGCCACGGCGCCCGCCGTCTGCGCGGCGAGCACCAGACCCCACGCGCCGCGCCCGATGGTGTCGTCGGCGATCTTCGGGCCCAGCACGAAGACGCTGCCCGACAGCACGGCGTTGACGACCATGAACTGCGCCACGATCACCCAGACCCAGGTGCGCGACGCGAACTCGCGCCAACCCTCGCGCAGGTCCGCGAGCGGGTTCGTACGGCCCCGCGCCGGCGCCGCGCCCGCCGCGCGCACCTTGAGGAAGCCGAACGACTCGGCGCCGAACGCGAGCGCCGCGAACGCCATCGCCCAGCCGGGGCCCAGCGTCGCGGCGCACAGCCCGCCGAGCGACGCGCCGCCGATCGCGCTGAGGTTCGCCGCCATCCTGGCGATCGCGTTCGCCTGCCGCAGCACCGTGGCCGGCACGGTCCGCGGGGTCAGCGCCATGGCCGCGGGGAACGAGATCGCCGCCACCGCGCCGTTGACCATGCCGACCGTCAGGAACAGC
>Ga0164241_10004700_pt1 | contig 13085 bp, 5 predicted proteins | sample OricomyardsoilBY_FD_108780 | JGI IMG/M metagenome (GOLD analysis project Ga0164241, IMG submission 108780) | Backyard soil microbial communities from Emeryville, California, USA - Original compost - Back yard soil (BY) | ecosystem: Environmental > Terrestrial > Soil > Unclassified | place: USA...
GGCGAGGTCGTCGACATCGCGATGAGCGAGGGCACGCTCCCCTTCATGACGACGACGTTGGCGTCCGCGCTCGCAGGCGCGCCACGCACACGCGGCACCGAAGAGCTGACCGGTGGAATCGCCCCGTACTCGGTCTACGAGACCGCCGACGGTCGCTACGTCTCTCTCGCCGCGCTCGAGCCGAAGTTCTGGACCGCGTTCGCCACGGCGCTCGGCTTCGAGGCTTCGCTCGGGGATCTCATGCCTGGTCCCCACCAAGTCGCCCTCAAAGAGAAGATCGCCGGTGCCTTCAAGCAACGGTCGTTCGCAGATTGGAGCGTGTGGGCCAGTGAGCATGACTGTTTGGTCGAACCGGTGCTCGCGCCGTCAGAGCTTCGAGCCGACGCGCATCTGTCGGCGCGCGAAGTCTTTTTCGACCTGGACTCTCCGCGAGGCGCAGTTCCGCAGGTCCGAACTCCTGTCACGCCGAGAGACAGCGCCTTTTCCCCGCCGCCCGAAGCTGGCGAGCACACCCGCGCCGTCCTCCGAGAAGCCGGCCTGGACGCCACCGAGATCGACGCGCTCCTCGGAGCCGGCGCCGCACGCTGACCCACCCTCGGCAAAGTCCCCGAGGCGCAAAGATCCCGCGTGAGTGTGACCGATGGGGGTGGTAGCTTCGGAGCCGTGTCCGAGGTGGTCTGCCCGCAGTGCGAGCACGCGTGCGAGGCGTCGAACAAATTCTGCCCGGTCTGCGGCTTCCCAATCGGTGAGCTGTCGTCGAAGAACGACGACCCGCTGATCGGGACGACGCTTCCCGGCGGCTACGTGATGCTCGAGCTCGTCGGCGTCGGCGGCATGGGGCGGGTGTATCGCGCCGAGCAAAAGGTCCTCAGCCGCACCGTGGCGGTGAAGATCATCCACCCTCACCTGCTGCACGACGAGAGCGCGTCCGCTCGCTTCATCACAGAGGCGCGCGCGTCGTCCCGGCTCAACCACCCCAACTCGGTCGGCGTCATCGACTTCGGTCGAGCCGGCGACCAGCTCTATCTGGTGATGGAGTTCCTCCGTGGCCGCGATCTCGCGCGCGTCATGTACGAGGATGGCCTCCTGGTTTTCCCACGCGTCGTCGACGTCCTCTGCCAGGTGCTCGCCGCCCTCGCCGAAGCGCACCACCTCGACATCATCCATCGCGACCTGAAGCCCGAGAACATCGTCCTCGAGCCGACGCGCTCCGGCGGTGACTTCGTGAAGGTCGTCGACTTCGGCCTCGCGAAGATGCGCGAGATGAGCACGAACATCACGAGCCCAGGTCTCGTCTGCGGCACGCCCGACTACATGGCGCCGGAGCAGGGTCGCGGCGATCCGATCGACGCACGCAGCGATCTGTACGCCTGCGGCGTCATCCTCTTCCAGCTGCTCACGGGGCGTCTTCCGTTCGAGGCAGAGTCGCCGACGCAGGTCGTCCTGATGCACCTGTCGCAACCCCCGCCGGACCCGACGAAGATCGCGCCAGACCGCAACATCCCGAGCGTGCTCGTGGACGTGACGATGAAGGCGCTCGCGAAGAACGCGATCGACCGCTACCAGAGCTCCGACGAGTTCGCGGCCGCGCTGAAGGGCACGCTTCCCCTGCTCGACAGACCGAGCAAGCCCGATCACAACTGGGTCACCGATCACGGAACGCACTGCACCTCGTGCAACGCGCTCGTGCCATTCGGACAGAAATTCTGCGGCGACTGCGGCGCGCGCGTCAAACACACGTCAGTCAGCACGGTCACCCCGAACGTCCAGCCCGAGCCGCAGACCGCGACGCTGCCGCTGCCTTTCATCGGTCGGGAAGAAGACCTCGATTGGCTCGACCTCTGTCGATTCGAGGTCGGCTCCTGGGTGACGACGGCGCGCCTCATCGGAGATCACGGCGTCGGCAAGTCGCGCCTCCTGCGCCAGTTCCTCCGCATCGCGAACGAGAGCGGGGACCTCGTCGTCGAGACCGGACCCGATCCGTGGTGGGCAGAGGTCGGCTATTACGCGCTGCGCAGCGCGATCATCGGCCTGGCAAAGCTCCCCGAAGACGGCGGCAGCGCGGTCGACTGGACCAGCGCAACCCCCGAAGCGCGCCGAGGTCTCGAAGAGATCTTCGGTCGCGCGCACCAACGAAACGAGGCGCCGCAACCCGCGTGGGAGACTCGCCACGACGAGCTCTCCGTCAGCGACCGACGTTTCATCGCCGCCGAAGCACTCCGCTGGGCGATGGCACGCGCCGCACGCGCCGCGCAGAAGAACCGCGTGATCCTCTCCATCGAGGACCTCCACGCGATCGACGGCGCGAGCCGCAACGCCATCATCGACGTCATCCACGAGCCGCCGCTCGTCGGCATGCTTCTGGTCGGTACGCATCCCCCGGACTTCGATCCGGGATGGGGCGGCCCCGAGCGACTCCTCGCAGGCATCCCGCTCGCGGCGGCCACCTCGATCCTCAAGGGTGCGGCGCCGGTGAGCGGAGACGAGGACCGTTCGAAGACGATCTCGCCCATGTACGTCGAGCACCTCGTTCGCTTCACGATGGAGGGCGGCAAGAGCCCGCCCGCTCGGCTCGGCGATCTCGTCGCGCAGCGCATCGAGCGCCTCGAGACGGACGCGCGTCGAATGTTGCAGGCGCTCGCCGTGCTCGGCGACGACACGGACCCGAGCCTCCTCGTGTCGGTCGTCACGGTGACCGATCCCGACGCCGCGATCGAAGAGCTCCGCGCCGCAGGCATGATCGAGCAGAAGGAACGGCACTTCGCGACCGCCCACCCGCTCGTCCGCGACGTCACGCTCGCGATGATCCCGGTCGGCGTGAAGCGCGAGCTGCACGAGCTCGCCGGCACCGACGAAACCGGCGTGACGCGCCCGCTCCCCATAGAGGTCCTCGCGTATCACGCCTACCAAGCGCAAGACTCGTTCGAGGCGTTGATGCTCCTCGAGACGGTCGCCAGCCGCTGCAGCACCCGCGGCGACCTCACCGGCTGCGTCATCGCGCTCCGCCGCGCGCTCGACCTGGCCCGCCGCGAGCTGTTCCGCGGCGACATCGACGATCCGGTCCGCGCAGTCTTGATCTTCAGCCGCAAGCTCGGCGAAGCGTTGGCGCGCGCGGGCAGCTTCGCGGACGCGAACGGTGTCCTCCTCGAGGCGCTCGACCTCGCGGGGCCGACGGGGCCGGATCGCGTGCAGGTCCTCGGGGCCCTCGCGTTCACCGCAAAAGAGCGTGCCCGCTCGAACGAGGCCAAGAAGTACCTCCGCGAAGCGATCGACCTCGCGAAGGAAGAGCTGCTCGTCGACCTCGTCGACTCGCTCGAGCGAGCGCGCCGCGACTGGTCGCTGGTCTGACGCGAGCACGCCGTGCGTGATCTCGAGTCGCCGACGGCCGCGCCGCCCACACGCACAAGTCCGCCGCCGGGTCCGAGCCTGATCGCGCGGTGGGATCTCGACAAGACGTATCTCCGCACGGACTTCGACACGCTGCGCGATCTCCTGCTCACGGCCATCGAGCGGCCCGACCAAAAGAAGACCGTGCCCGGCGCCGCCGAGCTCCTTCGACAGCTCGGCAAGATCGGCGTCGAGACCCACATCCTGTCGGGCAGCCCAGAGCAGCTTCGCGGCCGTCTCGAAGAGAAGCTTCGGCTCGACGGTGTTCGCTACGCATCGCTGACGCTCAAGCCGAACCTCGAGAACCTCCTACGTCTGCGCTTTCGCGCGCTGCGCGGTCAGCTCGGTTACAAGCTGCCGTCCCTTCTGCTTCGCCGTTGCGAGCTGGCGTCGCAGCGCGCGCCGTCCGGCGGGCTCGTCCGAGAGATCCTCCTCGGCGACGACGCCGAGGCGGACGCGTTCGTCTACAGCCTCTTTGCCGACGTCTGCGCCGGCGAGGTCGACTCGGACACGCTCGCCTACGTCCTCACCGAAGGAGGCGCGTACCCCGACTCCGTCGCGGACGCCGTCCGCTTCGCGAACTACATCGAGAAGGGCCCGGTCGTCGATCGAGTGCTCATCCACCTCGACCGGCAATCCTCCCCGAGCGAGTTCGCCGAGTACGGCCCGCGCGTCGTCCCGTTCTACAACTACCTCCAGGCCGCCTTCATCCTCCAGGATGGGGGGTGGCTCTCGGCCGAGGCGGTGCTGTCGGTCGCGAGCGATCTCGTGATCGTGCACAACTTCGAGCCGCGCTCGCTCGCGCGGAGCTGGGTCGATCTCGCTCGACGCGGACACGTCACGAGCGACATTTTGCCGGGCCTGCGGGCAGCGTTCAGTCAGCGCATGGAGCGCCGTTCTTCCGGCGCGGAGAGCGAGCTCAGCGCCATGCTCGAAGAGCTCGAACGAACGCCCGCCATCGAGCTCCCTGCCCGTTCGCCGACGAAGATCGATTACGTGAAGCTTGTCCGGGACCACAATCCGCGGCACAAAAAGAAGAAGAAGAGGCGCTAGAGAGGGCGGGTCCAGCGCCGCCCGTGGCCCCGCGCCGAGGCCTGATTCACCTGGCTTGCCGATCAGATTGGGGGTATGCGGTACGCGCTCGGCGGCACGTGGGCCGAGAGCACGCTCCTCACGTCACGAGGATTTGCCGCCATCCGATCTTCGGTCGGAATTGCCGCAGGGCGAAGCAGGGAATTTTTCGGTGGATAGCGATCTTGCCGAGGCGGTATCGACGCTTCAAACCGCGTTCGATCAGCGAAAGCTCCAAGTCCGGTTCGGTAAGGCCGACGCGGAAGAGATCGAGAAACTGCGTAAAGCGCTGCGTATCCCCGCACGTTTTCGCTCATTTCTCTCTGAGCGCGACCCGGTCGACGTCGAGACGGTGACGCCGGTGGAGCGCGTCCGCTTCATCCCGGCCGCCAAGCTCCTGGACGAGCAGGTGGGCTACTCGATCACCGCAGAGGGCGCCGAGCCGAACGCCGCGTGGCGAAAGAACTGGATCCTGGTCGCCCGCAGCGCGCTCCTCGGCGATCCGTACTTCCTCGACATCTCGAAGCTCGACGCAGAGGGCGATTGCCCGCTGTTCACCGCGATGACCGGCACGGACTCGCTCAAGCCGACGCTCTGCGCTTCGAGCTTGCAGCAGTTTCTCCGCATCCTCGCCACCGCGATGGAGGTGGCCAGCGGCTTCGGCGAGGCAGTGATGGACGACGACGACGAGCGTACCTTCCGCGAGACGCTCGCGCCGCGCATCAAGACCATCGACTCGGCGGCACTACGCGCCGGTCATTGGACCTAGCAAGCACATGGCGGAGGGCGGGCGGCGTTGTGCATCGTGCGGGACGCCTGCGCCCCCGGACGCGGTGTGGTGCACGAGCTGTGGCGCCGCGATCGACACGCCCGTGACGAAGACCGCGCCGGGTGAGCCCGCCGCCGGAGCATTCGGCACGGGCTCGACGGAGCAACAGGCCCCGCTGCCTGCCCAGAAGACGCGCCTCGTCGCGAAGGGCACGCTCATCGACAACAAGTACCAGATCGATCGCGTCCTCGGCGAAGGGGGCATGGGCGTCGTTTATCTCGCGGAAGACGTTCACACGCGCGTCCCCATCGTCCTCAAGGCGGTCCGCCCGGAGCTGGCGCATCGCAAGGACATCCGCGATCGAACGCTGACCGAGGGACGCACGCTCGCTCGCATCGATCACCCGAACGTGGTCCACCTGAACGCGATCGTCGAGGACGCGACCGGGCTCTGGCTCGTGATGCAGTACATCGAGGGCGAGAGCCTCGACACGACGATCAAGCGCTACACGGAAGAGGGCGGCCGCATCGCGTTCACGACGGCGATCGACATCTTCCGTCAGATCCTCAAGGGCGTAGCCGCCGCGCATCGCGAGGGCGTCGTGCATCGCGATCTCAAGCCGGCCAACGTCCTCGTGCGTCGCAAGGACGGCGTCGTGAAGGTCACGGACTTCGGCATCGCGAAGCCGAGCGAAGAGATGCGCGCCGGCGCCGGCAAGACGAAGGGCGTCATCGGGTCGCTCTGGTACATGGCGCCCGAGCAGGTCCAGGGCCGACGCGATCTCGACACGCGCGCGGACATCTACGCGCTCGGCATCCTCCTCTTCGAGCTCTTGACCGGTCACGTCCCGTTCACCGCAGACTCGAGCTACGAGATCATGCGCATGCACGTCGAGGTGCCGCTGCCGAGCGTCTGCGCAGAGCGGCCCGAGGTCCCCGCCTGGGTCGACGAGATGCTCGCGCGCGCGTGCGCAAAGGATCGCGACGCGCGGTTTTCTTCGTGCGACGAGTTCCTCTCAGCGGTCGAAAATCACAGCGGCCCGGTCAACCTCACCCAGGTCGCCGCCGCCAGCCGAACGCCCTCGTCTGCTGAGCTCTCGCAGGCCCAAGTCCCCGGCACGATCGCCGGCACAGCCACGACCGGACAACTCCCGGCGCCGTCGGGGGGCGGTCGCTTCGCGATCTACGGCGCGCTCGCGTTGCTCGTCGTCGGGGGCGGGGGGTTCGTGGCGTGGCAGGTGACGCACACCGACGACCGGGGCCCGCGTCGCCCCGCCAACTCGGGCTCGCGCGACGCCATTCCGCTCCCGAGCGCGACCGCGACCACGCCCTCCGCGACGCCCTCGGAAGCTCCGCCGAAGCAAGATCCGCTGGACGCGTTGGTCGGTCGTTGGAAGAGCGAGGCGGGCACCGACCTCGACGCGGTGAGGGTCGGCGGCTCGGTCGAGTTCCGCGTCGTCGATCCGAAGCAGCTCGAGCCGTCGGACTACCGCGAGGGCGAAGCGCGCTTCGTTCTCTCCGGCGGAGACGCCGGCACCTTCGCGGTCGAGGACAAAGTCCGCCCGAAGCCCCCTGTCGGCATGACGTTCGATCCCAAGTCGCGGCTCGGCTGCCAAGAGGTCTGGACCGAGGTCGATGGCAGCGCACTCCAGGCGACGTTCGACGGGACGCGCCTGACCGTCGACTTCGCGAAGATTGCTCCGAAGGCGAGCAACTACACGCTCGACGGCAAGGTCGTCGTCGGCTGCACCGGGCTACGCGACGTCGACGCGAGCCGCGGCCGCACCGTGCTCACGCGCTGAGATCTCACACGCTTCGACCGCACACGCTTGGATTGGCAGACGCGTGAAGTGCGCCGGGCTCACGATTTCGATCAGAAGCCGCCCGTCTCCGGGACGACGATGGGCTTGCTCGCGTGGACGATGCTGCATTTGACCGTGGTCGTCGCGGTCGGCGCGCTCGCTTTGCCACCACCGGCGACCAGCGCCTGAAAAGAAGAGTCGACGGCTGCCTGCACGTCGGCGGCGCCCGGCGCCGGAACGGGGTTTCCGCTCGCGTCGAAGACGGCCTGGCTCGAAGCCTTCCCCTTGGCGACCTGTCCACCATCGAACCCGAGGTTCACGGTCACGCGCACGACCGCCGACGAACCAGCGACGATGCCGAACGAGAGCGGCTTCTTCGAGAACGTGCTGCAGAAGGAAGGCGCGCCCGCGCCGTTCGGAGGACCGTACGTCGTGTAGGTCCACTGCTGCACGTCGACGCTGAGCTCGTCACCGTTCGACGAGGCGTAGGGGACGCAGCGACCGAGCTGCACGTCGAACGCCTGGCCGTTCGGACACGCGACGCCCTTCTGGCAGGCCGTACCGTTCCAGATCTCGTCCTTTGCACACGACTCGGAGGCGGGGACACAGGCGCCCTGTCCGCTGTCGACCACGAGGACCTCGCCGGCGTTGCATCCGATCGTCTGCCCTTGGCCGACGGACACGCCGCTGTTCGCGGCGACCTGCGCCTTCGGGATGCAGAAGCCGGTCTTCTCGTCGAGCGTGTCTCCCGCCTTGCACTGGAGCTTGACGCAGCCGCCCCCGCTTCCGCCCTGGGGCGGCCCGGAGAACGCATAGCCCACGCCGCAATAGCGATTCGCCGCGTCCTGAGCCAGGCACTGCCCCGCGACGTCCCAGAACCCCTTCAGGCAGCGACAGTGATTGATCTTGGTGTCGTAGCCGGCGCCATCGCCGCAGCTCGAGATGCTGCAGTGGCAGTTCGCGCCGCTGCAAATCTCGAGGAAACAAGCACCCGCAGGGCAGCCCGAGGCCATCGTCGCCGCGCCACCCGCCAGAATCACGCCCGCGGCGGCGACGATCGCGCGCGGCTTGGAGAGCAATCGCTCGAGGACCATCGCGCGGACCCTAACACCAGAGCGCCAAACCCGTCACCGGTGCTGAGGATCTTGGAGATCGAGACCCATTCCCAGGGTGGAGTGAGTGTGGTACGAGCGCCGCCGCTCGCTCGCGTTTTCTCCGGCAACGGCATCAAGGGGGACGTCGGGCGCGCGTGCACAAGCTAACGCCGTCGCGGAGCAGGTCCCGGCGGCACGACGCAGCCAACACCGAGAAAACTAGCCACTTCCGATACTTAGGCCGCGGCCAATTGAACGGCACGGCGATTGCTATAACCGCTCCGATTCTTTGCGACCATCGCATGGCTGCCCTCGGGTGGCCGAGTTTTCGTCACCTGGGGTGTTGGTTTGCGCACGCTGGAATCCGGAGGAGCACCGGAGCCCAGCCCATCGATTGACTTCACAGGCCGCTTTGGCGGCCGACGCAGTTCCAAGGAGGAATCACCGATGAGAGTTGTTGGTCGATTCGCGCGGCTCGCCGGGCGAATGTGGAAGCAGGCCGCGTGGCTCGGGGTCCTAGGCCTCGCCGCCGGCGTATCGGTGGGTTGCGCTGAAGAGCGCGACACCATCAACAACGTTCAACCGAACGCGCTGTCGAAGGCCTTCTTCGTCGGTGACGACCTCCAAGACCCGTCGGACGATCCCGAGTTCTACGCTCGCGCAGTCGTGACCGACGTGGGCTACGGCGCCGCGCAGGACGGGCTCTTCACGTCGTCCTACGCGCAGCCGATCTCGCGCATCAAGTGGCAGATCACCGAGGACCTCCTCATCGGTCGCCTCGCGTATCAACGCATCGACGACTCGGACAACCATGGTACCGGCCCCGCCGACGTGGACGGTCAGGTCGCCTACGCGTTCCCGATCATCAGCCACTTCGACATCAAGCGCGACTACAACCCCACCACGGGCGAGGTGTCGAACCGCACCGTCGAGAACACCACGGACAGCCCGTGGTACGAGCGCAAGTTCATGCGCGTCGACTGGTCGCGCAACATCAACACCGACGCGTACGACTTCGACACCCTGTCGCAGATCGGCGTTTACGGCGGCATCTCGTACGAGCCCCTCTCCTACTGGGAGACGGACCCGAGCGCGCCCGACGCGCCTCACTTCGCGATGAACGAAGGCTACTTCGACGTCACGAACAAGGCGTACGCGACGCCCGGAATCATCGATCTGTCGTCGCTCGGTTGGGGCATCAATAGCTTCCCGGCCTGCTACCTGCCGAACGACATCTTCGGCGGCTCGGCCCCGTTCGGTAACTGTAACCCCGTCGAGCTGACCATGCGCTTCAGCTTCAAGCGCGTCGTCAAGAGCGACTACGAGCCGGTCGACTGGCTCGAGCAATTCACGAGCTACGGCGCGTTTTACCAAGAGCGCCTCGGCTACGACAAGGGCTTCGGCATCACCGACTCGAAGTGGCACCGCTTCGCCTCGCGCTACAACATCTGGGACTGGTCGCATCACTACGAGGACGCGAACGGCGACAAGTGCGGCGCGGGCATGACGCTGTCGGACGACTTCGCCGGCAAGTGCGAGATGCGTTGTTACACGGACGCGACGCCGGTCGGAGAAGATCCGAACCGCGACGCGGACGCGAACGGCACGGCCGACGAGTGCGAGGGCGCAGGCCCTGGCTCGCAATGCGACGTGTTCGAGCACAAGTGCACCGAGCCGTACGCCAAGCGCAAGGCCAAGCCGATCGTCTGGCACTACACGAAGGACTCGAACACCAAGTACTTCGACGGCACGAACTGGGCGACCCACGAATGGGACGTCGCGATGCGTACGGCGGTGCAGACCGCGCGGTACGCAGAGTGCGTGCGCGTGACCTCGGGTGATCCGGCGGCGGTCGAGCAGGCCTGCCTGACGACCTACCCGATGTACACCGGCCAACAAGAAGACAACGAGGACGCGGTCTCGCTCGCCCGAGAGGTCGACGATTGCCGCGCAGGTCGTGGTGGCTGGGCCACCGAGAACGGCGGCTCGGCTCCGTGGAGCGAGGGCCGCATGGACTTCTGCAAGGGCCAAGCCGACACCATCGGCGCGGCACGCGGCAGCTCTGCGGGTGTCATCGCCATCGCGAAGATGGACGAGATGGTCACCCTCTGCCACGGCCCGGTCCAGGCAGACGACTCTCCCGAGTGCGTAAAGGACATCCAGCGTGCGATGCCTGAAAAGGACAAGGCAGAGGACCCTCGCCGGGTCCTTCCGGACAGCATCACGTCGGCCGACTGCGAAGCGCAGTGGGAGACGCGGTACTCGGATCCGGACGCGGTCGATCAGGCGACGCTCGCCGCTTGCGACAACGGCTTCTTCGCTCGGATCGGTGATCTGCGTTACCACCAGATCAACGTCCTCAAGAACCCGCAGACGCCCTCTCCGTGGGGCATCATGGTCGACGCGGACGATCCGCTGACCGGCGAGAAGGTCCAGGCGAGCGTCAACGTCTGGTCGCACGTCAACGATCTGGCCGGCCAAGGCCTCGTGGACACGCTCCGCTACATCGCGGGCGAGCTCACGACCGAAGAGATCACCGACGGCAAGTACATCAAGGACTGGGCCGACGCAGTCGAAGCGTCGGGCGGCAAGGGCGCGCTCGGCACGATGGACAAGGCAACTGTCCGGGGCCGCCAGCTGTCCGTCTTCGACGGTCGTAGCTTCAACCGCGCAGCGCCGAAGTTCGACGTCGAGAACCCGCCGGTCCTCCCGGAGAACCTCAAGCAGCAGGCGACGCAGTTCTTCGCAAAGAACCTCTCGAAGATCCGCTCGGATGCGAACGCCGTCAGCGTGAACCGTCCGTACACCGACGCACGTCGCAACGCGGCGCTCGACACGGCGACGGAAGCGGCGCTCGTGACGCCCGAAATGATGGAGCTCTCCGGAGCGAACCGGTCCGAGCTGAACGCAGCCCAGACCGAGGTCTCGGCCGGTGCGGTCGGTCAGACGGCAGCGTCTGGCTCGATTCTCCGAGCGCTGAACCCGCAAATCCGGCACGACATCATGTCGGCACGCGAGCTCGGTCTCGCGGCCCGTGGAGCCTGCATCTTGTCCGCGGACGAGATCATGGCGCCGACGCCGAACACCCTGGCGAACTTGGGCAAGGTCATCGAGCGCAAGTTCGGTCCCTTCGACCCGACCGCCGACAAGACCACGCAGTTCGTGCACGCGAACGTCATCCGTGACTTCATCGCGCAGCGCTACCAGTACGGCGTCATCATCCACGAGATGGGGCACTCGATCGGCGAGCGCCACAACTTCGTCAGCTCGTACTTCGCGTGGGGTTACCGCCCGCAGTACTGGCAGCTCCGCACGCAAGACGGCGCGGTCAAGACCGAGTGCACCGACGTCTCTGCCGACGGCAAAGACTGCGTCGGTCCGCGCTACTTCGATCCGCCGACGGACGAGGAACAAGCGAACCTGCTCCCCATGTGGCAGCAGTCGAGCGTCATGGATTACCCGGGTGAAGTCGCCCAGGACATGATCGGTCTCGGTGCCTACGACTTCGCCGCTGCCCGTATGTTCTACGGTCAGGCCGTCGCGGTCTTCGCAGATCCGTCCTACAACGCCGGCAAGGTCCGTTCGAAGACGATCCTCAACATCACCGACACGTTCGGCGGCATCGTCGGATACCAGTACGTCGACGGGAGCGGCGCGCCGCTTCACTACACGCAGCTGCAAGACAAGCTCGAGCAGATCCACGACTGCGCCGAGGTCGACGCGAACGCCTGGAAGCCGAAGTCTTGGGACGACTCCAAGTACGGCACCTGGGATCCGCTGCTCGACGGGTTCATCGTCACCGTCAAGGGCAAGACGACGCGCTGCAAGAGCCAGCCTGTCGACTACGTCCAGTACTCGAGCCTCCGCGTCGCGCAGGGCTCGGAAGCGAACGGCGCGGGCTACTACGACGATCACCGTCGCGTGTTCGACCAGCAGAAGCGCACGAAGGTCCCCTACGGCTTCGCGACGGACAGCTGGGCCGATCTCGGTAACCTCTCGGTCTACCGACACGACAACGGCGCCGACCCGTACGAGCTCTTCAACTTCTTCATCACGGAGCAAGAGACTCGTCACATCTTCGACAACTACCGTCGCAACCGTACGTCCTTCAGCGTCAAGGCGCAGAGCAGCCGTATCCTCGAGCGGTACAACGAGAAGATGCGCGACGGCGCGAAGGGCCTCGCCCTCTTCGCGAACATCTATCGCGACGTCATGCTCCAGGGTGGTCTCGACTTCGACGCCGGCACCGGCGCCGTCTTCTTCAACTACCTGTTCCCTGAGAACATGCTGGCCTCGGGCCTCGCGTTCGATCACTTCACCAAGCAGTTCCAGCGTCCGGAGAGCGGCCAGCACCAACTCGGCTGCCAGGTCGGAAACCTCTTCACCGGCGGCTGTGACAAGCTCGAGACCGACCGAATCATCCGCGCGACTGCCGACTACAACGGCGGTGACTCGGGTCAGTACATGAACGTCTTCGACGGCGCGTCCGGCTACTTCGGCCAGGTCGCCTTCGGTGGCAAGCTGGTCGAGAACGCGCTCTCGGACGACAAGGGCGAGTTCGATCGTGACTACACGATGAACGCCGGCTCTTACTACGACAAGGTCTACGCGCCTTACCTGCTCAGCGAGTCGGAAGACAACTTCATCAGCGACTCGCTCGGCGACTTCACCGACTCGCGCTACCGCGCAGTGTCCATGGCCGATCTCTTCCCCGATGGGTACCGTCGCTTCCTGGCGAACAACCTCACCGGTGACGATTGGATCAAGGGCCCGCGCGTCGCCGCGAGCGGCGGAGCGAACTCGCTGCCGACGGTCGACGGAGACGGCTACCCGACGCAGGGCATCGGCTTCACGACCTGGTGGACGTCCACGCCGACCACCTGCTTCCCCGGCTCGAACCAGATCGTCTGCGCGCAGTACGGCTGTCCGGACGGGACCGTGTGTGTTGGAAATGGTCAGCTGA
>Ga0164241_10004701_pt1 | contig 13082 bp, 9 predicted proteins | sample OricomyardsoilBY_FD_108780 | JGI IMG/M metagenome (GOLD analysis project Ga0164241, IMG submission 108780) | Backyard soil microbial communities from Emeryville, California, USA - Original compost - Back yard soil (BY) | ecosystem: Environmental > Terrestrial > Soil > Unclassified | place: USA...
ATATCCGACGAGCCGACGAAGCTCACCGCGCCGATCGCGGGATGATCGAGGATCGCGTCGACCATCTCCTTGTCGCCGTGCACGACCTGGAAGATGCCCTCGGGCAATCCGGCGGCGCGGAACAGTTCGGCGAGCCGCACGGGCACCGAGGGATCGCGCTCGCTGGGCTTGAGGATAAAGGCGTTGCCCGCGGCGATCGCCGGGCCGCACATCCACAGCGGGATCATCGCCGGGAAGTTGAACGGCGTGATCCCCGCGCCGATGCCGATCGGCTGGCGCATCGCATAGACGTCGATGCCGGGGCCGGCGCCTTGCGTATATTCACCCTTGAGGAGGTGCGGCGCGGCACAGACGAATTCGATCACGTCGAGCCCGCGCTGCACGTCGCCGCGCGCGTCGGCGAGCACCTTGCCGTGCTCGGACGAGAGCAAGGCGGCGAGCGTATCGATCTCCGCCTCGATCAGCTCCTTGAAGCGGAACATCACGCGCGCCCGGCGCTGCGGGTTGGTCGCGGCCCAACCGGGCTGCGCCGCCGCGGCCTTGGCCACCGCCGCGTCGAGCTCGGTCGGCGTGCCCAGCCGCACCTGCGCCTGCACCTGGCCGGTGCTGGGGTTGAACACGTCGGACAGCCGCGCGCCCGTACCGGCGGCGCTGCCGCCGCCGATGAAATGATCGATAATGCGCATCGTTCTTCCTATTGGCGCACGATCCAGTCGTGCGCGGGGTCGTTGCGGAACACCCAGTCGCGCCGGGGTCCCGCCATCACATTCAGGTAATAAAGATCGTAACCGTGCGGCGCGCCGACCGGGTGATAGCCGCGCGGCACCATCACTACGCCGCCATCCTCGACCGCCATCGTCTCGTCGATCGAGCGATCGTCGGTATAGACGCGCTGGAACGCGAAGCCCTGCGGCGGCGAGAGGCGGTGGTAATAGGTTTCCTCGAGGAACGTCTCCTCGGGAAAGGCGTCGCGATCATGCTTGTGCGGCGGATAGCTCGACCAGTTGCCCCCCGGGGTGATCACCTCGACCACCAGCAGGCTCTCGGCATCCGCCTTGTCGTCGAGGATGTTGCGCACGTAGCGCGTGTTGGTGCCCTTGCCGCGCGTCTCCAGCCCGACCTGATCGGGCCGGATCACGCGCACGCCGCCCTTGCCCGATCCCGGCGCGGTGCACACCGCCACTTCAGCGTCGGTCGCCGCGAACACCGTATAGTCGGTCCCGGCGGGCAGATAGACCGAGGTCGCCGGCCCTTCGAACACATGCTTGCGCCCGCCCAGCCCGGTCTAGCTCCCTCCCGCGGCCGAGACCGCGATCGTGCCCGACAGGATCACCAGGCACGCCTCGCGCCCCTTCTCGCAACCGTGATGCATCTGCCCGGCGGTGAGCTTCAGCACGCGGAACCCGACATAGCGCCAGCCGGCGCTTTCGGGCGTGACGTCGATCACAACGCCATCGGCATCGGGTGCATGCGGGCGGACGAGCAGGCTCATGGCACCAGTTCCACCTCGGCGGCCATCCGCTTGAGCGTATCGAGCCCGAGCTGGCTGTACTCGCGCGGGTTGGCGACCGCCGGATCCTGCTCGGCCTCGATCACGATCCAGCCCGAATACTCCATATCCTTCAGCGCCTGCATGAACGGCGCGTAATCGTAATCGCCGTCGCCCGGCGTGGTGAACATGCCGCCGACGACGCCGTTCAGGAAGCTGGTGCCGTTGGCGCGGAATTCGTCATACTTCGCCTGGCGGATATCCTTGCAATGGACGTGGGTGACACGCTCGGGCCGCTGCTCGATGACGCGAATCGGATCGATCCCGCCGGGGATCGCATGGCCGGTGTCGAGCACCAGCCCGACATGATCGCCGGTCGCGTCGAAGAAGCGGTTCAGCTCGTCATCGGTCTCGACGATCGTGCCGAGATGATGATGATAAGCGAAGCGCAGCCCGCGGTCGTTGATATAGGATGCGACATTGCTCAGGCGCTCGCCGAACTGCTTCCAGTCCGCCGCCGGCAGCACCGGATGCGTGTCGAGCCGGCTGCCCCAGCGATCGCAATGCACCGCGTTCGAGGTTTCGGCGAGGATGAACACGCTCGAATCCATATATTCGAGCAAGGCGAGGTGCTTCGACAGCGCGGCGATCTCGGCGTTCGCGTCGTGCTTGAGCAGGTTGGCCGAATACCAGCCACTCACCACGTCGAGCCCGTAGCGCGCCATGATCGGCGCCAGCGTCTCGGGATCGCGCGGGAACTTGTTGCCCAGTTCGACCCCCTGGAAGCCGATCTCCTTCACGTCGGTCAGCAGCATGTCGAGCGTGGTGTCGGCGCCGAGCTCCTTCATGTCGTCGTTGCACCAGGCGATCGGGCTCACGCCCCAACGGATCGTCATTCGCTCTCTCCACTCAATTTCGCTTCGTAATCGCGCCGCGCCGCGCGGACTTCGGCGCGCGCCGAAACCTCGGGCACGGCAACGTCCCACCAATGCCCGCCCGCCTCGGTGGTGATCGCGGGATCGGTATCGATCACGATCACAGAGCTGTTGGGCGACGCCGCCGCGCGGCCGAGCGCCGCATCAAGCTCGGCGATGCCCGTCACCTTCTCGGCGCTCGCGCCCATCGCGCGCGCGTGCGCGGCGAAATCGATGTCGGGCGTCACGTCATGCCGGGCGTCGGCGAGCAGATTGTTGAACGGCCGTCCGCCGGTTCCCTGCTGGAGCCGGTTGATGCAGCCGAAGCCACGATTGTCGAGCAGGACGACGGTGATCTTCCGGCCGAGCATCACCGCGGTCGCAAGCTCGGAATTGAGCATCATGTAGCTGCCGTCGCCGACCATCACGAACACGTCGCGATCGGGGCAGGCCATCTTCACGCCGAGTCCGCCGGCGATCTCGTAGCCCATGCAGGAAAAGCCGTATTCGACATGGTAACCGCCGGGCCGGCGCGTGCGCCACAGCTTGTGCAGCTCGCCCGGCAGCCCCCCCGCCGCGCACACCACGACCGCGTCGTGGCTCGCCCGCCGCCACACCGCGCCGATCACCTGCGCGTCGGACGGCAGCGCGTTGCCCGGCGCCGTCGCCGCGCTCCACGCCACGTTCCAATCGCGCAGCGCGGCGGCATTGGCCTCCTGCCAGGCGGTGTCGGCATGCCAGTCGCCCAGCGCTGCGCCCAGCGCCGCGATCGTCGCGCGTGCGTCGCCCAGCACCGGCTCGGCCGAATGCTTGGCGAGATCGTGCGGCGCGACGTTGATCTGGAACAGCCGCTTGCCGGCGAACAAGGTGCGCGAACCGGTGGTGAAATCCTGCAGCCGCGTGCCGACGCCGATGACGAGATCGGCCGCCTCGGCCGCGCGATTGGCCGCGCTGGTGCCGGTCACACCGATGCTGCCGAGCGCCTGCGGGTGATCCCAGGCCAGCGCGCCCTTGCCCGCCTGCGTCTCGGCGACGGGAATGCCGGTGCGCGCCGCCAGGTCCGCCAGCGCATCCTCGGCGCCCGAATAGAGCACGCCGCCGCCCGCCACGATCAGCGGCGCCTTGGCCGCGCGAAGCGCCGCGACCAAGGCCGCGAGTTCCTGCTCGTCGGGCCGCACGCGGCGCTGGCGCCAGGTCTTCGGCGCGAAGAAGCTCTCGGGATAATCGAACGCCTCTGCCTGCACGTCCTGGCACAAAGCGAGCGTCACCGGGCCGCACGCCGCGGGATCAGTCAGCACCGCCATCGCGCGCGGCAGCGCGTCGAGGATCTGCTCCGGCCGGGTGATCCGGTCGAACAGCCGCGAAACCGGGCGGAAGCAGTCGTTCGCGCTCACCGTCGCGTCGGCGAAATCCTCGATCTGCTGCAGCACCGGATCGGGCCGGCGGCTGGCATAGACATCGCCGGGCAGAAACAGCACCGGCAAGCGATTGACGTGCGCCAGCGCGGCGGCGGTCACCATGTTGGTCGCGCCCGGGCCGATCGAGCTGGTGCAGGCCATCGCGCGCTGCCGGCGCGACGCCTTGGCGAAGGCGATCGCGGCATGCGCCATGCCCTGCTCGTTATGCGCCCGATATGTCGGCAGCGCGTCGCCCATGCCGGCCAGCGCCTCGCCGATGCCGGCGACGTTGCCATGGCCGAAGATCGCCCAGACGCCCGCGAAATAGGGCACGGTCCGGCCGTCCACCTCCGCCGATTGCGCCGCGAGCCAGCGCGTCAGCGCCTGCGCCATGGTCAACCGCACGGTGCGTGCCTCAGCCATTCAGGCCGCCTGCCGCGAGCGGTGCGCGGCGCGCCAGGCGTCGGCCAGCACGCGCAGATTTTCGGCCAACGCAGCCACCGCCGCTTCGTCGTCGATCGCGCCGGAAAGCCACCGCGTGGCGACATCGTGGAAGATCGTCCGCCCGACCGCGAAGCCCTTGACCATGCGGAACGGCGCCGCCGCGGCGATGCCGGCGAGCAATTCCTCCTGCGGCGCGCTCAGGCCGAGCAGCACGATGCCGCGGCAGCGCGGATCGTGGCGCAGGATCGCCGCTTCGGTCGCCTGCCAGGCGGCGGCGTCTTCGGTCGGCTCGAGCTTCCACCAATCGGGATACACGCCGAGAGCATAGACATGATCGATCACGCGCGCGACCGTGTCGCTGCCGACAGCGCCGTGCTTGGAGGCGATGATCTCGAGCAGGAATTCGTGCCGCGTCGCGCGGCAGGCGTCGAACAGCCGCACGATCTGTCGGTCCTGGCGCGCGCGCATCTCGGCATCGTCGTCGGGGTGATAGAAGACCAGGCACTTCACGACATGGTTGAGCGGCCAATCGCGCAGCGTGGTCGCGACATCGGGCGCGCCTTCGAACTGGATCGGGCGTGAGCCCGGCAGCTCGATCGGACGGCCGATCCAATAGGGCAGGTCGGCCGCCGCTTCGAGCGCGCGCGCGCCGAAACGCCCGTCGAGCAGCACGCCGAAGCGCCGGTCGCCCCGCGCCAGCCGGTCGACCGCCTGCAACGCCAGATTCTTGAAATGCGCCACCTGTTCGGCATCGCCCGTGCCGAGCTCGGCGATGAGATCGTCGAACTGGCTGCGATGGTCGATCGCGAGCACGGTCAGGTCGTCCTGCTCGCCGTGGCGATTGCTCGCCCAATGGAGCTGTTCCAAGGCCGCGCTGTCGCGCAGCCGATGCGGCCAGTCGCGGCCGGCGAGGAATGCGTCCAGCTCGTCCCAGGACGCCATCGCCGGCGCGCAGCCGTGGCGCGACACCACCAGCGCCCCGCAAGCGTTGGCGAACTCGCAGCAGGTCTCGACCGGCAATTCGCGCAGCCAGCCGCGCAGAAAGCCGGCCATGAAGGCATCACCCGCACCGAGCACGTTGAACACCTCGATCGGGAACCCGCGCCCGACCACGCCGGCATCGAGATCGTCGGGAATCGCGCCGGGAAAGGCGGTGCAGCCGGCCGCGCCGCGCTTGCAGACGAGCAGCGCATCGCTCTGCGCGCGGATCGCGCGCAACGCCGCGACCGTGTCGGTCGTGCCGCCCAGGATATGCACCTCTTCCTCGGTGCCGACGATCAGGTCGCACAAGGGCAGCACCCGCTGCAGCTCGCGCGTCACCGCCGCGCTGGCGACGAAGCGGTCCTCGCCATTGGCCTTCTGCGCCAGGCCCCACAGCACCGGGCGATAATCGATATCGAACACGACCCGCCCGCCCTGCGCCTTCATCATCTCGGCCGCCTTGCGGCTCGCCGCGAACACGCCGGGCTGCGAGAGATGCGTGCCGTTGATCAGCAGCGCGTCGGCGCGTGCGATATGGAGCGGATCGACGTCGCCGGTATCGAGCGCCATGTCGGCGCAATTCTCGCGATAGAAGATCAGCGGGAAGGTCTCGGGATCGCGGATGCCCAGGATGACCAAAGCGGTCAGGCGATCGGGATCGGTATGCACGCCCTCGGTGTCGACGCCCTCGCGCACCAGCTCCTCGCGGATGAAGCGCCCGAAATGATCGTCGCCGACACGAGTGATGAGCCCGGCGCGCAAACCCAGCCGCGCGGCGCCCACCGCGGTGTTGGTGGGGCTGCCGCCGATATATTTGGCGAAGCTCGCCATGTCCTCGAGCCGGCCGCCGATCTGCTCGCCATACAGATCGATGCTCGAACGGCCGAGCGTGACGATGTCGAGACGGCGCGCGTCGCCTGCCCGGTTGTACGTTTGCGCCATATCGCTTCCAGACCGCCCCTCCATGGTCTGTAACGTCTATTCCATATTTTCTATGGTTGCAACGTCCGTTTCAAACGTTTTTCCCGCGTTCCAATCGTTCGGGTTCGATCAGCGCGGCTTCGCGCGTTTCCTGGTCGCGCCGCCCCGGCTCGCCTCGAACGCGAAGTTGATGACCAGCGCCTGCGCCAGGCAGATCGAGGCGGACAGCGAACGGAACCGGCGCACTTCCGATTCGCGGACCTGCAGCACATGGCTTGCCGGCTTGGCTACCGGGCTGACCAGGCTGTCGCTGATCGCCAGCACTTTGATGCCGCGCGCGGCGACCGCATCGACGATCGCCACGGTTTCCTCGGCATAAGGCTGGAAGCTCACCACGATCAGCAGATCGTCGTCGGCCATCGCCTGAACCTGCTGCATGGCCAGCCCCGCGACTCCATCGATGAAGATCGTGCGCTTGCCCGCCTGGAGCAGCGAATACGCGAGGTAGGAGGCCACCGGGAAGGAGCGACGAAACCCGACGACATGCACCGTCCCCGCCGTCGCGATCGCCTCGACCGCGGCCTTCATGTCCGCCGCCGATACCGTCTGCAGCAGGTTCTTCAGCGCCAGCGTGTTGCCTTCGACGAACTCGGCCAGCAGGTCGGCGGGCTTCGCGTCCTCGGCGCTGGTGGTTTCCTGCAGCTGGCGGACGCGCTCGGAATAGCCCAGCGCGGCATTGTTGTTGATCAGCCCGTCGCGAAACAGGCGCTGCATCTGGCTGGCGCCGTCGAAACCGAAGCTCTTGGCGAAGCGCACGATCGCCGAGGGCTGTACCCCGCAACGCTCCGCGATCACCGCCAGCGTTTCGAGCGCGATGTCATTGGGCTCGTCGAGGATGTAGCGGCCGATCTGCTGCAGCCGCTTGCTCAGCGATTCGTAGCGGCGCACGATTTCGCCACGCAATTGCTCGGCGGTCGTGGGCGCGGTGGTGGCGTCGGACATCTTTGGGGAAATTCCAATCTCGGGGCGCGCTCGGAATATCTGTTCGATTTTTGGAACGCAACTATCACTCTGCGCCGATTTGGATTAGGAACGCACGTTCCACGATCGAGAATTGTGGAATTCAAATTTTTAGGGGAGTCCATGCACGACATCGCCATCATCGGCGCCGGACGGATCGGCAAGATCCACGCCGCCAACGTCGCCGCCAACCCGCGCCTGAGGCTGGCGCGTGTCATCGATCCGTTCGCCGATGCGGCGGTAGCCTTGGCCGCGCAGCACGGCGCGGCGGTCTCGACCATCGACGACGCGCTGGCCGATCCGGCGATCGCGGGCGTGATCGTCGCCAGCTCGACCGATACGCATCTCGATTACAGCCTCGCCGCGGCGAAAGCCGGCAAGGCGGTGTTCTGCGAGAAGCCGCTCGATCAGGATCTGGCCCGCGCGCGCCGCGCGGCCGAGGAACTCGAAGCGCTCGGCGCGAAGCTGCTCCTCGCCTTCAACCGGCGCTTCGATCCGAATTTCGCGGCGCTGCAGGCGCGGCTGGCGGGCGGCGCGGTCGGCGCGCTCGAAACGCTGCACATCGTCAGCCACGATCCCGCGCCGCCGCCTGCCGAGTATGTCGCGAGCTCGGGCGGCATGTTCAAGGACATGGTGATCCACGATTTCGACATGGCGCGCTGGCTGCTCGGCGAGGAGCCCGAGCAGGTATTCGCCAGCGCTTCGGTGCTGGTCGATCCCGCGATCGGCGCGGCGGGCGACGTCGACACCGCCAAGACCATCCTGCGCACCGCCTCGGGGCGGTTGTGCATGATCTCGTCGAGCCGGCGCAGCGGCTATGGTTACGACCAGCGGATCGAGGCGTTCGGATCGAACGGCATGATCCGCGCGCAGAACATGGTCGAGACCACGGTCGAGACCTGGGGCGAGGCGGGTGCCGCCGCCGACCGCTTCCAGAACTTCTTCCTCGATCGCTACAAGGAGGCGTATGCGCGCGAGATCGCGCATTTCGCCGACATGATCGAGGGCGCCGCGCCGCTCATCGATTATCGTGACGGCGTGGCGGCGCTGGCGCTTGCCGAGGCGGCGGCGCGCTCGGCAAGCTCGGGACGCTTCGAGGCGGTATAGATGCTCCGGGCGCTTCGCCGGCCGGAGCGCCCATCCTTCCCTACAAGCAAAAAGAAAGGCCGGCGTGGATCGCTCCACGCCGGCCTTTGAGTGCGACGGGACAGGATCAGAACTTGATTTGCGCGCCCACCCGGTAGGACGGGCCGTAATGCTCGCGCTCGACCAGGAAACCCGAGGAGCCGATGAAACGCCGCCACGGCGCATCGTTCAGGTTCACGCCTTCGGCATAGATGCTGAAGTGATCGTTGAAGTCATAACCGATGCGCGCATCGAGTTGGCCGTTATTGTCGGTATATTCGTCATGCGCGGCATCGGTGCCGAGCAGATCGAGATATTTCGACCGGTACGAATAGGCCACACGGGCGGTGATACCGTATTTCTCATAGGTCAGCTGCGCCGAGCCGAGCCGCTTCGACTGGAAGAACAGCGGGAAATCGCCCGACCGTCCGACCAGGCCCGAACCGTGCCCGCCGACGATGGTGAAGTTTCCGCCGATGCCGAAGCCGCTGAGGAAGCCGGGCAGGAAGCTTAGCTGATACTGGGCGTTGAACTCGATACCCTGGATCACCGCCTCGTCAGCATTCACCGGCTGGAGCACGTTGGCGTCGGCGAACGTCTGGCCGGCAATCGTATAGTTGGTGAGGTGCTCGGTCTGCGTGTAGATCGGGTTGTCGATATGCTTATAGAACAGGCCGACCGAGATCACGCCCTGGTTGGGCAGATAATATTCCAGCGCCGCGTCGAGATTGACCGCCTTGTAGGGCAGGATATCGGGATTGCCGCGTGAGATCGCCGTCGGGTTCGTGGTCTCGTCCACCGTGACGAACGGCGCAAGATCGGGATAGTTGGGCCGCCCCAGCGCGGTGGTTACCGCACCACGCAGAATGAGATTCTGCGTCGCCTCATACTTGACGTTCAGGCCGGGAAACCAGTTGGTGTAGGAACGGTGCCCGAAGCTGTTGAAATCATCGTCCGGGGTCGATCCGGGGACGACCAGCTTGCCCGCCGCATCGTCTTCGGTGTGCTCGACGCGGACACCCGGGATCACCGTCAGGCCGCCCCATTTGAGCGTCGCCATCGCGTAACCGGCGGTGACCTTTTCATGCACATCATAATCGGCCGCCAGGCTGTTGGTCAGCCCGCTGGCGATGTCGGAAGCCTTCTGCGTGAACACTCCGGGATGCGCGGCCGCATAGGCTTCGGCCGCATAATAATCGACCCGCGGGCCGAACACATATTGATCGCCGTAGAAGGTGGTGTCGCTGACATAGGACGCGTTGGAGGCATTGAAGGCCACGCTGCCCGCGCCGTATTTCACATAGGCGCGATTGTTGGTCTTGTGGCGGTTAAGATATTTCGCGCCGATCTTGATGGTCGAATCGTCACCGATGCCGATCGGCACACTGTAATCGGCGCGCAGTTGCCACAGGTCTTCCTGCGCGTGGCGGTGATCATAATTGACCGACTTGAACAGGAACATCGAAGGATCGAACGGCGGGTCGAAAGTGAAGCCGTAAGGCGCTTGGCTCAGGTCGAAATCGCCGGTTATCGTCGATGCGGGTTTCGCGGAAGGCTTGGTCTGGAAACTGTATTCCGCCCGCAACGGATCGTTCTTGACCGCGCTTGCCCACGAACCCGTGAGATCGAGATGCCCGCTGCCCAGCGCGAACGAACCACCGCCCGACACTGACTTGGTATTGTCGTCCTCGATCCGGCGCCGGATCAGGATCGAGCCGCGCCCGGTATAGGTGCCGCTCGACGCGGTCGCGGGTGTGTAGGCAATGCTGTCGACACGATTCTGATCGCGATACTCGTTGTCGCCGAATGACGAATAGGTGCCGCGCAGGAAGAGCTTGACCGCATTGCTAGGATGCCAGTCGAGGTTGAGCACTACGCCGGTCCGCGTCCGTACGAGATTATAGTCGCGCAGGCCGAATTGGTCCGGCCCGTCGTTGCCGCCGTTGGAAGCGTAGTAGAAAGTTTCCGATCCCTGGAAATTTTCCGATTCGATCGGGCGGCGCGATTTGCTGAACGACAGCACAGCGCCAAAATTGCCGATCCGGCCGCCGATCTGCGCGTCGCCTTCCCACGGATGCTTCTTGTTGAGATCGTACTCGCCGACCTGTCCGCGCGCGGTGAAGAAGAAATGCTCCTTGCGGTCGAACGCGGACAGCGTCCTGATGTCCACCGCGCCGCCGATCGCATTGGCGTCCTGGTCCGCGGTCAGCGATTTGCTGATCGTCACGGCGGCGATCAGCGAGGAAGGAATGTCGTCAAGCTTCACCTGGCGGCCGTCCGGCTCGGGCGCCGGCTGCGTCATGCCGTTCACCGTCACGTTGACGAGATTGGGATTGACCCCGCGGATGATGACGTAGCGGCCCTCGCCCTGATCGTTCGCGACCGAAAGGCCGGGCAGGCGCTTCACCGATTCCGCCACGTTCTGGTCGGGCAGCTTGCCGACATCGTCGGCGACGACCGTCTCCGTCACCGAGTCGGACTGACGCTTGAGCTGGAGCGAGCGCAATTCGGCGGCGCGCTGGCCGGTGACGACGATGTCGGGCTCGACCGAGGCGCTGGATTGCGCAGTGGCCGCAGGAGCCGGCGCATCCTGCGCTACGGCGGGACTCGCCAATGCGCAGGCGAGCGCGGCCGCGCTCGCGCCCGTCAGCTTATTGCCGAACCGAAAACCCGATTTCTTCGCCATATCGATCCTCCCCTTTCCGATGCGCGCGGCATGTTCCGCGTCCACTCTCGAATGGGTGCAATCTACGAACAAAAATTCCATATTGCAATAGGAATGGAATTTATCTTGCAGAAGCGGACTGGCTTCCACGTTCTACGCGCGGCGCAATGCCGTGCGCAGATGACAGCCTGATGACGAAAACGGAATGCTCTCAGGCTTGCGCTGCAGGCCAGACGATGCGCACCTCAAGGCCGCCGAGCGCGGCATCGGCGAGGCTCAGCGTGCCGCCGGTCGCCTCGGCCAGCTCGCGCGCGATCGCCAGCCCCAGTCCGTGTCCGTCACCGGCCGAGTCGAGTCGCGCGCCGCGCAACACCGCGTCGCCGTGCCGCGCGAAATCGATGCCGGGGCCGTCGTCGCCGATGCGCAACGTCACGCCGCAGGCATCGGTGTCGGCCGTGACCGAAACCTGCCGCTCGGCGTGCCGCGCGGCATTCTCCAGTAGCGGGCCGACGAGCTCGGCGGCGTCGTCACCCGCCAGCGGGAGCTGGACCGTGCCGGTGATTTCGATCGTGAAGGCGATCCGCTCGCCGGCTTCGGTCTGCTCGAGGACGCCGACCAGCCGCTCGACCAGCGGCAGAGCCGGAGTCGCGCGTCCGGCATTCTGGACCAGCCCGATGCGCGTACGCGCCAATTCTCCATCGACCGCGGCACGGACGGCGGCGATCGCGGCATCGAGTCCCTGCGCGGCATCGTCCGCCCCCGCCTCGCGCGCCCGCGCGCTCTGCACGGCCAGCGCCGCGAGCGGCGTCTTGAGGCCATGCGCCAGATCGGCGGCGCGCCGCCGCGCCCGCGCGACATCGTCCTCGCGCGCGTCAGCGAGCGAGTCGATCGCCTGGGTCAGCGGTTGCAGTTCCTTGGGATAAGCACCCGACAGGCGGGCCCCCGGATCGCGGCGCAGGCGCCCGATCTCCTGCTCGACATTGGCGAGCGGCCGCAAACCTAGGCTCACCTGCACCCAGGCGGCGATAGCGAGCACCAGCCACAAGATCGCCAGCGAGAGCGCCATCTCGCGCCCATATTCGGCACGCGCCGGCTCGAGGCGCGCGAGATCGTAGCCGAGCTGGATCGTCACCGCCGGCGCCTGCGGAGCAACCCGAACCCGGCGCGCGATCAGAAAGAGGCGCTGGCCGAACGGCCCGCCCGCGATCCGCGCCTGCCAGTCGCCGGCCGAGACTTGGTTCGGCGCGGGCAGCGCGGAATCCCACAGCGAGCGCGAGCGGATCCGACCGGCCGTCGTGGCAACCTGCCAGTAAAGCCCGCCAGCGGGCATGGTGAATCGGGGATCCGACGGCTCCTCGGCGATCACGGGCGCGCCATTCGTGGCGACGCTGAGTCCCGCGACCAAGGTCACCGCCTGCGCGGTCAATTCGTCCTGAACGCGGCGCTCGATATGCCGCGCGAAGATCAACGTCATCGCCGTCCAGGCGATCGCCAGCGCGATTGCCACCGCCACCGCACCGCCCGCCAGCAGGCGCAGCCGGAGCGAGCTGGCGATCACCCGGCCTGATGCGGCAGCATATAGCCGAAGCCGCGCCGCGTCTCGATCACCTCGGCGCCGAGCTTGCGGCGCAGACGCACCACCAAAGCTTCGATCGCATTGGTGTCATTGGCCTTGGCAGTGCCATAGAGGTGGTCGGCCAGCTCGCCCGCCGACACCGCGCGGCCGGGATTGTGCGCGAGATAATCGAGCAGCCGGAATTCGAGCGGCGACAGCCGCACCGGCGCACCATCGAGCGTGGCCGACATGCGATGCGTGTCGAGCTCGACCGATCCGACCTTGAGTGTCGACGAGACTCGCCCGGCGGCACGGCGCACCAGCGCGCGCACCCGCGTGATCAGTTCGGCCATCTCCCAGGGCTTGGCGAGATAATCGTCGGCGCCCGCCTCAATCCCCGTCACCTTGTCGGTCCAGTCGCCGCGCGCCGACAGGATGAGGATGGGAAAGCGGCGCTCGGCCTGGCGCCAGCGATGGATCACCGAGAGGCCGTCGAGCCGCGGCAGGCCGAGATCGACCACGGCCACATCGTAATCCTCGACATCGCCGAGAAACCACGCCTGATGGCCAT
>Ga0164241_10004702_pt1 | contig 13082 bp, 10 predicted proteins | sample OricomyardsoilBY_FD_108780 | JGI IMG/M metagenome (GOLD analysis project Ga0164241, IMG submission 108780) | Backyard soil microbial communities from Emeryville, California, USA - Original compost - Back yard soil (BY) | ecosystem: Environmental > Terrestrial > Soil > Unclassified | place: USA...
CGCCGTGTACGCGACCGACGGCATTTGCACGCACGGCAACACGCACCTCGCCGACGGCCTCGTGAAGGGAAAACTCGTCGAGTGCCCGAAGCACAACGGCCGCTTCGACGTCACCGACGGCTCTCCGCAGCGCAAACCGGTCTGCATCGCGCTCCAGACTTATCCCGTGCGTGAGACCGCTGGGAAAATCTTCCTCCGCCTCGCTGCCAACGAAAGCGCCGCGCCCTCCACGCAGAAGACCTACCGCTTCCGCGTCGTGAGCAACAACAACGTCGCCACCTTTATCAAAGAGCTCGTCCTCGAGCCCATCGATCCGACGACGGTGATCAACTACCAGCCCGGCGACTACATGCAGCTGGACATCCCCGCGTATCCGGAAATCAAGTTCCGCGAGATCGCCGTCAACAAACCGTTCTCCGATGTCTGGGAAGCGCAGCACGTCTTCGATTTCCGCAGCGAAAACGAAGTGCCGATCCGCCGTAACTACTCTCTCGCGACCAATCCCGCGACCGACAAGCAGCTCCGCTTCAACGTCCGCATCGCCACGCCGCCCCGCGGCCAGGCCTGCAACGCCGGCGCCGGTTCCGCCTACGTGCATCGCCTCAAGCCCGGCGACGAAGTCACCGCCATCGGCCCGTTCGGCGAGTTCCACATCAAGCACAACGACCGCGAAATGGTCTACATCGGCGGCGGCGCGGGCATGGCTCCGCTCCGCTCGCACATCTCGCATTTGCTCGAGTCGCACGGCACCGATCGCCGCGTCAGTTTCTGGTACGGCGCGCGTTCGCTGCAGGAAGTTTTCTACGCCGACTATTTCCGTGATCTGGAAAAACGCTTCCCGAACTTCACCTTCCACCTCGTGCTTTCGGAAGCACAACCCGAGGACAACTGGACGTCGTTCACCGGCTTCATCCACGACGTCGTGAAGGCCGAGTTGCTGGATAAACACCAATCGCCGAAGGGCGTGGACTTCTACCTCTGTGGCCCGCCCGTGATGATCAAGGCCACGACCGCGATGCTGCGTCAGTTCGAGGTCCCGCAAAACCAGATCGCCTTCGACGAATTTTAAGCCGTGCCAAAGTCCGTGCGAAAAACGCGTACGGACTTTTCGCGATCTTGTTTCTCACTCTCGCTTCATCTCATGCCTAAAAATCTCAACGACGGCTCCAACCAGCCGCCGCGACTCAAAGTCTATCTCAACTTCGGCACGCTCACCGATCTTCCCGCGCACTCGATCTGGCCGAAGCTGAAAGGCACCGAAGCGATGGCGTTCCTCAAGAAGGACGGCTTCGAAGGCGCGCAGGATGGCAGCGCCGCCGACTGCCGCGCCGCAGGCATTGGCTCCGCGGGCAGCGGCCGCATCGACTCCGTCGCCGAGGCGAAGGAGTTCGCGAAGAAAATGAAAGACGCGGGCCACGACGCCGCCACCGCGCACGTCGGCACCGGTTTCGAAGACGATGCGCAAATGGACGCCCTTGTGCGCGCCACCGTCGAAGCATCGGACGAGTTGAACTTCCCGCTCTATATAGAGACGCACCGCGCCACGATCACGCAGGATGTCTGGCGCACGATCCAGCTCACGAAACGCGTTCCCGCCGTCCGCTTCAATGGCGACTTCAGCCATTACTACACCGGCCAGGAACTCGCTTACGGCGACATCGAGGCCAAGTGGCGCGCTATGCAGCCGATCTTCGACCGCGTGAGTTTCATGCACGGCCGCATCGGCAACACTTCGTGCATGCAGGTGGACATCGCCGACGGAAAATCGCCCGTGCCGCAGGCTTTCGGCATGTGCGATTTCCTCGCGCACTACCGCGCGATGTGGACGCACGCCATGGCCGGTTTCCTCAAGTCCGCGAAGCCCGGCGACTACCTCGTCCTCGCGCCCGAGATCCTGTCGCCCGCGATTTATTACGGCCGCAAATTCACGCAGCCCGACGGCACTCTCCGCGAAGAGTCCGATCGCTACGCGCAGGCGCTCGTTTACGCGCGCATCGCCCGCGAATGTTTCGAACAAGCCAAACAACGTCTATGATCACCAAGAAAAATTTCGGCCAACTGCCCTCCGGCGAAACCGTCGACGAGTACACGCTTACTAATTCCCGCGGCCTCTCCGCCAAGGTCATTACCTACGGCGGCATCATAACCGAGCTGCACGTACCGGACCGCCAGGGGAAATTCGCCGACGTCTGTCTCGGTTTGCCGTCGCTCGACGGTTACCTCGCCGGTCATCCGTACTTCGGCTGCATCACCGGCCGCATCGCGGGCCGGCTCACGAGCGGGACGTTCACACTCGACGGCAAATCCTACAGCCTCGCGATCAACAACGCGCCGAACCATCTCCATGGCGGCAACACCGGCTTGGACAAACGTGTCTGGTCCGCCGAGATCGTGAAACACAGCAGCGGCTCCGACGCGCTCCGCCTCAGCTACCTCAGCCCCGACGGCGAAGAAGGTTATCCCGGCAACGTCCGCATCGCCGTCACCTATGTCGTCCCCGAGGCCAATGAGCTCACGATCGAGTACGAAGCGACGACCGACAAAGCCACGCTGCTCAGCCTGACCAATCACGCGTACTTCAACCTCGCGGGCGAGGGCAGCGGCCGCGTCGACGATCACGTGCTGCAAATTTTCTCCGATGAAATCGCGCCCGCGGGCGAAGCGATGACGCTCGTTGATCACCGCGAGTCAGTCTCCGGAAAAGCCGGCGATTTCACGAAGCCAAGACGCGTCGGGGATGCATTGCCCGGCCTTTGGTTTAACCACGGCGATAACTATTTTCTGCGTGCGAAGCCTGCGGGTGCTGCTTTCACACCCGCCGCCCGTCTCTCGCATCCGGCGAGCGGCCGTATCCTGGAAATTGCTACGACAGAGCCTTGCTTGCAGTTCTACAGCGGCTCGTCGCTCGACGGCACCGTCACAGGCAAAGCGGGCAGGCATTATGAAAAGCACGACGCGCTTTGCCTCGAGTGCCAGCGTTATCCCAACGCGATCAACGCGCCGCACCTCGGCAACATCACGCTGCGCCCCGGCGAGACCTACCGCCAGACGACCGTGCACACCTTCTCAGTCGAGAAGTAAGCACCGCTTTCGCTCACCCGACGCGATCGCTCACCCCAGCTTCCGGGCGGTCGCGTTCTCTCCGTCACATTCTTAGTAATTTCATGGACCTCAAAATCACGCCCACGCCGCCCGCAAAAAAAGACTACCGCATCGGTATCGTCGGCAGCGGTTTCATCGTCAGCGACTGTCACCTCGTGAGCTACCGTAAAGCCGGTTTCAACCCGGTCGCGATCGCGTCACGCACCCGCGAAAACGCCGCCAAGACCGCCGCGCGCCACAGCATCGCGAAAGTCTACGACACCTACGAGCAGCTCCTCAACGATCCTACGATCGAGGTGCTCGACATCGCCGTGCCGCCGCAAAATCAGCTCGAGCTGATCAAAGCCGCGTGCGCGCGCAAAACCGTCAAAGGCATCCTCGCGCAGAAGCCGCTCGGCAAAGATTTCGCGGAAGCCGCCGAGGCGGTGCGCCTCTGCGAACAGGCGGGCATCACCCTCGCGGTGAACCAGAACATGCGCTACGACCAGTCGGTGCGCGCGGGCAAAACGCTCCTCGAAAACGGCACGATCGGCGCGCCGATTTTCGCGACGATTGATATGCGCGGCGTCCCGCACTTGATGCCGTGGCAGGAAGAACTCGGCTGGGTCACGCTGCGCATCATGTCGATCCACCACATCGACTGCCTGCGCTATTGGTTCGGCGATCCAGAGCGGATTTATTGCAGCACGCGCTCCGACCCGCGCACGAAATTCGAGCACACCGACGGCATTTGCTCCTACATCCTCGAATACGCGAACGGCCTCCGCTGCGTCGTCATCGACGACATCTGGACCGGCCCCGCGAAAGAAGGCGCGCCCGCCGACATCAGCATCAAGTGGCGCATCGAAGGTCTCAACGGCCTCGCGATGGGTGACATCGGCTGGTGCAAAGATCCTTACACAAGCCCGTCGTCGATCCGCTTTGCCGCGAAAGGCGACAAGTCCTTCACCGCGCCGACGTGGCAGGAGAGCTGGTTCCCCGACGCCTTCGCCGGAACGATGGGGCAACTCCTCGTGGCGCTCGAAACCAAACGCGAACCCGCGATCAGCGGCCGCGATAATCTCAAGACCATGGCGCTCGTCGAAGCCGCTTACATCAGTGCCGCCGAGCACCGCGCCGTCGCCCCGAGCGAAATCCTTTCCCCGACAAAGAAGTAACCAAAACTCCCGACCCAAAACACACACCTCATCATCATGAAACTAGGCATCATCAACAGCGCGTTCGGTCAGGCCGGCGTGGATACAGCGACCGGCCTCAAGCACATCGCCCGCATCGGCTTCGACTCCGTCGATCTTTTCACCGAAGCGATGACGATCTCCGCCGAGGAGAAAAAGATCATCGCGCGCACGTGTGAGCAGGAAAAACTTCCGATCATCTCCCTCGTTGTCGTCGCCTTCGGCCTCGTTGATTTCAACGATCCCGTCCGCGATTTCCACGTCGAGCGTTGCAAGAAGTACGTCGATCTCGCCGCGGAATTTGGCGCGAAAAACGTGCTCCTGGTCCTCGGCGAGTACGTCTGGCAGCGCGAAGTCATCCCGCCCGCCGTGCAATGGCAATGGGCGATCGACACCTGCCGCATCATCGGCGACTACGCCGACAAGAAGAACGTCGATATCGCGCTCGAGCTCGAGCCCTTCCGTTTGAGTTTGCTGAACAGCATCGATGAGATGGTCCGCTTCGTGAACGAGTGTAACCACCCGCGCATCCGCGCGAACATCGACGTCAGCCACCTTGTCCTCGCCGACTCGAGTCCGCTCGATGTTGCAAAGTTGAAGGGCAAAGCGATCCACGTGCACATCAGCGATTGCGACGGCAAGGTCCACGGCGACCTTCCTCCCGGCCGCGGCGTGGTGAAGTTCGCGCCATATCTTCAGGCGATCAAAGAACTCCAGATCGACGGCACGATCTCGATCGAACTCGAATACTCACCCGACCCCTCGCGAATCGTCGATTGGGTTGAAGAAGCGTACCGCGAAACCGCCCGCCTCATGCGCGAAACCGGGTTGAGGAAATAGGCGCTGGAGATAACGGAGCGTTCAGCGAAAACGTGGCCGTGGACGCTCGAACCAGCCACGTTGTCGCTACGCTCCAACGCGGCCACGCTTCCGCTTTCAGCTCAAGCGCGGCTAGGCGCAGGCGCGGCAGGCTGGCCCGTTTTTCATTCTGACGGCCGTTGCTCATTCACCGCAGTTTGAGAGTTAAAAATCCGGGCCGTCTGCGATCTGCCGGCCGTGACGGCCGCCCGCGCCCAGTGATTATCTCCGGCAATTTCACGGGATACGTCGGCGACTTTGACCGGATTTTCCCGGGGCAAATCGCGCTTGCCACGTGGATACGCCCGGTGAAGCTGACCCCGGCTCATCGCTTTAATTAGGCACCCTTCTTGCGACACTTCCGCGGGTAAAACATCACACCTGCTTTTGCACCCTGTCAGTCATGGACGACAACGCTCCCTCCGAAAATCCCTCCAAGGATTTCAACAAACTCGATCTCACTCAACTCCAGGGGTTCAGCTTCGGCACCCAATGGACCCAGGACAAATCGTCCTCGCGGGAGGCGCGGCGTGACGATCATCCGCGTCGTGGCGATGATGGCGACCGGCGTCGCGATGGTGGCGTAGGACCGGGCGGTGAAATTCGTCGGGACCGCCGCGCGTTTCGCAAACCTGCCGGACCTTCATCCGAGACTTCGGGCGGCGCGCCAGCACGGCCGGATTCCGGATCGGCTGCTCCTCGCGAAGGCGGGGAATTTCGGGGCGGGCCGCGTCGCGATTTTCGCGGCGGTGGTGCCGGCGGCCCACGACGCGATGGCCAGGGCGGTGGCGACTTCCGCGGCGGCGGTTCGCGTTATGGCCAGGGAAGCCGCGAAGGCTTTCGCGATGGCGGCGCGGCGGAACGCGATCGCGGTCCCTACATCAGCCCGTTTTTCAACGTCACTTTTTATCCCGAAGACACCGGATTTACCGCGCTGGCCAAAGCGATCCGCACCTCGTGTCGCACATATGAGCTCTTCGAGATCGCGCGAGTGATCGTCGGCAAGAACGATCGTTTTGTGGCGGTCGTGCAGCGCAAGCAGGCGGACGGACCCGACGGCGGCGCGGGAGTTTCTTCGAAGGCCAGCCCGCTGGCGATTTCCGTGCCGGATGGATTGCCGTTCGAAAACGAAGAGGCTGCGATCTCGCACGTACTGGCCAATCACCTCGGCGTGTTTTTCGACTCGGCGGAGGTCGAGATCGATCCCCCGAAGGGCAGCTATCAGGTGATCAACAAATGTGGTGTCACGGGCGAATTGCTCGGGCCGCCCAATTACCATCGCTACAACCAAATCGTGCAGCAGCACCATGCGGCGAAGGCCGCCCGGATGTCGTTCGATTCCTATCGCTCGCGGATTGAGACGGTGCGCGATCCGGAGGTCGTCAACCAGTGGTTGGAGAAGATGAAGAAGGTCACGCGCTACACGTGGAAAAACGCGCCGGAAGGAACAACGCCCCTCACGTTCGATTCCTTGGACGACGCCCGGAATTATCTCCTGGCCAATGCTCGCGAGAAAGTCGTGAAGCCGGTGGAGAATGCGCGCTTCCACGGGAAGCTCCTCGAACAACTTCCCCAAGGCGAACTTCGCTATGCGCTCGAAGGCACCCTGGACCGGCAGCGTCGGTTTCCGTTGGATACGGCCAACGCGCTTCGCGGCCGGCTCCGTCGCGAAGGATTTACTATCTTCAAAAAGGGATCGAAGGGCATCTCGTATGTGTGCGCCGTGAAGCGGAAATTCCGTGTTCCCGGCCAGACGTTCTCCGACAGCATCGGCACGTTGATCTCGTTCATCGAAGCTCACCCGATGGTCAAGGCGAGTGAGCTCCCGGTGAAGTTCGCCGGGCTCCAGGCACCCGCAACGACCTCGGCGCCTGCGCCTGAGTCAGCGCCGGTGTTGGAGGGCACGCAGCCGCCTATTCCGACGGACGGCTCAATCGCGCCGTTCGCTCACGCCCAAGGAGCGACCCTCACGGCGGAAGACCAGGCCAAGCTGCACCGTCTCAACGGCGATCTGCGCTGGCTCGTGACGGAAGGCTATGTCACCGAGTTTATCGATGGGCGCCTCTTCGCGCCGCCGCCGATGACGGAAGCGCGCAAGCAGGAGGTCGAGAAGGACGATCACGATCCCGAAAATTTCCCGGAGGCACCGCAAACGACGCCTCCGGTCGCTCAGGCTGCATCGGTCGCCAGCGAGACAAATGAGGTCGTTGCCGAAGTTCCGGCAGTGGAACCCGCGCAGGCGGATTCCAGCGCGGAACCTGCTGCCGCTGTGGAAGCGGAATCACCGAAGAGCGAGTAAGAACTCTCATCAAAAAGGCGCGGCGTGAAAGCCGCGCTTTTTTTGCGCCATTTTCCCAACCGTGGAGTGGTGGAAATGTCGATACGCCGTTTGCCGACCGCTTGGAGTCGTCGTTTTTTGGGAGGGCGAGACGTCTCCGTCAAATCCCTCGTGGCGCCAATGCATCACTTCGAGCGTTCGCCCCACTTTGACCGCGGCTCAAAATTCACGCGCCGCTGGGGATCGATCATCGCATCTGAATCACATGCCGCCCGCTCTCGACGATGCCGAGCGTGAGATGGTAGGTGGTTTCAGGCAGCCAGCCGGAAATTTTCTCCGGCCATTCGACCGCCAGGCAGAAGGGGCTCGTGAGGAAGTCGTCGAGCATCAGCGATTCAATCTGGGTCTCGCTCTCCAAGCGATAGGCGTCGAGGTGAACGAGCGTGCGCGCTCCTCGATACAACGTGAAAATGTTGAAGGTCGGACTCGTCACTGTGGCGTCGATACCGAAGCCTCGGGCGAGTCCTTGGACGAAAGTAGTTTTGCCCACGCCGAGATCGCCGTGGAGTGCGAGACACGCATCAGGTGGCATTGCGGAGGCAAACTCGATCGCGAGCGCCTGCGTCTCCGCGAACGAAGCGGTGAGCACGCCGTCGCGTAATTTAGCGAAGATGTTCATAGCCGCGGTAGGCGGTGAGATCGATCGCGTCGGGCGGCGTTTTGCCCGCAGGTCCGAACGTGCCGATGCAATAAAGCGGACGTTTGAAGCGCCGGCGCCAGGCGCGCTGGAGTGCCGCGTGGTCAGCGCTTTTGGCCACGGCCACGAGCAGCTCGAAATCCTCGCCGTCGCTGAGCGCGTGTGCGAGCGCGGGACGACCGGATTGTCGCGCGAGTTTTTTTGCGGCGACACTGACGGGGATTTTTGTTTCGTGCAGGATGGGTTGCGCGTGATGAGGAGTGAGGGCGTGGAGATCTTTCGCGAGGCCGTCGCTCAAATCCATCATCGCGTGAATATCCCGGCGCGCGGCGAGCCAGATGCCTTCCGCGAGACGAGGCGTGAAGCGATAATGTTTCCCCAAGCGGCTTCCACCGAGCGGCGCAGTGACATACAAGTGATCGCCGATCCGCGCTCCGGCCCGTGTGAGCATGCGCGGCCCGGCGGCTTCCCCGACAAGCGTGAGGCTGGCGGCCAGACCCTGGGCGCATTGGGCAACGTCGCCGCCGACGATCGCGACTCCGTATTTTCGGGCGCAGGCTGCGAGGCCGCGGTGGAAATGCTCCAGCCATTCGATGCGGGTCCGGGCGTCGAGCGTGAGGGCGACCACGGCGACCCGCGGCTTCGCGCCCATCGCGGCGAGATCGCTGAGATTGCGCTTGAGGAGTTTCGCGCCGACGGCGCGAGGCGGGATCGTGTCGTCGAAATGCCGGCCATAGATCACCGGATCGACGGTGATCGCCTGGGCGTGTCGCGACGCGGGAAGGATGGCGCAATCGTCGCCGATGCCGAGCGGGGCGGGAGGCGAGACATCGCCGAGCCAGCGGCGGATGGATGCGATCAGGCGTTCCTCGCCGAGGGCCGCCACCGTATCGGATTTTCGGTTACCAAACGGGATCATTTGAAGAGGTGAGCGCGAATGATCTCGTACGGGTCAACGCCCGCCAGGATGAAGAGGGCGGTGTGCAGATTGAACAGCCCGTGCGCGAGGATCGGAACGGCGATCCGGCCCGTGCGCTCGTAGGCGACCGATTGCACGAGGCCGAAGATGAAAAGCGGCAGGCTCACGACGAGATTCAGGTGAGCCGCGGAGAAGATGAGGGCCGGGAGGATGAAGGCCAAAGGACGCGCGAGACGACCGCGCGCAAAGCGGAAAATTCCCATGCGAAAAACCAGTTCCTCGGTCACGGGCGCGAGTACGGCGGCCACGACCAAAGTCATCACGATTTGCACGGTGGAACGGGCCTGCGTGAAAAGATCCACGGCGTCCTGCGACTTCACTTCGAAGCCCGACCACTGAAGAACTTGAGGCCAGACCAACGCGATGGGACTGATCAGCGCGACCATGATCGCAAACGTGGTGAAACCGGCAAAAGGAACGCGGCTAAGCGCGAGTGGCGGCGGCGTGGGCGCCGCCGGTGTAGTGGAGGCGTTGAGACGGGCGTGGAAACGATTGGATTTTAACAGCGCCCACGCGGTGATGAGGCCCATAAGGAGCGAGAGCTGGAAGGCGATGCTTTGGAAAAGTAGATGAGGATTTGAGGGGGAGACTTTCGGACCAAATTCCTTTGCGAAAAAAATGCACGCGATAGCCACACCCAGCACGCGAATGAGGGAGAGCGCGTAAACATATCCCGGAATGTCCCAGAGCGGCAGTGCGCGCATTTGCTGTGCACGAACACGGGCAGAGGGGCGCAGTGCGCAGAGCCAGAGCAAGGCGAGGCCCGTAAGAAACAGAGCGGCTTCCGCAGTGCTGGCGACGATCGTTTTATCCGGCATGATCGCGGCACGCTTTCAGGCGCGCCGGGCGATTTCAAGGCCGTCCCATGGGCACCGTGTTCGCAAACACGGGTTTCGTTTTGTCGTGACGAATTGCTCCCGGGCAGCGTGAGCGGGGCGCGGGCGGACGCAATGTATCCGGACCGTGTCGCGGCTTACTTGATTTTGCCGTTTTCGAAAACGATGCGGCCATCGACGATCGTGGTTTTCACGCAGCCGGTGAGCGTTTTTCCGCTCCAAGGCGAATTGCTGGATTTGCTGAAGCCGGCCTTGGCGTCGTAACTCCATTTTTCGTTGGGATCGAAAAGGCAGACGTCGGCGGCGGAGCCTTCGGCAAGGGTGCCGGCGGGGAGATTGACGATCCGGGCGGCCTTGCGGGTGAAGAGGTCGATGACGAAGGGGAGTTTGAGTTTGCTCTGGCGCACCAGGACATCGAGCGAGACGGCGAGCGCTGTCTCCAAGCCGAGGATACCGTTGGGCGCGAAATCGAACTCGCGGTCTTTTTCGAAATCGGTGTGCGGAGCGTGATCGGTGGCGAGGCAATCCAGTGTGCCGTCGCGCAGTCCCTCGATGATCGCGAGCCGGTCCTCCTCGGTGCGCAGAGGGGGATTCATTTTGAAATGCGTGTCGTAGGTCGCGAGGGCGTCGTCGGTGAGCGCGATATGGTGCGGCGTGGCCTCGGCCGTGACGCGGACGCCGCGGGCTTTGGCGCGGCGCATAATCTCGACGGAGTTTCGCGACGAGATGTGCTGCATGTGGATGTGCGCACCCGTGTAGGTGGAGAGGATAACGTTGCGCGAGACGACGATGTCTTCGGCGGCGTGCGGCCATCCACGGAGGCCGAGACGGGTGGACATGATCCCCTCGTTCATGACCGCGCCGACCGTCATGGAATGATCCTGGCAGTGGTCCATGATCGGGAGGTCGAACATCTTGGCGTATTCAACTGCCCGGCACATGAGCTCGTTGGATTGCACGCAGTCGCCATCGTCGGTGATGGCGACGACGCCAGCGCGTTTGAGCGAGCCAATGGGCGCGAGCGCCTGGCCTTTCATGCCGACGGTGATGCAACCCGTCGGGTAGACCTTGATGCACGCGGTGCGGGCGATGGAGTCTTTGATGAGCTGGATCGTGCCCGCGCTATCGGCGACGGGAGCGGTGTTGGGCATGCAGACAACGGAGGTGAAACCGCCGGCGGCGGCGGCGCGGGAGCCGGTTTCAATCGTCTCCTTATGCATCTGACCGGGCTCACGGAAATGGACGTGGATATCGACAAGGCCGGGGCAGGCGACGAGGCCCCTGGCGTCGATTTTTTTCGCGCGCTTTTTCTCGGTGTCGGAAAGCGAGGCGGCGATTTTTCCGTTGGCGATGAAGAGATCGCCGATGGCATCGCGCTTGGAGGCGGGATCGATGACGCGGGCGTTTTGTATCCAGAGAGCGGGCATGGCGTTTTTGAAATTTCAAAGGCCAAAATCCAAACGCCAAAGAATGCTCAAAGGTGAGCGGGGCGGAGGATGTATTGGCAGCTGGGATTTTTTTGGCGTTTGGAGATCTGGCGTTTGTGATTTCTCAGTCGGTCGTGACGACTGATTCGGGCTGACCGCCGGAGCAGAGGTAGAGGACGGCCATGCGGACGGCGATGCCGTTGGTCACCTGCTGAAGGATCACGCTGCGATCGCCGTCGGCGAGTTCACTGTCAATTTCGACACCGCGGTTGATGGGACCGGGGTGCATGATGATGGCCTTGGGGTTGAGCCAGTCGGCGCGGGTTTTATTGAGGCCGAACATGCTCGTGTATTCGCCGAGAGAGGGGAAATGGCTGCTGGCCTGGCGCTCGTGTTGTATTCGGAGGAGCATGACGACCTCGGCGTCGGCGAGGGCGCTTTTGAGGTCGTGCGAAACTTTGACGCCCATGTCGGTGAACCAATGCGGGACGAGAGTTGAAGGGCCGACGAGGGTGACGTTGGCGCCCATTTTGGAGAGCGCGTGGATGTTGGAGCGGGCGACCCGGCTGAAGAGGATGTCGCCGAGGATGACGACCTTGCGGCCTTTGAGAGAGCCGAGGCGCTCGCGCATCGTGAAGGTGTCGAGGAGGCCCTGCGTGGGATGCTCGTGGGCGCCGTCGCCGGCGTTGATGACGGGGATGCCGAGGATTTTGCTCAGATAGAGCGGCGAGCCGGAGGCGGCGTGGCGGATAATAATCATGTCGGCGTTGAGCGCCTCGATGTTTTGCGCGGTGTCGCGGAGGGTCTCGCCTTTGGTAGTGCTGGAACTATTACCGTCGAGGGAGATGACGTCGGCGCTGAGGCGCTTGGCGGCCATGTCGAAGGCCATGCGGGTGCGCGTGCTGGGCTCGAGGAAGAGATTGACGATGGTTTTGCCGCGCAGCGCGGGGACTTTTTTCACGCTTCGTCCGAGGATTTTTTTGAAGGCGGAGGCGGTGGCGTGGATTTGGTCGATCTCGGGGAGCGAGAGTTCTTCCAATGTTATCAAGTGGCGGCGCGTCCAAGGCATGAGCGTAAAAGTCGTGACAGTTTTAACGTGAGAGGAGCGGGCGAAACGCGTTTCGAGAAAGTCAGGGTGCGGCGGGGGCGGACGCTTCGACGCGGACGCGATCGCGGTTGGGGTCGGTCGCATCGAGGACGACGACGACCTTTTGCGAAGGTAATGTGGCGAGGATCAGGCCTATGTAATCAGCCGCGAAAGGAACTCGTCGGTGGCCTCGGTCCATGAGAACGGCGAGCTCCACTTTTTCGGGGCGTCCATGGTCGAAGAGTTCATCGAGGGCGGCTTTGACGGTGCGGCCCGAAAACAAAACGTCGTCCACTAAAATCACCGTTGCTTCATGCACATCGACGGGGATCTGAGTGGGCGCGAACTCCTTTGGGATCGGATGACGGCTGATGTCGTCGCGGTGAAACGAAATATCCAGTGTGCCGACGCGGGCGTGGGGAAGCTTGGCGGCGAGGCGGTGCGCCAGCACGATGCCGCCGTTGGCGATCCCGAGGAGAAGGATTTTTCCTGCCTTGGGGTGGCCATCCCCGATGGCGACGGCGAGCCGCTCAATGGCAGCGTGTATTTCTGAAGGAGAAAGGCTCTTGGGCGACGTGGGCACGGCGGAGCGTTTTGGCAGCGGCAGGGTTGGCTTGGGAAGATTTTTCTCGGGGAATCGCAG
>Ga0164241_10004703_pt1 | contig 13082 bp, 12 predicted proteins | sample OricomyardsoilBY_FD_108780 | JGI IMG/M metagenome (GOLD analysis project Ga0164241, IMG submission 108780) | Backyard soil microbial communities from Emeryville, California, USA - Original compost - Back yard soil (BY) | ecosystem: Environmental > Terrestrial > Soil > Unclassified | place: USA...
GCCCATTGGCCGTTGGTCCGCACGTTCGCCGGACTGCGATGAGAAGAGCGGAGTGAAGGGAGACTTTCACGCTCCGTTCCGAGGGAGCCCGGGGGTGAAATTCCCCCGGGCCACCCGACCAACTCACGGAGGCGGGCCAGGGAACACCGGCGCACACCCGGCCGTTGATCAAGCTGAGGGGAAGGCCCCTCCCGGGCCGGCCCGCAGTTCAAATCGGCACGTTGCGCTCGATTGACACGAATCGGCGCCGAGTTGATCTGCGACCCGCGCAAGCCGATCCGACATCCGCACCAGCAGTCGAAGAAGGCTGCGCAGGTGGATCTCGGAGCGTTGCGTTCGGCCGTCAGGCGCCGAGCCGCGGGTCCACCCCGAGGGAACGGCCCCGCCGGGGGACCCGCCGTGCATCTCGGCGAAACCGCGCCCGGCTTGCCCGGTCAGCGCGGTGCCACTCGAGCGGCCGGGTCAGGCGAATGCGGTGAGAATGCTTGCGAATTGCTCGATCTCGGCCGGACCGGTCAGGTTCGGCAGGCTGACGAACACCGTGTCCACGGCACGGTCCGCCAGCCCGCGGTATCGGGCGACGTGCGCATCGGGGGTACCGGCGTGGTGCGCCGCGGCGTAGGCGGTGGCCTTGCTCCGGCCCCGATGCCGCTCGACCAGGCGGGCCACCTCGTCGGGATCGGCGCCGACGATCGGTACGTCCAGCACGGTGACCCGCAGCTCCTCCATCGGCCGCCCGGCGGCCGCCGCGTGCGATCGGAACACCGCCAGCTTGCGGTCCAGGTCGGCCGTGGACGGCAGGTTGCAGCCGTCGGCCAGCGCCGCGGCGATCTTCAGGGTCCGGCGCTCGCCGCCCCCACCGACCAGGATGGGTATACCGGCCGGACGCGGGTAGCAGGTCGTCTCGGGGAACCGTCCGTACGGCTTGGTTCCCGGACCCCAGAACGCCCGCAGCACCCCGATGGTCTCCGCCAGGGCGTCCAGCCGTGGTCGAGCGGCCGGGAAGGCGGCCGCGGCGAAAGCGCTGCCGGGCAGCCCGTATGCGGCGTGCTCGCGGGCGTACCAGCCCGCCCCGAGCCCGCAGAACACCCGGCCGGGGGCCACGGCGTCCAGACTCGCCAGCATCTTGGCCAGCAGCGGCGCCGACCGGAAGGTCACCGGCGTGACCAGCGGCCCCAGCTCGATCCGCTCGGTGACGCCGGCCAGGAATCCGAGCGTCACATAGGCCTCGGGGATCGGGTCCCAGATCCGGCCGACCTGCGGGATCTGCAACAGGTGGTCCATCACGCTGAGCGCGGCGAACCCGACCCGTTCGGCGGCCACCGCGACGTCGCGGAGCCAGACCCGCGTGTTCTCCCCCCACGGGAACGCCGACACTTGCAGGCCGAATCGCAACCCCTGACGGGCCTGGTCGCCCGGCCCCGGCGCGACCGCCTCGGTGACCGCGCCGGTTCCCGTGTCCACCTCCAGGACGGTGTTGAAACCGTCTTCGGCCAGGTCGATCTCGGCCGTCCGCCGGTGTTGGGAGCGCAGCGCCGGGGCAGGCGCCGGCCGGTCCCGGCCGCGGTTTCGGCGCCGGCACTCGTCCAGCGACGTGGTGAACACGACCGCGACGCACGGCAACCCGGCCGCCCGACCGATTCTGACGCCCGCCCGCCGCCGGTCGGCGTCCAGGCCGAGGGTGTCGATGACGGTGGTCAACCCGCGCCGCAGCCGGGCCTCGACCACCGAGTCCAGCAGCGCGAACGCGTCCACCGAGGCGTCCAGGTCGGCCTCCCCGCTGCCCACCATGGCCCGCAACGCGTCCGACGACACGACTTCGTTGGTCGCGAAACGCGCACGCGCCCAGGTGGTCTTGCCCGATCCCGACGGACCGATCAGGACCACCAGGGCGGGCCGGGGGAGGTCGGGCATCGCGTCATCATCCCGTCAGGCCGCCGACACTGCGCACCAGCGGCCGGGTCCGATGCCGGACCGGCGTGTCCAGGACGATCGACGTCGATGCCCGCACCACGGCTGGATCGCGCACCACGTCGTCGATCACCCGCTGCAGGTCGGCATTGCTCTGCGACACCACCTGGACCAGCAGGTCCGCGGCGCCGGTGATGGTGTGCACCTCGATCACCTCGGGAATCGAGGAGAGGTGGTCGACGACGTCCCGCCGGCCCCTGCCCTGGGCGATTTCGACGGTGACGAACGCGGTCACCGCAAACCCGAGCGCGGCCGGATCGACGGTCGGCGCCAGGGACGCGATCACCCCGGTGAGCTGCATCCGGTCCAGCCGGGCCTGGACGGTGTTGCGTGCGGCGCCGACCCGCCGGGCGGCCTCCAGTACCCCGATGCGGGGCTCGGCCGCGAACACTTCCAGGATCTCGGCGTCGAGCCGGTCGATCGTCATCGGCACTCTTCCCGGTTGAACAGTTTGCGCAGTCAGCTGCTGGTCTGACTCTGCACATTGCGCAAGTTGCGGTCCGTTTGAGTTCACTATTGCCGATGTCGGGTGCGCACGCCCATCCTGGCCCAACAATCCTCGCAACGACGCGAAGGCGGATTCTTCGATGACCATGACCACCGGCGCGCACGTCGCCCGAACTCCGGACGACGACCCCACCGACGCCGCCCTGCGCGACCTGGTGGGCCTCGTCGAGCACGATTGCACGGTCGACCCGTTCCCGGTGGTCGGCATGGACGCGGTGGTGTTCGTCTGCGGCAACGCCACCCAGTCCGCGCAGTACTTCCAGACGGTCTGGGGCATGGAGCTGATCGCCCACCGGGGCCCGGAGACCGGTCACCGCGGTGACGTCGCCTACGTGCTCAAGTCGGGTTCGGCACGGTTCGTGTTGACCGGCGGGGTCGCCCCGAACAGCCCGCTGCTGGACGTGCACCGCGAGCACGGCGACGGCGTCATCGACCTGGCGATGGAGGTTGCCGACGTCGACCGCTGCGTGCAGCACGCCCGCGCCCACGGTGCCCGGGTTCTGGTCGAACCGCACGACGAGTCCGACGAGCACGGCACCGTGCGCAGTGCGGCCCTGGCAACCTACGGGCACGTCCGGCACTCCCTGATCGACCGGAGCCGCTACACCGGTCCCTACCTGCCCGGCTTCCGCGTCGCGACGACCACCCTGGTGCGGCCGCCCACTGCGCCGAGGCGGCTGTTCCAGGCCCTGGATCATGCGGTCGGCAACGTGGAGCTCGGCCGGATGAACGAGTGGGTCGATTTCTACAACCGGGTCATGGGTTTCGAGAACATGGCGGAGTTCGTCGGCGACGACATCGCCACCGAGTACTCGGCGCTGATGAGCAAGGTGGTCGCCAACGGCAACCACCGGGTCAAGTTCCCGCTCAACGAGCCGGCCGTCGGCAAGCGGAAGTCGCAGATCGACGAGTACCTGGAATTCCACGCCGGACCGGGCTGCCAGCACCTTGCCCTGGCCACCGGCGACATCCTGACCACGGTCGACACCCTCCGTGCACGCGGCGTGCAGTTCCTGGACACCCCGGACGCCTACTACGACGACCCGGAGCTCGCCGCCCGGATCGGATCGGTGCGGGTGCCGGTCGCGGAGCTCAAGCGGCGACGCATCCTGGTCGATCGGGACGAGGACGGCTACCTGCTGCAGATCTTCACCAGGCCGCTGGGCGACCGGCCGACGATCTTCTTCGAGATCATCGAACGGCACGGGTCGCTCGGCTTCGGGAAGGGCAACTTCAAGGCGCTGTTCGAGTCGATCGAGCGGGAGCAGGCGGCCCGCGGGAACCTGTGAGCGGCTGCGCCGACGCCCCTGGCGGGCCACCTCGCAGGCTCGGGCGTCGGCGGCGTACCGATGGCGCGCCCGGCTCGGGTCCGCGGTCAGGGCAGCGCGGGCAGAACGACTCCGGTCACCTCGCCCAGCGTGAGCCGGCCGCCGCCGGTCGACGGCGCCGTCGCGGTGATGGTGACGGTGTCGCCGTCGGCCAGGAACGTCCGGCTCGACCCGCCGGCCAGCGGGATCGGCCGGGTGCCGTCGACCGACAGCTCCAGCAGCGACCCGGCCTGGTCCGGGGCGGGGCCGGACACCGTGCCGGAGGCGAACAGATCGCCGGGTCGCAGGCTCGCCCCGTTGCTGGTCAGGTGGGCCAGCAGTTGCGGCCCGGTCCAGTACATGGCGGCGAAAGGTGGCCGGCTGACGACGGTCCCGTTCACCGCGACGGACAGGTCCAGGTCCAGCCCCCAGGGCAGTCCGGCTCCGTCGGCCAGGTACGGCAGCAGCCGGTGGGTGCGGGGCGGCGGGTCGACGCGCGCGGCGGCCAGCGCGGTCAGCGGGGTGACCCAGGACGAGACCGAGGTCGCGAAGGACTTGCCGAGGAATGGTCCGAGCGGCCGGTACTCCCAGGCCTGGATGTCGCGGGCGCTCCAGTCGTTGAGCAGGCAGACGCCGAACACGTGCCGGGCGAACGCTTCGGCCGGCACCGGCGTGCCGAGTTCGGCGCCGACGCCGACCACGAACGCGACCTCCGCCTCCAGGTCCAGTTTCTGGGTCGGCCCGAACAGCGGCGCCGATCCGGGTGTGCGGGTCTGCCCGCGTGGGCGGATGATCGGTGTGCCCGAGACGACCACGCTGCCGGCGCGGCCGTGATAGCCGATCGGCAGGTGCTTCCAGTTGGGCGGCAACGGATCCGAGTCCGGCCGGAACATCCGACCGGCCGCGGCGGCATGCCATTCGCTCGCGTAGAAGTCGACGTAGTCGGCCACCGTGAACGGCAGTTGGGTCCGCACCGCGGTGACCGGGTGCAGGTGCGGCTCGACCGCCGCACGGCGACCCGGATCGGTCACCGCAGCCTCCGCCAGGTCGCGGACCCCGGCCCGGGCGGCAGTACCGGCGGCCAGCAGGGGATCCAGCGACCCGGCCGTCAGCAGCGCGGCCACATCGGGGTTGTCGACGATGGCGGCCAGATCCAGCACGTACCCACCGATCCGCACGCCGACCCGGCCGCCGTCGAACACCCCGTACGGCAGGTGGTCGGCGTCGAAGCCCGATCCGGCGGCGCCGGGCACCCAGGAACCCACGGCCGAACCATAGTCGCCCGAGTTTGCGAGGACGCCGTCCGATACCCAAGGAGCAGCGATGGCCCATTATCGACGAGTCGGTGACGTCCCGCCCAAACGGCATACCCAGTTCCGGGACGAGGACGGAAATCTGTTGCGCGAGGAGCTGATGGGGGAGGAGGGCTTCTCATCCGACTCGTCGCTGCTCTACCACCGGGGCATCCCGTCGGCGATGGTCGACGCCCGGGTCTGGGACCTGCCCGACCTGTCGACCATCCCCAACCACCCGCTGCTGCCCCGCCACCTGAAGCTGCACGACCTGTTCGGCCCGGACGCGGCCGGCGACGTGGTGACCGGCCGGCGGCTGGTGCTGGGCAACGGCGACGTGCGGATCTCCTACGTGCTGGCGACCGACTCGAGTCCGTTGTACCGCAACGCGATCGGCGACGAGTGCGTGTTCGTCGAAGCCGGGTCCGGCGCCGTGCAGACCGTGTTCGGCGAGCTGCCCGTCGAAACCGGCGACTTCGTCGTGATCCCGAGGGCGACCGTGCACCGCTGGCTGCCCGACGGCCCGATCCGGGCCTACGTGCTGGAGGCCAGCAGCCACATCGGCCCGGCCCGCAAGTACCTGTCGCGATTCGGGCAGCTGCTGGAGCACTCGCCGTACTGTGAGCGGGACCTGCACGGACCGGCCGCCCCGCTGCTCGTCGACGGCACCGATGTGCCGATCTACACCAAACACCGCGGCAACGGGCCGGGCGGGATCGTCGGGTCGATCGTGGTCAGCCCGCACCACCCGTTCGACGTGGTCGGCTGGGACGGCTGCCTGTACCCGTACACGTTCAACGTCCGCGACTTCGAGCCGATCACCGGCCGGGTGCACCAGCCGCCGCCCGTGCATCAGGTGTTCGAGGGCACCAACTTCGTCATCTGCGCGTTCGTCCCGCGCAAGGTCGACTACCACCCGCTGGCGATCCCGGTGCCCTACTACCACTCCAACGTGGACAGCGACGAGATCATGTTCTACGTCGCCGGCGACTACGAGGCCCGCAAGGGTTCCGGCATCGGGCCGGGGTCGGTCAGCGTGCACCCCGGCGGGCACTCGCACGGTCCACAGCGGGGCGCGGTCGAGGCGTCCCTGGGCAAGGACTACTTCGACGAACTCGCCGTCATGGTCGACACCTTCCGGCCGCTCGAACTGGGCGAGGGTGCTCGCGCGGTTGACGACGGCCGGTACGCCTGGACCTGGTCGGGGCGGGGGCCGGGCGGCCCCGCAGCCTGAAGCCCCCGCAGCCTGAAGTCGCCCCGCAGCTTGAAGTCGCCCCGCAGCCTGAAGTCGATCATGAAGAACACGCCCGCAAGACGGCCGCATAAGGGCGTGTTGTCCATGATCAACTGCGTTCGGGGTGGCGCCGGACCAGCACTACCGAATCGTCCAGGGTCGCCTGCTGCCCGTCGGGTCCGGTGGCCGGCCGGGTGCGCACCTGCGCGATCAGCACCTCCCAGTCGTCGCCGAGGGCCAGCGCGGCCAGGTCACCGGCCGGGGTGGGAAAGACCATCGTCGGGTCGTCCGCCGCACAGCTCGCCGCACGGGCCCGACCCGGCTCCGCCGGGGCTGCCCATTTGGACCAGGGTGGTGCGGCGGCGTGGGCCACGCTCAGCAGGTGGCCGCCCGGCCGAACCAGGCCGGCCGCCCGGCGCAGCACCTCCTCGCGCCCGAACGCCAGCGGCGACTGCAGGAAGCAGGCCGACACCAGGTCGAACGTCTCGTCGGTCCGCCAGATGTCCAGATCAGCAGTCAGGAATTCCGCGGACAGCCCCCGGTCGGTGGCCGCCCGGTCGGCCCGGGCGACGGCGGTCGGGGAGATGTCGACGCCGGTGACGGTCCAGCCGCGTTCGGCCAGCCAGATCGCGTCGCCACCCTCGCCGCAGCCCAGGTCCAGCGCCCGGCCCGGCGCCAGTTCGGCCACCGTGTCCACCAGCATCCGGTTCGCCCGGCCGGACCAGATCGCGTCCTTCTCGGCGTACCGGTTCTCCCAGAAGTCGGTCGGGTCGTCAGGGCTGGGTTCGAGGGCGTGGGCGGCGTGCTGGTGCGTCATGTGTTCAGCCTGCCCAGGCGCGCCCAGTCTGGCAAGGTGGATTGCTGAATCAGCAAACCGTCACTCCTGGTCCGGGTACCAGGCCCGCACCTGGAATTCCGTGCCGGCACCGGAAAGGCCGGTCACGTACCCGCCGGCCGCACCGACGGCCAGCAGTTGGTCGACCATGTCGTCGCCGGACAGCGTCATCGGCACCATTCCGTCGCCGCGGACCTCGAACCGGCCGCGGGCCGCGTGCCCGCCCTCGGCCAGCTTGAACAACGACCCGGTGGACGCCAGCGAACCGCGGGCGACCCCCATCAGGCCAAGGGCGTCGTCCAGGGCGTCGGTCAGGGCCTCCCGGTTCGTTTCGCACATCGCCCGGATCAGCTCCGGCCGGGTGCCGGCGACCCGGGTGGCGTCGGCGAACGAGGAGGCCGCCAGCGACAGGGCCAGCGCCCCGCCCTGCGCACCAACCTGGGCCAGCGCCAGCGCCATCACGTGCGGCAGGTGCGAGATCCGGGCGACCGCCGAATCGTGCGCCGCCGGCTCGGCCGGCACCACCCGGCTGCCCACCGACAGCGCCAGCGCGGCCACCGACGCCCAGTCGGCCACGTCGGTGTCCTCGGTCAGGCAGGTTACCCAGGCCGCGTCGCGGAACAGGTCGGGCGAGCCGGCCGCCCAGCCGGACTCGGCGGTGCCGGCCATCGGGTGCGACCCGATGTACCGGGCGCCCGGGGTGATCTGTGACACCTCCTCCGCCACGGCCGCTTTGACGCTCGCCACGTCGGTCAGCCGGACCTCGGGCGCGTGCTGGGCGACGTCGCGGAGCAGGCTGCGGAACGTGGTCACCGGGGAGGCCAGCACCACCAGCGCGTCGTCCCGGACCGCCTGCCGCAGGGCCGATGGCAGCGAAGCGGCCACCTCGAGCCCGTCGGCGGCCGCGGCGTCGCGGGTGGCCGGCGTCGGCGACCAGCCCGACACCGGCAGCCGGCCTCGCAGCGCCCGGGCCAGGGATCCGCCGATCAGGCCCAGCCCCAGCACGCAGACCGCCGGCGGCAGCAGGGCCGCGAGGTCGGGGGTGGGGGGCGCGGCGGTGTGCATTTCGACATCATCGTCGGCGGTCAGCGGCAGGTTCGGCCGGGGGTGACGCCACCGCGGCATGGCCCCCCGCGCGGGAAGGCCGTACCGTTCTCTTCGTGAGCCAGGCTTGCCGAGCGAATCAAGGTCATGGGGTCGGCGCCCCAGTCGAGGCGACCGGTCCTGCGACGTGCCTCGAAGGGGCGACGACGTGAGCGCAGCCGGGACGAGTACGACCGAGGGCTTCGGGGTCGCGGTGACCCGCGAGGACACCGCGTGGCGCTGTTCGCTGCTCGCCCCCGAACTGCTGGACGATCTGGACGGCGTCATCACCGGCCTGCGCCGGGTGGCCAGCACGGGTCCGGTGTTCGCCATGCTCGCGGTGGACGACGAGTTCTTCGTCATCGTCCGCCCCATCCCCGGCGGCGCGACCCTGCTGCTGTCGGACGCGACCGCCGGCCTGGACTACGACATCGCCGCCGACGTGCTCGACCTGCTCCAGGTCCAGGTCCCCGAGGACGACGAGGTCGACGACGAACCCTGGCCGGAAGGCGACCTGGGGCTGCTGGCCGACCTCGGGGTGGCCGAGCAGGAGATGCAGCTGATCGTCGACGACGTCGACCTGTATCCCGACGAGCAACTCGCCATGATCGCCGCCCGGTGCGGGTTCGCCGACGCCTTCGGCGCGATCCTGGAAAAGGTCTGACTCGTCGCGTCATGTCCGGGGCCTCCGCGCGCGCCTCGGACGCGGACCTGATCCGCCGGGCGATCACCCTGGCCCGGCGCGCGCCGGACACCGGCGATGTGCCGGTCGGGGCGGTGATCGTCGACCCGGCCGGACTCGTCATCGGGGAGGGCCGCAACGCCCGGGAGGCGACCGGCGACCCCACCGCGCATGCGGAGATCCTCGCCCTGCGAGCCGCCGCGTCGGTGTGGGGGAACTGGAACATGGCCGGCTGCACCCTGGCCGTCTCCGTCGAGCCCTGCACCATGTGTGCCGGGGCGATCGTGCTGGCCCGCATCGACACGGTGGTGTTCGGTTGCTGGGAGCCGAAGACCGGCGCCGCCGGCTCGGTGTGGGACGTCATGCGGGACCGCCGGCTCACCCACCGGGTGCAGGTGCGGGGCGGGGTGCTGGAGTCGGAGTGCGCGGCGCTGCTGCGGGAGTTCTTCGCCGACCACCGGACGCCGGGAGAATGACCGTCATGCGGCTCGGCGTCTACAGCTTCGGCGACATCCACCCCAACCCGGTCACCCACGAGCGGGTCCCGCCCGCCCAGCGGATGGCCGACCTGCTGGAACGCATCTCATTGGCCGAGCAGGTCGGCCTGGACTTCTTCGGCATCGGCGAGCACCACCGGCCCGACTACGCCGTCTCCTCGCCCGCCACCGTGCTGGCCGCGGCGGCCGGCCGGACCAGCCGGATCGGGCTGGGCAGCGCGGTCACGGTGCTGTCCACCGAGGATCCGGTGCGGGTCTATCAACAGTTCGCCACCATCGACCTGATCTCTCGGGGTCGGGTCGAGCTGATGGCCGGACGCGGGTCGTTCATCGAGTCCTACCCGCTGTTCGGCGCCGACCTGGCCGACTACGACGCGCTGTACGACGAGAAGATCCACCTGCTGCTGCAGATCGACGCCGGCAATCCGGTCACCTGGTCCGGGCAGTTCCGGCCGTCGCTGGACAACGCGGTGATCCTGCCCCGGCCCTACGACAAGCCGGGCCTGGGCGAGCATCTGCGGATCTCGGTGGCCACCGGTGGCAATCCCGAATCCTCCGTCCGGGCCGGCCTTCTCGGCCTGCCGGTGAACTACGCCATCATCGGTGGCCAGCCCGCCCGGTTCGCGCCGCTGGTCGACCTGTACCGGCAGGCGTTCGCACAGGCCGAGCGACCCGGCGCGGTCGAGGAGGTCGCGGTATCCGGGATGGGATTCATCAGCGACGACGGGAAGGCGCTGGACACGTTCTTCCCGTACTGGCTCGACTCGATGCGCCGGATCGCCCGGGAGCGGCGGTTCCAGGTGCCGGACCGGGCCTCGTACGAGGCGCAGGCGGCGCCGGGCGGCGCGTACTTCATCGGTGCGCCCGAACACGTCGCCGAGCGGATCATGGAGTTGTACCGGGTTCTGCGGCACGACCGGCAGGGGTTCCAGATGGACCTGTCGAGCGTGCCGCAGGCCGACTCGCTACGGGCCATCGAGCTTCTCGGCACCAAGGTGGCGCCGCTGGTCCGGGCCGAACTCGGGGTCGGCTAGCGCTCGGCGGCCGCCGAGCGCCGGCCGCCTCACTGTGTGCAGAGGTGAGATCCACACCCGCCGCTCTCTTTCGCTGCTGGTGCGGATCTCGTCCGCCGCCGGGTCGGATCAGCGTTCCGCGCCCTTGCCGCGCAGGGTCAGCCAGGCCAGCGCCGCGGCCGCCAGGACGAGGGCGACGGCGATCGCCGAGGTGATCACCACGCCGCCGTCGAAGGCGTGCCGGGCCGACTCGAGCAGCTGCGTCGCGGCCGGCTCCGGCAGGGTGCCGGCGACGGTGGTCGCGCCGCCCAGCGTCTCGGTGGCGCTGGTCGCGGCGGCCGGGTCGAGCCCGGCCGGTACGACGACCCGCGCCGCGTAGACCGCGGAGAGGATGCCGCCGAGCACCGCGGTGCCCAACACGGCGCCCAGCTCGTAGGCGGTCTCCGAGATCGCCGACGCGGCGCCGGCCTTGTCGGCCGGAACGCTGGACAAGATGACGTCGTTGGAGACCGTCTCGGCCGCGCCGATGCCCAGACCGAGCAGCACGAACGCGGCACCCAGGCCGACCGCGGACGGGTCGTCCGCGGTGAACAGGACCGTCGTGTACCCGGCCGCGCTGATCATCAGCCCGCCCGCCACCACGACCCGCGGTCCCACGATCCGCACCAGCGGCACCACTGCCAGGCCGGCGACGATGGTGACGACCAGGCCGGGCACCAGGATCAGGCCGGCCTCCATCGGGCTGTGGCCGAGCACCAACTGCAGGTGCTGGGCCACGAAGAACAGGAACCCGACAAGCGCGAAGACCGCCAGCAGGTTGGCCAGCACCGCCCCGGTGAAGGCGGAGCGGCGGAACAGCAGCACGTCCAACATCGGGTTGGGTCGGGTCAGCTGCCGGCGGACGAACGCCGAACCGGCGAGCAGGGCCAGGGCGACCAGACCGATGGGCAGGGCCGACAACCCGTCATGAGCGATCGACTTGATCGCGTACACCAGCGGCGCCATGGTCAGCAGCGACAGGGCGATGCTGATCACGTCGATCGCGCCCGGATTCGGGTCCCGCGACTCCGGCACGAAGATCGGCGCCAGGAGTAGTAGCAGCACCAACACCGGTACGGCCATCAGGAAGGCCGAGCCCCACCAGTAGTGCTCCAGCAGGAACCCGCCGACGATCGGGCCGAGGGCGGCGCCGCCGGAGAACCCGGCCGCCCAGACGGCGATCGCCAGGCGGCGTTGCTGACGGTCCACGAACAGGTTGCGCAGCAGCGACAGGGTAGAGGGCATCAGCATCGCGCCGAAGAAGCCCAGAGCCGCGCGGCCGGCGATCAGCCATTCCGCGCTGGGTGCGTAGGCGGCCAGCGCGGACACGGTCGCGAAGCCGACGGCGCCGATCAGCAGCAGCCGACGGCGGCCGATCCGGTCGGCCAGGCTGCCCATGGACACCAGCAGGCCGGCCAGGACCAGCGGGTAGATGTCGACCATCCACAGCAGCTGGGTGCCGGTCGGCGCAAGGGCCTGGGAGATCGATGGCAGGGCGAAGCTGAGCACCGTGGCGTCGACGGCGACCAGCAGCACGGGCAGCATCAGCACCGCGAGCGCGGTCCATTCCTTGGCGCCCGCCCTCGGTGGGATCGCGGGGGAGGCGGCGGTACGGGTGGTGACCGGCGCGCCGGACGCCGGGACGGCGCGCTGGTGCAAGGTCGAGGTCATTGGGTTCACTACTCCAGGTGGGCAATATTCTCGTCATTACTATACCGACCAGACGGTATAGTAACAAGGGAGGTTGTCGTTCGGAGCGCCGGATCACAGACGGCCGACACAGCGGGCGGCGGAATATCCGTTCCGGTCGACCGGACCTTCCCCGGGCACGGGAGGCCGCTACCGTTGACGGATGCCGCCTCCGCCCGCCGCCCGTGACCGGGTGCTCGACGCGCTCGAGCGACTGCTGGTCGATCGTGGGGAGCGGGCGGCCACGCTGGAGGCCGTCGCCCGCGAGGCCGGGGTCTCGAAGGGCGGCCTGATCTATCACTTCCCGTCGCGCGAGGCGATGGTCGATGGACTGCTCGACCGCCTTCGGGCCCGCGCCGACGAGGACAGTTCATTGATGCGGGACGCGCCCGAGGGCGTCGTCTCGTACTTTCTGCGCACCTCCCAGTGCGCGGACACCCCGTTCGACCGGACCATGGTCGCCGCGACCCGGCTGCGCTCGCACGCGTCGGCGCGGGAGGCGCTGGCTCACGTGCAACGGCAGTGGTACGACGCGATCCTGGCCGAGGTGGGGGATGAGACTGTCGCCCAGATGGTGATGCTGATGGGCGACGGGTTCTACTACAACGCCTCCGCCCCGGACGCGCTGGCGTCGACCGGAACGCCGCAGTTCCAGGCGAAGGTGGACGACATGGTCGCCCTGATCGGCCAACTGGTCCGGTTGCGCGCCGAGTCCGGTTGACGGTGGCGAGTGGCTGTCCTTGCCCGCTGAGCGGGCAGATCCAGCCACTCGCCGCCCGGTCTGCGTCCGGAGCAGGCGCGCGGGAGCGGAGCACGCTCGGGCAGCCGGTATAGTTTTCGCCGGTAGCGTGTCCGAGCGGCCGAAGGAGCACGCCTCGAAAGCGTGTGAGGGGGCAACTCCTCCGTGGGTTCAAATCCCACCGCTACCGCCAA
>Ga0164241_10004704_pt1 | contig 13080 bp, 9 predicted proteins | sample OricomyardsoilBY_FD_108780 | JGI IMG/M metagenome (GOLD analysis project Ga0164241, IMG submission 108780) | Backyard soil microbial communities from Emeryville, California, USA - Original compost - Back yard soil (BY) | ecosystem: Environmental > Terrestrial > Soil > Unclassified | place: USA...
AAATTTTACAATCTGTTTGGGGATACAATGTTTACCCCACCACACGAACAGTTGATAATTTTATTTTAAACTTTCGTAAATATTTCGAAGATGATAGCCGGCACCCCAAATACTTCCACTCTATAAGAGGCATCGGATATAAGTTTACAGAGTCAGCAAATTTATAAAATCAATTGTTGCCACCGAACTAAGGAAAACTCCCAAAACAGTAAACAAATAAAAAATAAAGATTCTTATTTTGTAAGTTTAACTACAGCAGATGTGTAAGTAGTCCGTCTCTTAACTTTGGCTCAAACCATGTGCTTTTAGGAGGCATGATATTGTTGCTGTCAGCAATATCAAATAGTTGCTGAATAGTGACAGGGTATATGCTGAAAGCTACTTCCCAATCTTTACTGTTTACTTTTTCTTCCAGTTCTTTCATTCCCCTGATGCCGCCGATAAAATCGATCCTGGTATCAGTTCGCTGATCTTTTATTCCCAGTATTGGTTCCAATACATTTTCCTGTAAAATAGAAACATCTAAAATGCTCACAGGATCAGTAGAAAAAGTGCCTTCTAACGCGGCAAGCTGGTACCATTGGCCGTTCAGGTACATTCCAAACGAATGCGCCATATCAGGAAGGTAAGCTTTTGAAACTTTTGTAACTGAAAAATTCCGGTTCAGTTTTTCTAAAAATTCATTCTTTGATAAGCCATTCAAATCTTTTACCACCCTGTTATAATCCATTATTTTTAATTCAGATGCGGGGAATAGCGTAGAAAGAAAGTATCCGGATTCCTCATTGCCAGGTAAAAGATATTTCACTTTTGCTGCCGAAGCTACACGGTGATGACCGTCCGCAATATAAGTGCAATCCACATCGGTTTTAAAAATTTCGGTTATCCGATCTATTAGCTTTTCATCGTTCACCACCCATACCGTATGCTGTATGCCATCATCGGCCGTAAAATTATTTATAGGATTTTTATCAGATTTCCATTTCTCTAATATCTTGTTCAACTCGTCGATATCCCGGAATGCAAGAAAAACATTTCCAGTTTGTGCGCGCGTAGTTTTGATATGATTGATACGGTCCTGCTCTTTTTCCGGCCTGGTGAATTCATGTTTTTTTATCAGGCCTTCTTCGTAATCGTTTACTGAACTACAACATACTAACCCTGTTTGCGCTCTTCCATCCATCGTTAACTGGTAAATATAATAGCACGGTTTACTTTCACTAAAAAGGATCGGGCGGCTTATAAAAGCATCCAGATTTTCTTTGGCTTTTTCATAGACCTGTTGGCTGTGAATATCGATACCGGCCGGAAGATCAATCTCGCTCTTGGTAATATGTAAAAAGGAATATGGATTACCTTCAGCCTCTACTTTGGCCTCTTTGCTATTTAATACATCGTAAGGCCTTGAAGCAACTTGTTTGGCATATTGTGGCTCGGGCCTGAGTGCCTTAAAAGGAGAAATAGTTATCATGTTTTAATTTTTAGCCTTGAAAGGCAATAAAATTTTGCAAGGGTGCAAATATAAATCAATCGAAAGAATAATTTTCGGATTTGGATAAAACGAATTTCCCCTTTAGCTAATAAGAGCGGGACTTGATCAGAACAGCCAGTCAACTTGTATCGATATTGTTCTATGCATTAGCAACTCTCCTGGGATACATTCCTATAATTTTTTTCTTAGTGATGTTTTTGTCCATTGAAAATGTGCGGACCGTAGCGATTTTATATTTTGAGTACACTACGAATGATGGGGTATAAAAATTTTGTTATCAAAAAGGTCGTTTATTTATGGAAGATGAAACTCCTGAAAAAAGCTCCAGAGTAAATCATTGGCGCTAATAGCGGTAGAAGGCGTATCCCCGTTTGCGCTCCCAGGCAATCCGCCGGGCCAGGCGTGTCCGCCATCATTGGTAAGGTAATAATCTATTCTGCTATCACTACAACCCGACCATTGATAATAGGAATACATGCTATTACTAAAAACAAGATGTTTGGCATTGGTACAACCGTTTTTTGCCGACCATAAATTGAGTACATCATCAACTGGTGTACAATAAATGCCTGTTATCCCGTTGCCATAACCTCCCAAATAGGGAACGTGTTCATCAAGTTTTGAATGCATGTGGAGGATAGGAACAGGTTTTGAAGGATTACAGGTAGTGGTAACCATGGTGCAGGAATTGGGAGCAATTGCAGCAAGTTTATCAGGCAATTCGCAGGCCAGGCGGTAACACAACATTCCGCCATTGGAATGTCCTGTGGCATATACTTTTTTAGGATTGATTTTATATTTGCTTATCAACTTATCAATTAGCATGCTGATAAATCTGACGTCATCAATATTGTTGTTCATTGCCGAACCGCAACATTGACCGGCATTCCATGTTTGAATAAGTCCGGTTCCGTTAGGATACACAACTATAAAACCGGCAGCATTTGCTTTATCAGTGAGTTTAGTGCTTTTTTCAAACTGAGAGGAAGAACCTCCTCCTCCGTGCAGCGCTAACACTAATGAAAAAGAAGACGCATCATAATACGAAGGCGGAAGATTTATAGTGTAACTACGAGTGAGGCCGTCAACCTGAATAGTGTCATTAAAATGGAAAACTTCTTCTGCTTTGTTTTCATTTTTTTTACAGGCGCCTATTAATAAACAAAATGCCAGCAGTCCCGGGATACTAAAGTTTAAACTCATAAATTATACATTTCACATTCGACAGATTTAAAACTTTGGGGTTTAAAATAAATAATATTTTTGTCCGGATTTTATCCGCTTCAGAAAATGGATGACATCAAAATTTAGTGCTTGTGGTTGTTCTATTTACATACATAAGTCCAATTATATATTCTATCAAGCTATTTAGGAAAATGGATGTTGAAGCTCTTCCTTTAGTTCAGGAATCCACCCGAAGGGACCTTTCCGGACTTATAGTGAATAAGAGAGGAGACTGGATTATTAAATTAAAACAGCTTCTAAATTCCTCTTTCAAATTCCGCCATCTTCTCAACCAAATATTCTACACTACTCAACGGCAAAGCATTATACATTGAAGCCCGGAAACCACCCACAGATCGATGGCCTTTGATCCCATAAATATTATTTTGTTTTGCGAATTCAAGAAATACTTTTTCTTTTTCAGCATCTTCCATCACAAAACATACATTCATTTTACTGCGGTCTTCCTTAGCAGCAGTTGGCTTAAATAAATTACTGTTATCAATAGCGTTATAAAGTAAATCTGCTTTTTGATTATTGATTTTTTCCATTGCATCCACGCCGCCATTTTCCTTGAGCCAACGAAGCGTGAGCATAGAGACATAAACCGCAAAAACAGGAGGCGTATTTAGCATACTTGCCGCCTTGATGTGGTTCTGATAATCCATAATTGCCGGAATGGGCCGTTTCACCTTTCCCAATATTTGTTTGTTTACTACTACTAACGTAGCGCCGGCAGCTCCCATGTTTTTTTGCGCACCCGCGAAGATTAAACCGAATGAATTAAAATCTAATTTTCGGCTTAATATATCGCTCGACATATCTGCCACGATCGGCATACTTACTTTGGGAATTTCCTGCCATTGTGTGCCGTATATGGTGTTATTAGTGGTGATATGGAAGTAGGCTGCCTCGTTGGGCACTGCAAAATCTTTGGGAATAAAATTATAATTCTTTTCCTTTGAACTGCAAACCACCTCTATATTACCAAACAACCTGGCTTCTTTAATTGCCTTGGTGCCCCAAACGCCGGTATCTGCATAAGCTGCCGTTTCTTTTTCATTTAATAAATTCATCGGCACCTGCATAAACTGGGTAGTAGCACCGCCATGCAAAAACAACACTTCATGGTCATCATCCAGCTCCATTAATTCTTTTACCAATGAAATCGCTTCGTTCATCACGGCTTCAAAAAGAGGCGTACGATGCCCTATTTCAAGAATAGATAAACCGCTATTATTAAAATTGATAATTGCATTTGCAGCTTCCTGTAATACACTTTGCGGAAGAACAGAAGGGCCGGCGTTGAAATTGTGAATCATTCTGATGTTTTGTTACTTCTGTATTCAACTTTGAGGAACATCAGAAGCAGAAATTATAATTAATTTTTAAGGCGGCAAAGTTATCGGTTTCTAAGATTTTTTTGATCTAAATAAAAATATTAATTATTTGCCTGGCCTTGCCGGTGAGCAGATTGTATTACTGTTTTCTTATTCCGTATTTCATCGGGCGTTGCCCAATGTTAACATATCTCGCCCTTTCAGGGCTGTAAATATTAATTAATTGCCTGCCTACCGGTAGGTTCTTGTTTACCATCTGTTCACCTTTTTCATTTGGCTGTTGAGCATTGAAAATTGAGGATTGAATATTTGTAACTGCCTGGTTCTTTTTCCTTATTACTTATTTTCCTTGTGGTCTTTTTCTCACTCATGCGTTCTTTCATTCACTTCGTTTCCTTTTCTCCACTCCTCATTTAATTTCTCAAATTCTTTTAAATCTTTTTCTGAAAAAGATTGACTGGCTATCGATGAAAGATCCGGCTGACCCGCGTTAACCCAGGCTGTAAACCAAAATGATGCGACTGCAAAAATAGATTGCCTCATTCTTCTTTCTACCATGCCATTCAGCATATTATTATAAGCAATTGTGTATTCTGAAGAATATTGTTGAATCGTTTTATCATTTCTTTCTTCAAAGGCAACTTTTTGATCTCCTCTAAATTGACCAGACAATTGCTTTTCAAATTTTAAAACCGAATCAGCAGCCTTGGCGCTTTCCAAAACTCTATCCCAGATAAATGCTCCGGGATCCCGGAGATATTGCGCTTTGCCCATAAAGAAATCAAAGTTTTTATCCGCTAATAGTTCCGGTATCCTGCTTTCCCAGAAACCATGTATCCCTTTTTGACCGGTAAACTGTCCATCATAGTTTTCACTTGTGTGTAGCGGAACATGTGCATCTGCAATGTAATGGCCTATTTCTGCGCTGTTTTTTAAAATGGAAGAATAATTTTTTTGTTTAAATGCATTGGTGAGCCTGGCCAGCATTATTTGGATGTGCCATGGAACAATCCCGTGTCGTTCCAAAGTATCTCTTTCAAATCTTTCCATCGCGTCGTTCCATTTGCGCGGCAACGCATTGTAAGGATATTCGCCATAATGATCTAAATCAATATAATGTCTTGCGCCTTCCTCAGCCACAGCATATCTCCTCTTGTCAGGATCTACCGCGTGCTCGGTAATGAAATCGATATTAGGTTTGTAAAACTGTATCATCTGCGGCGGCAACAAAAAAACGGCGTAATGGTTTATCGTTTTGTGCGCGTAAAATCCCCAGCAAAACGAACGATGGGTGAAAGAAATAAATAGAAGTAAAAAAAGAAACTTTTTCAAATAAATTATGTTTTAGTGCATAGCCACCTCGGCCAACGCATCATCCACGGCATCGGTAAGTGTTTGGGTAACGCCGCCACTGACGGCGAATTTCATGGATTGTGTGGCGCTGATATGAGGAATTGGCTTTATTCTTTCCCTCGGAATAATATACACGTTTCCCGCAACGGAATACGACATCGGTAAATACACTGCTACATAATTTCCCATTCCAAAACTACTCATGTCTTCCTGGGTGATAAAACCTACACGCCATACATCGGTGTCGTCCACGCATGCAAGAACATTATGAGTGAATTTCTTTTTGTTGCCGGCAAACGCCTCAAAGAAATCCTTGATAAACGAATACACCAGTTTAACCCCAGGCGCTTTTTCTAAAAACTTGTCTAACACAGAGAGCAACCTTTCCATCATAAAGAAAGAACTCACATATCCTACAAGAATGATAAAACCAATAATAATAATAAAACCAAGTCCGGGAATATTGATGGCGGGGCGAAGGATCCCATCAATTTTATCGAAAACGAGATAAATAAAATAAAGCGTAATAGAAACGGGGCCAAGTATGAGCAATCCTTGCAGGAAATACTGAATGGTTCTCTGATAGGTTAATGTTTTTTTCATTGTTTGAAATAGTTAATTATTCAAAGATAGCGATGTACCGCCTATCCTTAAAATTCGGCATTTTACAAAAAAAGTTGGCAGGAAACTTTGGTAACATAAAAAGTTTCCTTAGTTTTGCCGCCGCTATGGAATTAAAAGACAGAATAAAACAGAAGGCGGCTGAACTTTACCGGCGCTACGGTGTAAAATCGGTAACGATGGATGAAATCGCTTCGCAAATGGGCGTATCAAAAAAGACAATTTACCATTGGTTTTCAGACAAAAATGAATTGGTGGACCAGGTAATCATGGATATGCTGGCACATAACAGGCAGTGTTGCGAGGATTACAGGACAAGGTCGGAAAACGCGATTCATGAAATTTTTCTGGCGATGGAAATGATACAGGAAATATTTAACAGTATGCATCCATCACTTCTATACGACATCCAGCGTAACCATCCGCTCACGTACGAAAAATTTAAAAAATTTAAGTACGAGTTCCTCTTTCACCTGGTAAAGGAAAATATTGAACAAGGAATAGGTGAAGAATTATACCGGGATGACATTAACCCTGAGATTGTTTCAAAGGTGCGCCTGGAAACAATGATGCTGCCCTTTGATGAAGAATTATTTCCGCGCTCAAAATTTCCGCAGGTAATGCTTCATCAGCAATTGATTGAATATTTTCTATTCGGGATAGCCAGCATGAAAGGTTATAAACTGATTTTAAAATATAAAAAAGAGAGATCAACAAACGAAAAATAAACAAATCCGCACAACGATGAAAACAAAGAGTTTTATTAAAGTGATTTTAAGCATTTGGCTCTGCAGCTATGGCTTTCATGCAGAAGCGCAGCAGGGAAGCCCCGACAGCATTCATAGGCTCAGCGCACGAGAGGCCGTCGATTATGCGATGGAAAACGCGGTGGCTGTGAAGAATGCGTTACTTGACATTAAAATGCAGGAAGCACAAAATAAGGAAGTCATTGCCCAGGCGCTTCCCCAGATAAGTGCCAACGGAAGCGTTACTTATAATCCTAATGTTGGTGTACAAACGTTTCCCAATTTTATCGCTGCAGGTACCTATGGGGTGCTCGCCGCGGAAGGCGTAAAAAATGGCGCAGGAGAAGCCATTGTGCCCCCAGCCGACTATGGCACTATACAAGCACAATTTGGCGTGCCATGGGTATTAAACGCAGGGATAGATTTTAATCAAATTTTATTTGACGGGCAGGTATTTGTTGGCCTAAAGGCGAGAAGCGCCGCCGTAAAAAACGCTGAATTAAGCGCAGAGGTTACCAAAGAACAGATAAAATCAAATGTTTATAAAATATATTTTCAACTCACAGTTGGTAAAAGACAAATTGGTTCGCTTGATGCCAACATAGCCAATTATGAAAAGCTGCTCCATGATACAAAGATTATTTATCAAAATGGGTTCGCTGAAAAATTAGATGTAAATAAAGTGCAGGTTCAACTAAGCAATCTTCAAACGCAAAAATTAAGAACTCAGAATCAATTAGACGCGGGAATTGCAGGCCTCAAATTTTTAATGAATATGCCTCAAAATGACATGCTCATTCTTACTGATACGTTGTCTGATGAAAAACTAAAAGCCAACCTTCTTGACGAAAGCTATGATTATGAAGACAGAAAACAATTCCAGCTTCTGGAGAATACATTAGAATTGAGGGAATTTAATATAGAAAGATATAAATTATCGAAACTGCCTTCGCTCACATTCGCAGGTAACTATAGCACCTCCGCCCAACGGCAACGATTTGACTTTACAACAGCTGAGTATTTCCCGTCTTCATTTATTGCGTTCCGGTTAAGGGTTCCGATATATGCAGGTGGCTATAATAATGCGAAAATACAAGAGGCAAAGATTAGCTTTCAGCAAACACAAAACAGCCTTGAACAGCTAAAAGCATCCATTGACAACGATGCCACGCAATCGAGGATTAGTATGAAATCCGCCCTTTCTACACTGGATAACCAAAAGCAAAATATTGAACTGGCACAAGAGGTTTACGATGCAGCTAAATTAAAATATGACCAGGGGCTTGGAAGCAACCAGGAAATATCTACCGCACAGGCAGATTTGGTAACTGCACAAAATAATTATTTCAGTTCACTTTATGATGCGGTGAATGCAAGGATTGACTTCTTAACAGCAATAGGCAAACTTCAATAAAAATCAACGTACCAAATAACAATTAAAACAATGAAAAAATTATTAACAATCAGCACGGCCATCCTGTTGGCATTATTTGTTTCCTCATGTGGAGATACCAGTAAAAAAGGAGATACCCTGGCTGACAAAAAAGCCCAACTGGAAAATCTAAAGGCTCAGAAGGATAAGCTGGATGGTAACATAACTGACCTGGAAAAAGATATCGCAAAGATCGACACGAGCGCGTCAGCGGTGAAGCCAAAGTTGGTGGCGTTCACTCCGGTAAACACGGTTGATTTCAAACATTATCTTACACTACAAGGAAGCGTAGACGATAAAAATGTTTCATATATCACGCCATCAGGGCAACCGGGCGTTGTAAAGGCCATCTATGTAAAACAGGGTGATAAAATACGCAAAGGACAGTTGATCCTGAAAATGGACGATGTAGTAGCTAAGCAAAATGTAACGGCTATAAAACAACAATTAGGAAGCCTAAACGCCCAGCTCAACCTGGCGAATTCAGTTTATCAAAGACAAAAAAATCTTTGGGATCAGCAGATTGGAACAGAGGTGCAATTATTACAGGCTAAAACCCAGGTAGAAACTTTAGAGAATCAAATAAAGACAGTGCAGGCACAGGTAAATACAGCACAGGAACAAGCGAATCAAAGCAATGTGTACAGCAATGTAAATGGTACAGTAGATGACATCACGACTCATATTGGAGAAGCCTTCAACGGTAATCCATTGACAGGTGGATACGTGAGAATAGTAAACGAGTCAGAACTTAAGATTACTGTTACGATTCCCGAAAATTATGCCGGACAGGTAAGCAAAGGGACTAAAGTAATCATCAATTTTCCTGATATCCAAAAGTCATTCGACAGCGAAATTTCATTTTTAAGTCAAACTATCGGAACAACGACCCGTGGGTTTATTGCCCAAATAAAAGTTCCAAAAGGAATACAACTTCGTCCAAATGAAATTGCCCTGGTCAACATATTGAATTATAATACGCCAAACTCAATTGCTATTCCTGTAAATACGTTACAGACAGGACAAGATGGAAAGTTTGTGTTAGTTGTAGAAAAGAAGGGTGATGCAATGGTTGCGAGAAAAGTAAATGTAGTTCCCGGACAATTATCCGGCGATAGTATTGAAATAAAACAAGGACTGCAAACCGGAGCACAATTAATTACAGATGGTTACCAGGGCTTATTCGACGGGCAGCCTGTTACCACATCAGATAAATAGTACGATCAATTATTAATGCTTAGGGAAAAGCGAAATATTATTTTATATGAATTTCAAAGAAAATTTTAGTGAAAAATACAAGGAGTTTAAACCTACCAGTTGGGCCATAAAGAGTAGAACCCCGGTCTATCTGCTTATTATTTTTGTATCCATCATAGGAGTATTTCAGTTTGTTACTTTGCCCAAAGAACAGTTCCCGGACATTGTAATTCCAACTATTTACATACAAACTATCTATGCAGGTAACTCTCCAAAGGATATCGAAAACTTAGTAACCAAGCCAATAGAAAAGCAACTGAAAGGTATTACAGATGCCAAGATTAATAAAATCACCAGTTCTTCCATCCAGGATTATTCTGCTATTACCGTGGAATTCGAAACAGATGTAAAGACGGAGGTGGCTTTACAAAAAACAAAGGACGCGGTAGATAAAGCTAAAAAGGATTTGCCTACCGATCTTACGGAAGAGCCGAATGTGCAGGAAGTAAGCCTGAGCGAGCTTCCCATCATGTTTGTAAACATCAGTGGCGATTATGATTTGATGAGTTTGAAAAAATTTGCTGATGATGCAAAGGATGAATTGGAAGAACTTCCCCAGATCACCAGGGTAGATATTGTTGGAGCGCCTGAAAGGGAATTCCAGATCAACGTGGATAATTATAAAATGCAGGCGGCCGGCGTAACATTTAATGATATTGCTGCGGCTGTGAAGAATGAAAATATGGACATTTCCGGGGGACTTTTGGATGTCGGAAATATGAAGCGCACTTTACAGATCAGGGGACAGTTTAAAACAGCGTTTGATATTGATCAAATAATTGTTAGAAATACTTCCGGCGCACCGATCTATCTCAAGGATATTGCGAACATAAAAGACACGGTTAAAACGAGCGAGAGCTATGCCCGTCTTAACGGTAAAAATGTTGTAACGCTTAATATCATTAAAAGATCAGGCGAAAACCTGATACAGACTTCAGATGATGTGAAAAAGTCTGTAGCAGAAATGAAAGGTAATATTTTGCCTTCTAATTTGGATGTGGTCATTACGGGTGACCAAAGCCGTTCTACGCGTACATCTTTTAATGACCTGGTTAATTCCATCGTTATCGGATTTATCCTGGTGCTCTTGATTCTTATGTTTTTTATGGGCGTTACCAACGCCTTCTTTGTAGCGCTTTCCGTACCGCTGAGCATGTTTGTGGCTTTTCTATTTCTTCCGGCGGCTGATCTTATTGTAGGCGGAAATGTAACGCTGAATTTTATCGTGCTTTTTGCCCTGCTTTTTGGCCTGGGGATTATAGTGGATGATGCCATCGTAGTGATAGAAAATACGCATCGGATTTTCACGGAAAACAAGGGCAAAGTTTCGGCAATGGAATCAGCGAAGATGGCAGCAGGCGAAATTTTTGTTCCCGTGTTTTCCGGTACGATTACTACATTAGCGCCGTTTTTCCCGCTTCTTTTCTGGCCGGGCATCATTGGCAAGTTTATGATATACCTGCCTACCATGCTCATCTTCACGTTGTCAGCGTCATTGATCGTTGCCTTTATCATGAACCCTGTTTTTGCGGTTGATTTTATGAATCACCCCGAAGGCGATGCAGTGAAGAAAAAATCGGCTATTTTTAAAAGCAAGGCATTCTTAATTCCATTATGTGCAGGTATTTTGTTCGATATTTTTGGCGTGCCATTCGTTGGCAATCTATTAATATTATTTTCAATAATTGTTGTTTTAAACACCTATTTATTTGACAGTTGGATACATGGATTCCAAAATAAGGTATTACCGGCCATCATGCGCAATTATGAAAAATTGCTGAGATGGGCCGTGGCCAAATGGCGTCCTGTATGGTTGCTACTTGGTACTTTTGTTTTGTTGATTTTCTCTCTTATATTTTTCTCTTTAAGAAATATGCAGGTGGAGTTTTTCCCGAAAGGCGATCCAAATTTCATTTATGTTTATCTCAAGCTGCCGGTAGGAACCAGCGTAGATTATACCGATTCGGTCACCAATGCTATCCAGGAAAGGGTTACGAATGTTTTGGATGGGCCATCCGGAAAACTTAACCCCATTGTAGAAAGTGTGATCTCAAACGTGGCTGTAGGCGCCGCCGATCCCAATAGTGGCGACAGAAGTACTCATCCCAATTTAGGCAGAATCCAGGTGTCATTTGTTGAATTTGAAAAAAGGCACGGAGTATCTACTTCGCCCTATTTAGATTCAATAAGAGCGATTACCAAGGGATTCCCCGGAGCGGAAATTTCGGTATCCCAGGAACAAAGCGGGCCGCCGACTGATCCTCCTATTAACATAGAAGTAGCCTCTGAAGATTTTGATCAGCTTACTTCCACCGCAACAGCGCTGAAAAATTACTTAGATAGTATGCAAATACCGGGCATAGAAGATTTAAAAATGGATGTTGATCTTACTAATCCGGAAATAACATTATCAATCAACCGTCAGCGCGCATTGATTGAAGGCGTTTCAACCGCGCAAATCGGTCAACAGATAAGGACTGCCTTATTTGGCCTGGAAGTTTCCAAAATAAAAGACGGCGAAGATGAATATAAAATTCAATTACGCAATAATGAAGTGCAAAGGAAAAATCTTTCAGATCTGTTGAACATGAATATTGTTTTCAGGGATATGGCCAGCGGTGGTAAGGTAAAATCAATTCCGATCAGTTCGCTGGTAGATGTAGATTTCACCAGCACGTATGGAAGTATCAAAAGGAAGAATGTAAAACGCGTGATCACTTTATTCTCAAATGTGCTCTCGGGTTATACGCCTACGGCTGTGAACCAGCAAATTGCAAAAGATATTCAAAATTTTGAAAAAAGTGGCTCCGGAGTTACGATCAGACAGACAGGAGAAGGCGCCCAGCAGGCTGAAACCGGCGCGTTCCTTGGCAGGGCATTAATATATGCGCTGATGGGAATATTGTTCATATTGGTACTGCAGTTTAATTCAGTAAGCAAATCAATTATCATTTTAACAGAGATATTGTTCAGCGTCATCGGGGTAATACTGGGCTTCGCGATAACGAAAATGACCATTTCGGTTGTCATGACAGGTATTGGAATTGTAGGCCTGGCGGGTATCGTGGTTAAGAATGCAATATTGGTAATCGATTTTGCGGACGAGCTAAGAGCCCGTGGAATGAAAACCAGGGAAGCGGTAATACAAGCCGGCAAGATCAGGATCATCCCGGTATTACTTACAGCGCTTGCTGCTATCTTTGCATTGATACCCCTTGCGATTGGTTTCAATATCAATTTTGTAACGATGTTCTCCGAACTAAATCCTCATATTTTCTTTGGTGGTGATAGCGCAGTATTCTGGAAGCCGCTGGCATGGACGATTATCTTCGGGCTTGCATTCGCTTTCTTTATGACGTTGATCATGGTGCCAAGCATGTACCTGATAGCCGAAAGGCTGAAGCGCCCAATGCGCAGGCAGTTTGGCGGCAAATGGATTTCGTTGTTAGGCATTCCGCCACTTACTATTTTATTTATTCCGTTGATGTTTGTTACGATGTTTATCCACAGGAAACAGGTAGCGGGGAGGAAAAGAAGGCTGGGAAATAAAGTTGATGAAAAATGGACAGGTAGTTGGTTTTAGTATTGGTTCGTGTTTGAGTTTTATAAAGCCTG
>Ga0164241_10004705_pt1 | contig 13078 bp, 11 predicted proteins | sample OricomyardsoilBY_FD_108780 | JGI IMG/M metagenome (GOLD analysis project Ga0164241, IMG submission 108780) | Backyard soil microbial communities from Emeryville, California, USA - Original compost - Back yard soil (BY) | ecosystem: Environmental > Terrestrial > Soil > Unclassified | place: USA...
CAACCGACGACACGAGCTCAACCGACGACACGAGCTCAACCGACGACACGAGTCCAACCGAAGAGACCACCCCAACCAACGGGACCACACCTCTCGTCACGCAAATCGAGGTTACGAACGTAACTAAATTTCGCGAATGATTTCGCGCAAAGTCCTCGTCGCGCTGACGCCCTGACACACGTAAGCATTCGCGCTCCGCCACCTGGAATGCTTACGTGTGTCAGAGCGCCAGGCAACCGCCTCCGCGCCGCGAAATCATTCAACAAATTTCCTTACACTCGTAAGCCCGCTCCGCGTTGCGGAACCCCCTCGCGGCCGAGCACCCCACTCGCCCTTCCGATCTTCCGATCTTCCTGGCAAATCTCGAGTTGCCCATCTCCTGATTGGAGAGGCCCAGTTTCGTATGGCGCGACCCCGCCCAGCTGGGCGGGGTGACAGGCCTACCCCCGCTTACCGTACGGAATTTGGCGGAACGACGCTGGTGCGGGGGCCGCCGATGGGCGGAACGTACACGCCCCAGATGTCGCGCGCGTAGCTGAGGATGGTGCGGTCACTGGAGAAGCGCCCCATGTGCGCAACGTTGAGGATGGACTTGCGAGTCCACGCCACTTGATCGTGATACGCCGCCTCGACGCTGCGCTCGCAGTGCACGTAGCTCAAGAAATCTGCCAGCACCATGTAGGTGTCGCCGCCGTACAGCAGCGAATCGATGATGGGCTTGAAGCGGGCGTGATCGTCGGGCGAGAACATGCCGCCGCTGATCGCGTCCAGCACCGCGCGCAAGACGGGCTCCGCGTAGTACAGCTGCATGGGATCATAGCCGGCTTCGCGAGACTGCATCACTTGCTCGGTGCGCAAGCCGAACAAGAAGAAGTTGGCGTCGCCGACGGCTTCGCGGATTTCCACGTTCGCGCCGTCGAGGGTGCCGATGGTGAGCGCGCCGTTCATCGAGAATTTCATGTTGCCGGTGCCCGACGCCTCGGTACCAGCCGTCGAAATTTGCTCCGACACGTCGGTTGCAGGCACCACCAGCTCGGCCATCGACACGCTGTAGTTTGGAATGAAGATGACGCGCAAAAATTGGCGCGCGTTCACGTCATTGTTGATGGTCTGACCGACGGCGTTGATGAGCGCGATGATGCGCTTGGCCATGTCGTAGCCGGGCGCGGCTTTGCCGCCAAAAACGAAGGTGCGCGGCGTGACGTCGAACGGAGGCTTTTGCCGGTACGAAAGGTACAGCGAAACGACGTGCAGGATGTTGAGCAGCTGCCGCTTGTACTCGTGGATGCGCTTGACGTGAGATTGAATCAGATGTGACGGATCGAGCTCGATGCGCAGATCACGCCGCAAGGCGGTGGCCAGGCGCTCTTTGTTGTACAGCTTGATCGCGCGCCACTCGGTCTGAAAATCGGGATCGTTGGCGAGGGGCACCAGGCGCTCGAGCTGATCGAGATCGATCTCCCAGCCGGGGCCGATGTGCTTGGTGATCAGCGCCGAGAGGCGCGGGTTGCACTTGAGCAGCCAGCGGCGCGGCGTGACGCCGTTCGTCTCGTTGATGAACTTGCTGGGCTCCATGTCGCAGAAGTCGGAGAACAACGTCTGCTTGAGCAGCTGAGAGTGCAGCGCCGAAACGCCGTTCACCTTGGAGCCGCCCACGATGGCCAAGTGCGCCATGTTGACGCGCTTTTCCGCGCCCTCTTCGACCAGCGACATGCGGCGCAAGCGCTCGTCGTCGCCCGGGAACGCTTTCTTCACCTCGTTCAGGTGCTGCTGGTTGATGTCGTAGATGATTTGCAGGTGCCGGGGCAGCACCCGCTCCATCAGCCACACCGGCCAACGCTCGAGCGCCTCGGGCAAGATGGTGTGGTTGGTGTAGGCGCAGCAGCGCTTGACCAACGAAAACGCGTGATCCCACGGCATGGCGTGCACGTCGACCAAGATGCGCATCAGCTCGGCCACCGCCAAAGCCGGATGCGTGTCGTTCATCTGGAAGATGGCCTGCTCGTGCAGGTTGTACAGGTCGGAGTGGTAGCGCAGGTGCCGCGAGATGACGTCTTGCAGCGTGGCCGAGACCAAGAAGTATTCTTGCTTGAGGCGCAGCTCTTTACCGGCCGGCTGCTGATCGTTCGGATACAGCACGCGCGTGATGTTTTCGGTCGAGCTCTTCTCTTGCACGGCCTTCATGTAGTCGCCGCGGTTGAAGTAAGAGATGTCGAAGTCGTTGGTGGCTTTGGCCGACCACAAGCGCAGCGTATTGACGACGTTGTTTTTGTACCCGGGGATCGGGATGTCGTAGGCCATGGCGTTCACGCTCTCGGTGTCGACCCACTCGTGAACGAGGCGCCCGGTGCTGCCGGTGTACTGAATGACGCGCCCACCGAAGCGCACCGCGTACGTGCGCTCGGGCCGCGCGATCTCCCACGGGTTGCCGAAGCGCAGCCACTGGTCGGGCGACTCGTGCTGGTGCCCGCCGATGATGTCTTGCCGAAAAATGCCGTAGTCGTAGCGCAGGCCGTAGCCCATGCCGGCGATGCCCAGCGTGGCCATGGAATCGAGGAAGCAAGCCGCCAGGCGCCCGAGGCCACCGTTGCCCAGGCCGGCGTCCGGCTCTTGTTCCAGCACCTGGTTCAAATCGATGCCGAGCGAGGCCATGCCGCTCCGGAACTCTTCGAGCACCCCCAGGTTGACCAGGCCGTCTTCCAGCAGGCGGCCGAGCAGGAACTCCATCGACAGGTAGTTGACGATTTTGGGCTGCTGCCGCTCGCGGCGCGACCACGTGCGGGTCCAACGGTCGAACATTCGATCGCGCGCGGTGCGGGCCGCGCTGATGAAGTGATCGAGGCGGGTAGCGGCGCTCGGGTGCTTGCCCTGCGTGTGCTGCACGTGGTTGACGAAGGCCGCCATGAGGGCCTCCGAGTCGAGTAGCAGCTCGTCGACCGGGATGTTGTATTTGGCGGAGTTCGACACGTTTGGACTTCTAACGAAGGGCGTCTCGGGTTGCAACGACTGCCTCCTGTGGCTTTCGTAAGTAGCGCAGGGCTTGGATTTCCCGAGCGTTTCCGCGGGAAAAATGGGGGCTCCGATTTGCGCTTTACAGTCGGGCAATAGCTCTGCCACAAGCCGCCTGCCTTGGCGTTGTTCGATCAGCTCAAGCTACCGAAAGGGCGAATCTCGGGTCGGGCGCTGGGCGCGCTGGTGACAGCGGTACGCCACACACCGGCTCGCGGGCCCTTGGCGCAGCTGCTGCGAGCCGACTTGGGTATCGAGCGCGCGAGGGCGCTGGGCGCCGACGCGCGAGCCGAGCTGCCGCTCACGACTGCTCCCGTGCGCGCTCGCGCGAGCCACGAGCGCCCGAGCGAAGAGCTAGGCGCGCCGTCGCGCTCGGGCCTACCGCGCTCGGCGGCAGAATTACAGGCTGCCTACGCCCGCGGCTCGCACGACCCGGTGCGGCTCACCGAGCGCGCCCTTTCGCACGCTCGCGCGCTTTCGAACCAGTCGCCCACGCTCGGCCCACTGTCGGCGTACGACGACGTCAGCGCTCACACGGCGGCCCTGGCCAGTCGCGAGCGCTTCAAGGCCGGCGCGCCGCGCAGCGCGCTCGACGGCGTACCCATCGCGATCAAAGAAGAGGTGCAGCAGCGGGGCCTACGTGCTCGCCTGGGTACCAGCTTTTTGCCACACGATTCGAGCGTCGAGGACGCCTGCGCGGTCGCGCGTTTGCGAGCGGCCGGCGCGATCATCATCGGACAGACTCCGATGACCGAGTTCGGCTTGTCACCCCTCGGGGCGAACCAACACCGGCGCATGCCGCGTAACCCGCACGATCGCACGCGGCTGGCCGGCGGTAGCTCGACCGGCAGCGCGGTAGCGGTCGCGACCGGCCTCACTCCGGTGTCGCTCGGCTGCGACGGCGGCGGCTCGATCCGCATCCCCGCCGCGCTGTGCGGCGTGTTCGGGCTCAAGCCGACGTTTGGGCGAATTCCCGCGGTGGGCTTGGGGGTGCAGGGCGCCACCAGCGTGGTGCACATCGGCCCGCTTTCGGTGAGCACCGCGGAGCTGGCGAGCTTCGTCGAGATCGCAGCCGGCGCTCACGCGGGCGATCCCATTTCCGAGCTCGCGCCTGCCCTCGGCCCCAGTGAGCTCACGCGCGCGCTCGGTCGCGGTGTGCGCGGCCTGCGCATCGGCGTCGACGAAGCCGAGTGGAGCGCCGCCAGCGCGGCCCTGACCGGACCGGGCCGGGCCGCGCTCGCGCAGCTCGAGAAAGCCGGCGCCGTGCTGGTACCGGTGCGGATCCCGCACGCCGAGCACGCCGCCGCCATCGGCTACCTCACCATCGGCCTGGAAGCGTTCTCGGCCATGTACGAGCTACGCCAGCGCTACATGGACGCCATGGGCCCCGACGTGCAGCTGTTCTTGTCGGGCATGGAAACATTTCGACCCGACGATTACCTCGACGGCCAGCGGCTGCGCCAAGGCCTCCGTCGCGGCGTGGCGGAGGTATTGCGCGGCGTCGACTTGCTCGCACTGCCCAGCACCGCCCGCAGCGCTCCGCAAGTCACGGAAGAAGAGCTGCGCGGCGGCTTCGTCGACCCGCCGCTGCTCGACGGTATGTGCCGCTACGCGTTCCTGGCCAACCTGACCGGCTTGCCCGCCGCGAGCGTGCCCGTCGGCACCGACTCCGACGACATGCCAGTAGGGCTCCAGCTCATCGGCGACGCCTGGGACGAAGCGTGCGTCCTGCAAGCCGCCGCAGCGCTGGAACGGCTGGGCGTGGCCGCCGCCATCTCCAGCGAAGCGGCGATCGATTTGTTGGGCTGAGTGCGCTTTCGACGCTGGACGGGCCAGCTGGAATTTGCGTCAAAAGCACGCTGAGACGAGCACCTATTCCGCTTGCAATCATCGGCTGGGGGTGAAAAGTTCTTGGGCTCGTCTCCCTAACGTTCGAACTGTTCTTCGAAAGCCGAGCTTGGAATGAAAACTTCTCGAATGCAGCGCGTGGGTTTGGGTGTGCTGCTCTGCTCCGTTCTGCATTGCGCCCGTGCTTACGCGGCAGACGTGCCGATCAGCGAAAAGGCTCGCGCCCATTTCAACGCCGGAGTGAGCCTGCTTCAAGATCCAGACGGCGCGCGCTACGAAGAAGCGTACCGCGAGTTTCGGGCCGCCTACGCCGATTCACCGTCGTGGAAGGTCCTCGGAAACCTCGGCATCACCGCGATGAAGCTCGAGCGTGATGGCGAGGCGATTGACGCCTTCAAGAAGTATCTGGCCGAAGGTGGCTCCGCGGTAGATCCGGAAGAGAAGGCGCAGATGCAACGCGATCTCGCCACACTCACGGCGGGCGTGGTTACTCTGGAGCTCACGAGCCTTCCCGCGGGCGCGTTCATCATCGACGAGCGCGTCGCCGTTCAGGGCCCACCGATCAAAAATACCTACGGCCCCTTGACGGAAAAGTTGGTCGTCGGCGTGCGCGCTGGCCAGCACCGCCTGACGGCCCACCTCGATGGGTATCAAGACCAGTCGTGGATGGTGGACGCACGTTCGGGTACCTCGCTCCAGCATCAGTTCGAGCTGCAGGCAGCTGCTGTGATCCCGGCTGCCGACAAGCCGGCATCGGGCGGAGTCACGGCGCCGGCCGCCGCCACGCCGCGGGCGCGCCCCGTCCCCACTAGCGTCTACATCGGCCTGGCCGCCACTGGCGCCTTTGCGGTCGGCGCGGGCGTGGTGGGTGGCCTCGCGCTCGCCAAACACTCTGACTACGAGTCGAAGAACGACGGCAGCGATCCGTCGGCGGCCAAAGACCTCCGCGGCTCGGGGCAGACTCTCAACCTGGTGACGGACGTGCTGCTAGGCGGGGCGGTCGTGGCCGGGGGCATCACGGCGGTGCTCTACTTCTCGCGGCCGAGCATCGCCGCAGACCACGCAGCTCTGCGCTTCACCCCGGTCGCCGGCCCACGCGTCGCAGGCCTCAGCGTGGCGGGGAGCTTCTGATGGCGAAGCCACAAATGAGGCGTCGAAGCTCGCTGGCCAGCATAGCGCTGGTCGGGATGGTCGGAGCCTGCTCCTTCATCAACTCGTACGACGAGGTCGCTCCTCTGAAAGGCAGGGGCGGTAACGCTGGAAACGCTGGCGCGCCCATTCAAAGCCAGGCCGGAAGTCCCGATGAAACTCTGGGCGGCGCGGGGAATGGCACTGGAGGGACCACTTCCGTAGGCGGTGCGCCCGTCCCGATGGGCGGCGAAGGCGGCAGCGTGGAGCCCAGCCTTCCGCCGACCGGCCTCCTCGTGTTGGGCGGCAAGCTCACGACGGGCGCGGGCGATGTCCTGGTTACGGTCGACCCCGTGGACGGCAAAGAGCTGTCGCGCGAAGCCATCCCGGGCGCGGCGGTCGTGGGGCTTGCCTACGACGGCGCCGCGGGCCGAGACCTCTGGTTCGTCTTCACTTCCGGCGACTTTCCCGCCGATTCGATGTCCAAAGCGGATCTCCAAGTCCGCACCTACGACGATGCCTCAGGCAAGTGGACGACGCGCAAGAAGGTCTCGGCTCTGCCTCCGCCCCGGCCCGGTTCTTTCGTAGTCCTCAATGATCGATTGGCCTACCTGTCGTTCGGGCTCGTGAACAACGCGCTCACCGACACTCTGACCATTCTGGACACCTCGACACCAGCCGGCACCAAGCAAATCACCTTCGATCTCACCGCGCCAGGTCGTGTGCTCGGCCTGGTGGGCTCACGCGGAGCGCCCGGTGATACCAGCGCCCTCGGTGGCACCCTGGCCCTGGCTACGGGAGCTGCGTGCACGGGGGTCGGCGCTGCGTTGAAATGCGATTCGCTCAGCCTCACCCCCATCTTCGTCGGCGACGACATCACACCGGGCGTCGCCAAGAGCCTGCGCGGCTTCATGGGTCGTCCGGCGTTCGCATCAGCTGCAAACGCGCAGCTTGCCTTCGTGGCGCTGCCCGCGCTGACCGCCAACGGCAACATCGAAGTCGTACGTTTCGATCCGCGCGACTTGATGTTTGAAGCGCCGCTGTCTCCGCCGACGCCCGCCAAGCAGCTCGCGGCCCTGACCGCTGTCGACTGCCTGGATCTCACGGTTTTCAGCTCCGTTGCCGACAATTCGCTGTGGGCGACCTCGGCCCAAGGCACCTCAGCGAAAGCCGTGCAGACGCACGAAGCCCAAGACGTCGTTTACGAGCCCTTCACCAGCAGCATCATCGCCCCGTACAACCCTGAAAGCCCGTTGTTTCCTGCCGCAGCGGCGGCCGGCGGCGCTGGCGGAGCGGGACCGGAGCCCGAGGTCACGGCGTTCAAAGTAGCTAAGGCGGGTGTGACCCCATCCATCAAACCGCGCAGCAGCGATTGGCAAGCGCCCACCGATGTGGGCGTCAACGTGGCGGCCGCGCGCTTCCCCATCCCGTTCCCGTGTCCCTAAGCAAGCAGGAACGCGTTGCCACGACGCTGCTGCTCGTCGTGGCGGTCGGCGTGCTCGGCGCCCTAGTATGGAGTAGCCGGACCGAGAACACCGGGTCCTCGCGACGCGAGCGAGCAGGAATGTCGTCCGCGATGAAGCCCGATCGCGCCACGCCGTCGGTGGCCGCTGCGCCGGTGCCAGCCTTGGGAGCCGCGGACTTCTTGGCGGACGCTTGCCCGGGCGTGGCCGAGCCGCCTTGCGAATGCCGCTTCAAAGCGCTGGAGCGCTCGTTCTCGTTCGGAGAACAGGCGTTGACCCGCAAACTTTTCGACGACACCGAGGCCGAAGCGGCGTGCGCCAGCGCCCCCGCGTTCGCGGGCCTCAAAGCCGAAGCATTGGCGCGCGCTCAGAAGCCCGAGGCCACGGGCGCCATCGCACAGGCCCTGGCCAACAATCCGAGCGACGCGCACGCCGTGTTCGCGGAGGGATACCAAAAGCTGTTTGCGGGTGACTTGAAGGCTAGCCACGAGCTCTTGAGCAAGTCAGTGCAGCTTGGCCGAGGCGCCGCTGCCAACACCATGCTGGGAATTCTGGCGCTCCGCGAAGACGACACCAAGACCGCGAAGGCCGCGTTCGAAAGCGCAATCGCCAAGAGCGCCGAAGAGGTAGACGCCATGTTCAACCTGGGTACCCTCGAGATGGGCCAGGGCATTTACAACCGGCCGCGCGCGCTGTTTCTCAAGGTGCTGAAGCTCCGCCCCGATCACCTCGACGCGCGCTTTGCGCTGGCCACGTTGACCTTTCGCGCTGGCGTTTTCCCAGAAGCACGCCGCCACCAAGCCTTGCTCGAAGCCAGTGCGCCGACGGGCGACGACCGAGTCCTCAAGTTGCGCGAGCTCATGCAAATGAGCGCGCCCGCCGCTTCCTCCTCGAAGAACGCGGACCCGGTAGAGCTCCGCGTGCGCAAGGGCGCCACAGCCGGCGCCCGAAAGTAGGACACACGCGCACCTTCGTTCGATGAAGCTAGAATCGCGGTGGCGAAGTTCGCGGAAGCGGTGGCGGAAGCGGTGATAGCGGCCCGGTCCGGCTCGAGGCCCCGCGGAAACGGATTCGATTTTAGATTGACCATTAGCGCGCGGGCCGCGTAACGTTTCCCTTCCTATGCGTTACGTGGGCATCGCGTTGTGTGTCACGGTCGCGTCCATCGTCTTTGCTTGCGGAGGAGATGACAGCGGCAACGGGAACACCCCGGGCGCTACGGGCGGTGCCGCGGGCGAAGGGCCGATCGAGAATCCGCCGGGAGGCGCGGCTCCGGCCGAAGGCGGCACCGGCAACGCGCCGGGCGCGGCTGGTGCGGGTGGTGAGCACGTGACCCCCGGTATGCCCGGCGGCGGCGAAGGCGGAGCTTTCGAGCCGGGCGTGGTGTCCAAAGGCACCCCGCGCCAAGGCTACGGAAATGTCGTGGACGGGGTCGTCGCCCACAGCGAGAATTTCACCATGCTGTTGAGCGTCGGCGAAGAGCCAGGCGGCAACGTCTCGATGTCCTCCAGCATGTATCGCGTGAACCTGGGCGTAGTCGGCTCCACGCAGAAATAGCCGCCAATAGAGTCTTAGTTGGGATCGAAAAGGGAAAACAGGATGCACAGATTCAACCGTTGGCACTTCCTCTCCGTCGCGGCTCTTGCTCTTGGGAGCTTCAGCAGCAGCGGCCAGGCCGCCGTTCCCAATGGCATCACCCAGCAGGGCCGCGTGCTCGACACCGACGGCAACCCGGTGACCACGGAAGTAGCCATGACCTTCACCATCTACGATGACCCGACGGCCAGCGCCGCGGGCAACGTGCTCTGGTCGGAGGTGTTGAACATCCAGCTCGACGACGGCTACTTCTCGGCTCGCATCGGCGAAGACGGGGACAACAAATTCCCGGCCGACCTCTTCGACGGTTCCGTTCGTTACCTCGGCATCACCGTCGGCACCGACGACGAGCTGAGCCCCCGCGCACGGCTCGCCAGCGTTCCGTACGCTTTCGTCGCCGGCGACGCCATCGGCGACATTCACCCTCTCACGGTGTCCGTGAATGGCAAAGAAGTGATCAACAAGAAGGGCGAATGGGTGGGCACGCCGGTGGATCGAGCTCTGTCCAGCGTCTTGTCCCTCGCGAAGGGCGCCTCCACGAGCACCACCAACAGCACGAGCGCTGTCGTGACTTGCCCCACGGACTCTTTCGTGACCGGCGGTGGATGTACCGCTCAGAGCGATTCCGCGAGCGACGGCTACCCGGGCTCCGTCAAAGAGAGCTACCCGTCGATCGTGGCTGGCGCACCGGCGCCCAATCAGTGGAACTGCAAGTGCTTCGGTTTCAGCGCCAAGGATGTCGCGTACGTTGGCTGCACCACGACGGCCTACGCGATTTGCGCCAAGAACTAACGGAAACCATCGCAGCGCCCCTCGGCGCGTTTTGACACCATGCGTGCTCGCCTTGGTTTGCTTTGTGTGCTCGTCGGCTTGTCGAGCTGCCACCGTGAGCGGAACCAAGCCAAGCGCGCGCCAGCGGGAGCCTCGTCTAGCTCAGCCGAGCCGCCATTCGTTCCGCCCGTCGACTCCAAGGCTTTGGCTTGTGGTGGGCGCTGGCAGTTGTCGCGGCAAGGCCGCCAACCTGGCCCCCAGCTGCCGAAGCGATTGATGGCGCAGGTCAGTGTCTGGACGCCTTCCGGAAAGAAGGCCTTTACCTCCCTGCCAAGCAAAGAGGGCCTCTCGGTTGATCTCGCGACGCTACCGGTCGCGCTGCGCGAAGTCGTGCGGCTCGCGGGAGTGGGCGGGGTAGCGCGCCTCTGGCTTCCGCCTGAAGCCATGGAAGGGTGGAAACCACAGAGCTTCCCCCCGGGTGATCTCGTCTTCGAGATCGAAATCCTGGGAGAAGGCCCAGCCGACGTGATCACGATGGTGCAAGCAGGCGCGCCGGCATCGTCGACTTCTCCCCCTCTGCCGCCGCCCGATCTCGCCGATCCGCCGAAAGAAGCAAGTACGACTCACTCCGGCTTGCGGTACCTCATTCAAAGCGAAGGGACGGGCCCACACCCTGCCGCCAACGCCACGTCTCGCTTGAGCGTGGACGCCTGGGCCAAGCGCGGGCTAACCCTGGAAAGCGTCGAGCACAACTTCGGCGTCACCGTCACCACCGCCTCCGCTCCCCTCGGCCTTGGAGAGGTCTTGTCACGCCTCGGCACCCACGGCAAAGCCCGCATCTGGGTGCCCGCGAACAAGGCGAAAGACCTGTTTCCGCAACACAGGGATGTTGCGCTGATTGTGGATGTTACGCTGGGGAGCGTCGAGAGCAACTAACGGTGTGCCGTTATCAGTCCTGATTTTCTCCGGCAGACCGAACTCGCGGAAAACACTCTCAAACACCGGCATGGCCCACCGCGTCTTCGTCGATCGGAGCGCCGTGCAGCGCAGCAGCATTCGTGAGCAAGCATCGGTGACCGTTGGCGGGTAGCAGCGCCTACCATCCTTCGTGCGAAATTCGCCCTTGTAGTCGGCGCACTAGAGACGATTAGGCACGTCGGCGTCGGCAAACGGGTCCGTGTATGGCGGCGTACGTCGCCGCGCCGTCTTGCTTCGGACGAGGCCGTACTTGGCGTAGAGCGCGCTGACTGTGCTCGCGACGGGCAGCGATAGCTTTGGCTGCTTGCGGGCCAACCACGCAAGAACCTTTCGTGCACCCCAGCGTGGGTGGGCACGGCGAGCTTCTAGCAGCGCCTCCAAGACCACGGGCGCGACGTAAGCGTCCGGCCATGGACGGCTTGAGAGGCGGGGGCCAGACCGACACGCTTGTCGGCATAGCACATTCCAAGAAAGAAGCCGGATTCTGGACTGCATTGGTCGCCGAAGCGCAGACGAGCACTGAGTCTCTCGCGGCTGTTGCTGCAAAGTACAAGTTTAGGAGGCTCCTCTCAGATATCACTTCTACAAGAAAGCAGAAGACTGCAGAGACCACCAACAAGCCAGTGCCAATGTTGCCAGTGCGCGTCGACGGTGACGCCGGCTTGTTCTCCATCGACATGGATGGCAGCCTACGGCTGCGTTTCGCCGAGGGGTGCTACCCGGCGTACGTGGCGGCCGTAATCGCCAAGCTGCGTTGAGCTCGTGCTGGGGTTGCCGCCAAGCGTGCGGATCTACTTGGCGGTCGAGCCAGTGGATTTACGCCGTGGCCACGATGGCCTGAGCGCGATCATTCGCGGGCAGTGGGACGAAGATCTCTTCGCCGGGCACCTGTTCGTGTTCCTGGGACGGCGTCGCGACCGTTGCAAGATCTTGTTCTGGGATCGCGGTGGGCTGGTGCTCTATTACAAGCGTCTCGAGCGCGGTCGCTTTCGCATGCCTCGCGTCACGAGCGACGGGCGCTCGGTCGAGATGGACGCGACCGAGCTGATGATGCTGCTCGACGGCATCGACGTTCGCTACGTGCGTCGCGCCGAGCACTGGCAGCCAGGCCAAAAAGAAACGGCCTGAGCCGCGCCGGGGATCGACATCTCAGCCGAGATGTGATCAAAGCTATTTATTGGCTCCGCCCGACGACCCCGAGCACGAGTGTGGCTGGCAAGGCTACGCGAAGAGCCTTGAGAAAAGGCTTGCTGAGGTCGAGCAAAAGCTCGAGCAGCTGGCGCGGCACAAGAGCGAGAAGCTGCCGCCGCTGGACCGCGAGCGACTACGCAATCGCGATTCGGACGAGCGCCTCGCCGAGGCCAAGCGCAAGCGCCAAGAGCGCGCGCTCGCCAAGAGCAGGCTGGTCACCGAGACCGTCGAGCTCAAAGTCCCAGACGCAAGCCGCACCTGCCCGCATTGCCGCAGCACCGAGCTGCGCAGCGTGGGCGCTGGCAAGCCGTCGACCATGCTCGACTATGTTCCCCGCTACTTTCGTCGACGGATCTTCCGGCGCGAGACGCTCTCGTGCCGTTGTGGCCAGTACATCGTCAACGCGCCGGCGCCTGAGCGCGCCACCGACAAGACGCAGTATGGGCCGAGCTTCATCGCGCACCTGATCGTGAGCAAGTGCGGCGATTCAATTCCGCTCTACCGACTCGAGAGGCAGTACCGCAGGCTCGGCATCCCCATCTCGCGCAGCACGATGACCGACCTGTTTCACCGGCACGCGGAGCTACTAGCGCCACTGCCGGCGCGCTTGCTCGAGCGGGTGCGCCAGAGCGAGCTCGTGCTCGGCGACGAGACCAGCATCAAAATGCTCGGCTCGACCAAGCGCGCCTACGTCTGGACCTTCATCGCCGGCACGCTCATTGCCTACCGTTTCAGCGTCGACCGCAGCGGAGAGACGCCGCAGCAAGTCCTCGGTGGCACGCAGGGCACTCTCGTCGTCGATGGCTACACCGATTACAACAAGGTCACCCAAGTTAACGGCCGCCGCCGCGCCGAGCCTCGCGCACGCTCGACGCAAGCTATTTGCCGCGATGGAAGGTGAGCCGGAAGCACAACAAGCGCTCGACCTGATCCGCGACGTGTACGCGGTCGAGCACGTCGCAGAGCAGCGCCGGCATCTTGGGTACGGCTGAGCACCTCTCCTTGCGCCAAGCCGAAAGCGCACCCCTGATGGCCAAGCTCAAATCATGGCTCGAATCGCGCCAAGGGCTGCACCCACCGAAAAGCAAGCTCGG
>Ga0164241_10004706_pt1 | contig 13071 bp, 7 predicted proteins | sample OricomyardsoilBY_FD_108780 | JGI IMG/M metagenome (GOLD analysis project Ga0164241, IMG submission 108780) | Backyard soil microbial communities from Emeryville, California, USA - Original compost - Back yard soil (BY) | ecosystem: Environmental > Terrestrial > Soil > Unclassified | place: USA...
ATGATGCCGAACATGAACGGAATCGAGTTCCTCGACGCCCTCACGGGCCAAGCCCCCGAGCTCGCCGAGCGACTCATCTTCCTGTCGGGCGGCGCCTCCAGCACGACGCTGCGCGAACGCCTCTCCAAGGTGCCGAACCTCTGCCTCGAGAAGCCCTTCGATCCGAACGCGCTCCGAAAGGCGATTCGCGAGTGCATGGGGACGAAGGACGAAGCGAACTCATGACGCGCACGAAGCTCGCCACTCGATGACCCTCGTAGACGTCGGGGTCACAGAAGAGGTGCGAGCGCTCGCGCTGGCGTCGGCCGTCTCTGGTGGGATCCTCGCTCGGATCACGCGGGTCGATCGCGGCGCAGTCGTGGTCCACGGCGACGACGGCGAACGCGTCGTCTCCGTCGCGAAATCCATGGCCCAGCGAACTCCACCGGCCATCGGTGATTGGGTGATCGTCGATTCGCCTCGTGGATCGCTCGCCGAGCTGCTGCCTCGACGGACCGCGCTCGTTCGTCGAGGCGCGGGCAAGCGCGAGACGAGCCAGATCGTCGCAGCGAACATCGACGTCGTGCTGGTGCTCATCGGCCTCGACGGGGACTTCAATCTGAACCGCGTCGACCGGTATCTCGCCTTGGTCGGAGACAGCGGCGCGCGACCGTTCGTGCTCTTGACGAAGGCAGGGCTCGTGACGGACGCAGCCGAAAAGCTCGGCCTCGTCCGCGCGCATGCGCCGAGCGTAGATGCCGCCTTCGTCGACGTAGTGCTCGGAGTCCACGCGGATTTGCCGCGCACGCTCGTGCCGCTCGGCGTCACGGCGGCGCTCGTGGGCTCGAGCGGCGCCGGAAAATCCACACTCGTCAATTACCTAGTCGGCACGACGGTGGCGAGCACGCGGGCAGTACGGGACCGCGACGATCGGGGCGTTCATACGACGAGCCGGCGTGAGCTCTTCCGGATCGACAGCGGCGGCGTCGTCATCGACACACCGGGCATGCGTGAGCTGGGACTGCGCGCCGAGACGTCTCTCGATGAAGCCTTCCCCGAGATCGCCGCGGCCGCGCTGCGTTGCAAGTTCTCGAACTGCGGCCACGCCACCGAAGCTGGCTGCGCCGTAAAAGCAGCTATCACAGCGGGGGAGCTCGAAGCACATCGGCTCGCGCGCTACCGAGCGTTGAGCCTCGAGCAGCTCGGCCGGGCGAGCGGTCCACGCGACGCGATCAGGAGAAAGCCTCGCTGAGCCCCAGGCTCCGGCCCCATCGAAGGCGCGTCGCCCCGCATCGGGCTCGGGCGCTCCGCGAAGCTCAGCCGGAAGAGCCGCCTGCGCCGCCTGCGCCGCCCGCGCCCCCGGCTCCACCTGCGCCGCCTGAGCCGCCCGCGCCCCCGGTTCCACCCGCTCCGCCGCCGCCGCCCACGCCGCTTGCACCACCGGCTCCACCGCCACCGCCGGTCGTCGTGCTGGTCGTCGTGCTCGTGGTGTCGGTCGTCGTCGAGGTGGTCCCGCCACCAGGAATGCACTCAGGCGAATCGCTCGTCCCCGTCTCCGGGCAGCAGATGTCGGCGTTGCCGCCGAGCTCACGGGAACTCTTGCAGACGAGCCCGTCGGCGCAATCGTCGTTGTTGTTGTCGAAGTTGCAGCGGTCGCCCTCACCCTGACCGCCGCACGCCGCCGCGATGATCGCGGCCGCTCCGACGAGCCCAAAGAGACAGGAAGGGACCCAGAAAGATCGACGCGGCGACAGCACGCGCGGTCCTTACCACGGTCTCGGGTCGGATGGCACTTCGGCCCCGTGGCGATTTGCCCGAGAGCGCGGTACGAGTCTGGCGAGCCCGCGCGATGCTTGTACGAAGCCCTCACGACATCATCTCCGGCGCCCACCGCGGTCTGGTTCAGGTCGGCGGCCGGGTCGTCCGCAGCGGCCAAACGCTGCGACTGACGGACGCGCTGACGTCCCTCGAGCTTCCGCCCGGAACGGCGCTGGACGATGGGGCGCTCGCCATCATCGAGACGACCTTGGAGGGTGCCCGCCTTGGACCATGTCGGGTGATCTGGCAGGCGGCCGGCGAACCGGCACGCGACGTCGCACGGATCCGGGACGCAGGCGTGGGGGCCAGTTTGCTGGCGCGCGCGCGCGCGGCGGCATTCGTGCGTGGCTACTTCGCCAAAGAGGGTTTCCTCGAGCTCGAGACGCCGTCGGTCGTCCCCTGCCCTGGCTTGGATCTGCACCTCGACGCGTTCGAGATACTCGACGCCACCGGTCCGACGCCGGGGCCGCTCAGCGTCGGCCCCAGGTACCTCGCGACTTCGCCGGAGTATCAGATGAAGCGCGCGTTGGTCGGCGGGCTGCCCCGGACGTTCCAGCTTGCCCGCGCGTTTCGAGCCGGTGAAATCGGAGACAGACACAACCCCGAGTTCACGATGCTCGAGTGGTATCGCGCCTTCGCGGGCAAGGACGAGATCCTCTCCGACACCGAGGCGATCATCGTCGGTGTCTTCGCCGAGCTCTCGGCGAAGACACGGAATCTCGATCTGACGCGGCCGTTCCGACGCTTCACCGTCGCGAGCGCGTTCGCAGAGTTCGCCAAGACGAGCGAATCCGAAATGCTGCGCCTCGCACACCTGGACGAAGAGCGCTTCTTTCGCTTGTTGGTCGACGAAATCGAGCCTCGCTTCGAAGAACTTCGCGCTCCCGTCGTGCTCGAACGCTATCCCGCGAAGATGGCCTCTCTCGCGCGCCGTTGTCCCGACGATCCGCGCTACGCGGATCGCTTCGAGGTCTACGCCGCGGGTATCGAGCTCTCGAACGGCTTCGACGAGCTGACGGATCCCGTCGAGCAACGCGAACGCTTCGACCGCGACCGCGCCGAGAGAGGCGCCAGCGGCAAGCAGACGCACCGTATCGACGAGCGCTTCATCGCCTCGCTCGCCGAGGGTATGCCGCCGTCTTCCGGGAACGCCCTGGGCTTCGACCGCCTCGTCATGCTCGCGCTCGGCAAGGCGTCCATCCGGGACGTCATCGCGTGGCCCGAAGGCGTCCTGTGAACCGTGCACGTCCCGAGCGACTCGCCGCCCTCGCGGCAAAATACGAAGCGCTGCTCAGGCTGAGAACGGACAAGGCGAACGGGACGCCGCTTCCGCCGAAGCAGGTGTTCGTCGCATTGAACGCCGAATTCCCTGGAGCGCTCGTCGAGCTCGATCGCCTCAGCATCGAAGAGCTCACTCTGCGCGCCAAGACCCTTCGCGCCGCCGCGCGCGGCGAAGAGCTCGAGGTCGAGTGGATGACCGCGCTCGACCTCTATCACTCGCTCATGCGCGCCGGCCTCGCGTTGCGCACCGCGCGCGGCTCCGGCGACATCGACAGCCACCTCCGTGCCGTCGCGACGCGGGCTTCGGAAGAGCTGGGGCTCGCCGTCACGTCGGAGGACTTGCGACCCATGGTTCAGCGAGAGACGCGGCGGCTGGTCCCCGCGGTGCTCGAGCTGACGGCGCGCGTGGTCGAGTGGCCACGAGATCGCGTCGCGAAGCTCCTTGGGCGGGATGCCGTGCGACACATCGTCGGCTGAGCAGCAGGCTCAATCGCCTGTCGCGCACTCCGCTTCGTCTGGGACCTGCGCAGGCCCCGCCGCGTCGTCGACGATCCCGTCGACGAGCCAACACATCGACGCGAGATCTGCAGCCGGCAACGTCGCTCCTGCCGCGACGCAGGGCTCCGTGTCGCATTGCCCCGTCGAAGTCAGCGGACCGGTGAAGATGGGGGCGATGCCGTCGCCCGCCGAAAGCTCGGCGCGAAGTCCGTCGAGCTCCGCTTCGAGAACGTTCGCCGTCGCGACGGACGCGTCGACCGAGAACCCGACGACGCTCTCTGCCGCGCTCGGGGCAAAGCCCGCGACGTAGCTCGGCGCGAGGGTCGTCTGTCGATGAATCGCGTCGATCATCTCTCCGAGCAGAGGCCCCCACCGAAAGTACGCGGTCCCTACGCAGGTCCCTTCGGCAAACGCGTTGCATGCGGTATCGACGTTCGCGCCGATGCCGCGAACGCTGCTCCCTGCGCCGCGGAGGGCCGCGACCTCGTCGAGCGCGCGCTCGTTGTCCGCGAGATGCGCGACGATGTCGCAACCGTCCGCCTCGAGCTTCCTCGCCAAGACGCGCTCCATCGAGTTTGTGCTCGGCGGTGACGGATCGTGAAACGAGTGGAGCCAGACCACCTCGACGACGACGCCGGGGGCGACGCGCTGCGCACCGAGCGCGTACGCATTCACGCTCGCGACGACCTCGGGCATCGCGACGGTCGCGACGATGCCAATGCGATTTTCCGTCGTGAGGCGTCCGGCCGCGACTCCCGCCAGATAGTACGACTGAAACGTCCGCGCATCGAAGCTCACGAGACCCGCCTCGTTCTCCGTCGAACGGAGCGCGAGCACCGTGACACCCGGGTGGCTCGCGGCAAACCCGGCGAACGCGCCCCCTGGATCGGGCAACGTCGAGACGATGACCTGATTGCCCGCAGCCGCAGCGTCGGAGGCGGCCGCGACCGCGTCGGTCACGAGCGGGTGATTCGGATCCGTCGAGCTCGTCGTGTAGCCGAGCGTCGCATCCGCCGCGAGGCGGCCATCTTCGAAGCTCCGCGTGAGCTCGTCCGCGTTCGGATCACCGCCGTGCACGTATGCGACGGTGAGCGGCAGCTGGCAGAGATCCTTCGCGCAGACCGCGCCGCCCGGACAACCCGCGGCGTCGTTGCAGCCGATCGTGCAGAGGCCGTCGACACACGAAGAGGCCTGACACTCTTCGTCGCGCGAGCATTGGGCGCCGACACCTTTGCCGACCTCGGGATCGATCAAGATCGAACACGACGTGACGACCTGCAGCAACGCGCCGGCGATCGCGACGCAGAGGCCGCGCGCCACGATCGCGCCGATGCGCGCTTGGGGTCGCATCAACCGGGGTCGCATCAACCGGGGTCGCATCAAAAGGTCCCCTCGACGCCGACCCAGCCAGGGCCGATACGAACCGCGGCCTGCGGCGTCGGGGTGGAGTCGTCGGAGCGCTTCCCTACCGCGTTGACGACACTGAAGGTGATCGCGCACGCCCCGGCCACCGCGCTCACACCGATGAGGACATCCGTTGCGTTCGCGAGCGCGCGGGCGCGCGAGATCTTGTCGGCAAGCTCGCTCCCCTCTGGCGGCACGACCCCAGGGCCGAGATACGGATCGTCCGTGACATCGTTGGCCGTCACGACCGCGAGCGTCCCGGTGACCAACGCGGCGATGGTCGACAGCCCCGTCGTCACCCAGGCCGCCCCTACCGCCCCATCAGGGAAGCGAAACGGCGCGCTCTCGCTCGGCGTGGGCGTCACGGTCGTCTCGAATCGAAACCTCACGATGGTGCGCGTGCCCCGCGCGACATCGAGCGTCTGCTCTTCGGTCTTCTCACCTACCGCACGCACGGTCCGCTTACCGGGGTTCACGAACACGAGATCGTCGAGCGGAGAGTGGCCGACCACGACGCCGTCGATCGCGATCTCGACACCGGGCTCGTCGACCTCGATCGCGAGCGTCGCCACGCGGGCCGTCGCGAGGACAATTTCGCGCTCGACCTCGGCGCGTCGCTCTGCGTCCAGCGCCCCGTCGCCGAGGCTCAGGTGGCACTCGTACGCGTGCTTCGCGCGCGCAAAGTCCCCAGTCAACGCCGCCATTTTGCCGATGTTGTAGAGGATCACGTAGCTCGGGCTGTCGTCGTACGCCGCCTGAAACAGGGCGAGCGCCTCGGCGTAGTGCCCTGCGGAGCTGGCCGCGAGCGCCTTCTCGTTTGCTTCGCGGGCGGCCGGCGTCGGCTCACCCTCGAAGCTCTTGGCGCAAGCGTCGCTCGCCCGAGCAGAGGCCGCGCCCACGCCGAGCGTGATCCACAACGCGAGGAGTGAGGCGAGAGCGCGCACGTGCGGCCGAGCTTACACCCGGGCGCGGGTCGGGCGATCTCCGAGAGCGCAGCTCACTTGTTCTTGGGATGCTTCGCCCAGGGGTCGCTGTCATCGACCAGCTTCGTCGGCGCTGTCGACGTCGGGTGCGCGATCGGCGGGCGAACCCCCGCGACGCCCGTGAGGTCGACGGACACGTCGAGATCGTGATCGAACACGAGCAGGCGCGACTCTCGACGTCGGCCCGAGCGCACGACCAAGACGTGGCCCATTCGATCCCTCGGGAACCGCGCGACCAGCGGCAGGTCCACGATCCGCTTGCCGTCGAGCGTCACGATGGCGTCCGATGGAGTCGCGTCCAGGCGCACCTCGACCAGGTCCGGAGCGGCGTCCGAAGAGACCGCCCCGCTCGGCGCGGCCGTATCGACTGCGGGCGTGGGGCTCGTGGAGAGAGGCATCGGATTCGCGATGGCAGCGGGCCCATCGACGGGTGGCGCTGTCGCCGCCGCAGCGGCACGGCTGGGTTGCTCGCGACGAATCATGTCGGCAACGCCGAGCCCCACGAGAACCGCCATCGCCGCACCGACGTAGACCCAACCGCCGAGCCGCCTCGTCGGGCGATCGGTGATCACCGTCACCGAAGATGATCCTCCTGTCAGCGATAGCGGATCGCTCGGAGTCACGTCCGACCCGGCGCTCGATCCCGAGCTTGCCGCTCGCAGGTCGTCCGCCGTGCCCGCCGGCAGCCCTGCCGAATCCGAAACCGACGTCGCGGCCACGGACTCGTCCGTCGGGTCGATGACTCCGCGAAGTGACGGTGGTGGCGGCGGAGGCTCGATGAGCGGTGGCGCATCATCGATTCCGGGAAGGCCGGCGGTCCCACGAGCCGCACTGAGGTGCGCGTCGATCGCCGCCTCGAGGGCGCCCTTGTACGCACCCGCAGCCTCGCTCACCTGGGCGCCCAGCACCGTGCGCTTGAACGGCGCGGCCGCGAGCGGCGCGAGCGCTTCGCGAAAAGCACGAGCTGTCGCGAACCGCGCCTCTGGCTTCGGCGCGAGCGCCCGCGCGAGCACCGCCGCAACCTCCTTGCGGACGCCGTCGACACAGAGCTCGGGCAGCTCTCCAAATGTCATCCGCTTGAGGATCTGCACGTCCGAGCTCGTGCCCCAAAAGCGTTCCCCGCTGAGCAGCTCCCACAGGATCACGGCGACCGCGAAGATGTCCGCGCGACGATCGAGCTCATCGCAGAGCGCCTGCTCAGGCGCCATGTACGTCAGCTTGCCGCGGACGACGCCTGTCGCCGTGTGCTGCGCTCGGGTCCGGCTCTTCGCGATCCCGAAATCGACGAGCGTCACGCGGCCCTCGTAGGTCAGGAACACGTTGTGCGGGCTCACATCGCGGTGCACGAGATCGGCCGAGCTCCCATCGGCAGTGCGCAGCTCGTGTGCGTAGTGAAGGCCGTCCAACAGCTCGGACGCGACGTGGAGCGCCGCCCGTTCACCGAGCGCCGTCACGACCGAAGCGCATCGATCGAGCGGGAGTCCGTCGAGAAACTCCATCGCAAGGAACTCTTCGCCACGGACGAGGCTGCTCTCGATCGTCCGGACGATGTTCGGATGTTGGAGCATCGCCATGATGCGCGACTCGTCGGCGAAGAGCGCGCGGTGCTCGTCGTCACCGAGATCGGCCACGAGGCGCTTCACGACGAGGAGCTCGGAGGGGCGGCTGAGCTTCGACGCCAAAAACACCTCGGCCATGCCGCCCCGCCCGAGCTTGGCGATCAGCTCGAACTCACCGAATCGCCGGGCATCGCCTTCGACGAAACGGACAGCGGTAGAGGCCCCGGACACCCTGTGATGGTAGCCGAACCGCAGCCGATCAGAAACGCGCGCGCGTGTTCGGCGTGGACCGAGCCGGGCGAGCGGGCGCCGAGCCCCGAACCGGGCCGCCGCCGCACCCATCCCGAAGACGGCTGCCTGCACCGGAGCCCCGACGCAAAACAGCCCGCGCAGCGCCGCATGGGCGCGCGCGGGCCGTCGTCCGCCACCGAAAGGCTTACTGACCGACCTTGATGTCGAGACCGAGCTGCGCCCGAAGCTTGAAGTACGCCTCGCTCACGGCAAACGTGAGCAGCTCCTTCAGCTTTTCTTGCGGCGTCAGATCACCAGGGACCTGAGGCTCTGCGGCGATGATCTTCTTTGCGATCTCGAGATCACCCGAGAGAAGGAAGGCACCGCGGATGTTGGACAGCTCCATCGTCTGGACCCAGCGCTTGATGTTGGCCTGACCGCCGTCGGCGATCCACGCCTTCACCGCCGCACGCAGTCCCTCGATGTGGATCGGCTGCATGAAACGCGCGAGCGACTGCGCGGTCGCCACGACCTGATTGGCGAGCTCGGGCGGAACCGGCGAGTCCGGCTGCGCGAGCTTCACCGCGGCGAAGAACAGCACCGTGAGCTCGGTGGCCGTCGGGAAGATCGCCTTGATGTAGTGCTCCGGTCGATACATCGCGCAGTGTTTGCCGACGATGAACAGGAGCTCTTGGGGCGAGAAGCCCGAGAGCACCGTCTGTCCGGCCAAGCTCGCGGGCGGCTCGGTCGGAACATGCGATAGGGCGCCTGGCACGTCGCTGCGGACGTAGAGCTGCGGCATCGGCAACCCGAGTATGTTCACGGCCCACCCGAAGGTGCGCGCGAACGTCACGGTGCTCGTCACCGGATCCTGCTTGAACTGAGCAGGCAGCGACGGCAGCTCGTTCTTCGCCTTCATCTGCTCGACCTTGGCGCGCAACGCCGCGGGCGTGATGAACTCGAAGATCTTGCCGACGTACAGGTTCTCCTCGTTGTGGAACACGCGCCGGATCCAGGACTCGTTGTCCAGGCGTGACTTCACCGGCGGGAGTCCCTGCGGACGATAGTCCTCGAAGAACTGCGTCTCCTCTGGACCTGCCTGGCGCAAGAACACGAGCGCGGCGGCGAGACACCACGCCTGATCGAACGCCTCTTTCGTGAGGTAGAGCGCGTACAGCTTGCGGTACGGCTCCACGCGCATCGGATCGAGCGCCAAGATCGTTTGGAACTCGCCGATGGCGTCGTCCCACTGCTCGGACTCTTCGAAGAGCTCGCTCAGGATCATGTGCTCGGTGATGTCGTTCGGGCGCAGGCGAGCGCCGGCACGGAACGCGTCGATCGCCATCTGCTTCTCTTGCAGACGATCGCGATAGATCAGACCGAGCGCGTGCCAGAGGTTGAACTCGACGTCGGCCTTCTTCTGACCGCCCACGTCGTCCCGCTGGAACGTCGACAAGCGGTGCAGCATCTTGCGGTAGGCGCGCTCGAGCTGCTTCCACTCTTTCTGCGTCGTCAGCACCTTGTTGATGCGCTCGAACGCTTCGAGGTAGCCCGGGTTGAGATCGAGCGCCTGGTTGAAGTAGTCGACCGCGCGGTCCTGGTCCGCGATCTTGTCGCGGTACAGCTGCGCAATAGTGAAGAGGTATTTGCTCTTGCGCTCGGGGTTCTGCTCGAGGTCCGCGATGCGGGCCAAGCAGTCGATCATGCGCTCCCACTGCTGCGCCGTCTGGCAAGCCTGCAGCAGCTTGTGCAGCAGCACGTGGTCGGTGGGCTTCAGCTCGAGGGCCTCGTCGTAGGCCTCGATCGCCTTCGTTGGCGACTTCCCCTTCGCGGACTCGCCCCAGATGTCGCCGATCTCGACGAGCAGCTTGAACCGCTCCTCACCGTCGAAGACGTTGTCCAGGATGATGCGCTTGTAGTGGCAGACCTGTGCCCAGTCCTTGGCCGAATCGTAGAGCGCGACCTGTGCATCGAGCGTCGGGCGGTGCGCAGGATCGACCTGCAGCGCCTTCTCGAAGTTGTTGATCGCCTGCTTCGGTTGTCCCTGCGCCTGCTTGATGGCGCCGAGCTTGAAGTAGACGTACGCACGTTGCTCTGTGTCGTGTTCCTCGAGCGCCGTGAGCACCTTCTGGAAGTTCGTGAGCGCGCCGGGCCAATCGCCGAGCTCGAAACAGACCTCGGCGAGACCACGGATGGTCTCTTGATCCGTCAGATCGAGTTGGTTGGCTGCCTGGTAGGCCTTGAGGGCACCTTGATAGTTCTTGCGAGCCTGAAGAATCTTGCCGAGCTGGTTCTGCAACAGGTGCTGCTCTGCCCGCTCACGCCTACCGCTCTTCTTGACGAGCATCTCGGCAAGAGGCTCGGCCCGCTCCCACTCTTCGCGTGAGACGTACTCTTCGACGAGCGGCATCGCCGCATCCTCGTTGTCGTCGTCGCACTGCAACGCGAGCTCGTACGACTGGATGGCCATGTCGTGCTCGCCGAGCATCTCTTGGCGCATCTTGCCGAGCTCGACGAGGAGCTTCGCCCGAACGCGCGGAGACTCCGTGACGAGCTGCTCTTGCTCGAGATAACGAGAGGCACGATCCCAGTCCGCCGCGTCCTGGGCGATCGTGCGCAGCGCCGAGAGCGTCGGTTGGTGAGACGGATCGAGGTCGAGCGCACGCTCGTAGTTCTCTTGCGCCGCGAACCGATCGTTCAGCTTTTCGTCGAGCTGACGGCCGATTCGGTAATACATGTCGACCTTTTGTCGACCGTCGCTGGTGAGCTCTGCGACGCGGGTCATGTGATCGATCGCACGCGACGTGTCGCCCTGCTTCTCGTAGAGCTTCGCGAGCGCGTCGAGCGCGGGCACGTGCTGCGGGTCGACGTCGACGATGTTCTGATAAGCCTCGATGGCCTTGTCGATGTCCTCGATCTCGTCGGCGTAGATGAGCGCTTCGGCGTTCCAAAGCTCGATCTTCTTGCTGCGATCGATCGTCGCGTTGACGTGCCGGTCGTAGGTGTTGATGAGATCGTGCCACTGACGCTTGTGTCGGTAGCAGCGAGCCAAGCCCTCGTAGGCAAGCTCGAAGTTCGGATCGATCTCCACGACCTGCTCGAGACGTGCCGCCGCGACGTCCTGCTTGACGAAGAGCTCCTCTTGGATGCGAGCGATCTTCATCAAGACCTCGATGCGCTCACGCTCGGTGTCGACGACGTCGAGCTGCATCTCGAGGACCCCAACGAGGTCAGGCCACTCTTGTAGCTGTTGGTAGACGCGCTCGAGACCGCGCATCGCCGTCAGGTTTCCGGCGTCGACCTCGAGCACCTCGCGGTACACCTCGGCCGCGCGCTTCGGCTGATTGAGCTGCGATTCGTAGATCTCCGCCGCACGGAGCTTGGTCGCCGCGATCTCGGGGCCCTGAACGAGGCCCTTCGCCTTCGCGCCCAGCGTCTCGACGAGGTCCTGAATCTGCCCACGCTCGGTGTAGATGCCCTCGAGCTGCGTCAGCGCCGGTACGTGGTTCGCGTCGACCTCGAGCGCCTGCTTGTAGTAGCGCAGACCCTGGTCGGCCTGACCCATGTGGACGTGGAGCACCTCGCCCATCTCGGTGAGGATCTCCTTGCGATCGACGTCCGTGACGGCGTTGTTGAGCGCCTGCTGGAGCATCTGCCCCTGCTCTTGATGGCGCCCCTGCTTCTTCAGGAAGTTCGCCATCTGCCGAAGAACCGCGACGTTCGTCGGGTCGAGCGCGAGGATCTGTTGGTAGTACGGCTGCGCGTACTCGGGGCGCGTCAGGTCCTCCGCGTACCACTTGGCGAGGCGGAGACAGAGCGTGATCTTCCGCTGCGACTCCGTCTCGGCTTGCAGCCACTGGTTGACCGTCTGCACGAGCTCGGGCCACTTGCTCGTCGCGTTCGTGATCCGCTCGAGGTATTTCGTCGTCTCGTTGTCGGCGACGTCCATCTCGAACGCGGTCAACAGCGCGTCGAATGCCTGCGGCCTGTCGTCGAGCTCGTTCTCGAAGACCTGAGCCACCTTGCGGAGGATGTCCGTCTTCTCGGCTACCTCTTCCCGAGTGTCGAGACGCGCGAGGTAGAGCTCGATCAGAGGTTCGGCTCGCTTGGCGGCGGCGTGCAGCTTCTCGAGCGCGAAGAACGCTTGATCGTGTGTCGCGTCGATCTCGAGTACGGCCTCGTAGGCTGGGGTCGCCTTGTCCGGCTCCTGGACGCGGGTCTCCCACAGGTGCGCGACCTCGAGGTACTCGCGGATTTGCTCCGCGGGCTCTTCGAAGGCCTTCGCGCGGCCCATCTTGACCTCGATGACCTCTTCCCAGCGCTCCTCGGCGCGGAGCAGGTTCTCGAGGCTCTCCATTGCCTCGAAGTCACGTGGGTCGACCGCGAGGAGCTTGCGCCACGCTTCAATCGCCTCGAAAGGCTGACCGAGGACGTTCTGGTACGTGAGCGCGAGCTCGCGATAGAGCGCGATCTGGTTCTCGGGCGGCAGCTTGTCGCCGGCCCGATCGATCGTCATGTGGAGCGACTCGACCAGCTGCTGAGAGTCGTCACGACGGCGCCAGATGGCGCTGATCGCGTAGAGCGCGTCGGCGTTGTCGTACTCGATGTCGAGCGTGCGGGTGTAGTCCTCGAGCGCGTCGTCGTCGCGCTGGAGCTGCCCCTCGAACAGCCGCGCTCGGCGGAGCAAGACCGCGACCCGGTCAGAGTCCTCGGTGGCGATGTCGTAGTGCCGACCGAGGACGTCGGTCAGCTCGGACCACTGGCCCGTGCGCTCGTGCAGGTTCGCGAGGCCGTGAAGGGCTTCGGGATCGTCGCCGCGGAGATCGAGCACCCGCATCCACGTCTCGATCGCGCCCGGCGTGTCATCGAGCTTCTCGGCGAGGAGCGTCGCCATCTTCGCTCGAATGTCCGCTTCTTCGGAGTCGCCGCTCGAATTCTCGAGCTGGCGTTCCAAGACGATCTTGAGATCGGCCCACGCGCCCTTCAGCCCGTAGATGCGCTCGAGCGCCAAGATGGCCGTCTCGTTGGACTTGTCGAGCTCGTCGAAGACGCGCTTGAAGACGCGAATGGCGTCGTCGAGCTGCCCGATCGCGGCGCCATCGGGTCCGTCTGCCGTGAGCAGCTTCTCTTCGTACACCTCGCCCAGGCGAAGGTGCAGATCGACCAGCTCGAGGTTGTCCTTGGTCGCCAGCAGCCGCTGCTCGAGGACCTGCGCAAGCTCGGGGTATTGTTCGAGCGACGTGTAGATCCGATCGAGCTGCGTCAGCGCCTCGACGTCGAGCGGATCGACACCGAGGACGTAGCGATAGGTCTTCTCG
>Ga0164241_10004707_pt1 | contig 13071 bp, 14 predicted proteins | sample OricomyardsoilBY_FD_108780 | JGI IMG/M metagenome (GOLD analysis project Ga0164241, IMG submission 108780) | Backyard soil microbial communities from Emeryville, California, USA - Original compost - Back yard soil (BY) | ecosystem: Environmental > Terrestrial > Soil > Unclassified | place: USA...
CGGCCAAAGCTGCGCTACTTGTTCACCCTGCGTGATGGAGTTCGTGGACACGAAGGCAATGTCGGCGGAACCTGATTGCGCATACTCGCCTGCTTTCAGGAACCATGCCGTCACATAATCGAGCGTGCCGCCGCTGCCGCCGAGCTTGGCGATGTTCCGCACCTGCTGGCGCTGGGCGGCGGTTTGCATCTTGGAACCGATGAAAGGCGGGTTGCCGAACACGTAAGAGCATTTCTCCGGCGGCAGATGGGCTGACCAATCGGCGTCGAGCGCATCGGCATGAAGAATGTGCGGCGCGGATTTCAGCGGGATGCGCGCATAGTTGGTGCCGAACATGAGGCCCAACCTGTTATTCATAATATGGTCCATCATCCACATGGCCACTTCGGCGATGCGGGCGGGGAACTCACCGATCTCGATGCCGTAGAACTGATCGACATTGACGCGTGAAAGTTGGGTCACATCAAAAATGCGCTGGTCGTCATCGGCATGAAGCTCACGCAGAATATCCTGTTCGAGACTGCGCATTTCACGATAGACGATGACAAGAAAATTGCCACAACCGCAGGCGGGATCAAAGAAGGTGAGTTGCGAAAGCCTGCCTTGCAGAGCCTCGAGCGACTGGCGGCGGCCACGCTTCAGAGCCCTGGCATGTTCAAACTCTGCCCGCAGACCATCAAGAAATAAAGGCTGGATGACTTTGAGAATGTTCCGCTCGGTCGTGTAGTGAGCGCCGAGCGCGCGGCGTTCGTCTGACTTCATCACGGACTGAAAGAGGGCTCCGAAGATGGCCGGTGAAATGGCCTCCCATTTGAATTCGCAGGCATCGGTGAGGAGCGTCCGCATGGCGGCGTTGAAGGACGGTGTGCGCAGACGCTCGGCAAAGAGATCGCCGTTGATGTATGGAAAGTTGGCAAGGTCTTCGTCGAGCGTTGTTTGGCGTTTGTCTTCGGGCGTGTTGAGGACTTCAAACAGTTCATTGAGGCGTGACCCGAGATCGCTGCCGTCGGCCTGCGTGCGGTTCTGGATATAGTCGAGCAGGATGTCTTTGGGCTCGAAAATGCCTGTATCGTCGGCAAACAGGCAAAAGAGAAGGCGTACGAGATATTGCTCAAGATCGTGGCCGTCATAGCCTGACGCTTTCAGGGCATCGTGCAGCTTGCCCATAAGCTCGGAGGCTTCGATATTGGCGGGGTCCTGATCCTTGAAGGTGCGCTTCTGGACGCCGAGCATGAAGCCGAAGGCTTCGACGTGATCTTTAAGATCTGTGAGGGTAAAGGTGACGCTTTCGTCTTCGTCGAGATCGTAAAGCTCGAAGGTCTGGAAGTCGCAGACCAGAATATAGCGCGGCAGGTCAGTGTTTTTGAGGTTCGGAAAGTAATCAAGTGCTTGCTGTTTGGCCTTTTTGAGATCGCGGCCACGGCTCTTTTGCTCGACAAGGAGAGTGCCGCGCCAGAACAGGTCGATGAAACCCTGATTGCCACCGAGTTTTTTGACGGGTTCCTCATAGGAGGCGACGCGACGGCGCGGAATGTCGAAGATTTTGAAAAATTCATTGTAGAAGGTTTGGGTTTCGCCGCGCTCATAATGCGCGTCCTTCCAGTCTTCCGAAAATTTTGCGGCGCGGGCGCGAATTTCGTTCCAGCTCAGCCGCATGGGAGATTCCTCTGACGTCGATTCTTGATTGGGGAAAGCATGACCGGATGGGAGCGGAGGTCAAGAGGGGAGAGAGAGGAAGGAAGGAAGACCCTCACCCAACCCTCTCCCAGAGGGAGAGGGCTTCCAGAGGAGAGGGCTTTTGGGGATGCGTTGCAATTCGTCCGCTTCATCACCACATATGAATCTCCCCGATGGAGATTTGCGCGATGGCCGATGACAAAGCTTATGAGTTGAGCCGCGCCTATGCGAGCGGATGGACGGCAGCGAAGAAGAATTTTTCGGATAAGGCCGAAGGCGCGGTCAATCCTTATGCTGACAGCGCGAGCGCGGAACATGCGCGTTGGGCGGAAGGGTACGCCGAGGCGCTGGCGAGTGTGGCGTCTGTGAAGGATGCGCGGTTTGATTGAGCGGTTTGAGCTTGCGGCTCCTGGATCCCGTGACAGGAAAGAGAGCAAAGAAAAATCCGGCATGGATTGCTCCAGCCGGATTTAACTTTTTAAGGCTATATCAGCCCAAGTTCAGATTTAGAGAACCTGAAGATTGGCGGCCGATGTCTTGCCTTTTTCCGTGACCAGTTCATACGAAAGCTTCTGGCCTTCGTTGAGGTTGGAAAGGCCTGCGCGTTCAACGGCCGAGATGTGAACGAACACGTCCGCACCACCGTTGTCCGGCTGAATGAAGCCATAGCCCTTTTGGCTGTTGAACCACTTTACCGCGCCCTTGTTGGACATGGTGTCTCCTTAGATCATGAGTTTCCGCCCTGCGACATTCGCAAGGCGCGTCAAACTTCACTTAGAGTAGGGATAGCCCGGCGCTCGATCTTGCGATCGTAGTGAGCGTAGAGAGCATGCCGAACCGAAACGAATTGACGTCTGCAATAAGTGGGTGTTTGGAGGCAAATAGCAAGAAAAAATGGCCATTTGGACAGAATTGCGGGGTTTGGCGGGGGTTTCAGGCCGGTTAATCGGCGTAATTACAACAAATCGGCAGAGAAAGACCTTTACCGGCCCCGTCGGGCGGCCAGTTCCTCCGGCGTGTCGATGTCCCGCAAGGGGCCGCCATCTGGCATGGGAACCTCGCAGACGGCTTCGGCATGGAGGCCGATGAGGTGCTTGGCGCCTGTGTCGCCCTTGAGGGTCTGGAGCTCGGCGAAATAGGCCGCGCCCCAAAGGACGGGGTTGCCGCGTTTGCCGTTAACGGTCGGCACGCAGATGGTGCGGCCTTCATCCGGATCGAAGGCGGCGATCAACCGCGCGAGATGGGCCGACGAAATGTCCGGCATGTCGCCGAGGCAGACGAGCGCCGCATCGAGACCGGCGGGCAGCGCCTTCGCGCCCGTGCGCAACGAGGTGGAGAGGCCTTCGGCGTAATCGGGATTGTGGGTGAAGGTAACGGGCGCGTCTTTGAGCGCGGCGCGGACGAGTTCGGCCTCATGGCCGGTGACAACGACAATGGGGGAGGCGCCGCTTGCGCGGGCGGCCTCGACGGCACGGGCGACCATGGCGTGACCGTCAACAACGGCGGTGAGTTTGTTCGTGTCGCCCATGCGTGAGGATTTGCCGGCGGCGAGCACGATGGCACCGACACGCGGCGCGGCGGGTTTCGGTGGCCGTCCGCCTTCGCGTGCCGATTGTTCGCGGGGTTGGGGGCGTGTCGAGATTTCTTTGAGGAGCCCGCCTGCGCCCATGCGCATAATGTCGGTGCGGGTGACGGGCACGTTGGCGAGGAGGCGCGCGAGCACCCAGTCAAAGCCGTTGAGCGCAGGCGAGCGGGCGCAGCCGGGAAGGCCGAGCACGGGAACGTCACCCTTGCGCGCGAGCAACATGAGATTGCCCGGATCGACCGGCATGCCGAAATGGTCTATGACACCGCCCGATGCGACGATGCCTGCGGGCACGACATCGCGGCGGTCGGTGATGGCCGATGCGCCGATGACGAAGACGGGCGCGCAACCTTCCGCGACGAGGGCGGAGACAGCAGCAGCGACGTCTGCCTCTGTGTGGGCCACGCGGATCTCACGCGCGATGCGGCTGCCCATTGCCGCGAGGCGCGCGTCGAGAATGGTGCGGGTCTTGTTGAGGATGCTTTCCTTGAGCCCCGCAAGCGTCGTGGCGACAAGGCCGACCTTGTGCGGCGTGAAGGCGGCGACGGAAACAAGCGGCGCGTCTTCGCGGGCGAGCGCGACGGCGGCATCAAGGCTCTCGCGCGGCGCGGCGAAGGGAATGACTTTGACCGTGCCGATCATTTGCCGCGCGGTGACGGTCTCGAAGGGCGCGAGCATGGCGACGGTGAGGGCTTCGTCGATGAGGTTGATCGCATCGAGGCGGGCGGGATCGTAAAGCAGCACACCATCGGTTTCGGCAAAGAGATTGGCGCGGCCTGTGAAGGGCGCGGCGACGCGAGTTTGCGCTCCGGCGAGTGCGGCGGCAAGCGCGGCGGCGGCTTCGTCTTCGGACACGTCGGATGCTTCAAGACGGATGGCTGTGACGCGATGGATTTGCGCGGCGGTGAGCGCGGCTATGTCAGCGGCGGAAAGGACGCGGCCTTTTTTGAAGATGAGATCGCCCGTGCGGAGCGAGTGGACGAGGATCGCGCCTTCGGCATCTGCCACATTCATGTCCGCGAAAATCATTGGCGCAGCACCGCAGTCATCTGCGCCATGATCGACACGGCGATTTCGGCGGGGCTCTTCGCGCCGATGGACAAGCCGATGGGGCCGTGGATGCGCGAGAGGGTTTGCGCGTCGAAGCCTTTCGCCGTGAGGCGTTCGATGCGGGAGGCATGGGTCTTCTTGCTGCCGAGCGCGCCGATGTAAAACGCCGGAGAGTTGAGCGCGACGACGAGGGCGGGGTCGTCGAGCTTCGGGTCATGCGTGAGCGTGACGACGGCGGTGCGCGCGTCGGGCGCGAGCGCGGTCATCGCTTCGTCGGGCCATTCGCAACGGACCGTCGTGTTCGGGAAACGGGCAGGCGAGGCGAAGGCTTCGCGCGGGTCGATGATCGTCACGTCATAGCCCGCCAGCGTGCCCATCGCGGCCACGGGTTGCGCGATATGGACCGCGCCGACGACGAGAAGGCGCAGCGGCGGATTGAACGCGTTGAAGAACCATTCGGCACCATCGGGCGCGGTGACGACGCGCGACCTGTCGCTGGCGAGCACTTCATGTGTTGCTTCAGCGAACCATTTTTCTTCTGACTTATCAGACGGATAGATGAGTTTTTGTAAGCCGTCAGACAGGCGTGTGGCCGACGCCACGGCGCGCTTTTCCGACTGCGCTTTCAGCAGTTCGGTGAGCAATTCCGCGCGCATTAGGCTGTCACCGGCTCAATGAAGACACGGATGCGGCCGCCGCAGGCGAGGCCGACTTCCCATGCCTTCGCGTCGCTGACGCCGTATTCAAGCACTTCCGGTTTGCCCGACGCGAGCGTGTCAAGCGCGCGCGTGACCACATCGCCCTCGATGCAACCGCCCGAGACGGAGCCGACAAAGATGCTGTCATCGCGGATAGCAAGCTGCGAGCCGACGGGGCGCGGGGCCGAGCCCCATGTTTCGATGACGGTGGCGAGCGCGACGCCGTGGCCTGCGGCCTGCCAGCGGGCGGCTTGTTCGAGCACCTGATCGTGGCCGAGATCTGTGTCACTCATGCGGCTCTCCTTTCCGGCTTGCGGGTCGCGGGGCCGCTCAACGTGTCGATGAGATCGGCGAGCGAGGCGACGCTGTGAACGGCGCGGAACTCATCGACATGCGGGAGCAGCGCCCTGATGCCCAATGATTTGGGTTCGAAGCGATCATAACGCAAGAGCGGGTTGAGCCAGATGAGACGTTTTGACTGGCGGTGAAGCCGCGCGATTTCGGCTTCGACACCTGCGCCTGCATCGCGGTCGAGCCCGTCTGTGACGAGAAGGACGACCGCGCCCTGACCCAGCACGCGGCGGCTCCATTCTACATTGAAGCGGCGCAATGTTTCGCCGATGCGGGTGCCGCCGTCCCAATCTTCGACCGCGCCTGTGACGCGGGCGATGGCCTCGTCCACATCGCGGTGGCGCAGCTCGCGCGTGACATTGGTGAGCCGCGTGCCGAAGAGGAAAACGTGCACACGGTCGCGGTCATTCGTCAGCGCATGAAGAAAATGGAGGAAGGTGCGCGCATAGACGGACATGGAACCCGATATGTCGCAGAGCACGACGAGGGGCGGACGGCGGCGCTGATAGGCGCGGCGCTTCAGCGGGATGATGCCGCCGGACCGCAGCGTGGCGCGGAGTGTTGCGCGCATATCGGCAAGGTGGCCGCGCGGATTGGGTTCGGTGCGGCGGATGCGGGCTTCGTCGAGCGGCAGGCGCAGGCGGGCGATGGCGACGCGCGCCTCGGCAAGCTCGGCGGCGGACATTTGTTCAAAGTCCTTGTGGCGCAGCACTTCTGACGCGGAGAAGGTTTCGCTGGCGTCCAAGTCTTGTTCGGGTTGCTCGTCCGTATTGTCGTTTGTGTCATTGCCGAAAAGCGCGTCCGATATGCGGCGGGCCGCTTTCTCGGCATTGTCCTGGTCCGGTGCGGGCGCGGGGGGAAGCATGAGCGACATCATCTTGTCGAGCAGTTTCGGGTCGCGCCAGAAAACATGGAACGCCTGATCGAAGATGTGATGTTCGCTGTGGCGCTTGATGAGCGTGGCATGAAGGAGCCAGTAGAAATCTATGCGCGAGCGTAAGCCCGCGACCTCTACGGCTTCGATGGCGTCGAGAACCTCACGCGGACCGACGGTGAGACCGGCGCGGCGGAGCACGCGGGCGAAGTGGACGATGTTTTCGGCGAGGTGGGTGGGTGTGGTCATAGGAAGACCCTCACCCGAAACGCAAGCGCGTTTCGACCTCTCCCAGAGGGAGAGGTTACTTTAAAGCCCTCCCCCTTGAGGGGGGAGGGTTGGGAGGGGGTGAGGCCGCGAAGAAAGAGTTTAAGAGTCTTATGAAGAAGCCCCCCCGCCCGAAACACTTCGTGTTTCGACCTCCCCCTCAAGGGGGGAGGTGAAGTGAAGAAGGTACGAGGCATCATCATTCCGCAGCTCTGGCGGCGGTCTTGATTTCTTCGAGGATGCGGGCGGCTTCGCTGCCTTGCACGCGGGCGATGTCATCCTGATACTTGAGCAATGCGCCGAGCGTGTCGTTGACGACCTGATGGTCGAGCGCCAGCGCGTCGAGTTGCGTGAGCGCGGTGGCCCAATCAATCGTTTCCGCGACGCCGGGGTTTTTATAAAGATCGAGACCGCGAAGCGATTGCACGAAGGCGACGACTTCGGCGCTGAGGCGGGCAGAGGCCTGCGGTGCTTTCAACCGCAGGATTTCCAGCTCGCGCGCGGCGGTCGGATAATCGACCCAGTGATAGAGACAACGCCGCTTCAGCGCGTCGTGGATTTCGCGCGTGCGGTTGGACGTCACGATGACGATGGGGGGCTCTGACGCTTTGATCGTGCCGATCTCGGGGACCGACACCTGAAAGTCCGACAGCACTTCGAGAAGATAAGCCTCGAAGGGTTCGTCGGTGCGGTCCAACTCGTCGATGAGCAGGACGGGTGGACCGGCGGGGTCGCTTTCGAGGGCTTGCAGGATAGGGCGGCGGATGAGAAAGCGTTCGGAGAAAATATCCTTACCGAGAGCATCGCGGTCGGAAGCGCCGCCCGCTTCGGCGAGCCTGATCTCGATCATCTGCGCCTGATAGTTCCACTCGTAAACGGCGCTGGCCGTGTCCAGACCTTCATAACATTGCAGGCGGATGAGCTTGCGCCCCAACGCGGCTGATAAAACTTTTGCGATTTCTGTTTTGCCGACGCCCGCTTCGCCCTCCAGCAAAAGGGGGCGGCTCATTTTCAGTGCGAGGAAAACGGAGGTGCAAAGCGCGCGATCCGCGACGTAATTTCCACGGGCGAGCAGGGCGACGGTGTCATCTATCGAATTGGGTATGTTCATTCCCCTAATGTAATCGCTGAAACGGCGAACGCAAAGAGGGGTTGCGGGCGCGTAATTTGGCCTGTCTGATAGGTAAAACGCAAATAAAGGGGAGGCCGCGATGCCACGTTTGAGAGAAGTGCCGAAGGATGAAGCGCATCCTTTCGCGCAGGCAATTTACAAGGTGCTGTTTGGCGACCGCGATCCGGTGAAGGAGCCAGGCACCGCGACGGGAACGCCGGGTAACTGGTGGACGGTTTTTGCCGGTGTGCCGGGTGTGTTCGATCATGCGGTTGCGGGCTTCCAGTTCTATCGCAGTCCGGACCGGAAGATTTCGCCCATGCACCGCGAGCTGGGACAAATCCGCGCCGGTTGGGCGCGCGGCAGCCAGTTCGTCTTTTCGCAGCATTGCAAGGCGGCGCGGGACGCGGGCTTCACTGAAGAGCAGATCGCGGCCATTCCGGCCTGGCAGGTGGCGACATGCTTCAATGAAATCGAGCGCGCTTTGCTCGCCTATACGGACGCGTTGGTGTTGCAGGGTGGTCGTGTGCCGGACGCCGTTTTTGATGTGATGAAGAAGCATTTGTCGGAGGTGCAAATCCTCGAATTCACTTACACCACGATGCTTTATGACATGCATGCCGTGATCTCGAAGGCGCTGCGGCTTGAATATGATGATGTGGATGATCGTATCGTTGAAATCGCGGCACCGGGCGGCGCGGCGAGCAGCGACGTGATGAACATGGTTGACAAGAAGGACTGAGAACATGGGCTATCATCATCTGGCATTTGCCACGCGCGACATGAAAGCGACCGATCATTTTTATCGTGAGATTATGGGCTTTGATCTGAAGAAGGTCGAAGTGGCCCCCGCGCAGGAAGGCGGCTGGGCCAAGCATTTCTTCTACGAAATCGAGCCGGACCGCTTCATCGCTTTTTGGGAATTGCACGGCGAGGCATTTGAGAAACCGTTTGAAACGGGCCTGTCAACGGCGGCGGGGCTGCCGGTCTGGGTCAATCATGTGTCGTTTTATTCACCGACGATCGAGCACATGAACGAGAAGAAAGCCATGTGGCTCAAAGGCGGTTGCGATGTGTTCGAGATTGATCACAACTGGTGTCATTCGATCTACACGATGGACCCGAACGGGACGTTTGTTGAATATTGCGTGACGACGGGCGAATTCACCGAGGAAGACAAGGCGCATGCGCTGAAGGCTTTGACGACGGATGAGCTGGAATTTTCCAAAGCGCCTGCGTCGATGGTGATGCATAAGGCGTCGGAGTTTGTCGCGGCGGCGGAGTGAGGGTTTTACCCCTCTCCCATAGGGAGAGGGAGGAGCGAACGAAGTGAGCGGAGGGTGAGGGTCTTTGGATGGAGTGAGGTTTTTGCCACAAGCAAGACCCTCACCCAACCCTCTCCCAACGGGAGAGGGCTCTTTTAGGATTTTTTACGACGCAGCCACAGCGCGTTTCGCCATCACCGTGATCAGATGCGCGCGATACTCGGCGCTGCCGTGGAGGTCGGACAATAGGTCCGTGGACGGAACTTTAATCGAGGCCACAGAATCCGGCGACCAGTTTTTCGCCAAAGCTTCTTCCATCGCCTTGACGCGGAAGACGCCGTTTTGTCCGGCCCCTGTGACAGCGACGCGGACGCCCCAGGGTCCGCGTGAGACGAAGACGCCGACCATGGCGTAGCGGGATGCCGGATTGCGGAATTTTTCGTAGGCTGCTTTTTCAGGATGCGGGAAGGTGACTTCTTTGATGATCTCGTCGGGCTGCAAAGCCGTTTCAAACATGCCTTTGAAAAACTCGTCCGCTTCAATGAGGCGCTTGGTCGTGTGGATTTTGGCGTCGAGCGCGAGGCAGGCGGCGGGATAGTCGGCTGCGGGATCGTTGTTGGCAATCGAGCCGCCAAGCGTGCCCATGTGGCGGACGGCGGGGTCGCCGATCATGCCTGCGAGAGCGGCGAGCGCGGGGTTGTGTTTTTTTACGTCGGCATTTTCAGCAACATCGTAATGCTTGGTGCCTGCGCCGATCATAATGGCGTCACCTTCGGCGCGGATGAAGGAAAGCTCCTTCAATGCGCCGATGTCGATGACATCGCTCGGCATGGCAAGGCGCTGCTTCAATGTCGGGATGAGCGTCTGTCCGCCTGCGAGCAATTTCGGATCGTCGGCTTTGGCGAGAAGGGCCTGCGCGTCGGCAAGCGTTGCGGGGCGTTCGTAATTGAATTGGTACATCTTGGCTGTTTCCTATCCGCGCTTGCTCAGCGCATGTCCTCGGATGCGGCGAGGATCGCCTTGACGATATTGTGATAGCCGGTGCAGCGGCAGAGATTGCCTTCAAGCTCTTCGCGCACTGTGTGTTCGTCGAGCTGCGGTTTGCGGCGGATGAGATCGACGGCGGTCATCATCATGCCCGGTGTGCAGAAACCGCATTGCAATCCGTGATGTTCGCGGAAGGCTTTTTGCACAGGATGGAGTTCGCCGTTCTTGGCGAGCCCTTCAACCGTCACGATATCGGCACCCTCGGCCTGACCGGCCAGCATGGCGCAGGCTTTGACGGCGCGACCGTTCACATGGATGACGCAGGCACCGCATTGGCTGGTGTCGCAACCGACATGCGTGCCGGTGAGACCCAGCTCTTCACGAATGAAATTCACTAGCAAAGTGCGGTCTTCAACGTCGGCTTGGGCGGGCTTGCCGTTGACGGTCATGGACACAACGGTCATGCGCGTTCTCCTTGAATTGATTTTCGGTGAGTCTCCGCGCTTGCGGCGCACTCGTCAAGTTTGGCGCTTAGTAACCGAAGAAGATGATCAGAACCGTCATGCCGATGATGAGGGCTGTGCCCCAGATCCATGGCGAATAGCCCTGACCCACATCGTCATCCGGCAGCATGGGCACGCCGGTCGGGGCGATGGCGTCGTGATCGGGTGATTTGCCGAAATTGACGGCCTCGTCTTCCGGCGTGGCTTCGACTTTGCTGCCGCCGAGCGCGGTGGAGAAATTGCTGAAAAATTCTTCGGCAAGTTTCGATGCGGTGCTGTCGATGAAACGCTGGCCGATCTGGGCGAGCTTGCCGCCGATCTGCGCGTTCACATTATAGGTGAGGACCGTGACGCCGTTGTCGTCGGCAAGGTTGACGCGCGCGGAACCCTTGGCAAAGCCGGCAGCGCCGCCATTGCCTTCGCCGGTCAGCGTGTAGCCGTTGGGCGCGTCGATGTCGCTGAGCGTGACCTTGCCTTTGAAGCGGGCGGAGACGGGGCCGACCTTGGCTTTGGCGACGGCTTCGAAAGATGTGTCGGAGGTTTTTTCGACGGACTCGGCGCCCGGAATTGTGGCTTGCAAAACGGCCGGATCGTTGAGCGCGGCCCAGACGGTTTCACGCGGGGCGGGGATGCGGTATTCGCCGGTCATTTCCATGGGGGGACTCCTTTTTTACCTACGCATTATAGGTAAGCGAGACACAGGACGAAGCCAAGCAGAATGGCGATCCAGAAGACCATTGCGCCGGTTGTGGCACCATTTGCGGGTAGCCGGAGGCTGATTATGTCGTTTGTGAGGGCGGACGTGCGGCGGCCAAGCACGCGCCAGACACGCGTCACAAGCGCGGCGGTGCTGACGGCGAGGCGCGGACCGAAGCGGCGGTAGAGCCAGTCGGTGTCGAGATTGATCGAGCGGTACTCGGGCGGATAGAGACCCGTGCGCATGAGGAACGCGAAAGCGAGAAGCGCGAAGAACAAAAGCTGCAACTGCGTGACGACGTGATCGCTCGTGTAGGGCACGTATTCAACGGGATATGGCAGCAGGCCATAGAGAAGCTCCGGCCAGATGCCGATGGCGATGCAGAACCCGCTGGCCAAGGCCATCGCAATGATCATGTGAAGCGGTGCCTCCTCGACCTTCTGCGCATCAGCGGCGCTGCGGTGGCCGAAGAACATGGAGTAAGGAATTTTGATGCCCGCATGTTCGAGAACGCCGACAGACGCGACCATCAACGCGGCCCAGACCCAGAGGTGAGGTTCTGATGCCGAGACGATGAGGCTCTTGGCGATGAAGCCCGAGAAAAGCGGGAAAGCGGAAATCGACAAGGCGCCGACGATGCAGAAGAACATGGTGAGCGGCATGCGCTTCCAGAGGCCGCCAAGATCCGACGCCTTGTCAGAACCAGTGCGCAGGAGGACCGCGCCGACGGACATGAACAAGAGCGACTTGTAGATGATGTGGACGAAGGCATGGGCGACGGTGCCGTCGAGCGCCAGCGGTGTGCCTATGCCGATGCCGACAACCATGAAGCCCAACTGGTTGTTGAGGCTGTAGGACAAAACGCGGCGGAGATTGTTTTCAATCGCGGCGAAGAAGACAGGGAAAAGCGTCATCACCACGCCGATATAAATCAGATATTCGGTGCCTGCGAAACCGCGCGCCAGAGCATAGACCGCGAGCTTGGTGGTGAAGGCCGAGAGCGTGACCGTGCCGGTGAGCGTCGCGGCGGGATAGCTGTCCTGCAACCAGTTGTGGAGCAGGGGAAACGCGCATTTGATGCCGAAGGCGAGGAAGATGCACCACGTCGCGACACTGTCGAGCGTCATGTGTTCAAACGCGACGGAGCCGGTGTCGCGATAGAACAGGACGATGCCGATGAGCAGCAAAAGGCCGGAGGCGATCTGCGCCGTGATGTAGCGAAGGCCTGTGAAATAGGCGCCTTCGGTGCGGCGCGACCAGATGAGGAAGACAGACGCGATGGCCGTGCCTTCCCAGAAGACAAAGAGCGTGACGAGATCGCCTGCGAAGACCGCGCCGATGGCCGAGCCCGCATAGATGAGCGTCGAGACCTGCTCCAGCCGGTCGCGGATGTGGGCCGCGTAGAGAAGCGAAAGAAACGCCGCGAGCGAGAAGATGAGCGCGAAGACATAGGAGAGTGCATCGAGGCGGAAGATTTTGAGCCGGATGTCGAAGAGCGGGACGATATGCGATGTGCCGTAGGTCGCGCCGAGGAACGTGGCGGCGGCAAGGACGGGGACGCCGAGAAGCAGAGCGGCACGCGCGCGGGCATGGGGGATCAGCGGCGCAAGGCAGGCGGCGGCGAAATAGACGAGCGAGGGCATGACGAGACTAGTCATGTTTGGCCTCGCTCTCGGTGTCTATCGCTTCGCGTCCATAATAGTTTTCGGGGCGCGAGACGAGGCGGCGGAGCGCCTTGGCCATGAAGATCAGGGCTGCATAGGCAACGAAACCCGTGACGCAATAAAAGAGCGGCATGTCGGCAATGCCGAGCGACGAATGGCGCGTGGAAAAGAAATCCGCGACGGCGAGCGCAGCGCAGATGAGGCCGAGGATGATCAGCACGGGTTTGGACATATAATTATGCATCATGGCGCGGCCTCCGGCGCGAGCAGGGGCACATTGAGGAGGAAGCCGTAAATCTCATTGGCAAAGAAAAAGAGAGCGAGGCAGCCGAGCGCGGTGAC
>Ga0164241_10004708_pt1 | contig 13067 bp, 11 predicted proteins | sample OricomyardsoilBY_FD_108780 | JGI IMG/M metagenome (GOLD analysis project Ga0164241, IMG submission 108780) | Backyard soil microbial communities from Emeryville, California, USA - Original compost - Back yard soil (BY) | ecosystem: Environmental > Terrestrial > Soil > Unclassified | place: USA...
CATAAACGACGCTTGGAATCGCGGCCAGGATTTCGATCAAAAAGGAAAGGGGCTCTTTCAGAAACCGGGGCGCCATTTCGGTGAGGAATATCGAGATGCCGATGCCGAAAGGTGTCGCCAACAAGAAGGCGATGAGGGAAGAGACCAGGGTTCCGTAAATGAACGAAAGAGCCCCGAACTGCTCCATCACGGGATCCCATTTTTGGGCCAGAAAGAAATGCCATCCCATGCCGTGGATCGACAATTCGGCTGCTTTCCATAATTCGAAAGCAATGGCCAGGGCCAGCACGAGAATCAAACTGGCAAAAAGCGTGGTGGTCGCATTGAAAATGCCGTCACCCCAGGCCTTTCCGGCTTTTTGGGAGATCTCGCTACGGGTTTGCTTCAATTGAATACCCACTCATTCTATTTCCAAAGGCACGAGGCTTACGCCCCGCGCCCTTGGAAGAGGTTGAAATCCGAAGGACGTCTGGAATTACTCGCCGACCTTGATGGTGGCGATGGCCGCCTGAATCTTCTTCGTCAGCGAAGCCGGCAACTCGGGGTAGTAGAGGGCCGGGCCCATCTTCTGACCGTCCGTCATCGACCACTTCAGGAAATCCACGAGGGCCTTGCCCTTGGCTGCATCGGAATATTTCTGGAAAACCAGGAACCAGGTGAAACCGCAAATCGGATAGGAGTCTTTGCCGGGCATGTTGGTGATGGACACCCGGAAGTCGGCCGGGATCGTCTTCAGGCCGCCCGCCACCGCCGCAGTCGTGGTCGCGAGAGAGGGCTCGGGATATTTGCCGTCCTTGTTCTGGATCAGAGCGTAGGTCAGGCCATTCTGAAGAGCATACGCCAGCTCAACGTATCCGATCGAACCGCTCACCTGCTTGACCAGGCCCGCGACGGCCTCGTTACCCTTGCCGCCCAAGCCCACGGGCCAGTTGACCGCGGTGCCCTTTCCGACCTTCGAGGCCCAGTCCGGGCTCACCTTGGTCAGGTAGTCGGTGAAGATGTTGGTGGTTCCGCTGCCGTCCGAACGATGCGCCACGTTGATCGCGAGGTCCGGGATCTTCATTCCGGGATTCAGCTTCTTGATGGCGCCGTCGTTCCACTTCGTGATCTCACCCAGGAAGATCTTGGCGAGTAGATCGGAAGTCAGCTTGAGGCCCTTCGGAAGTCCCGGCACATTGTAAACAACGGCCACCGCACCCACCGTACCCGGCAGATGAAGGATCGGAGTCGGGGACTTGGCCAGCATCGAGTCCGACATGGGGGCATCGCTCGCGCCGAAATCGACCGTGCCCACGAGGAGCTGGCGAATGCCGGCACCGGAGCCGATGCTCTGGTAGTTGATCTCGGTCCCGGTGCGCTTGCTGTAGTCGCTAAACCACTTCGAGGCCAGGGGGTAGATGAAAGTGGAGCCGGCTCCGTTCAGCGAAAGCGCCGAAGCGAAGGAGACGGGAAGGGTAAGGAGGGCGAGAAGCCCGAGTTTCTTGAACATGACGTTCCTTTCTTTAGTTTTGTTTCTCTGACACACGCATTCGATTCATTCAACCAAACACCGGGGAGTCCGCAGACCGAGTCTGTTTGAAGGACTCCCCCGGTGCTTTAATCAGGTGGCTCCGTCCGGCCAGTCTCGCTTAGTAGGCGTACTGAAGATTGAGCATGGCCATCGGTTGGGCCTTGGCGCCGCTGGCGGCAGGCTGGAAGGATTGGAAATTGGCCGCGAGCTTGACGCCCTTGGCCGGATCGTAACCCACGCCGGCGATGATGCGGGTGCCGTCCTTGCCGTTCTTGTCCCAGTCGGACTTCGACATCAGGTCGTCGAAGCGGCCGAAGACGTAGACGCCCTTGGTGATGGTGTAGGCGGCGTTCGCCGAGAAGCCGGACCAGTCGTGATCCTTGACGCCCGAGTTGGCCACCTGGTAATCATATTCGCCGCCGATCCGGAACAGATCCTTGATCTCGTAGGCGACGAACAAGCTGTAGGTCATCTGGGTCTCGGCGCCGTGCACCGGCATCTCGTCCACATAGGCGACGGCCTGCACGCCCATGGGCAGACGCAGGTTGGCCGAAAGCGAGGCCTTGTAGTCTCCGTTCGCATCCTGCGCGGCCTTGTAGCCTTCGCCGTTGAGGAGTTCCGCGTTCAGGGTCAGCATGTCCGAAGTCTTCACGGCCACCTTGGCGCCCAGGTCGGCCGAGGAGCCGAAACCGTTCTGGTCCATGAAGGTCGGGAACACGAAGCGGTTCTGCCAGAAGGCCTCGATGGGGTCGAACAGGTTGGTTCCGATCAATCCCGCCTGCAAGGTGGTCATGGGCAACACGTTCTTCCAGGTCAGGCCGGCCGTCTTCAGGAAGGCGTTGTACCGGGCGTCCGTCTTCGTGGTGACCTTCTTCGTGGTGGTGTCGAAGGCCGCGGAAGTCACGAAATTCTCGCGACCCACGTCGAGCTTCATCTCGCCCGAAAGCTGTTCGCTGAAATCCTGCTTGTAGCCGAGATAGGCGCGAGTGAGGTCGAAACCCGAGGTCTTGGTGGCGCCGTCGGTAAAGTCGTAGAACCAGTTGGCGTAGATCTTGAGGATCGGCGTGCCCTTGAGCACGACCGGAGCGGGTTTGGGAGCCACGGGCACGACTTTCGTGGTGTCCTGGGCCGAAGCCGCCGCGACGGCGCCCAGACCGAGAGCCAGAATCAGGTGTGAGATGCGTTTCATTTTGTCTCCTTGGGGCCTTTCGGGCCCCGGGGTTCCTTCGTTGCGGATATTCCGCGATTGCCTTTTGTGGACCGCCCGGCTCATAGTCCGTTCGGCGTCAAGACCTTTGTTTTCTTGACGGGGCAAAATGAACCCAAATGATATTTCGGAGATATTTCAGTCGTGTTTCAGGTCCGCATCAACGCCCTTCGCCAAACGGCCCCGGAGCGAAAATGCGGCAAAATTACCGCAAAAACGGCAAATATTTTATTCGGCCCCGACTCCGTTCAGGCGTCCGGCAGGCCCGCCGACTTGATGATCCGCGTCGGAACGGCGAATCCGATGCCCCGCGTTTCAAGCCCCTGCTTGAGCCCCAGGTTGAACTCCTCGATCGCATCCATGTAAACGGGATATTCGGGGGCTTCCACGAAGAGCACGACCTCGAAACGCAAACCCGATTCCTGAAAGCTCTGGAAGTGGGCGCGCTCCAGGGTCGCCTTGGGAATGGTCCCGACGACCGCGCGGGTCAGCGCGGGAATGTCGCGCAGCTTGTCGTTCGGCGTCGCATAATCCACATCGAAGGTGATCAGCGCCCGGCGGCGCTGCAGCAGGCGGAAGTTCTGCACCTGGTTGTCGGTCAAATATTTATTGGACATCACGATCACCTCACCGCTCAGGCTGCGGATGCGGGTCGTCTTGATGCCGATGCTTTCGACTTCTCCCTGGAAGTTGCCGACCTTGATGGAATGCCCCACCTGGAAGGGCCGGTCGAAGAAGATCACGAAGTAAGAGAACAGGTCGCCCAGCACCGCCTGCGCGGCCAGGGCGATGGCAATGCCGCCGATCCCGAGTCCCGCCACGAAGGTCGACACCTTCACCCCGAGGTTGTCGAGCACCAGCACGGAGGCCAGCACCCAGGCCACGATGCGCACGAACACCAGGATGCCGCGCACGCTCTTGCGCTCGGCCTCCACCGTATCGGACGCCCCGGCGCGATGCACCATCTGGCGTTCGATCACCTCCTGCAGGATGCGCGTCAGCAGGCGCACCGACTGCACCGCGATCAGCACCATCACGGCCGCCTGGAACCCCTTGGCCAAAACCGGCTTCATCGCCAGCGCACGGATCCCGAGGAACACGATACCGCCATAAAACACCGGCAGCAGGAACTTCTCGCCCTTCTCGATCAGGAAATCATCGAAGTCCGACTCGGTGTGACGGGTCAAACGTTTCAACCCCACGACCACCGTCTTGTCCAGGATCCAGATCACCAGCAATCCCGCGAGGATCGTGACGAGGCACATCAAATAGGCGCCGAACGTGTTGCCGAGGAACACGGTCTTCAGCCAGGGCATCGAATCGGTGAAGCGGGCGGGGAATTGCATGGCGGAAAATTAGGAATTAGGAATTAGGACCCGCAGCACTTCTTGTACTTGAGTCCGCTGCCGCAGAAGCAGGGATCGTTGCGGCCGATCTCGGTGGAGACTTTGCGGATCGTTTCGCCCTTCACGCTTCCGTCGGAACGAAGCGAGGCCTTGAATTTGGGGGCCAAGGCTTCCGCGCACACGCGCAGGGCGCCCGCGGCGGGAAAGCGGCCGCTTTCCTTGAGGAATCCGAAGAAGCCTTCCAGCAGGTCGGGAAGCGATTGCTTGGCCGCGGCGGGCAGCGACAACCGGGCCATGTCCTCCATCAACACGGTCTCGACCACGGCCGGCGTCAGCACGGCCAGCGACGGGGCGCCGCGCAGTGCGGCGCGGTCGAAGAAAGCCGACAGCGCCGCTTCGGCGTGTTCTTTCACCCCGGGATCGAGGAACAGGAACTGCGGGGACTCCGCATACTCGGCGACGTAGGTTTCGGGAGTGTCGAACATCTTTAAAACTCTCTCTGTTGCCCTTACTGCGTTGAAGGTAGAGGGTGGAGGGTGGATCATCAATTACAGCGGCCCGGTGGCCGCTGATGTTTGGAATAAACACAGATGACAGAGGCATGAGAGAGTGGCCCGTTCAATCCCAACGGCCTCCAGGCCGTTGTAGATAACAGTCCACCCTCCACCCTCTACCCTCGCTTATCGCAGTCCTTCCTGCGGACTACTCGCCGTCCCATACAACTTGCGCGGAATGCGGCCCGAGAGCCATGCGTCGCGGCCCGCCTCGGTCGCCTGCCGGAACGCCCGCGCCATGCGCACGGGATCGGCGGCGGCGGCGATGCCGGTGTTGCACAGGATGCCGTCGACCCCGAGCTCCATCGCGCGGGCGAGGTCCGAGGCCGTGCCCATGCCCGCGTCCACGATCACCGGGCACGAGAGGGATTCCATGATCATCAGGATGTTGTTCTCGTTGAGGACGCCCTGGCCGCTGCCGATCGGAGAGCCCGCGGGCATGACCGCCGCCACTCCCAGGTCCTCGAGCTTCTTTGCCAGCACCGGATCATCGCTGGTGTACACCATCACGGTGAAATCTTCTTCAACGAGTTTCTTCGCGGCCTCGTAGGTCCCCAGCGGATCGGGCAACAGGGTCTTCGGTTCGGAGAGGACCTCGAGCTTGATCAGGTTCATCCCCTGCGCGCGCGACAGGCGTGCGATGCGCAGCGCGTCCTCGACGTTGTAAGCGCCCGCCGTGTTGGGCAACAGCACATACTTTTTGGGGTCGATGAAGTTGAGAATGTTCTCTTCCTCGGGTCCGTCGAGCTTGACGCGACCGAGGGCGACGGTGACCATTTCAGCCCCCGACGCCTCGTGCGCCTGGCGCATGATGTCGAAGGTGGGGTACTTGCCCGTGCCGACGATCAGGCGGGACTTGTAGGTGCGGCCCCCGATGACGAAGGGCTTGTCGGAGGGGCTGCCTTGGAGGCTATTCTGGGGGTTTGTTGAGGCCATTTGGGAAAAATGCCTTAATTTGGAGGCCTTGAAAGAGCCCATTCAGCCGAATTCCGGCCAAATTCGCGGTTGCAGGAGGAGCCTACGGGAGTTACCTTTACAACCTCAATTTTTTTGCGAAAACCGGAGTTTGGGAATGAAGACCGACATCCATCCGAATTACACCCTGCAGAACTTTACTTGTTCCTGCGGCAACATCATCGAGCTGCCGTCCACGACCAAGGGTCAGGGTATCGAAATCTGCTCGAACTGCCATCCGTATTATACGGGCAAGCAGAAGACCATCGATTCCGGCGGCCGTATCCAGAAGTTCACTTCGAAGTACACCACCGTCGTGGGCGCGGCGCGCAAGACCCGCAAAGAAGTTCCGGTCAAGGCCGAAGCCGCGGCTCCCGCTGCCGAAAAGGTCTCGAAGGTGAAGGTCAAGGCTGCAAAGCCCGCCGCCGCCGCCGAAGCCGCCCCGGCCGAAGCTGCTACCGAAGCCCCCGCGGCCGAGTAATATGACCCTGAGATCCCTGCTTCTGCGCATTCACGCGGGCTGGATCCATTTGTTGAACATTGAGGCTTCCGACGACTCGGCCGATTCGCAAGAATCCGGTCGCGGCCCGGGGGCCTTTTCTGTTTCTTCCTCTACCGGCCACGAACCTCCCAAGACCCACCTCGACGCCATCGGCGGACAGGCCGTGGTCGAAGGCGTGCTGATGCGGGCCCCCGGCCGCATCGCGATCGCGGCCCGCGCTCCCGACGGCACCATCGCCCTCCAGGCGCGCGACTTCACGCCTTTCGCCAAGCGTCATCCGATCCTCGCGCTCCCCATCCTGCGCGGCGCGGCCTCGCTGATCGAAGCCCTGTATATCGGCACCAAGGCCCTCAACTGGTCCGCCGGCGTTCAAGAGAACAAGCCCGCCCACGAAGAGCTCGCGGAGCCTTCCAGCCTCGGCGCCAAGGCCCTCGCGGCCGGCACGCTCGTGATCTCCTTCGCCCTGGCCCTCGGCCTCTTCCAGCTTTTGCCTTACGGCGTCGCCTCGCTCCTCGTGGGCGGGAGCCCGAGCCATCCGCAGAATCCCGTGCTCTTCAACGCCACCGCCGGCGCCGTGCGCATCACCTTGCTGATCGCCTACCTCTACGGTCTGTCCTTCCTGCCCGACATCCGTCGCCTGTTCCAGTACCACGGCGCCGAGCACAAGTCGATCTTTTCGCACGAGAGCGGCGACGGCCTGACCGCCGACGCGGTGGCCCGCCAGATCCGCTTTCATCCCCGCTGCGGAACGTCCTTCATCCTGATCGTGGCGCTGACCTGCATCCTGTTCTTCTCGATCCTGGATGCTTTCATGCTGCACGTCGTGGGATGGGCCTATCCCAACTTCCTCGTGCGCTTCCTCGTGCATCTTCCCTTCGTGCCTTTCGTCGCCGGTCTGTCCTTCGAGTTCCTCAAGGCCTCGGCGAAGCATCAGGAATCGAAGTGGATCCGTCCCCTGATCCTGCCGGGCCTGTGGCTGCAGCGCATCACGACCCGCGAGCCGGACGAGAAGCAGATCGAAGTGGCGATCGTCTCGGCCAAGGCCGCGATCGGCTAAACGAGGGTAGAAGGTGGAGGGTAGATTTCTTCTACCTACAACGGCCCGGAGGCCGTTAAGTTTAAACTCAACAGGAGTTGTTTTTTCTCTTCCATCAGCGGCCACCAGGCCGCTGTAACTGCGCTTCTACCCTCCACCCTCTACCTTCATTTCCAAGCCCTCCACCCTCTACCTTCGTTTCCAAACCCTCTACCCTCCCCCTGTAAAGATTCCGTCACGAATCCCCGCCCCCGCCGATCTTTTCTTACACTGATTTCATGCACTCGCTCGACTTCCTTCAAGACCTCGCGCTGGTGATGATCGTGGCGGGCCTGGTGACGATCCTGTGCCATCGCTTCAAGCAACCGGTGGTGCTGGGCTACATCATCGCCGGCGTCATCATCGGGCCGCATACGCCCCCCTACAACCTCATTCACGACCGGGGCACGGTGCAGATCCTGTCGGAGCTGGGCATCATCTTCCTGATGTTCAGCCTCGGCCTGGAGTTCAGCCTGCGCAAGCTCCGGCAGGTCGGCTCCACGGCCTTCATCGCGGCCTCGCTCGAGATCGGCCTCATGCTCTTCGTCGGCTATGAGGTCGGGCGCTTCTTCGGCTGGAAACCCATGGACAGCCTGTTCCTGGGCGCGATCCTCGCGATCTCCTCGACCACCATCATCATGAAGGCCTTCCATGAGCTGGCGCTGGGCCGCCAGAAATTCGCGGGACTGGTGTTCGGCATCCTGATCGTCGAGGACATGCTGGGCATCGTGCTGATCGCGTTGCTCTCGGGCATCGCCAAGACGGGGTCGCTCCAGGGGGCCGAAGCGATCGCAACGATCGGGCAATTGGCGGTCTTCCTGGTGGTGTCGCTCGTGATCGGTTTGATGCTCGTGCCCCGCCTGATCAGCTTCGTGGCGCGCTTCGCCAGCGCGGAAATGTTGCTCATCACGGTGCTGGGATTGTGCTTCGGGTTCACCCTGCTGACCGTCAAGCTGGGATACAGCGTGGCGCTCGGGGCCTTTTTGATCGGGGCCATCCTGGCCGAAGCCAAGGAGCTCGGCAAGATCGAAACGTTGATGCATCCCATCCGCGACATGTTCAGCGCCGTGTTCTTCGTGTCGGTGGGCCTGCTCATCAATCCCGGCTTGATCCTTGAGCACTGGCTGCCCATCGCCGTGATCTCCATCGCCGTGATCGTGGGCAAGGTGCTGAGCTGTGCCCTCGGATCCTACATCGCGGGCAATGACATCCCGACCTCGACGCGCGTGGGCATGAGCCTCTCGCAGATCGGCGAGTTCTCATTCATCATCGCGGGCCTCGGACTCAGCCTGGGCGTCACCAGCGGGTTCCTCTACCCCATCGCGGTCTCCGTCTCGGCGATCACCACGTTGACCACTCCCTACCTGATCCGCGGCTCCGACCCTTTTTCCGGTTGGCTGATCCGCAACTTTCCCAAGACGCCGCTCTCTTATCTGAACCTGTACACACAGTGGTACGGGCACTTCAAGAAGGAACGGCGCGAAGGGCCCGTGCGCAAGATCCTGCGCCGGATCATGGGCCAACTGGGCATCTTCCTCAGCTTCATCGCCGGATCGCTGCTGGCCGCCGTGTTCCTGTCGCGCATCGTGCGCCGCTACATCCCGCTGGCGCGCGAGTGGCCCAACGCCGTGAACTCTGTGCTCTGGCTGGCCGCGATCATCGCGGTGTTGCCGGTGTACATCGCGGCCTTCCGCAAGCTCAAGGCCTTGGGGATGATCCTCGCGGAGCTGGGCATCACGGAGAAGGGCAACTGGGAGAAGCGCGCCGAGGTGCGCGCGATCGTCGCCAATGGATTCCTCACCTTCGCCTTGATCCTGCTGGCCGGGTTCACCTTCGGCCTGAGCTACGCCGTCTTGCCTTCCTTCTACATCCTGCCCTTGCTCGGCGGAATCGTGGCGTTGCTCATCTACTTCCTGCGCGACTCCTTCAACATGGTATACTTCCAGGGCAAGGCCGCGCTCGCTGAAACCTTCGCCAAGCCCGCCCCTCTCAGTTCGCACGACGCGCCCGCAGTCGAGCCGGATATCGAGATCGTGGAGATGCTGCGGCGCGAGGAGGCGCGGCTGGAGACCCTCGTCCTGAGCGCCGAGATGTCGGGCACCTCGCGCAGCCTGCGCGAGCTTCAGCTGCGGACGCAGACGGGGGCCTTGGTGGTAGGCATCGGCCGTGAACCCACCGGAACGCTCATCAACCCGGCCGCCGACGAAATCCTGCACCCGGGCGACAAGATCATGCTCTTCGGCAACTCCGACCAGCTCGAAAACGCCTTCCAGCTGCTATCCGGAGGGACGGAGCACGCGACCGAAAGCGGCGGGGAGAGGGTTTAGTCCGTCGGTAGGATCCTTTAACAGGCCAACGAGGCCTAAGGTCTACCCTGCCATCTCTCCGAGTTCTTCCCACCGCGCATAGGCCGCCGCGAGGTCGGCATCGAGCCCGGCCTGTTTGGCGTTGGCCGCGGCGAGTTCCGCCGGTCCCTGCTTGTAGTACTCCGGGCTGCCCATCGCCTCGACGCCCTTTGCGATCGCCGCTTCGAGCTCTTCGATCTTCTTCGGCAGCGCCTCGAATTCCTTTTGCTCCTTGAAGCTCAGCTTGCGCTTGGCCGCAGCGGGCGTTTCGGCCTTCGCCGCCGGGGCGGTGGACTTCGCGGCCTTCTTCTTCGCCTCTTCGCGCGCCAGACGTTCTTCGTGCTGACGGCGCCAGTCGCTCCACCCGCCCACGAAGTCTTCCACCACGCCATCGGGACCGATGGAAAGGGTCGACGTCGCGACGTTGTCGAGGAACTCACGGTCATGGCTCACCACCAAAACGGTTCCTTCGAAATCCACCAAAAGCTCTTCGAGAAGCGCCAGCGTTTCGATATCGAGATCGTTGGTCGGTTCGTCGAGGACGAGCACGTTGCCGGGACGGGTGAAAAGCTTCGCGAGCAGCAAACGGTTCCGTTCGCCCCCGGAGAGCATTCCCGCCTTGATCATCGCGCGCTTGGGATCGAACAGGAAACTCTGGAGGTAGGTCATCACGTGCGTGCGCTTGCCCGCCACTTCGACCCACTCCTGGCCCCCGCCGATATTGTCGCGCACGGTTTTCTCGGAATCGATCTGCGCGCGCAGCTGGTCGAAGTACAGGATCTGCAGCGAGGAGCCGAGCTTGAGGGTGCCCCCCGTGGGCTTCAACTGGCCCAGCAACAAGCGGAGAAGCGTCGTCTTGCCCGCGCCGTTCGCGCCCAACAGCGCGACCTTGTCGCCCCGCTGGATGATGGTCGAACACTCCGTGATGATCGGACGGTCGCCGTAGGAGAAAGTCAGGTTCTCGGTCTCGACGATCTTGTCGCCCGAGCGGTCCGACTCTCCGAAAGCCAGGGTGGCCGTGCCCTGCCGCTCGCGCCGCGCCGCGCGCTCCAGACGCTTGGCCTGCAGGGCCCGCACGCGTCCCTCGTTGCGCGCCCGGCGCGCCTTGGGGCTGCGGCGCGCCCACGCCTCTTCCTGCGCCAGCTTCTTGTCGAAGTCGGCCCATTCCTTTTCCTGCGCTTCGAGCAGCGCTTCCTTGCGCACCAGGAAGGTGTCCCAGTCGCAGGTCCAGTCGTACACCTGCCCGCGATCCAGTTCCAGAATGCGCGTCGCCATGCGGCGCAAAAAGGCGCGGTCATGCGTGATGAACAAGAGCGCCGTGTTCGACGACTTCAGCAGATCCTCCATCCAGTCGATGGATTGAATGTCGAGATGGTTCGTCGGCTCGTCGAGCAGGAGCACATCGGGCTCCGAGGCCAAGGCCCGCGCCAACAGCACGCGACGCTTCTGCCCGCCGGACAAGGACGAAAACAAGGTCTCGGGCTGCAAGCCCACCTTGGCCGTCCACAACTCCGCCTCCATCTCCACCTTCCAGTCGCCCTCGGACTCGTGGTGCGCCGCACCCTCGGCCACGATCTGCGCGATCGTGCCGGGCAAGTCCATGGGAATATCCTGCGGCAGATAAGCGACGCGCGTCCCGGGCGTCACGATGATCTCGCCCGAATCCGGCTTGTGCTCGCCCAGCAGCAGGCGCATCAGCGTCGTCTTCCCCGCCCCGTTGCGGCCCGTCAGGCACACGCGCTCGCGCGGCTCGATCATGAAGGAGACATGCTCCATCAAGGCCGGGCCCCCCACATGAAAACTCACATCCCGCATGCCTAGCAACGCCATCTTTACGCCCGATCGGTCAAAGTTGAGGATGTAAAAGGTAGTTGTTGGTTGTTAGTTGCTGGTTGTTGGAAAGAGCGGCATCCTGCGTTTTCCAGATCCCTGTTCGGTTCGTAGCCCTTCCCGAACGCTTTCGATCAACCCGTTTAGTGGCTTCGCGATCCCATCGATCGTTTGCTCCAGAAGTTCCATTTTTTCCTGCGTCAGGTACCCTACCTGCTCTGCGATAACAAGCAAAGTTTGGAGTTCGGCCAGGCTGCCACGCGCGATCCACAAATAGTGCAGAAATTCTCGTTTGTAATATCGTGCCTGTCCTTCAGCAATATTGGCGGGCACCGAGACAGCCGCCCTTCGAATCTGATCCGTCAAGGCAAACCGCTCCTGAGAAGGAAATCCCTTTAGGCTCTCGTAGATTTCCGGAACGAGGGCAATACTTTCCCTCCAGACGTACAAGTCCCTGTAGCTCATCTTGGACATAAAAACCTCCTTACCGCACAAGCTGCAAATTATTTCCTGATATTTATTATTGTCGTGACTTTTGTGTACATACGTGAAATATTGGCCTGACCGCGCCCGTGATTTTTTCCCACAAATGCACCTGTGTTCACCCACAACAAACAACCAACAACCAACAACCCGTTTTCTTATCTTTCCCATCCTCATGGATCTCGCCGCCCAAGCCCGCAAAACCATCGAACGCTTTCAGGAAATCGAAGGCCAGCTTCAGAGTCCGACCATCCTCGCCGACCAGGCCAAGGTGCGCGAACTGTCGAAGCAGCACAAGGACCTGATGGAGCCGGTGGAGCGCTCGCGCGCTTACCTGGAGCTGCTGGCCGACCTCGAGAACTGGCGCAAGGCGGCCTTCGACGGCTCCGATCCCGAAATGCAGGCGATGGGCCGCGAGGAAGTGACGCGCATCGAGGCGGAGCTTCCCGATATCGAACAGGCCCTGAGCTTTTTGTTCATCCCCAAGGACCCCGCCGACGAGCGCGGGGCCGTGCTGGAAATCCGCGCGGGCACGGGGGGCGACGAAGCCAGCCTCTTTGCGGGGGACTTGTTCCGCATGTATCAATACTACGCCGGCACGCGCGGGTGGCGCGTAGAGGTTCTCAGCGAGAGCGAAGGCACCGCGGGCGGCTTCAAGGAAGTGCTCGCCGAGGTCACCGGCGACGGCGTGTACGGCGTCCTGAAATACGAGAGCGGCGTGCACCGCGTGCAGCGCGTGCCCGACACCGAGACGCAGGGCCGCGTGCACACCTCCGCCGCCACCGTCGTGGTCATGCCCATCGCCGACGAGATGGACGACATCGAGATCCGCGACGAGGACCTGAAGATCGACACCTTCCGCGCCGGCGGCGCGGGCGGCCAGCACATCAACAAAACCGATTCCGCCGTGCGCATCACCCACTTGCCCACGGGCATGGTGGTCGCCTGCCAGGACGAGCGCTCGCAGCACAAGAACCGCGCCAAGGCCATGAACGTGCTGCGCTCGCGCCTGCTCGACGCGCGCCTCGCCGAGGCCGAAGCCAAGGAATCCGCGGCCCGCAAGTCCCTTGTGGGCACCGGCGACCGCTCCGCCAAGATCCGCACCTACAACTTCCCGCAGGGCCGCCTCACGGACCACCGCATCAACCTCACGCTCTACAAGCTCGACGCGGTGATGAAGGGCGACATCCAGGAAATCATCGACGCCCTCGCCCTCGAGGCCAGCGCCGAGAAGCTCCGCGCGATGGAACGGGCGGGATGA
>Ga0164241_10004709_pt1 | contig 13063 bp, 6 predicted proteins | sample OricomyardsoilBY_FD_108780 | JGI IMG/M metagenome (GOLD analysis project Ga0164241, IMG submission 108780) | Backyard soil microbial communities from Emeryville, California, USA - Original compost - Back yard soil (BY) | ecosystem: Environmental > Terrestrial > Soil > Unclassified | place: USA...
CTCAGTACAGGACGGCGGATTAGTTCTACCTGAGGATACAACAACTGAAAGTATGCTTATCATCGCACCTTCACTAGCTAAAGACGCGCCTATCGAGCCAGTTTTAGTACGTCAGGCTTCTGACCTAACAACTTATGGATTCGGGGACTTCTATGTAAATGGACAGGTGAACCCAATTGCCGCTGAGTGGAAAGCCGCTCAAGATGCAGGTAACCGTCGTGTTTACTTATTAGCTCTTCAAGGAGAAGACGACAAGGGTAGATTCTTATTCTTACACGACTTACTGTTCGGAGTACTAGCTGACTTCGACGTAGACCACGTTGTACTTAAAGGTGTGACAGCGGATAAAGAAGTTGCTGACTTAGTTGCAAACGACTTCGCTCAATATCCTGAGTTCCAAGAATCATTCCCTGTAGTACCGGGTGTAGTTGTAAGCGGTCATCACATCGCAACTGATGTATTAGCTTTACCAATTACAGTTACGACTGGAACAAAAGACACAGTTACTTTCACTGTAACAAAAGCTGGTAATGTAACAAAGGATGTAACTATCACATTACTTCCTAAGGTATATGACGGCACAACAGGAAAAGGTATCGAAGACCTAGTAAAAGATTTAAACTCTGAGTTAGCAAAAGTTGTAGATGCGAAAGCAAAAGCTGTAGCTGACAATGGACGTATCCGCTTCTTCATGGATGTACCATTCGTAGTAAAAGATGGCACTATCGTAACTGACTTAAAACTAACTGTAGGTAAAAAATCTGAATTAGTGAAAGATATCGCTGGAACTTTAGTTCTTGGTAACTTCGCTCAATTAATCGGTGACTTTGCTGAACGTCAAACGTTAATGCACAATGCAGTCCTTGGTTATGTTGGAGTAACTGCTCCAGCTCAAACAACTATGGCTGGTGTAAAACAATATGTTGAGACTCTTATTGCTAACAACAACGAGTACTCTCCATATGTACAAGTAGTTGCTCATGAAGTAGGTATCGTAATGCCACTTACTAACCAACTACATTTCGTTAACGGTGCTACTCACTATGCGGCTTTAGTTAGCCAATTACGTTCAGAATCAGCTCCAACGAACAAAGTACTGAAAGGTGCTCGCGCAGTACGTTACAACTACTCTCTACGTCAGTTAAACGCATTAACTGGTAAGAAGTACGTAACATTTAAATTAAAGAACGGTCAGTTAATCGTTACAGACGGTATTACAACTGCTCCTGACTTATTCTATGCTGGTGCAAGCCGTCCGTCTGACTATGCTCGTCTTTCTACTCTACGAATCACGCAAACTGCGGTAGAAGTAGTTCGTCAAGCTTGTGAGCCATTCATCGGTGAGCCAAACGAAATGCCTCAGTACAATGCTTTAAATGCATCTATCAAGGGTGCTTTAGAAGCAATGCGTTCTGCTGGTGCATTAAACGATTACCAATTCACTGTTATCGCTAACCCTAGTTCTCTAGACTCTGCGAAAATCACGTTGGTTCTTGTTCCAATGTTCGAGCTTCGTCGCATTAAAGTAGATGTGAGCTTACGCCCACCTACTAACTTCTTCATCTAATAGAGTTGCCCAGTTCGCTGGGCTTCCTATTAATCCATAACAATACTAAGGAGGCTACAAAATGGCAGGTAACGTATCTCGCTATAGCAAAACATTCACATCATTCTCTGGTGCTGATATCGTAGCAAGTTTTAATGGTACAGTAGTAGGAGAATTACAAGCGATTACATACTCTGTAACTCGTGAAAAAGCTCCAATCTATGTAATGGGAGACCCGAACCCTAAGTCTTTCTCTCGTGGTAAGCGTGGTATTGCAGGTTCTCTAGTATTCACAGTCTTTGACCGTGACAGCTTACATGGATTAAAACAAACAGCTAACGTTTATGCACACGGATTAAACTCTACGGCTTTACCGGAAGGTGAAGTAAAAGCAGTTCATGAGCAAGCGGCTTCTGTAGACGGAATGAATCCACAAGTAGCTTGGAAAAATAAACGTAAGCCAATCTTCTCAGATGAGATTCCTCCATTTGATATCACTATCAACTTCTTGAACGAAAACGGTCAAGCGGCTAAGATGACACTTTACGGAGTGGAAATCTTAAACGAAGGTATGGGGATGTCTATCGACGATATCACAACTGAAAAGGCATGTACGTTCATCGCTCGTAACCTAGAAGAAATGTCTGCTCAAGACGACTGGGAAGGCTAAGAACAAAGGGGGAGTGGAAACACTCCTCTTTTTTTAATAAGGAGGAAAATATATGAGTCAATCAGTCTATCGTAAAACCTATACATCTTTCTCCGGTGCTGACATCGTCCCTACGTTTACACCGCGTAACGGAAAACCAGTTGTTATCGGAGAGATTCAAACATTGTCTTACAGCATATTTCGCCCAACTGTTCCTGTATATGCTCTAGGGCAATCGAATGCAAAAGGAATTGTTAGAGGCGCACGTACTATCGCCGGCTCTATGATATTCACAGTCTTTGATAGACACGTACTTCGTAATTTAATCAATGCCATTGCAGATGCCAACGAAGGCGTAAATGGTCCAAAGTGTCCAAAGAAAAAAGAAGACATGTTAACAGATGAAATGCCGCCTTTTGATATTACTGTCAGCTTCATGAATGAGAACGGACAAAGTTCCCGCATGACTATCTATGATGTGTACATTGTATCTGAAGGACAAACAATGTCTATTGAAGACATGATTACAGAGAATACTATGCAGTTCATTGCCATGGATATTGAATTAATGAAAGAAGACGTATACGAATAGGAGGAAAGAATATGGCATTTAATGCATACATGCCGCGTGCAACAAAAGCAAACACACCTATGCCGAATAGTTCTATAAACTACCGGCACTATAGTACAAACTATTATTCTGGTTCTGACATCCGTATATACTTTGGGGATGTATGGATAGATGAAGTTACTAGTATAGAATTTTCACTACAAGAACAAGTAGCTCCTATCTTCGGATACGCTTCTTTTACATGGGATAGAGTAGCTAGAGGTAGTCGTTTTGTACAAGGCTCGTTTTCTATTAACTTTAAAGAAACTGCCTATTTACAAACGGTAGTCAATAGTTTAAGTTCGGAAGTAGAGAGTGACTCTGCCGCGTACTTTAATAAAGAACAGTATGATAAGAACATGACAATCGAGGCATTGTTAGCTCAAAAGAACCAAGACTTTTATGCAATTGCAAATGACTTAGAGGCTTCCTTCTGGGGAGCAGGAGACCAAACTAAGAAAGTGCAAACACAAGAAGACACTACATATTTCTATCCAAACTCAGGTGTAGCAGATGGACAAAGTCAATATCAGTTACATGAGCATGGATTCAACATCGTGATTGCATACGGCGGAGCATGTATGGATGGTAGAATGAACGACGCACACGAAACTGTTCAAGTCATTATGGGCGTACAGTTAACGGGCGTGCATCAACAAATCGGACCAGATGGTCAACCAATCCAAGAAGTCTATCAATTTATAGCAAAAGATTTACAGGGAGATGCTCGGTTCGCCGGGTAATAAGAGGAGGAAGAAAACATGGAACAAAAAACAATGCTTCCAGAAGCAATGGAAGATTCAGTGAAGTTAGATAAAGTAGGGGAAGAGTTAGGACCAGAAGCTGGAGAAGAATTAGTATTCCCAGATGGACCAACTTATAATGACCTTGAGGGATGGAAGTCCCAGTTTAATAACGAGATTTACATGACAGAGTTTGATGAAGGTGAAGCATTTATCTGGCGCCCAATTCGTCGTAAGGAATACAAAGAGATTTCTAAGATTCAAGGCGCAGACCAATTCTTCAAGGAAGAGCGTATTTGCGACAAATGCGTATTGTTCCCAAAGAACTATGGATATATGAACATGACGCAGGGTAAAGCAGGTATTCCTAGCTTACTATCTGAATTGATTCTTGAAAAGTCAGGTTTCGTGGCGAAAACAGGAGCAATGCGCTTAACGTAAGAAGGGACGTGCTAAACGTCTCTTTTTTTATTAGGAGGGAAAACAATGGAAGAAAGAGATTATCCAATTGAGTTTGATACATTAGAAGATGAAGTCGCATTTAAACAGCAGGTAGAAGCATGGTATGAAGAATATGGAGATGTTTATACAACTGAGTTCAATGATGTTATATTCGTATTCCGTGGTCTGAGTATTGACGATTTAAATAGAGCAAACCGATTATATGTAGATGAATTAGAAAAAATGGAATATATTTGTCGTCTGGCTGTATTAGCTCCAGAAATTGAAGATTATTCCCTAGAAATCTATGCCGGGATTCCAGAAGTTCTTTCGGTTGTTATCTTAGAAGAGTCTGGATTTAGTAATGACCCAACAAAAGTAAATGAACTTATTTTTGCTTCAGAACGTGAATTAGAAAACCCAATTAACCGTATACCTTGTATTATCCATGAAGCATTCCCTGACAAGTCTCTAGAAGAGATTGAGTCATGGCCTATTGAGAGGCTCGTTAAATACTATACTCGTGCAAAATGGATACTAGAGAACTTACGAGGCATTATCTTATCAAGTGAAGAAGATGAAAACCAACGTGAATTAGAAAGAGCAATTTCACAACAACGATAATAGGAGGTGAGAAAACATGGCAGATGACCGCATGCAAGATGAGGTGAGGGATGATAAACCCTCCCTTTTATCTCAGGGATTAAAACTAGGAGCTACGGTGGGTGGTGGGCTCTTAGCTTATCGAAATAGAGCTTTCCTAGGTCAACAGGCACGTAGACTAGGCGGAGCGGCTATGCACGTAGCAGGAACAAGTTATACAAACGTTTCCCGTAATGTCTTATCTAATGAACACTTAGGAAATGTACTAGGTCGTTATAAACGATTAGGACTTGCTGTATCCGATGGATTAGGCAAACAAACGGGAGTAGTCCGTGCCGGACGAACCTTATTAAATCCAAAGTCAACGGGGTTCAATACTCGTTTTGATTCTTCTATTGAAAGACAGCTTAAACAAAAAGCACAGAAGAACTTAAACCCTGTTCACCAGAACTCTACAAGAATGAGTCAGTACTATTTTAATAACATTCATATGAAACAGGGTGAGGCAAAGAACCAAGCCTTCTCATTTGTACAACAACGACAAGTTGGGAAAACAATTGAAAGAGATATGAAGAAGTACCATGACCAAGGCTTACAGGAGATGCTTGTTCATTATAGCAATAAGAACGGAAGCTATATCTTCAGTAACCCAACTGAATCCCGCGTGGTTGATTTTGTTCGGGAGTTCAGTGGCAATGGTGCAAAGCAAAGATATAATAAGCAACTTAACTTCGGCACTGGTTCTAGGGAAGAACAAGAAAGACGAGCTCGTGAGTTCACTGACCAATTGACAGACATACTAGAGAGGCATAAGAATAAGTCACAGCCGGCAATGAAACCATTTCATGCAGAAATTAATCATTACCAAAAGAACATCGAGAAAATTCAAAAGGATTCTTTCTTAGAAGCGTTTACAGCAGAAGCGAATAAGAGTGTTCAATCTAAATTATTTGCTGAAAAAGGATTCCGTCAGGTAACATTCGAAGACTATCGTAAGTTCGGATTCCAAATGGACAAGATGAAGATTCCTTTACCAAATGGTCAACATAAAGAAGAGGACATGCTAAACCTGATTGAAGCTAGATATGGTGGTAAACATGACCTTAGTAAACTAGTAGTAGACCCGCATATGTATGTAAATAATAGCGGTGAATTACTGGATATGCGTGGACATAACAAGGGAGTATACAAAGCCCTTGGATTCTTCCAAGATACATTCCAGACACCGTTCTTGCGTTTTAATCCACTGGATTTAGCTCACTTCACAACCATTCGTTCTTTAAAAGAAATGCCTGAGATGAGCTTCTTGGGTGCGGGCGAAATCCATGGTTTCTTAAAAGGTACAGAGAAGTTTGCAAAGAACTTAGAGAAGAAGCAGTCTGACGCTGTCTTTACTCCATTATCTCGCGGCGGATACATGTACTCTGAAGGAAAAGTATTTGATATTACAAGCGGTGATGTAGTAGATGAAGGCGTATACTTAGGTTCTTCTGCATTCGGTCCTTTATCTCGTATGCACACTGGCATGGGCAATTTAAAAGAGAAAGAGGATGTAGTAAGAGGTAAGTTTAAGACAGCCTTTGACATTGGTAATCAACAACAAGATAGTTTCTGGAGTTCAGCAAAGGGTGCTATCGAGAAATTCGATGATGCCTTGTATGGACCAAATATCCAGAACTCGATTCACGAAGCTAGATTATTAGCTCCTGAAGATAGAGCGGCATTTATTAAAAAAGCGTATGGTTATATGTATGGCTCTATGGAAAAGAATGCAATGAACTTATCTCCTGAAGCCGTTGATTACATGGCAGGGGCAATGAATGATGGATTCCGCAGAGGTGGATTTAATATCGACGTACGCGCTTTAATTCGTGATGAAGATATTATGAATGCAATGGGTGAGATTGTTCAGAAGACAAAGGGCAAACCAAGTCCTTCTGTATTCTTTAGTTCTGGAACTATGCCGAAGGGTGAAAAGGAAGCAGATGGGATTGTTCAGCAAATCCATGACACATGGAGACGTTATGTAAATGACCCACACGGCTTCTTAACATCTAAGGACATGGAACCAGATAAGTCAATTGCATTACCAGACTCTATCTCTCCTATGCAGTTACATGAACAAAAACTAATTCCATCTACAGAACGTGTACGAAGACTTGTTCAGCAGTATGCGATGAAACAAATGGAAGTAGGAACACAAGAGTTTGGCATGGCTCAGTCCTTAGTACAGCGTGGATACGCAGAAGGTATCTTAACGACCAAGGACTTATCTAGTGTTCGTCAATTGGACACGTTAACGGAAGTACGTAATTACCACAACCGTATTTACAGCGGTGACGAGTTGCTTGAACAAAGTGGACTTAATTTATTCACTAAAGATATAACAGAGGACACTGCCCTTGCACAGGCTGTTCAGAAGACAATGAAAGAGATTCAGCCTTGGTATGCGGCGAAGCCTCAGGATACACAAGGCTCTCTGACAGGCTCTAACGTAACCGTGTATAGAAACAAGCGTAAGTATACAGATAGACTAGAAGAAGTAAATAGTAAGTACAGAGCACTTGGTCAACAAGGTCCTGTAGCAGATGCAAAAGCACATGCTGAAAGTCTATGGGGCGTTACCAAAGAACTATTTGCAGGTCGTAAGAACATAGAAGATGTAACAACATTATCTGCGTTCCCTTACTACTATGCAGAGCGTCTTGATAATGCTGTAGCTGGACTAGGTCTTGCGTTATCTCAGGATAAACGCGGGTCTGCTGTATCTATTTTAGGAAACCAATTCCTGCGCCGTATTGCAATGCCTTATATGGCTTACCAACAAGCAATGTGGTTAGATGGTCAGTTTAATGACTTCTTTAGTAATACAGCCGCTGATATGTATGTGAATATGCACGAAGACTTATCTGCTGTAAAAGAGTTCACTGGCATTAACCGTGCAATGCGTTCATGGACAAAGGTCTTTGCGGGTTCTGACCAAATCGGTGAATTACCGTTTGTAAAACAATTTAACTTCCTTACGCTAGGAGCTTTCTCTGATTGGCGTTCTGATGAAGACGTACATAAGTACTATGAATCAGGAGAAGACCCAATTCGTAAGTCAAGATACTGGGGACTAGGTTCTTCTACTCCATGGTCTGGGGGCGGAGTGGAATACTTCTCTCCAAACTGGTATCGTCGTCTGAAATCAGATTATAAGTTTACGGACACAATGTATGGTTCAGAGTCTGAATACTGGGCAAACCACTGGATGCCGACTTTAACAAATCCATTGGCTCCTATTCGTCACTTCTTCACTGACCCGTATCATTATGAAAACAAGCACAAAGACGATAGACCGTATGCTGTAACTGGTGGATTCAGTGAGTTAGAGCAATTACCGATTATTGGTCCTGCGGTGAATGCGGTCGTCAGCGGTGTATTAAAACCACAACAAAAACATCCGGGACTAGAGAAAGCACATCGTAAGTACATGGAACAAGTGAATGCCAACATTAAGAATCAATACGCTGAACTCAATGATGGACAATTTGTAACCGTTGGTGTTGCTGGTGGTATTAACCTATTCGAATCTCCTAAGGTTGGAACAACTGGACTTGTAGGCTCTTCACAAGCTGACCAAGAGATAGCAATGTTACTTGATAACGGAGATGACGAGGAAGGTACAGGTTCTCCTCAGGGCGGATTCTCTACTATCGTTGAACTAGGTAATGGCAGAGGCGTATCAAATATTGGAGCTGGTGGAATCGGCGGCGGTAATGGACAAATTACGATGTCTAACCAAGCAATGGCTGACTTAGCAAGTATTAATAAAGGCGTAGCCGCTTCTGGTGGAATTGGAACACCTGCAATGCCACTTGACCGTTATCAGGATATGATTAATCCAAAACTAAATGCAGACTCTGGTGACATCGGATACGCAAATAGTGCAAGTGGTTTACTCCGTGATGCCTTCTACTCAGCATCTGAGATTGGTGGTATCTACGGTTTCGGATTAAAGACGACAATGGGCTTCGAAGAGTCTGGTCGAGGACAAACATGGGCACCTTCTACGCTAATGACTTCTTACTCCCGTGCATTCTGGGATGAGTCACTAGGTGGTATGGGTGGACAGTTATCTGAGATTGGTCGTCGTTACGTTCCTCGTGACCCGAACAAACAGTACTACTCTCCACTTGAGAATACAATGCCTGATTGGTTGCCGGGACAAGAATACTTTATCGACTTCCAGCATGGTGACCCTTATACGAAAATAAAGAAAGGTGAAATGCGTTTACCGGGTAAAGCCTACGAAACATTGTATGAACTTCATCCAGATGGAACAGGGACAGGTGAGTTCGCTGGCTACGGTGCATTTGACCGCATGAGAATCCTAGCTGACGTGGCTCCGTACTCTACGCAGTACAAGGCCGCTAAGACACTTGTTTCTAAAATGAACCAAGAAGGATTGCTATCTCCTGAGATGCAAGAAGAGTACAAGGAGATTCGTGCTCAGGTGTCTGCTCGTAAAGACAAATACCGTTGGTATGGAAAACGATTTAATGATGCAGAGATTAAGGAAGAGACTGTACACGTTACCAAAATCATTGACCAGAACACCTTCTTAACAAAAGAGTATGGTAATAACCCACTTCGAATGGCAGGCGTGAAATTATCTAAGGATGATGTTGATGCAGTTGAATGGTTAGGTCAATTCATTAAAGAAGGCGCGGAACTGAAAGTTGGATTAGATGCTGACCCAGTTAAGCGTGTGAATAAAGACACCATGAATACCATGTCTGCGGTTGTTTATGCTCCTCATGGAGAAGAAGGTGCACCATTTATGACCGGAACAAGTAAGGGTCAATCCCTGAACTATGTACTGGCAAACCGTAAATGGGAGAACTCGAAAGTTCGTGTAAACGATAACGAAGGTTCTGTTGCTACCTATGCCCTATTCACAAAGGATATGAGATTCGCAGGTAGACAATGGGAAACGCTAACCCATGACATCTTGCCTAAGTTACCGATTGTTGGTGTATTTGCAGATAAGTTCTTGCAAGTCCGTTCTCCTTCTGAATCTTATGAACGTGACCAAATCTACGGTAAAGAATGGAAGCCTTGGACAGAGCCATGGAAAAGCTGGTTTGTACCAATGATGGATACTATCTCTTCTCGTAGTCCGATAATAGCGGCGGCAGAAGGGGCTGGTATGGGTCACTTGTTCATGAAATCAGAATACCGTGGTCGAGGTAGAATCGTCGGAGCCGCAATTGCCGGTGGTTTATCTACTATTCGTGTATTCAAAGAACATGCTGATGGATTAGTGGGAGATGACCCAAGAAAATGGATTCCAGAGCGACGTCTCAAAGAACGTGAAATCAATGAATACTTCGATAGATTAAAGTATGTAAAATACCGTGGTCTATATGAACGTGCTCGTCAGATTGCTAAGAAAGAAGAAGGCATTGACGTTCAAGATTTATTTGACGTAGCGAATGAGAAGGGAATGGAAAACAAAGGTCTCCGTAAGTATATTGGAGAAAAGAAAAAATGGTTGAAGATAGCTAAGAAAAGTGGTTATGGTGAGAACGAAGCAGTTGATGCTCAACTTGAGAAGTTAAAGCTGAGTTCAAAAGATGTAGAATCTGAGAAGATGATGTATCACACTGGACCAATGGCTTCTCTTGCTATCCAGTACCGTAAAGAATATGAAGCTACCTTATATGGTATGGACCCGAAAAGTTCAGATATGCGTGATGTCTTACGAGCACTGACTCCTAAGGACAGAAAGTATATTGCAGAGTTCTTGAAAGTAACAAACCATAAAGAGCGTAAAAAGATTCTGGACATGGTTCCAGATGATGAACGCCGCATTCTCCAAGCTAAGTGGGGTATGCAAGTAGATAAGAAAACAGATATCAAGAAGTACTTTGATAATCACTATCTACCGGGTGCCAACTGGAGCGGATGGAGTGCAAACTCTAATTTAGACAACATAAAAATCAAAGTCATGCAGAACGAAGGCGTTGAATTAACAGAAGCAGGTTTCTGGCAAGACGATGTCGCAAGGGCTGATATGGCAGGCGCTGAAGCTGTTCCAATGGAAAGCCTAAGTAGCCGCATTGATATTAATAGATTAACAGAGGTTCTACAAGGAGCTGGCTTAAAGGATGTGCAAGTAACGATGTCCGTTGGTCAAAACCAAGGCGGACACAAGGTAAACACAATCTTCAACTTCCTTCAAGACCGTAAGCAAGAGGTTAAACAGGAGTTGAACAATCAGCTTCAATCAATTTTTCATGGATAAATAGGGCGTTCCAATGTGAGCGCCCTCTATAAGAAAGGGGAATTCACATTGGATGATATCAAACGCTATAATGTAGATGATAGTCAAACGAAGTTATTATTTGATAGCGCAGGCACAGGAGAGTCTTATTACAGCTCACAGTTAGCGGAGGAGAATAGAAAAGCCGGACAAAGAATGGATGCGATTGCTTCTGTTATTAATGATTTAGACCCTAGTAAAAAATCAGAGTCTCTTGGTATATGGAGTCAATTACGTGGTGGTAGTGAATACAATATATACGGACAACGTGCATTAGAAGCAATTAGTTCTCTTCGTCCGAATGAAGATGTTATTGCATACGATATCGAAGCACTAGGTACACCTGCTCATTTACGTAAAGAAGGAAGCGCAGGTTTCTTTGCTCCTACTGAGATTGCCATGCAAAAAGGTAAATTTATGAACGGGAAACTACAGCTTGGTACACAGAATCATCAAGCTCTTTCTATTTTATTAAAACCAGATGGAGCAACTGAAAAGGCTCTTGGCTCTGCTATTAAACAATTAAAAGCTATTGGTTGGCGCGGACTATCTGCTGACATGCAACGTTCTCTTGTGGATTTAAGTGCATACGCAGGAGACCCAAAGAAAATCTTTGAGAAACGTACTGTCGGTGGGCAGGCCTACACTCACGTTCTTTCTCATGCACCAAAGGTATCTGGGAATGCTTCCTTGGCAATGCCTGAGGTGATTCAAAAAATTGAACAAGGATTCAAGAACCTGACTTCTCAAGGTACTTTAATGGACGATGCCATCTCTATTGCAAACCGCTTTGTTCCGAATAAGCGCGGGCAACAATCTCCTGTTCGATTTGTTGGTTATAATACATACAACTATGATGAGCTTGCACTAGATGAGGTATTCAAAGGGAATGTGGCGAAGCATGAACCGGGTAGTAAATTACACCGTGCGTATAGTCGCTTGCAAACAGGTATCATGAATACAAAGAACATTGACTTATTCCACGCACTAAAGACTGTAACAGAAGACCCGTTCTCTAGATTCGGTTCTAATATGACACTATCAAATGTATTTAATGTATTTGGATTCAAGGCAAAAGGTGGTACAGCCCATCACGCTTTATTCGATATTGGTATGACTGCTGATATCACAGGCAAGGTATATGATGCTGTACAGGAATCTACAAAGTCTGTAGGCGCTAGAGGTAAAGCACTAGCTCGGGCTGGCAATAACAAAGCCATTACAGATGCTGTGTTCTTTGACAAGAAACCATTAAAAGCAGGACAAGAAATTTATGCATTCAGTGGTTTACCTTCTTATCAAGCCGGAGAATACGATGGTGTATTCAAGAACGAAGGCGGCAAGCTAGCAAAGCAATATGACCTAAAGCAAAACCCTGTCTATGCTCGTACTGTTTATAAAGTAGATAATTTCTTTGATAAAATAAATGTAAATAACCAAACACTTTACGGTGTACAGTTATCAACTGACCAAGGACAGGTTCACACCTTATTCCGTCAGTCAAAAGAAGAACTCGCTCGCGTCATGCATACTCATTTTATGCCAGTAGGTAAAAACGGTATCGACAGACAAGCGGCGTTATCTCTTCAAAACGAAGACCGAGCTGTACGTCGTTATAATAAGATGTTTGAAATCGGTACAGGCGTTTCTGCGGAATCTAAGACTGGATTTAATTTAATGCAACAAATGTATCAGAACCTAGATGAAATCAAAGGCATGAGCTGGGAAGATGGCGTAGCAAAACTAAAAGCAAACTATGGAGATGCAAACTGGTTTACAGACTCTTATGTACGTGACTTACAGAATGTAAAACCTCGTCTAGAAGCGGAAGAGAAGCTTTGGAAACCGTTCATGGGGCAAGCTGATGGATTATCTACAAACAAAGAACGTACAATTGCTCTTCGTCATTTCCGTGACCAAGTACAAGAAGAGATTGGTACAAACAAATTATTCATGAACTCAGGCGGAGAACCTTATCTTCCTATTAGCGTAGGAGGTAAGGAATCTCAGTTACGAGGACTAGACCGTTCTAGTATGGTTCGTAGCATGCGTTCGGCTGTTGAAGGACGCGGAGCAAACGTTGGTCGTGTCAATCCAAGTACGATGACAAGAAACTTCAATGAGTTAATTGAAAACAATCTTCTTCCTATGATGAGCGGGA
>Ga0164241_10004710_pt1 | contig 13063 bp, 13 predicted proteins | sample OricomyardsoilBY_FD_108780 | JGI IMG/M metagenome (GOLD analysis project Ga0164241, IMG submission 108780) | Backyard soil microbial communities from Emeryville, California, USA - Original compost - Back yard soil (BY) | ecosystem: Environmental > Terrestrial > Soil > Unclassified | place: USA...
AGGTCTGGTCCAGGGCTGGTACAGGCGCGCGTCCCATGCTGTGCGCCAACCTGAGCGGAAGGGGATGTCATGACGAGCGAGTTACCCGGCCTGCCGGGCCTGAGTCCGGCCTTCGCGATCACCGTGCTCGAGACCGACGACCCGGCGGCGTTCCCGGTGCTGCGCCGGTTCCTGCGCGACACGCTCGCCGAGCCGGGGCGCGCGCACGCGGTCCGCGTGCTGGGGGAGCTGCTGCTGACCGACCCGGCCGACCGCGTCGACGGGCTCGGCTCGCTCACCGAGCTGGGCTTCGACGGCCTCTACCTGGCCGTCCGCCAGCGGTGGCAGAGTCCGCGGTGGACGGATGAGGCCGGTATCACCGACCTGACCAACGAGCTGACCCTGGCGTTACGCAGGCACCGCCTGGTCGCCCTGCACACCTCGATCTCCAGCGCCGTGCTGCGTGGCTGGACCCGGGCCGGCGCCCCGTACCACTTCCTGCCGGACACCGTCCTCGACGCGTACGAACGCAAGACCGGCGGCGCGGTGGACGTCGCCCCGGCCATGTCACGCCTGACGTCCGGCGTCCGGCTGGACTTCCGGGCCTACCTCGCGCAGGTCACCGACGCACTCGACGTGCTGGACAAGGCGCTGGTGGCAGAGAACACCCGATAGTGGTTTGAGTGAGTTTGCATGATCGTGCATAATCATTCGTATGGCGGTTCGGATCGCGGTCGGTGGGGCCAGCGGGTACGCCGGAGGTGAGCTGCTCCGGCTGCTGCTCGGCCATCCCGACGTGGAGATCGGCGCGCTGACCGCGGGCGGCAACGCCGGTTCCGCGCTCGGCGCGCACCAGCCGCACCTCGTGCCCCTCGCCGGTCGCGTGCTGGCCGACACGACGCCTGCCGAACTCCGCGGGCACGACGTCGTCTTCCTCGCCCTGCCCCACGGGCACTCCGCCGAGATCGCCGCCCAGCTGTCCGGCGACACCCTGGTGATCGACTGCGGCGCGGACCACCGGCTGGTCGAGGCGGGCGACTGGGACCGCTGGTACGGCGGCCCGCACGCCGGCACCTGGCCCTACGGCCTGCCCGAACTGCCCGGCGCCCGCGCGCGGCTCGCCGGCGCCAGGCGCGTCGCCGTGCCCGGCTGCTACCCGACCGGCGCCACCCTCGCGCTCGCCCCGGCGCTGGCCGCCGGCCTGGTCGAGCCGGACGTCGTCGTGGTCTCGGTCAGCGGCACCTCCGGCGCGGGCCGGGCCCTCAAGCCGCACCTGCTCGGCTCCGAGGTCATGGGGTCGGCCACCGCCTACGGGGTCGGCGGCGCCCACCGCCACACCCCCGAGATCGCGCAGAACCTGCGGGCCGTGGCGGGCGGGCCGGTCGCCGTGTCGTTCACCCCGGTCCTCGCGCCCATGCCGCGCGGCATCCTCACCACGGCGTCCGCTCCCGTCCGGGACGGCGCCGGCCCGGCCGCGGCGCAGGAGGCCTACCGCAAGGCCTACGCCGACGAGCCGTTCGTCCACGTGCTCGACGACGGCTGGCCCGCGACCGCCGCGACGCTCGGCTCGAACGCCGTGCACGTCCGCGTCACGGTCGACGAGGACGCCCGGCGGCTCGTCGCCGTCGCCGCGCTCGACAACCTCACCAAGGGCACCGCGGGCGCGGCCGTCCAGTCCATGAACATCGCGCTCGGCCTGCCGGAGACGGCCGGTCTCTCGACCGTGGGGGTCGCACCATGACCGTCAACGCGCCCAAGGGTTTCCGCGCCGCCGGGGTCGCCGCCGGGCTCAAGACGACCGGCGCCAAGGACGTCACGCTCGTGGTCAACGACGGCCCGCTCGACGTCGCGGCCGGCGTGTTCACCCGCAACAAGGTCAAGGCCGCGCCGGTGCTCTGGTCCCGGCAGGTGATCCAGACGGGCCGCGCCAGGGCCGTCGTCCTCAACTCCGGTGGAGCCAACGCCTGCACCGGACCCGAAGGCTTCCAGGACACCCACGCGACCGCCGAGCACGTCGCCGCCAGGCTGGGCATCGGAGCCATCGACGTCGCGGTCTGCTCGACCGGCCTGATCGGTGAGCGCCTCCCGATGGCCAAACTCCTGTCCGGAGTGGACGACGCCGTGGCGAACCTGTCGACCACCCACACAGCCGGCGTGGACGCCGCCACGGCCGTGATGACCACCGACACCGTCCCCAAACACACACAGTCCACTCAGGACGGCTGGACGGTCGGCGGCTTCGCCAAGGGCGCCGGCATGTGCGCGCCGAACATGGCCACCATGCTCGCCGTGCTCACCACGGACGCCGTGCCGGACGACGCGCAGGCAGCACTGAAGGCCGCCGTCGACGCGACGTTCAACCGCCTCGACGTCGACGGCGGCACCTCGACCAACGACACCGTCCTGCTGCTCTGCTCCGGCGCCTCCGGTCAGGCTCCGGCCGACTTCACCGAGGTGCTGACGAAGGTCTGCCAGAACCTCGTCGACCAACTCCAGGCCGACGCCGAAGGCGCCACCAAGCACGTCCGGATCACCGTGCGCGGCGCGGCCACGGACGGCGAGGCGCACCTGGCCGCGCGGACGATCGCCGAGGACAACCTGTGCAAGACCGCGTTCTTCGGCGCCGACCCGAACTGGGGCCGCATCGCGATGGCGGTCGGCAACGCGCCGACCGACTTCGACCCAGCCGAGCTGGACATCACGATCAACGGCGTCGAGGTCTGCAAGTACGGCCAGAAGGCCGAGGACCGGACGAAGGCGGACCTCTCGGGGCGGGACATCGAGGTCGAGGTCGACCTGCACGCGGGCGACGGCACGGCGACGGTGCTCACCACCGACCTTTCGCACGCCTACGTCGAAGAGAACAGCGCGTACTCCACATGACGGTCGACGTGAGCCGGGCCGAGGCGGCCGAGAAGGCGGCGGTGCTCGTCGAGGCGCTGCCGTGGCTGCAGCGCTTCCACGGCGCGACCGTCGTGGTCAAGTACGGCGGCAACGCGATGGTCGACGACGCGCTCAAGGCGGCGTTCGCGCAGGACATGGTGTTCCTCAAGCTCGCCGGCCTGCACCCGGTCGTCGTGCACGGCGGCGGCCCGCAGATCACGGCCATGCTCACCCGGCTCGGCATCCCCGGCGAGTTCAAGGCAGGCCTGCGGGTGACCACGCCGGAGACGATGGACGTCGTGCGGATGGTCCTCACCGGACAGGTCAGCCGCGAGCTCGTCGGCCTCATCAACGCGCACGGCCCGTACGCGGTCGGCATCTCCGGCGAGGACGCCCGGCTGCTCACCGCGCGCCGCCGTACGGCCACTGTGGACGGTGAGCACGTCGACCTCGGACTCGTCGGCGAGGTCGTGGCGGTCAACCCGGACGCGGTGCTCGACATCGTGCGGGCCGGCCGGATCCCGGTGGTGTCGACCGTGGCCCCGGACGCGGACGGTCTGGCGCACAACGTGAACGCCGACACCGCCGCCGCCGCGATCGCGGTCGCGCTGCGGGCCGAGAAGCTCGTGATGCTCACCGACGTCGAGGGCCTGTACGCGAACTGGCCGGACCCGGACTCGCTGCTCCACGTCGTCCGCGCGAGCGACCTGGAGCGGCTGCTGCCGGGGCTCGCCAGCGGGATGATCCCGAAGATGGAGGGTTGCCTCGACGCCGTGCGCGGTGGCGTGCCGCGGGCCCACGTGATCGACGGGCGGCTCGCCCACTCCGTCCTGCTGGAGGTCTTCACCAGCACCGGGGTCGGGACGATGGTGCTCCCCGACGAGGAGGACTCGTGATCAGCTCCAATGTGGACGGACAGGCCCGGTGGCGGGCCTCGATCATGGACAACTACGGCACGCCCGCGCTGACCCTCGTCCGCGGCGAGGGCGCGCACGTCTGGGACGCCGACGGCAACCGCTACCTCGACCTCGTCGCCGGCATCGCGGTCAACGCGCTCGGCCACGCGCACCCGGCCGTCGTCGAGGCCGTGACCAGCCAGATCGCCACCCTCGGCCACACCTCGAACCTCTACGTCAACCCGGTCGCGCTGGAGCTGGCCGAGGCGCTGCTCGACGTCGCCGGGCTCGCCGGGCAGGCCAAGGTGCTGTTCGCCAACTCCGGCACCGAGGCCGTCGAGGCCGCGGTCAAGCTCGCCCGGCTCACCGGCCGCGGCAAGCTCGTGGCGTGCGAGGGCGCGTTCCACGGCCGCACGATGGGCGCGCTGACCGTCACCGGCCAGCAGCCCAAGCGCGCGCTGTTCGAGCCGCTGCTGCCCGGCGTCACGCACGTCCCGTTCGGCGACGTCGAGGCGCTGCGGTCCGCCGTGGACGCCGACACCGCGGCGGTGTTCCTCGAGCCCGTCCTCGGCGAAGGCGGCGTGCACCCCGCGCCCGCCGGCTACCTGCAGGCCGTCCGCGACATCACGTCGAAGGCCGGTGCGCTGCTGGTGCTCGACGAGGTGCAGACCGGCGTCGGCAGGCTCGGCAGCTGGTTCGCCTTCCAGCAGGCAGGCATCACCCCTGACGTCATCACGCTGGCCAAGGGCCTCGGCGGCGGACTGCCGCTCGGCGCGTGCATCGGCGTCGGCGCGGCGGGCGAGCTGCTCAAGCCCGGCCAGCACGGCACGACGTTCGGCGGCAACCCGGTCGCCTGCGCCGCCGGCCTCGCGGTGCTGCGCACGATCGCCGCCGACGGCCTGTGCGAGCACGCCGCCGCGCTCGGCAAGGAGATCACCGCCGGCGTCGAGGCGCTGCGCCACCCGCTGGTCACCGGCGTGCGCGGCACGGGCCTGCTGCTCGGCATCGGCCTCGCCGCCCCGGTCGCGCCCGCGGTGGCCGCGGCCGCACAGCACGCCGGCTACCTGGTCAACAACGTCGCGCCCGACGCGATCCGGCTGGCCCCGCCGCTGGTCGTCGGCCGCGACGACGTCACCGGTTTCCTCGCCGGCCTGCCGGGGATCCTCGACCAGACGAAGGAGGGCTGATGATGCGGCACTTCCTGCGGGACGACGACCTGTCTCCGGCCGAGCAGATCGACGTGCTCGATCTCGCCGACCGGATGAAGGCCGACCGGCTCGGGTTCCCCGTGCTCAAGGGGAAGTCCGTCGCGACGATCTTCGAGAAGAACTCCACGCGCACCCGGCTGTCCTTCGAGGTCGGCATCGGCCAGCTCGGCGGCCAGCCGATCGTGATCGACGGCCGCACCATGCAGCTCGGCCGCGAGGAGACCATCGAGGACACCTCGCGCGTGCTCTCCCGCTACGTCGACGCCGTGGTGTGGCGGACCTTCGCGCAGCCCCGGATGGCCGCGATGGCCTCGGCGGCCACGATCCCCGTGCTCAACGCGCTCACCAACGAGTTCCACCCCTGCCAGGTCCTGGCCGACCTGCAGACCGTCCGGGAGCGGCACGGCAGGCTCGCCGGCCTCACGCTCACCTACCTCGGCGACGGCGGCAACAATATGGCGCACTCGCTGCTGCTCGGCGGCGCGACCGCCGGCCTGCACGTGCGCATCGCCGGCCCCGCGGGCTTCCACCCACACGGCGAGATCCTGCTCGACGCCAAGCTCCGCGCCGAGCAGACCGGCGGCAGCGTCACGCTCGTCACCGACCCGCACGCCGCGGCCGACGGCGCCGACGTGCTGGTCACCGACGCGTGGACCTCGATGGGCCAGGAGAACGACGGCAAGGACCGGATCTCGCCGTTCCGGCCGTACCAGGTCAACGCCGAACTGCTCGCGCGCGCCGAGCCGCGGGCGATCGTGCTGCACTGCCTGCCGGCGCACCGCGGCGCGGAGATCACCGACGAGATCCTCGACGGCCCGGCGAGCGCGGTGTGGGACGAGGCGGAGAACCGCCTGCACAGCCAGAAAGCGTTGCTGGCGTGGCTCATGGAGCAGGCATGACCACGTCGAACGCGTCGCGGGTTGCGCGGCAGGCCCGCATCGTCGAGATGGTCTCCGCCATGGCCGTCCGCAGCCAGACCGAGCTTGCCAAGCTGCTGGCGGGGGAGGGGATCGAGGTCACCCAGGCCACCCTGTCCCGCGATCTCGACGACCTCGGCGCCGTCAAGCTACGCGGCGTCGACGGCGGCGCCCCCGTCTACGTCATCCCGGAGGACGGCAGCCCCGTCCGCGGCGTGCAGGGCGGCACCTCGCGCCTGGGCAGGCTCCTGGCCGAGCTGCTCGTGTCGGCGGATTGCTCGGTGAACCTCACGGTGTTGCGAACTCCGCCCGGTGCCGCGCAGTTCCTCGCGAGCGCGATCGACCGGGCAGCCATGTACGAGGTCGTCGGCACGATCGCCGGCGACGACACGGTGATGGTCATCGCCAGGGAACCGTTGTCCGGCAAGGACCTCGCCGACAGATTCACCGCGCTCGCAGCGCGAACAGACGTGCACAACGAAGGAGAGAACCAATGACAGAGCGGATCGTGCTGGCCTACTCAGGCGGCCTGGACACGTCCGTGGCGATCGGATGGATCGCCGAGGAGACCGGTGCCGAGGTGGTGGCCGTCGCGGTCGACGTCGGCCAGGGCGGCGAGGATCTCGACACCATTCGCAAGCGGGCACTGGACTGCGGCGCGGTCGAGGCCGTCGTCGCGGACGCGCGCGATGAGTTCGCCGAGCAGTACTGCCTGCCCGCGCTGCAGGCCAACGCGCTCTACATGGACCGCTACCCGCTGGTGTCCGCGCTGTCCCGGCCGGTGATCGTCAAGCACCTCGCCGAGGCGGCCAAATACCACGGCGCCACGACGGTGTCCCACGGCTGCACCGGCAAGGGCAACGACCAGGTCCGCTTCGAGGTCGGCATCGGCGCGCTCGCCCCGGACCTCAAGGTCATCGCCCCGGTCCGCGACTTCGCGTGGACGCGGGAGAAGGCCATCGCCTACGCGAACGAGCGGAACCTGCCGATCGACCAGTCGAAGTCCTCGCCGTACTCGATCGACCAGAACGTGTGGGGCCGTGCCGTGGAGACCGGCTTCCTCGAGGACATCTGGAACTCGCCCATCGAGGACGTCTACTCCTACACCGACGACCCGGCCGTGCCACGAGACCCGGACGAGGTCGTGATCACGTTCGACAAGGGCGTGCCGGTCGCGATCGACGGCGAGACCGTGAGCGTGCTGCAGGCCATCCAGCAGCTGAACCGCCGGGCGGGCGCGCAGGGCGTCGGGCGGCTGGACATGGTGGAGGACCGGCTCGTCGGCATCAAGAGCCGCGAGGTCTACGAGGCCCCGGGCGCGATCGCGCTGATCGCCGCGCACCAGGAGCTGGAGAACGTCACCGTCGAGCGTGACCTCGCGCGGTTCAAGCGGCAGGTCGAGCAGCGCTGGTCCGAGCTGGTCTACGACGGCCTGTGGTTCTCCCCGCTCAAGGACGCACTGGACACGTTCATCGCCAAGACCCAGGAGCACGTCAGCGGCCAGATCCGGCTGACCCTGCACGGCGGGCGCGCGGTCGTCACCGGGCGGCGCAGCGAGCAGTCGCTGTACGACTTCAACCTGGCCACCTACGACGAGGGCGACACCTTCGACCAGTCGCTGGCCAAGGGCTTCGTACAGCTGTGGGGCCTGCCGTCGAAGATCGCGGCGAAGCGCGACCTGCACCATGCCTGACCCCGTGCAGCTGTGGGGCGGGCGGTTCGCGTCCGGCCCGGCCGAGGCGATGGCGGCGCTGTCCGCGTCGACCCACTTCGACTGGCGGCTCGCGCCGTACGACATCGCGGGTTCCCGGGCACACGCCCGGGTCCTGCACCGGGCGAAGCTGCTGACCGACGGCGAGCTGACCGCCATGCTCGCCGCGCTGGACACGCTCGACGCGGACGTCGAGTCGGGCGCGTTCACCCCGACGGTCGCGGACGAGGACGTGCACACCGCGCTCGAACGCGGCCTCATCGAGCGGGCCGGCCCGGACCTCGGCGGCAAGCTGCGCGCCGGCCGGTCCCGCAACGACCAGGTGGCGACGCTGTTCCGGATGTGGCTGCGCGACGCCGCCCGCCGGGTCGCACACGGCGTGACCGGGGTGATCGAGGCGCTGCTGCACCAGGCCGACCAGCACCCTTCCGCGGTCATGCCCGGGCGCACGCACCTGCAGCACGCCCAGCCGGTCCTGCTCGCCCACCACCTGCTGGCCCACGTCCAGGCGCTGCTGCGGGACCTCGACCGGCTGCGCGACTGGGACGACCGGGCCGCGGTGTCGCCGTACGGGTCCGGCGCGCTCGCCGGATCCTCGCTCGGCCTGGACCCGGCGGCGGTGGCGGACGACCTGGGCTTCGCCGCGCCCGCCGCGAACTCCATCGACGGCGTCGCCGCGCGCGACTTCGCCGCGGAGATCGCGTTCTGCCTGGCGATGGTCGGCGTGGACCTGTCCCGGCTCGCCGAAGAAGTGATCATCTGGACCACGGCCGAGTTCGGCTACGCGCGCCTCGACGACGCGTGGGCGACCGGCAGCTCGATCATGCCGCAGAAGAAGAACCCGGACGTCGCGGAGCTGGCGCGCGGCAAGGCGGGCCGGCTGATCGGCAACCTCACCGGGCTGCTCGCCGTGCTCAAGGCCCAACCGCTGGCGTACAACCGCGACCTGCAGGAGGACAAGGAGCCGCTGTTCGACTCGGTCGAGCAGCTGGAGCTGTTGCTGCCCGCGATCGCGGGCATGGTCGGCACGCTGCGGTTCGACACCGCGCGGATCGCGTCGTGGGCGCCCGCCGGGTTCACGCTGGCGACCGACATCGCGGAATGGCTCGTCCGCCAAGGGGTCCCGTTCCGGGTGGCGCACGAGGCGGCGGGGGACTGCGTGCGGATCGCCGAGTCGCGCGGCGTCGGCCTCGAGGCGCTGACCGACGAGGAGCTGGCCGGGGTGCATCCGGTGCTGTCGCCGGAGGTGCGCGACGTGCTGACGGTTGAGGGCTCGATCGCCTCCCGCGACGCGTACGGGGGAACGGCCCCGGCGCGGGTCGCCGAACAGCGCGCTCAGGTGACGGAGGTGCTGTCCGACCTGCGGAGCTGGTTTGCATAAAACTTGTGCACACTTGTTGTGCACAGTTATTGTGCATGGGTGAGGAACATCGAGCTCGACAGCCGCGCCATGCGGGTGCTCGCCCATCCACTGCGGTCCCGGCTGCTCGCCGCACTGCGCCTGCACGGCCCCGCCAACGCGACCGCGCTCGCCGAGCGGCTGGGCACGAACACCGGCGCGACCAGCTACCACCTCCGCAAGCTGGCCGAGGTCGACCTGGTCGAGGAGACCGACGAGGGCCACGGCAAACAGCGCTTCTGGGCCGCCGCCCAGGACTCGCACAGCTGGCGGAACACCCGGTTCGACGCCGACCCCGACGATCGGGCCTCGGCAAGCTGGCTGCGCCGCCAGCAGCTGACCTACTTCGTCGAACGCGTGGAGTCCTGGGAGCAGGAACGGGAGCGCTGGCCGGAGTCGTGGCGGGACGCGGCCTCGATGTCCGACGTGATCCTCGAGGTCGATCCCGAACGGCTGCGTGAGCTGCAGGAGGAGCTCTACGCGGTGCTGCTGCGCTACCGGGACCTCCCGCCAGGGCCGGACAGCCGGCAGGTCGTGGTGCACGTCGTCGGGTTACCCGCCGAACCAGGCGACGCGCCGTGAACGCGCATCGCCGGTTCCTGGTGCTGCTGGCGCTGCGCTGGTTCCCGGTCGGCCTGTGCATCCCCATCGGTGTGCTGCTGGCGATGAGCCGGGGCCTCACCCTGGCCGAGTTCGGGCTGGCCGCCTCGCTGCAGGGTTTCGTCGTGCTGGCGTTGGAGCTGCCGACCGGTGGCTTGTCCGACTCGTGGGGCAGGCGGCCCGTCCTCGCCCTCTCGGCCGTGGTGGCGCTCGGCTCGATGGCGCTGCTCGTCTTCGCCGACTCGGTCGCCGAGTTCGCGGTGTACGCGGTGCTGCAGGGCGTCTACCGCGCGCTGGACAGCGGGCCGCTGGAGTCGTGGTACGTCGACGCCAGGCTCGCGGCCGACCCGTCCGCGAAGCTGGAACGCGGGCTGTCCGCCGGCGGGACCGTCATCGGCCTGGCGATCGGCGGCGGCGCACTCGCCACGGGTGGGCTCGTGGCGTGGGCCGAGGTGCCCGGCGTGCCGACACTCGTGGTCCCGGTGCTCCTCGCCTTCGTCGTACAGGTCGCCGGGCTCGTCGCGATCCTCCTGCTGGTCCGGGAACCACCGCATCCGGTGGGCAGGCGACGGCTGGTGGCGTCGCTGCGCGACGTGCCGAAGGTGATCGTCGACGGCGTGCGGGTCGTCCGCCGGTCCCGGATCCTGCTGGCGCTCGTCGCGGTGGAGCTGTGCTGGGGCTTCGGCATGGTCACGTTCGAGACGCTCATGCCGGTGCGGTTGTCCGAAGAGGTCGGCGGCACGGAGGCGGCCGCGGCGATCACCGGACCGGCCGGCGCGGTCGGCTGGCTCGCGTCCGCCGCCGGGTCGGCGCTGGTGCCGCTGCTCAGCGCCCGGATCGGGGTGGCCGTCACCGCGGGCGTGCTACGGATCGCGCAGGGCGTCGCGGTGGTCGGCATGGGTCTGCTCGCCGGCCCCGCCGGGGTGCTGGCCGGGTACCTCGCGTGCTACCTCGTGCACGGCGCGGGCGGCCCGGTGCACATGACGCTGCTGCACCGGGAGGCGACCAGCGAGAACCGGTCCACGGTGATGTCGGTCAACTCGATGATGATGCAGCCGGCCGGCTCAGTCGGCCTGATCCTGCTGTCCGCGATCGCGTCCGCCACGTCGGTCAGCGCGGCCATCGTGGTCGGCGGGGTCGTGCTGGCCCTGGCGGCGCCGCTGTACCTGCCGGCGGCGCGGGCGGAGCGGCGAGCACCGGTGGCCGTATAGGCTCGCCCGCGTGTCCGCAGCCGGCTCCGTCCTCACCCGCGACGAGCTGGCGGTCGATCCCCTCGACGCCGCAAAGCTGCTGCTGGGCTGCGTGCTCGAGGCGGGCGATGTTCAGGTCCGGCTGACCGAGGTCGAGGCCTACCGCGGCGGCGACGATCCCGCGTCGCACTGCTACCGCGGCCGGACCCCGCGCAACGAGGTGATGTTCGGCCCGGCCGGCCACCTGTACGTCTACTTCGTCTACGGCATGCACTTCTGCGCGAACGTCGTGTCGCTCGTCGACGGCGTGCCCGGCGCGGTGCTGCTGCGGGCCGGCGAGGTCGTCGCGGGCATCGACGAGGCCCGGTCCCGGCGGCCGGCCGCGCGCAGCGACGCCGAGCTCGCGAAGGGCCCGGCCCGGCTGACCGGCGTGCTCGGCCTGCAGCGCGGGCACAACGGCGTGGACCTGACCGACCCGGCCGCCCCGGTACGCCTGCTGGCCGGCGAACCCGTGCCGCCCTCGATGATCCGCACCGGACCCCGGGTGGGCGTGGCGGTGGCGATGGACGTCCCGTGGCGGTTCTGGCTCGACGGCTCGCCCGCGGTCAGCAGCTACCGGCGCGGCGGGAAGGCCGCTCGCGGGCGGGTGGCCCGGCAATCCGGTTGAGCTGGTAGGAGAGACTGGGCTCGTGGGAGAACACATCCTCGACGAGCTGTCCTGGCGCGGGTTGATCGCGCAGTCCACCGACCTCGCCGCGCTGCGGAAAGACCTGGACGCCGGCCCGGTCACCCTCTACGCCGGGTTCGACCCGACCGCCCCGAGCCTGCACGCGGGCAACCTCGTGCCGCTGCTCATGCTGACGCGGTTCCAACGCGCCGGGCACCGGCCGATCGTGCTCGCCGGCGGCGCCACCGGCATGGTCGGCGACCCCCGGGACGTGGGGGAGCGGTCGCTCAACTCGCTCGACACGGTCGCGGAGTGGGCCGAGCGGATCCGCGGCCAGCTCGAACGGTTCGTCGACTTCGACGGCTCGCCGACCGGTGCGATCGTGGCGAACAACCTCGAGTGGACCGGCGACCTGCCGGTGCTGGAGTTCCTGCGCGACGTCGGCAAGCACTTCTCGATCAACGTCATGCTCGCCAGGGAGACCGTCAAGCGCCGCCTCGAGACCGACGGGATGTCCTACACCGAGTTCAGCTACCTGCTGCTCCAGTCGTTCGACTACCTGCAACTACGCCGCCGGTTCGGCTGCGCGCTGCAGGTGGGCGGCTCGGACCAGTGGGGGAACATCATCGGCGGCGTCGAGCTGGTCCGCCGCGTCGACGGGGAGACCGTGCACGCGCTGACCGCGCCGCTGGTCACCGACGCGGAGGGGCGCAAGTTCGGCAAGTCCACCGGCGGTGGCCGGGTCTGGCTCGATCCCGAGCTGACCTCGCCGTACGCCTGGTACCAGTACTTCGTGAACGTCGGGGACGCGGACGTGCTGCGCTACCTGCGGCTGTTCACGTTCCTGCCCCGCGAGGAGATCGACTCGCTCGAGCAGGACCTGGCCGAACGTCCGCACCTGCGGGCCGCGCAACGCAGGCTCGCGGAGGAGTTCACCAGGCTCGTGCACGGCGACGAGGAGACCCAGCAGGTCATCGCGGCCAGCCAGGCGCTGTTCGGCCGGGGTGAGCTGCGTGAGCTGGCCGAGTCGACGCTGAGCGCCGCCATGGCCGAGGCGCCGACCGGGTCTGTCCGGCTGACCGACCAGCCGACGATCGTCGACCTGCTGGTCGCCTCCGGGCTCACGCCGAGCAGGGGAGCCGCGCGGCGGGCCGTCACCGAGGGCGGGGCGTACGTGAACAACGCGAAGGTGACCGATGAGGGCTGGCAGCCGGCCAAGGACGACCTCCTGCACGGCCGGTGGCTCGTGGTGCGCCGCGGCAAGCGGAACACCGCAGGGGTCGAAGTAGGCCTCTGACCTGCACGAACACCTGTTAAGGGGGGGTGGTTGAAACCCCCTTTTCAGGGCCGTGTAACTTTCTCTCTGCCAGCGCGGAACGGGCCCGGGAAACCGGGAACGAGCGCTGACAGGGGGTCGCGAACCAAGCTCTCACGCAAGTGATAGAGTGGGCGACCCAAGCCCCCGGAGCAATACTCTTGCAGTGTGTGACGGGTGTGCGTGTGTTGTTTGAGAACTCAACAGTGTGCCGATTCAATATGCTAGTGAGCTTGTGCCTGGCCTTTTGATTGGACAGGTTTTTGCTGGGATGATTTTCCAATTGAAGCATTATTGG
>Ga0164241_10004711_pt1 | contig 13060 bp, 11 predicted proteins | sample OricomyardsoilBY_FD_108780 | JGI IMG/M metagenome (GOLD analysis project Ga0164241, IMG submission 108780) | Backyard soil microbial communities from Emeryville, California, USA - Original compost - Back yard soil (BY) | ecosystem: Environmental > Terrestrial > Soil > Unclassified | place: USA...
CGCTGAGCAGCGCAAGCTGCGCCGGGGCACCGCCGGCGTAGGGAATGTGCACCACGTGCACGCCCGCTTGTGCCTTGAACATCTCGCCCGCCAGATGGCCGGCGCTGCCGTTGCCGCCGGAGCCGTAGTTCAGCTTGCCGGGATTGGCCTTGGCGTAGGCGATGAGGTCGGCCAGGCTGTCGATCTTCAGCCGCGCCGCGGCCTGCGCGTTCATCACCAGCACATTCGGCACTTCGGCGACGAGCGTGATCGGCGTGAAGTCGCGTACCGGGTCGTAAGGCACCTTGCTGTACAGCCACGGGTTGATGGCGTGCGTGGCCACCGCGCCCATCACGATGGTGTGGCCGTCGGGCGCCGCCTTGGCCACGAGGTCGGCGCCCAGCGTTCCGCCGGCGCCGGGCCGGTTCTCGACCACCACCTGGCCCAGGCTGTCCTTCACGCTGTCGGCCAGCGCACGCGCCAGCGCGTCCAGCGGCCCGCCGGGCGGATACGGCACGACGAGGCGGATGTAGCGCGGCTGCGCGAACAGCGTGCTGGCGGGCACGCCGGCGAACGCGGCCAGCGCGGCCAGGCTCAACAGATCACGCCGGTTCGGGTGCGTGCGTTTCAGGTGACTCATGCGATTCGTGCGGTTCATGCGATTCATGCAATGGCTCCGTGTTTGTCGGCTTCGGAAGTGAAGGCATCGGCGAAAAATTCGTCGTCGGGCAGACCGCACAGCACCTCGAAGTCGCGCTGTGCGGATTCCACCATCACCGGCGCGCCGCAGGCGTAGACCTGGTGGCCCGAGAGGTCCGGCAGGTCGTCGATGACGGCGTGGTGCACGAAACCGGTGCGGCCCTGCCACGTGTCGTCGTCGGCGGGCTCGGACAGCACCGGCACATAACGCAGATTCGGCATCGCCGCAGCGGCCTGCAGGCACCATTCGTGCTGGTAGAGGTCGGCCTTGCGGCGGCAGCCCCAGTACAGCACCGCATCGCGTGTACTGCCGCTGGTCTGTATCTGCTGGATGATGGCCTTGATGGGCGCAAAGCCGGTGCCGCTGGCCAGCAGCACCATCGGCTTGGCGGACTGCTCGCGCAGGAAGAAGCTGCCCAGCGGCCCTTCGAGGCGCAGGATGTCCTTGACCTGCATCGTGCCGAACACGTGGTCGGTGAAACGGCCGCCGGGCATGTGGCGAATGTGCAGTTCGATGGCCGGCGGGCTGCCGAGCTGGCCCGGCGCGTTGGCCATGCTGTAGCTGCGCCGCGTCTCGCCCTGCGGGCCCTGCAGGATGAACTCGATGTACTGGCCGGCGCGGTACTGCAGGTTCTGGTTGGCGGGCAATTGCAGTTTCAGCAGCGCCACATCGGGCGCGACGCGTTCGATGGCGAGCACGCGCGTGGGCATCTTCAACACCGGGAACTCACCGGCGCCGGGCACGCTGCGCGCCTGCACCACGCAGTCGGTCTGCGGCGTGGCGCAGCAGGTGAGGATGAAGCCGGCCTCTTCCTCGGCCACCGACAGCGCCTTCAACTGATGGGCGCCGTGAATCACGCGGCCTTCGAGCAGCCGGCTCTTGCACGAGCCGCAGGCGCCGTCGCGACAGCCATACGGCAGGCCCACGCCCTGGCGGATCGCGGCGCTGAGCAGGGGTTCGTCGCGTTCGACGCTGAAGCTGCGCCCGGCCGGCTGGAGGGTGATCTCGAAACTCATGAGGCAAGCGCGGAAGACCGCGAAACGGGCACGTAAACTGGCCGTCATTGTGCCTGTGCCCACCTTGTTGATCGTCGGCTGCGGCGATGTCGGCTGCCGCGTGTTGCGCCTGCTGAAGCGTCGTTGGCGGGTGCTCGCGCTGAGCTCGTCGCCCGAGCGTGTGCCGGCGCTGCGCGCGCTGGGCGCGCTGCCGCTGATCGGCAACCTCGACGAGCCGTGCACGCTGGGCCGGCTGGGCGCGCTGGCCGATGCGGTGCTGCATCTGGCGCCGCCACCGGCGCAGGGCGACACCGACACGCGCACACGTGCGCTCATCAACACACTGGCGCGCGGCGGCCGCGCGCACACGCTGGTGTATGGCAGCACGAGCGGCGTCTACGGTGACGCCGGCGGCGCGCGGTTCGACGAGACGCGTGCGGTGGCGCCGGCCAGCGCACGTGCGCGCCGGCGTGTCGATGCCGAAGCGCAGCTCCGTGCGTTCGGCCGCCGCTGCGGCGTGCGCGTCAGCATCCTGCGCATCCCCGGCATCTACGCCACCGATCGCAAAGGTGGCCATCCGCGCGATCGCGTGCAGCGCGGCACGCCGGTGCTGGTCGATGCCGACGACGTCTACACGAACCACATCCACGCCGACGATCTGGCGCGGGCCTGCGTCGCGGCGCTGTACCGGGGGCGGCCGCAACGGGTGCTGCACGCCAGCGACGACAGCGAACTGAAGATGGGCGACTACTTCGACCTCGTCGCCGAACGCTACGGCCTGGCGCGGCTGCCGCGCGTGACACGCGCCGATGCGGCGGCGCAGCTCCCGGCGCTGCAGCTCAGCTTCATGAGCGAGTCGCGCCGGCTGCGCAACCACAGGCTCAAGCGCGAGCTGCGCCTGCGCCTGCACTATGCGACGGTGCGCGACGGGTTGGTCTAGGGCCAGTTAGTGCCATGGGGAGGCTCGCGTGACTCGGCAACAGGCGCCCGCATGGCGCACGGCGCAGCCCAGGCTGGACGCCTGGGGCAAGACGTGCAACGCGGCGGGCACCTGTTTGCCGAGGGCGCCCCGGCGCGAGCCTCCCCATGGCGCTAACTGGCCCTAGATGCCCTCGGCGTGGCGCAGCGTCTTCGCCCGATCCACCGTCTGCACGTTCAGCGTCTGCATGTGGCCGTCGCGCTCGATCTGAAGCACCACCTTGCGCTCGGCGCGGCCGCCGTACCACAGGCGTTTTCACAGCGGGCCGAGCTGCGCCACCTCGACACCGTCGATGCGCAGGATGCGGTCGCCCCGCCGCAGTCCGGCCACATCGGCCGGGCTGTCGACGGCCACGCCGTCGATGCGCAATTCACCGTCGCTGTCGCTGCAGTCCAGGCCCATCCAGGCGCGTCGGCTGGCGCGCGAGCGGCCGTGCTGGCGCAGTTCATCGAGTACCGGCTTGAGCAGATCGGTCGAGATGAACAGATTGCCCGGCACATAGCCCGCGGCGACGCCGAGCGCGTTGTTCACCCGCAGCAGCCCGATGCCGACGAGTTCGCCGTTCAGACTGAACAGTCCGGCGCCACCGACATCGGCGCGCGGCGGCGTCGTGAACAGCGCCGATTCGATCTGGAATTCGCGCGCACCCGCGAACGCGCGGCGCGACAGCAGCCGCACGGTGCTCACGTCGGCATCGTCGCCGCCGCTGATCATCACCAGCGGCTCGTTGCGGTCCAGCTTCACCGCCTGTCCCAGTGCCACCGGCGCGCGGTGCAGTGGCGCCAGCGCCTGCACCAGACCGAGGCCGGTGGCGTCGTCGACGGCGATCACGCGCGCCGGAATGTGCAGCTCGTCGTCGGTGCTCAGCTCGATCTCGTCGGCCTCGAGCAACAGCGTTGCCGTCGTCAACACCAGGCCGTCGGCGGAGATCAAGACGCCCGAGCCGTCGCGCTCGTTGCCCAGCGGCGCTGCCGTGCGTGCATCGTCGAGCGCCTGCATGTGCACGCCCAGCACCGCGTGCGTGGCACGCGTCAGCGCCAGCGAGGTGGCCCTGATGTCCATCGCCGCCGCGGGCCTCAGCATCACGGCGCATGCGGCGCAGAACACAAGCCGACCGAAAACCCCCGCCATCACCGGCCCCTGTCGCGCCACTGGCGCGCTGTCATGCAGCGAGCATGACGCAGCGCAGCGGCCATGCCAGACCCAGGGCCTTGCGCCCGCTTCAGCGCCGGCGCGAGCCGAACGGCGGCTGGCGGCGCCAGTAGCGGATCATCAGGAAGCCGCCGACCATGCCGCCCAGATGCGCGAAGTGCGCGACGCCTGCGTTGCTGTACAGCCCGAGCAGCAGTTCGAGCGCACCGAACACGACGACGAAGGTGCGCGCCTTCATCGGAATCGGCGGGAACAGCGGCATGATGATGCGGTCCGGGAACAGCATGCCGAAGGCCAGCAGCAGTGCGAAGATGCCGCCCGAGATGCCCACCGTCGGCGCGCGCGAACCAGCCAGCGCGGTGACCAGCAGCTGCGCCACCGCGGCGGCCAGGATGCCGGCGAACAGGAACTGCAGGTAGCGCTTGTGGCCCCACAGGCGTTCGAGCTCGGAGCCGAACATCCACAGCCCGAGCATGTTGAAGAACAGGTGCATCAGACCGCCGTGCAAGAAGGCGTAGCTCACCATCTGCCACGGCCAGAACATGTTCTCGCCCAGCGGCCACAGCGCGAACCAGCCTTCCAGAACCGGGGCCGGGCCGACGCCGGTGATGACGTAGACGCCGAAGCGGGTGAGCAGCTCGCCCAGGCAGAAGACTGCCGTGCAGATGAGCATCAGGGCCTGGGTAACGGGTGGAATCGGCAGCATGGAGGCGGTGTGGAGACGTCACGCGGGGGTGCCCGCTGGTGCCCGCGGCCAGACTCGAACTGGCACGCCTTGCGGCGGCGGATTTTGAATCCGCTACGTCTACCGATTTCGTCACGCGGGCGGGGTGCGTCACATGCTGCCGATGGCATGCACAGAGCGGTGGGATTATGGCATGGCCCCCCGGCGCGTCCGGGCGGCGCTGCCACAATGCCGGCACAAAGGAGACCGTCCATGGCGCCATCGGCTGCACCCACCTACAAGACCCTGGAAGACGCTGTCGGCCATACGCCGCTGGTGCGTCTGCAACGCCTGCCCGGCGCCGACAATGCGCGCCGCGGCAACGTCATTCTGGGCAAGCTCGAAGGCAACAACCCGGCCGGATCGGTGAAGGACAGGCCCGCGCTGAGCATGATCAAGCGCGCCGAGGAGCGCGGCGACGTGCGCCCCGGCGACACCTTGATCGAGGCCACTTCGGGCAACACCGGCATCGCGCTGGCGATGGCGGCGGCGATACGCGGCTACCGCATGGTGCTGATCATGCCCGAGGACTTGTCGGTCGAACGCGCGCAGACGATGAAGGCCTTCGGCGCCGAACTCATCCTGACACCACGCTCGGGCGGCATCGAATACGCACGCGACCTCGCCGAGCAGATGCAGAAGGACGGCAAGGGCCGTGTGCTCGACCAGTTCGCGAACGCCGACAATCCGCGCAGCCACTACGAAACCACCGGCCCCGAGATCTGGCATGACACCGCGGGCCGCATCACGCACTTCGTCAGCGCGATGGGCACCACCGGCACCATCACCGGCGTCTCGCGCTACCTGAAGGAGCAGAACCCGGCGGTGCGCGTGGTCGGCGCGCAGCCGGCCGAAGGTTCGCGCATTCCGGGCATACGCAAGTGGCCCGAGGCCTACATGCCGAAGATCTACGACGGCCGTTTCGTCGACGAGACGGTGCTCGTCAGCCAGGCCGATGCCGAGCAGATGGCGCGCCGCATGGCGCGCGAGGAAGGCCTGTTCGCCGGCATCTCGGCCGCCGGCGCGCTGTGCGTGGCGTTGCAGATCGCCGGCACGGTGGAGAACGCGACCATCGTCTTCATCGTCTGCGACCGCGGCGACCGCTACCTGTCCACCGGCGTCTTTCCGGCATGAACGAGCCGATCAGGCACGAAACGCGCTTCTGCCCGAATTGCGCCAGCGCGCTGGCCCTCATCACGGCCGACGAAGACGGCGGCCCGAAGCAGCGCCTGCGCTGTCCGGCCTGCCGCTGGACGCACTGGAACAACCCGACGCCGGTGCTGGCCGCGGTGATCGAGTGCGCCGACCGCGGCGGCCAGCTCCTGCTGGCGCGCAACGCCGCGTGGCCGGGCAGGATGTTCGGCCTCATCACCGGCTTCATGGAAGCCGGCGAGACGCCGCAAGAGGGCATCACGCGCGAAGTGGCCGAAGAGACCTCGCTGCAGGTCGATGCGCTGACGCTCATCGGCGTCTATGACTTCCAGCGCATGAACCAGCTCATCGTGGCCTATCACGCGCTCGCGCACGGCGCCATCACGCTGTCGCCCGAGCTCGCCGAATACCGCCTCTTCACGCCCGAGGCCGTGCGCTGCTGGCGCGCCGGCACCGGCTACGCATTGGCCGACTGGCTGCGTTCACGCGGCCATGAACCGCAGTTCATCGAACTGCAGCCGCGCGGCTGACGGCGCTGTGCCGTCTATAGAATCCGGGCCATGGAAATCAGCAAGGAACTCGACACCCGCGGCCTGAACTGTCCGCTGCCCATCCTCAAGGCCAAGAAGGCGCTGGCCGACATGGCCAGCGGCGAGGTGTTGAAGGTGGTGAGCACCGACCCCGGTTCAACTCGCGACTTCCAGGCCTTCTCGCGCCAGACCGGCAACGAGCTGGTCGAGCAGAGCCAGAGCGGCGACGAGTTCGTGCACCTGCTGCGCCGGCGCTGACGCGCGGCATTCTCTACAGCGCCAGATCCTTCAGGAAGGCGCGGAAGCCCGGCCCGAGGTCGGCATGCGCGAGCGCCAGTTCGACGTTGGCCTGCAGGAAGCCTTCCTTGCTGCCGCAGTCGTAGCGCTTGCCTTCGTAGCGATAGGCGAACACCTTCTCGCGCCGCAGCAGCGACGCGATGCCGTCGGTGAGCTGGATCTCGCCGCCGACGCCGCGCGGCTGGCTTTCGATCTCGTGAAAGACGCCCGGGGTGAGGATGTAGCGGCCGGCGACACCCAGGCGTGACGGCGCGTCTTCGGGCGCCGGCTTTTCGACGAAGCGGTTGACGTCCATCACGCGGTCGTTGACCGGCGTGCCGGCGACGATGCCGTAGCGCCGCGTCTGCTCGGCCGGCACTTCCTGCACCGCCAGGATCGACGCCCGCCATTCCTCGAACTGGTCGACCATCTGCTTGAGCACCGGCGGCTCGCCAACCATCAGGTCATCGGCCAGCAGCACCGCAAAAGGCTCATTGCCGACGAGGCGGCGCCCGCACAGCACCGCGTGGCCGAGGCCCAGGGCCTGCGCCTGGCGCACGTAGATGCATTCCATGTCGTCGGGCTTGACGCTGTGCACGACGTCCAGCAGATCCTGCTTGTTCGTGCGTTCGAGCGCCACCTCGAGCTCGTAGGTCATGTCGAAATGGTCTTCTATCGGCCTTTTGTGGCGCCCGGTCACGAAGATCATCTCGCGCACGCCGGCCGCGTAGGCCTCTTCCACCGCATACTGGATCAGCGGTTTGTCGACCACCGGCAGCATCTCCTTGGGCTGCGCCTTGGTGGCCGGCAGGAAGCGCGTGCCGAGTCCGGCGACCGGGAAAATTGCCTTTTGGATCAACATTTACTTACATACAATGAGCGGAGCCACGGTCATTGTGGCACGCAGCCTTGGCGCAGAACGCGCGCGCGTCTATCCGCATGGATGTACTGATCGTCGAACCGTTGGACCCCGAAGTTCTGGACTGGCTGGGCCAGCGCCACAGCGTCGGATACGCACCGCATCTGGCGCAGGATCCGTATGAATTCCGGCGCACGCTGTTCCGCGTGCGCTCGCTGATCATCCCGCCTTCGGTGGCGCTGGACAGCCACACGATGCAGGCCGCGCCGATGCTGCGCGCCGTCGGCCGGCTGTCGGCCGGTGCCGAGAACATCGACCTCGAAGCGTGCGCGCGCGCCGGCATCGAGGTGGTGCGCCCGGTCAACGCCAGCGCCACATCGGAAGCCGAATTTGTCATCGGCGGCCTGCTGCAGATGCTGCGCCGCGTGCCGGTGCTCAGCGCCGAAGGGCTGCTCGTCGGGCGCGAACTGAGCGGCACACGCGTGGGCATCGTCGGCATGGCCGCGGCCGCCAAACCGCTGGCCAAGCTGCTCGCCGCCTTCGGTGCCACGGTGCTCGGCTACGACCCCGCCGTGCACGCCAGCGACGCCCTGTGGGCGCGCTGGGGCGTCGAGCCGCTGGGTCTGAGCGAACTGATGGAAAGCTGCGACGGCGTGTGCGTGCTGCTGACCTATTTTTCACGCTATCGCGGGCTGCTGGGCGAGCGTTTCCTGGGCGCTTGCAAACCCAATCAGGTGCTCGTGAGCCTGGCGCATTCGAGCCTGTTCGACGAATACGCGCTCGCCGAAGCCCTGACCGGCGGCCGCCTGGCTGCGGCCTGGTTCGACAGCATGGAGCCCGGCATGCTCGACCCCGGCCGGCCGCTGCGCCACCTCGACACCTTGCAGGTGACACCGCGCGTTGCGAGCACCACGCTCGAGTCGCGTTCGCGCAGCGCGTGGGCGGTGGCGCGGCGCATCGACGAACTGCTGGGCGTGCGCGCCGCGCACGACGACGTCACGCCGACGGTGCCAGGCGATCTCGCTGATCTCGCAGACGGCCCAGCGCCTGTGTGAAGCCGTCCAGCCGCGCCTGTTCCTGCTGAACCACGGCCGCCGGCGCGCGGCCGACAAAACTCTCGTTGCCGAGCTTGGCCTGCGCCTTGACGATCTCGCCTTCCAGGCGCGTGATCTCCTTGCCCAGGCGCGCGAGTTCGGCATCGACATCGATCTCGACGAACAGCGCCAGTTGCACATCGCCGGCTTCGGCCACCGGCGCCGCCTGCGTGGCGGCAGCGAACGCCGCTGCGTCCAGCGTGCGCACCTCGGACAGGCGCGCCAGCGCCTTCAACACGGCGGCCGCCGATTCGACGAAGCCGGCATCGCCGAAGGTCAGCAAGGGCACACGCTCGGCCGGTGACAGGCTCATCTCGCTGCGCAGGTTGCGGCTGACGCCGACCACCGCCTTCAGCCGGGCCATCCAGGCATCGGCCGCGGGGTCGATCTTGTCGAGCTGCGCCTGCGGGTAGGGTGCCGTCGCCACGCTGTCGGCGACCTCGCGGCCGGCCACCGGCGCCACGCTGTGCCAGAGTTCGGCGGTGATGAAAGGCGCCACCGGGTGCAGCAGCCGCAGCACGGTTTCCAGCGTGCGGATCAGCGTGCGCCGCGTCGCACGCTGCTCGGCTTCGCTGCCGCCGGCGATCTGTACCTTCGCGATTTCCAGATACCAGTCGCAGTATTCATCCCAGACGAAGCTGTAGATCGCGCCGGCGACGTTGTCCAGGCGGTAGTCGGCGAAGCCCTGCGCCACCGCGGCTTCCACGCGTTGCAACTCGCCGCTGATCCAGCGGTCGGCGAGCGAAAACGCCATGTAGCCGTGCAATGGCTGGCCCGGCGCGCATTCGGCCTTCGTGTGTTCCTTCAGCCCGCAATCGAAACCCTCGCAGTTCATCAGCACGAAGCGCGTCGCGTTCCAGAGCTTGTTGCAGAAGTTGCGGTAGCCCTCGCAGCGCTTGCTGTCGAAGTTGATGTTGCGGCCCAGGCTGGCGTAGCTGGCCATCGTGAAACGCAGCGCATCGGCGCCGAAGCCGGGAATGCCGTGCGGAAACTCCTTCTCCGTTTCCTTGCGCACGCGCGGTGCGGTTTCGGGGCGGCGCAGACCGGTGCTGCGTTTGTCCAGCAGCGCCGGCAGTTCGATGCCATCGATCAGGTCCACCGGGTCGAGCACGTTGCCTTCGCTCTTGCTCATCTTCTTGCCCTGCGCGTCGCGCACCAGGCCGTGGATGTAGACATCGCGGAACGGCACCTTGCCGGTGAAGTGGGTCGTCATCATGATCATGCGCGCGACCCAGAAGAAGATGATGTCGAAGCCGGTGACGAGCACGCTGGATGGCAGGAACAGATCCTGTTCGAGCGTCTTCGCCGGCCAGCCGAGCGTGCTGAACGGCACCAGCGCCGACGAGTACCAGGTGTCGAGCACGTCTTCGTCGCGCGTCAGCGTGCCGCTGTAGCCGGCCGCCGCGGCGCGTGCCTTCGCTTCGTCTTCATCGCGCCCAACGAACAACTCACCGCCGCTGCCATACCAGGCCGGAATCTGGTGGCCCCACCAGAGCTGGCGGCTGATGCACCAATCCTGGATGTTGTGCATCCAGTGGTTGTAGGTGTTGACCCATTGTTCGGGCACGAAGCGCACCTCGCCGCTGGCCACCGCATCGATGGCTTTCGCGGCGATGCTCTTGCCGTCGGCACCGGTCTTGTTGACGGCGACGAACCACTGGTCGGTCAGCATCGGCTCGATGACCTGGCCCGTGCGTTCGCAGCGCGGCACCATCAGCTTGTGCTTTTTCGTCTCGACCAGCAGCCCGCCAGCGTCGAGGTCGGCGACGATCTTCTTGCGCGCGACAAAACGGTCCAGGCCGCGATAGGCCGCGGGCGCGTTGTCATTCAGCGTGGCATCCGGCGCCAGCACCGAAATCATCGGCAGGCCGTGGCGCTGGCCCACCGCGTAGTCGTTGACGTCGTGCGCCGGCGTCACCTTCACGACGCCGGTGCCGAAGTCCTTGTCGACGTAGGCATCGGCGACCACAGGGATCACGCGGCCCACCAGCGGCAGCAGCACATTCCTGCCGACAAATGCGGCATAACGCTCGTCTTGAGGATGCACCATCAACGCGGTGTCGCCGAGCATGGTCTCGGGCCGGGTCGTCGCCACCACCAGGCTGCCCGAGCCGTCTTCGAGGGCGTAGCGGATGTGCCAGAGAAAACCGTCTTCCTCTTCGCTCACCACCTCGAGGTCGGACACCGCCGACTTCAGCACCGGGTCCCAGCTCACGAGGCGCTTGCCGCGGTAGATGAGCCCTTCGTCGTACAGGCGCACGAAGGTTTCGGTGACGACGGTCGAGAGCTTGTCGTCCATCGTGAAGTACTCGTGCGCCCAGCTCACGCTGTCGCCCATGCGGCGCATCTGGCGTGTGATCGTGGCGCCCGACGTGGCCTTCCAGTCCCAGACCTGGGCCACGAAGTTCTTGCGCCCGAGGTCGTGGCGCGACAGTCCGGCGTCCTGCAACTGGCGCTCGACGACGATCTGCGTCGCGATGCCGGCGTGGTCGGTGCCCGGCACCCACAGCGTATTGAAGCCGCGCATGCGGTGGTAGCGCGTCAACGAGTCCATGATGGTCTGGTTGAACGCATGCCCCATGTGCAGCGTGCCGGTGACGTTGGGCGGCGGAAGCTGGATGCTGAACGACGGTTTCGTTGCATCGAGCGTCGGCGCATGCGCACCGCCTGCCTCCCAGACCGGGGCCCAACGGGCTTCGATGGCGGCGGGGTCGAAGGACTTGGCGAGTTCGGGCATGGGCGACGGCTTCAGGGCGGATGCAAGGTCATACGGCTGCACGCTTCGCGGCGCGCGGTCGAATACAACGGCGGAGCTTGAATTGTAGGTCGGCCCTCTTGTGGTCCACCCCGACAGGCGTTGCCACCGCCTCGCTGTTTCACCGGCGGCCGCACGCCTGCGCGGCCACCCTTGGGATCGCCATGGCGTCGCTGCCGCGGCGGGCTTGCGGTGGTTGAAGCCGCGCCGCCACCCGGCAACGCCGCCGCAACGGTGCGCGGCGACAGTTGGCGCGGCCGCCAGTGCAGGAGACCGCCATGCCCGAGCCCCGGCCCGTCGCGCCGCCGATGTACCCGAACCCGCCGGCGTGCTCGTCGCGCGTGCTGTTGCTGAGCCTGTCGGGACAACCGGGCGCCGGCTGGCACGCCCGGCTGGTCGGGCCGGACGCCTGCGTGCACGAATTCGACAGCCCATTCGAGCCCGCCTGCCGTGCATGCCATCGCCGCGCTGCTGCTGCACCACGCGCTGCTGGCGGTGCACGCGTCGCCGGCGCAGACCCAGGCCTGGCAAGCGCGCGTCGATGCGCTGTCGGCGACGTTGTGCGAGCACCCGCAACAGCACGCCGCCTTCGAGCGTCGTTGGCGCCGCGCACGCTGAGCCGTAACCGTGGCCGGCGGCGGCTGGACCGAGTCGATGACGGTGGGCCTGGCGATGGCGGGCTATACGCTGGCCAGCGCGAGCGGCGTCGACTGGCGGCGGGCGGCACCGGTGCCCGAGCCAGCCGCATCGCTGCTGCTGGCGCTCGGCGGCGCCGCGCTGCTGCTGCGCTGCCGCCGGCGGTGCGCCGAGCTCTAAGCCTGGCCGCCGCCGCAGACGCGGTTCTTGCCGCGGCGCTTGGCCTCGTAGAGCAGGGCATCGGCGGCGCCGAGCAGCGAGGCCGTGTCGCCCGATGCACTGCGTTCGGCGAAGCCGAACGACAGCGTCACCCGCAGCTCCGGCTGCAGCGTCGACCACGGGTGGCGCTGCACCGCCAGCCGGATCGTTTCGCAGGCACGCGCCGCTTCGGCGGCACCGGCCTCGACGAAGACGACGCAGAATTCTTCGCCGCCATAGCGCGCGACGAGGTCGAGCGAGCGGCAATGGCGACGCAGCAGCGTCGCCACTTCGCGCAGCACCTGGTCGCCGCAGGCATGGCCGAACTGGTCGTTGATCTGCTTGAAGTCGTCGATGTCGGCCAGCGCCAAGGCCAGCGGGTGACCGAAACGATGCGCGCGCTGGTCTTCGGCGCCCAGCGTCTGGTCGAGGCCGCGGCGATTGGCCAGGCCGGTGAGTGCGTCGGTGCGGTTCTGTTCGCTCAGGCGCGCCGACTCCAGGCGCGCGAGCTGGGCTTCGTGGCGGGCACGCGCAAGATCGAAGTGCACCTGCAGCGCGCGCAGCTTGCGGCTGGAACTTTCGTCGAACTGCGCGCGTTCGGCGGCGTGGAAGGCCTCGTGATGCTGCAGCGCGGCCTCGAAGCGGCGCGCGGCCTTGTGCAGCTCGGCCAGCGCGAGATGGGCGCGCGCCGCGTGGTGGCGTGCGCCGACGCCGTTGGCCAGCGCGAGCGCCGCTTCGAGCTCGGCGCGTGCCGATTCGGGGTCGCCGTGCGCGCTGAGCAGGCGGCCGAGCAGCGTGCGTGAATGCGCTTCGCCGCTGGCGTAACCGGCACGCTGCAGGCGTGCGGCGGCGTCGCGCGCGGCGGCCAGCGCCTCGTCGATGCGCCCCAGCTTCCACAGCGGCTCGGCGAGGTTGGAGACGGCGATGGCCATCGAGCCTTCGTCGTTGTCGGCGCCTGCGATCTCGAGCGCCGCGCGCAGATGCGTCAGCGCCTCGTCGTGGCGACCGAGGTTCTTGCAGGCGATGCCGAC